>ENA-ORUN01002273-ORUN01002273.1-human-gut-metagenome-genome-assembly--contig:-NODE-2273-length-15836-cov-3.581142_pt1 | contig 15836 bp, 16 predicted proteins | sample MGYA00242080_ERZ509209 | MGnify/ENA primary metagenome ERZ509209 (study PRJEB26280, sample SAMEA2338786) | human gut metagenome | biome: human gut; feature: human-associated habitat; material: faeces... | reverse complement strand
GGTTATCGTGCGGAAGATCGGCAGCAATGAAACGGAGATGATTGCTGTCGATTCCGGAACTGCGCAGATTGTTTAGGTTCAGCTTCCGGATGAGGGTGCGGTAGGACTCCAGCACCGTGTCTGCGAGGGCGGTGTCATCAAGGGAAAGATCCAAGCCGATGGCGCGGGCGACGGGGCGAAGCTTCTCGGGACAGGCAAGCACGGCGTAGCGCAAAGCAACAAGGATGGCGGGCGCACATGCGACGCTGTGCGCGCAATGAACCTGATTGGTGATGCGATCGGCTACGGCATGCCCTATGTATGTCCCCTTGTCAGACATGGCGTAACCTGCAAGCATACATGCATAGGCCAACTGACAACGGGCTTCGATATCGGAACCATCCTCATAGGCACGAGGCAGATAGCGAAATACCAGCGAAATGACCTGTTCATCCAGCAGTTCCGTCAGCCAGTGCCGCTTCGGGTTGATTAGAGATTCGGTCACATGCGCAAGCATGTCAAGACCGGTGGCGGCAGTCGCCTGTGGTGGGATGCAGAATTCAAAAGAGGGGTCAATAATGGCGACATCACCACGATTGCTGGCACCGGTTTTTTTCCCTGTGGACGATTCGCTTACGACAAATACGGGAGTAAGTTCAGCGCTTGTCCTTGCGGTAGTGGGGAGCAGAATCAGCGGATGTTTTTTAATGATATCTCGCTTTCCGCGGTTTACACCGATGTAGTCTTCAATAGGGCCAGGATTGGAAAGCAGCAGATTGGCGCCCTTGGCCGTATCGAGAGAGCTGCCTCCGCCGATACCGACCACGCAGTCGACGCAGTGGGAGCGCCCCAACTCACCGGCGCGGTTGAGCGTGTCGGAATCCGGCTCGGGCTTGACCGTGCCGAAGCAGATGGTTTCAATGCCGCAGGATGCTATGCTGGTGATCACCTTGTCGGCGATGCCCAACTGCCCGATCATCGGGTCGAATACGACAAGAGCCTTTCGACAGCCGTAGCGCTGGAGCACAGCGCCGGTGTGCTTATGGGAGTCAATGCCGAAGATTGACCGTGGAGAATGGTCGACGGTGAAAGTGTCACAACTGAACATAGTACTCTCCTGCCTATAAATATTCAAAATAAGTGTAGGACAAGCCCTGCGCTGTTCTGCTATGCAGAAACATAAGGAGTGAGAAAACCATAGCATAGGCAGAGGGGATAGTCAATGCGGCAAAGCACTTGAATTTGCATAGAATGCCACAACAAACTGTTGTAGCACAGCTTTTGTATGTGCATAAAAACGAAGAATGCGTGTCGGCGAAAACGTGAAGTGGGCGGAAGACGAAACATGCAAAAACGGGTAGAAAGAAATGGCCTTCCGCGGGCAGATAAAGAGTTGCTTGTGTACATACGCAGAATCATTGTGGAAACAGCGGATAAAGGCGGTTCTGAGACCTTGCAGTTTATTTTTGGAATAATTATAATTTTTTCAGGGGGAAAATCGTGAAGGTCGAAAAGACGGAGAGGTGCAGTATGAGAGAAGAAATTGAAAAACTGGCGGAGTACACCAAAAAGGCGTATGAGAAGGGCTATGTCGGTGGCAGCGGTGGTAATTCCTCCGTCAGGTTTGGCGGTGAGGTATATATTACGCCGACGGGCATAGCGCTCGATGAAGTGATGGCCGACACACTGGTGCGGGTCCGCCTGAAAACGGGAGAGGTTTTATCGGTAAACGGAGGAAAACCGTCCAAGGAGCTGCCGATGCACCTTGCAATCTACCAGGCGAGACCGGATTTGAACGCAATCATACATCTGCACCCGGTGGATTGTATTGCGGCAACGCTTCTGCTGGATGAGGACGAGCTGCTTCCGTGCTATGTTCCCGGGCATGTAAAGAAAATCAAGCGTCCGCCGGTCGAAGAGTATTTCCCAGCGGGTTCGCCGGAACTTGCGGTCAATACGATGATGCTGTTTGAGAAAAATGACTGCGTTTTTCTCAAGCGGCATGGGATCATCGCGGGAGGAAAGGATGTACGAACGGCATATCTGCACTGCGAGGATATGATAGACGCGAGCCGCATTCATCTGTGGCTGCGAGGGTTCGGTGCGCTGAACGAGGAAAGGATTCAGCAACTTTTAAAATGAGCAGGCGCTGCCCCTGAACAGAAGGCGGCGGGAAAATAGACATGCCCCTGCTTGCAAGATGCCGCAAACAGGGGGAGGAAAGGAACTTGCATGAAAGTATTTGTGTCTGCGCAGCTTGAAGACGAGGTGATCGACTACCTGAAAGAAAGAGCAGAGGTCGTATTTGACGGATGGGGGCCGACAGGGAAGATCCTGACCCCTGAACAACTGGTGGAGCGGGCGAAAGACTGCGAGATGATGGTGATCTGTTATGAGCCTGTAACGGAATATGTTTTTGAGAATCTTCCGTCGCTGCGTTTCATTTCCTGTACCCGCGGCGGTATGGAGAACTTTGATAAAGAGGTCGTGCGCCGGTATCCCCGTGTGACGGTGTGCAATGCACCGGGACGCAATGCCAATGCGGTGGCGGATCTGACGCTTGGGTTGATGATAGACATTTCAAGAAATATTTCACTTTCCAGCCACTATATCCGAAATCAGGACTGGAATCATGTGAAATGGTTCAAGGCGGGAAAGCTTAGCAAAAAGATGTTCATGGGATATGAGCTGGAGGGAAAGACGCTCGGCCTTATCGGGATGGGTCAGGTTGGCTACCGCGTGGCTAGGCGGGCGCTGGGCTTTGATATGAAGGTGCAGGCATTTGACCCATACAGCAGGGTCGAGATGGATCATGTGACTTATGTTGATTTGGACACGTTGTTGCGAACGAGTGATTTTGTGAGCCTGCATTGCAAGGTAACACCGGAAACAACAGGGATCATCAATACGGAGACAATCGGGAAAATGAAGCAGGAGTCGTTTCTGATCAATACGGCAAGGGGCGTTCTGGTGAATGAGGACGATCTTATTCACGCACTTGAGGAGAAAAGAATTGCTGGTGCCGCGATGGATACCATTGCCGTTGAGCCAATTCCGGAGAATCATCCGTTCATTCATAAATGAGCGCGTGGAGGTGGGACAATGTATGATTTGACAGGCAAGGTGGCACTTGTTACGGGAAGCGAAAGAGGCTTGGGGAAGACAACAGCCATCATGCTGGCACAACAGGGCGCTGATATTGTCATGGCGTACTTTCAGGAGGAGACGCACGCCATGGAGAACAAGGCTGAGATCGAGAAAATGGGACGAAGGGTGATTGCTGTTCAAGCAGACCTAACCAGAGAAGAAGATGCGAAGCGTGTTGCGGATGAAGCAATCAAGGTGTTTGGCCGCGTTGACATCATTGTCAATGTGGTTGGAGGAGTTATTAAACGAATTCCGTTTGTTGAGAGTACGGATGCCGTGTGGGATGCAGCATTTAAGCTGAACGTTATGAGTATGGTTCATATCAACCGCGCGCTGCTCCCACAGATGATCGCACGGAAGTACGGCAGAATTATCAACATCTCCTCGCTGGGGTCCAAGACCGGTGGAGCACCCAACTCTGCGCATTACTCCGCGATGAAGGGGGCAATCAATTCCTATACACATTCGCTGTCGAACGAGGTTGCTAAGGACGGCGTGACTGTCAACGCGGTGCTGCCGGGAACGATGATATCTCCACTGCTGCTTGAAACACCGAGTTGGAGCGAGGACGAAGTGCGCAGAAAGTATCCGATCGGACGCATGTCTGTGACAGAAGATGTTGTTCCGATGATTGCATTTCTGGCTTCGGAGGAAGCACGTTATGTTACAGGTGAGATTTATGCGGTCTCCGGAGGCCGGTAAAAGAAAGGAATTTCATTATGAATAGAGAAGAAGTTTGCAAATGGCTGATGCCAGAACTGGATCTCCTGGAGAATGAAGAGGACAAGGAACTGGTCCTTAATGTTTGGCAGGAGGCAATCAATGCGCAGAACTGGGGAGAAAAAGGTCTTGAAAACTCCGGCATATCTACTGTCATGCGCAAGGGCTGCCCGGAAAACCTGATGACACACACCCGTCATGTGACGGTTGCGTGCGCTAGTCTGTACAAGAGTATCGAGCCAATGTTTGCTGAGGTAGGCAAGTGCAACCGGGAGGATCTTCTGGTGGGTGCGCTGCTGCACGATGTCGGCAAGCTGCTGGAGATGGATTATGTGGACGGTAAAGTGGTGCATACGCATTACGGCGACCTGTTTACGCATCCTGTTTCCGGCGCGTATCTGGCAAAAAAGCACGGTGCGAATCAGAATGTCGTGCATATGGTGCTGACCCACTCCAATTCTCTTTCTCCGGAAGGTCCCAAGGCTTTCAATACACCGGAATCTCTGATTCTTAAATATCTGGATGAGATATGCTATAAGTATGTTGAGATTCACTGGCATGTGTGAAAACGGGAGGAAAAACAATGAAAGTTACATTCAAGGATCTGCTTGAACGAGGCAAAAACGGCGAAAAGTTCATCGGCGCGTACATGATGGGCGGATGCGATTTCGTTATTGAGACGATGAAGATGGCGGGATACGATTTTCTGATGCTGGATCTTGAGCACGAGCGCATGACACTTTCTGAGATCATGCCGATGATCTATACCTGCGAGGCCTGCGGCATGGCGACGGTTGTTCGTGTACCTGGCGTGCAGGAAGAGTATATGAAAAAGGCGCTAGATATGGGCGCGTCCTGCATCAAGGTTCCTGATGTCAAAAGCGCTGAAGATGCCAGAAAAATTGTGGAATGGTGCAAATATCCTCCGGATGGGCATCGCGGTGCCTGCCCGTTCGTAAGAGGAAATGGCTATGGCACGAACCGCAGCGGCTGTTGGGCCAGAGCAAATGCCGAGACTTCCATTTCGGCACTGATCGAAGGTCCGGAGGGAATCGCGCACATGGAGGAGATCATTGCTGTGGACGGTATTGATTGTGTTTCCGTCGGACAGGTGGATCTGTCTGTTACGATCGGCGTTCCTGGCGAGGTGTTTCATCCAAAGGTCATTGACGCGGTTCTGGATGCCGCCGACATCTGCGTGAAGTATGGCAAGCAGCTTTCCGCGCAGGTCGTGCGGCCCGAGGACATTAAGCTTTATAAGAATCATCCTGCGATCACGCATTTTCATACTGATTTGCCGCAGGCAATCTACTATAATGCCTGCAAGCAGCTTTGCGACGGTATTCGCAGCAATATCTGAGATTACAATAGTTTCCTCTAAAACGGCCACAGCAGATCGCGCTTTGTTCGCGATCCGCTGTGGTCAATGATACGGCTAAAATGGTTGTGCATAGGGTACGGATTATAGTATAATACCCATATGATCCGAAAGAGGAGGATACCCTTATGGACTTCAATAGTTTATACCACTTTGTGATTGTGATGGAGGAGTTGAGTTTTACCAAAGCCGCAAAGCGGTTGTATTTGTCGCAGCAGGCGGTGAGTAGTCAGATCAAAAAGTTGGAGGATGAGGTCGGTACGCCGCTTTTTACCAGAAAGCCGACTCTGCTGCCAACAGCGGCAGGAACGAGCCTTTACCATACGGCGACTGAGATATTCCGGCTGCATCAGGAATTTCAGAACGAGTTAATCAAAACCTCACGCGAGGAGAGCGGTGAGATACGCTTGGGAATATCCTATGGGCGTAGTCGCATTTTTCTTCCGGAAATTATTGAAAAGATGGGGGAGCGCTGTCCGAACGTGCAGTTGAGAGTCGTCGAGAAGATGAGTTCAACGGTCATGGAGCAGGACGTTCTGAACGAGGAAACGGACTTTTACATCGGCCTTTCACCAACTCACTCCCCCATGGTACAGTCGATCACCCTGCGGCAGGATTCGCTCGTGTTGGTGATTCCGAAGCCGATGGTAGACGATTTCCGCAAAACGAACAATCTTGCACCGGACGAGAAGTTTGACACGAAGTATTCGATCAATGCCTTGACGAAGTATCCGTTTATTCTGCCTTCGGCGGAAAATAATCTGCGATTCATGTTCAATCGTTATGTCAGCTCGCTCAATTTTCTGCCGAAGATATTGATGGAAAGCGAGCAGAGCGATACCTTGTTTTCTCTGTCGCTTGATGGTATCGGTATAAGCATCTATCCGGAGGTAACTTTTTCCTATTGGAGAAGAAGATTGTCGCCGGAGACGCTTGACCGGGTCGAGGTGGTGCCGCTGAATAACATGACGGAGGCAAAGCTGGTACTGGGATACAAAAAGCAGCGCCGCCTTTCCGCGCTGGATCATCTTTTTGTCGATCTGGTTAGAAATATCAGCTATTTTAATTTAACCTGACGGCGGCCCGTTTTGCAGAAAGAGAATCAGAGGCGAGGATTGTAGAGCAAGCATGAATAAAGGCGATTTAACGCAGGGCAGTGTTTTTAAGCAATTGATTCTTTTTTCAATCCCGATCGTGATGGGTGAGCTCTTTCAAAATTTTTATAATAGTGTGGACGCGTTCGTGGTAGGAAATCTTGTCGGCGATCATGCGCTTGCAGCGGTCAGTGTGTGCGAAACGCCCGCGCAGCTTATAGTCGGCTTCTTCAACGGTATGTCCCTCGGCGCGTCCGTGGTTACAGCGCGTGCATTCGGCAGCGGAGACTGGAGAAAAACGCAGCTCCGCATGAGAACTTGTTTTACGGCAGCGCTTGTTCTCGGTGTGCTGCTCTCCGTGGACGGCGTGCTTTGTGCGCCGCTGCTGCTGGCGGCGACGAATGTGGATGACGCATTGTTTACAGAAGCGGTGCGCTATCTTCGCATTTATATGGCGGGCTTGATGTTCATGGTTATCTATAATATTGCGGCGGGGATACTGCGCGCGATCGGAGATACGCGCTCACCATTCCTCATTCTTGTGGTGTCGTGCTGCGTGAATATTGTATTTGACCTGATGCTGGTCGGGTTGGACATGGGCGTTGCGGGAGTGGCGCTTGCCACAGTGTTTGCGCAGAGTATTTCCGCTGTGCTAGCGTATCGAAGGATACGACATATGAGCGCGGATTTCCGCATTTCAGTCGGAGAGATCCGAACGAATTGGAAAGCGGTTGCGGAGATGTTTTCAATAGGCTTCCCGTCGGGATTGCAGAGCTCGCTCGTATTTCTGTCAAATATGTTTGTCTGGCGGTATATCAACGCCTTTGATCCGGGCGCAATTGCAGGCATTGGCATTGCGCAGCGGCTGGATAAATTTGTTGCCATGCCGTGCAAGGCATTTGGCTTAGCGGTAACGACGTTCGTGGGGCAGAATGTGGGTGCAGGCAACTGCAGGCGGTGCAGGGAAGGAACGGCGAAGGCACTCGCGCTATCGCTGCTGACGGTTGCGGTTATTGGCAGTGTACTGTATGCCTTTACTGAACCGTGTGTTGCAATCTTTAACCGAACGGAACGTGTGATCCATGTCGGCACAGATATGATGCATGTGATCATACCAACATATATTGCAATGACTGTACGGGAGATACTGATCGGAGCCTTGCGCGGTTACGGCAATGCGCGGGTGCCGATGCTGCTGTCGCTGCTGGGAATGATAGGCGTTAGGCAGATTTATCTGGCACTGGCGATGCACGTGGCGTATCGCGTTGAATATATCTACTACTGCTATCCGATTGCTTGGACATCGACGGCTGTCATGTTGTTGCTGTATTACCTTTTCTATCGCAGAAGACAGAAGTGCAGCAACGAAAAGTAACTGTTGCACTGCGCTGTATGTAAAAAACTGCCGCTTGCTCTTAGGGGCGGGCGGCGGTTCCAATTATGGAAGCCGCTCAGATGATCAGCTTGCTCAGTTTGTTGATCGGATCGTTGAAGAGCAAGAGCACGTCGTTGATGGGCGTGAGCGTTTGCATATTGATACCGATGGTCTGCGGCAGCGCGTGCGGCGGGTTCTTTCGAGCGCCTGCCGGAGAGAAGTTTCTTGCAGTCTTGGGCAGTGCTTTCATCCTTACACAGGATGCGGTTAGCGATGGCAACAGCGGCGGAGCAACGGGTGTATACTGGAAGCCATGGTAGCTGTGCCTCGTATGCGACGGGGCAGGCCAAACGTCATATTCCTATGACGATGGAAGACTGGGCATCTAAGCTGGACGCATTTCTGCAATTCAACGATGCTGAGATTTTGCAGGACAAGGGAAAAGCCACAGCAGCCATAGCCAAGGCGTTTGCGGAAAGTGAATTTGAAAAGTAGCGCGTCATTCAGGACAAGAATTATCAGAGTGACTTTGATCGACTGATGGCGGAAACGGATGTAGCAAGATATCAAAATTGAAGCCACCTGACAGAAGAAGCAAGAGAAAGCATTGTGTTTTCTCTTGCTTCTTCTTTTGTTTTGCTGAGGAATATCGATCGATGCTGCTTTGCCGCACGCAGGGGGGGTATATGGCAAAAGGCGAACGGCCCGTTGGATCGCCTTAACATTTTTTGCGGCTGATGTTAGAGATTAGTTAAGGATTTCCTACGCAGAATCGCAAAGAAGGCATGGTATAACTATCTCAGCTTTCCAGAGTGGGGAGTGAGAATGACGCTGCGGACGAAAACGCAGCGGATGAGGAGATATGCTATGCGTACCATCGAAACCATCAACGCCGTCATCATGGCGCTCTTTTTCCTGTGCTATTCCTATCAGTTTTATTATGTGGCTGTGGCGCTGCTGCGGCGAAGAAAATTTGAGGGTCGGAACGAATACCACCGCATTGCCGTGCTCATCGCGGCGCGCAACGAGGAGAACGTGATCGGGCAACTGCTCGACAGCATCCGCGCACAGACCTATCCCATGGACCGCGTGGACATTTTTGTCGGTGCGGACAACTGCACGGATGACACGGCGGGCGTGGCCCGCGCGCACGGTGCGACCGTCTATGAGCGCTTCAATACCGAGCAGGTGGGTAAGGGCTACGTGCTCAATGAGCTTTTGCAGCGCATCAAGCGTCCCGGTCACAGGCATTACGACGCCTATCTTGTGCTGGATGCCGACAATATCCTTGACCCGAACTTTATCTCCGAGATCGAGAAGGTCTACTCCGCCGGCTATGAGATCGTGACCTGCTACCGCAACTCCAAAAACTACGGCGACAACTGGATCTCTGCGGGCTACGCGCTGTGGTTTCTGCGCGAGGCGCAGTATCTCAACAACGCGCGGATGCGCCTTGGCAGCAGTTGCGCCGTGTCCGGCACGGGCTTTCTCTTTTCCGACGAGGTGCTGCGGGAGTGCGGCGGCTGGAACTTCTTCCTGCTGACCGAGGATATCGAGTTCACCATCGATAATGTCGTGCGCGGACACAAGGTCGGCTACGCGGCGGGCGCGGTGCTCTACGACGAGCAGCCCACGAGCTTTGCCCAGTCCTGGCGGCAGCGGATGCGCTGGTCCAAGGGGTATTTGCAGGTCTTCCGCAAGTACGCTTCCCGACTCTTTTCCGGCATTGCGCATGGGAGCTTTTCCTGCTACGATATGACGATGAATATCATGCCGGCGGCCGTGCTGACGGGTACGAGCATCGTTGTGAACGTCGGTGCGGCGATCGCGAATGCGACGAACGGTGGCTCGATGGCGGCGCTGGGGCTGTCGGTTTTGCAGACGGTGCTGAGCCTTTACATGACGCTCTTTGTCCTCGGCGTCATCACAACGGTGACGGAGTGGAGAAGCATCCGCTGCACGGGCGGGAAAAAGGTGCTGTACGCCTTCACGTTCCCGGTCTTCATGCTGACCTATGTGCCCATCTGCATTGTCTCGCTTTTTGCCAAGGTCGAGTGGAAGCCGATCTGCCACACAAGAGTGATGACGCTCGAGCAGATCGAGGGCCCCGGTCTGCGCGCATCCTAAACAGAAAAAAGCGGGAGAGGGAAGTCCCTCTCCCACTTTGCGCTTACCGCTTGTCACCCGGCTTGAAAAGGAGCGCCATCAACACGGCAAAGACGACCGCTGCGGCGATGCCGCCCGCGGTGGCGCTGAGGCCGCCGGTCATCACGCCGAGCCAGCCCTGCTCCGCAACGGCTTTTTCAACGCCCTTGGCGAGCGAGTAGCCAAAGCCCAGCAGCGGCACGGTCGCACCCGCGCCGCCCCATCGGACGATGGGCTCGTAGACGCCGATAGCCGTCAGAAAAACGCCGCAGACAACATAGCCCGTCAGGATGCGCGCGGGCGTGAGGGGTGTCTTGTCAATGAGGATCTGCCCGATGGCGCAGAGGATACCGCCGCAGAGAAAGGCGTTCAGATAATCCACCGTTTACCCCTCCTTCCTGTTCGAGAATACGACCGCGTGGCAGATGCCGGGGATGCTCTCGCCCTGAAATGTCGTCGTGGGGGAGAGCAGGGCGCCCGTCGGCGCGAAGAGGATGCGGTCCCATTTGCCCTCGCGCATCCCGCGCAGCAGATACCCGCACAGAACGCTTGCCGAGCAGCCGCAGCCGCTGCCGCCGCAGTGCATATCCTGCGATTCGACGTCATAGAGCAGCAGGCCGCAGTCGGTGTATCGTTCGCCGAGCGGAAGGCCGTCATGCGCAAAAAAGTCGGAAACGATACGGTGTCCCAGCTTGCCGAGGTCGCCCGTTACGATGAGGTCGTAGTCCTCCGGCCCTGTCTTTGTGTCACGGAAGAGCGCGCAGAGCGTATCATAGGCAGCGGGGGCCATGGCTGCGCCCATGTTGTTCGCATCGGTCACGCCCTTGTCGACGATCCTGCCGGTCGTGACGTGCGTGATAAAGGGCCCGTCGCCCTTATCGGCAAGAAGGCAGCAGCCGCTTCCTGTGGCCGTCCACTGCGCGGTGGGCGTGCGCTGTGAGCCGTAGGGGACAGGCATCCGGTACTGCCGCTCGGCGGTGCAGAAGTGCGAGGACGTGAGCGCCGCGGCGCGCGCGGCATACCCGCCGTCGACCATCATCGCGGCGAGGGCCAGGCTCTCGCCCATCGTGGAGCACGCGCCGTACAGCCCGTAGAAGGGAATGCGGCTTTCCCGCAGGGCGAACGACGAGCCGGTGCACTGGTTGAGCAGGTCGCCTGCAAAGATCAGGTCAAGATCACGCTCATGGAGCGAGGCTTTTTCAAGTGCCCGGGCGAGTGCGCGGCGCTGCATGGTGCTCTCGCCCTTTTCCCAGGTCTTCTCGCCGAAGAAGTGGTCCTCGCTCAGCTCGTCGAAATAGTCGCGCAGCGGTCCTTCCCCCTCAAACCGCCCGCCCACGGCGGCGAACGAGAGGACAGCAGGGCATGAATGCAGGCGGCGTGTCTGCGCGCCGGTCATGGAAGAGGTCATCACGGTCACCCTTTCTCGGTTCCTTCATCCGAATCACTAAAAGCGGCATTAGTTTCCGCACTTTTTCAAAAAATATGAGCACTTGACGCCATATGCACAAAATGCTATGATGAATATACATTAAATAAGGAGGATATTCCTGTGAAACACGTGATCGCTACTACTGCCGCGCCCGGTGCCGTCGGCCCCTACTCTCAGGCTATCGAGGCGAACGGCTTTGTCTTTGTCTCCGGACAGCTTCCGCTCGACCCCGCCACCGGCGCGTTTGTCTCCGACAATACGGCTGAGCAGGCGGAGCAGAGCATCAAGAATCTGCTTGCCGTGCTCGAGGCGGCGGGCTGCAAGGCAGAGGATGTCGTCAAGACGACGGTCTTTCTGATCGATATCGGCGATTTCGCCGTCGTCAACGAGGTCTACGCCAAGTACTTCAAGGGTGAGTGCCCCGCGCGCTGCGCGATGCAGGTCAGCGCACTGCCCAAGGGCGCGCTGGTCGAGATCGAGGCCATCGCGGTCAAGCCGTAGAGCGGACAAAAATGAAAAGAAAAGGGAGAAACGTGCGTTTCTCCCTTTCTTTTTCTGCGCGGACGCGGTATAATATCCCAATTGCGATATAAAATTTGACCTTTCCGGGAGGAAAATGGGATGAAAGAAGAAATGCGTACCATCGGCTACCTCTGCCCCGCGTGCCATAAGCGCGTGATCCAGCAGCGGAGCGTCTTCGCGCTGAGCGCGTCGGGCGCGGTGGTGAGCTGCGAATGCGGCCAGTCGAGCCTGGAAATTGAAGCGGAGGAGAACAAGTTCCGCCTGCGCGTGCCGTGCGGCGTGTGCGGCGAGGAGCACATGGCGGAGTGCAGCGCGGAAAAGCTGCTGCACGGGCGCGGCATCGGCCTTGCCTGCCCCGCTACTAAGATGCTCTGCTGCTTCATCGGCGAGGATTACGCCGTGGAGCACGAGATGGAGCAGCTCTCTCTCGCGGCGGCCAAGGAGCGCGAACTGGGCGACGATCCCGCCGCCTTTGCCGACAGCGTCATCATGTACGAGGTGCTCTCCGAGCTCAAGGAGATCGCCGCGCGCAAGGACGGCATCACCTGCTCCTGCGGCAGGCGCGACTACGGCATGGAGATCCGCAGCACCTATGTCGATCTTGTGTGCAAAAGGTGCGGTGCGAAGCTCCGCATCCCTGCGGCAACGGATGAGGACCTCGACCGCCTCTGCTGCCGCATGAAATTACAGATCAAGAGCGAGTGAGGGAAGGAACATGATCGGATTTCTCGCCAAGCACCTGATTCGCGACTATCAGAATGTCGGCGCGCCGGAGGTGCGCCGCGCTTATGGCGTGCTCTGCGGCGCGGTGGGTATCGTCATCAACCTCCTGCTTTTCGCGCTCAAGCTGCTCGCCGGCACGCTGGCGGGCTCTGTCGCCATCACAGCGGATGCGTTCAACAACCTGTCCGACGCGGGGGCGTCCATCGTGACGCTTTTGGGCTTTCGCCTCGCAGGGCAGAAGCCGGACCCCGAGCATCCCTTCGGACACGGGCGGATCGAGTACATCTCGGGGCTTATCGTCTCGCTCGTTATTCTGCTGATGGGCTTTGAGCTGCTGCGCGACGCCATCGCAGCCATTCTGCATCCCGAGACCGTGGAGTGCAGCGCGCTGACGGTCACGATTTTGCTTGTCTCCATCTGCGCCAAGTTTTATATGTACTGCTACAACCGCGGCGTGGGGAAGAAAATCGGCGCGGCCGCTATGCAGGCGACGGCGGCGGACAGCCTGTCCGACTGCGCGGCCACCGCGGCGGTGCTGCTCTCGACGCTTGCGGGGCATTTCCTGCACTGGCAGATCGACGGATGGTGCGGTCTTGTCGTGTCGCTGCTCATCCTGTGGGCGGGCTTTCAGGCAGCGAGAGATACGCTTTCGCCGCTGCTCGGCCAGCCGCCGACGGAGGAGTTTGTGCAGCAGATTCGCGATATCGTGATGGCAAACAAGACCGTCTGCGGCATCCACGACCTTGTGGTGCATGACTACGGTCCCGGCCGCGTGATGATCTCGCTGCACGCAGAGGTCCCCGCGCACGGTGATATCCTTGCCCTGCACGATGAGATCGACAACGTGGAAAAGGAGCTGCACGACAAGCTCGGTTGCGAGGCCGTCATCCACATGGACCCCATCGTGACGGACGACGAGACGGTGAACGCTGCGCATCAGAAGATTTCCTCGCTCGTGCGGGGCATCGACGAGCATATCTCCATTCACGACTTCCGCATGGTCACAGGGCCGACGCACACGAATGTCATCTTTGACGCCGTTGTTCCCTACGGCTGCAAAATGAGCGACAGGGAAGCGGAGGAGAAGATCAAAAAGGCGGTACACGAGCTTGATCCGCGCTATTTTGCCATCGTACAGATCGACAAGAGCTATGTGAGATAAGCGCACGCGCGCAAAGGAGAAGCTATGACGGACGAAGTCAAGAAATTAAAAGAACTCATCGACGGAACGGACAATATCGTGTTTTTCGGCGGAGCGGGCGTCTCGACCGAGAGCGGTATCCCGGATTTTCGCAGTGTGGATGGCCTTTACCACCAGCAGTGGGACGACCCGCCGGAGACGATCCTGAGTCACACGTATTATGAGCGCTATCCCGAGAAGTTTTTCGCCTTTTACCGCGCGAAGCTCCTCTGCGAAGGCGCAAAGCCCAACGCCGCGCACTTAAAGCTCGCCGAGTGGGAAAAGGAAGGGAAGCTCAAGGCCGTCATCACGCAGAATATCGACGGGCTGCATCAGGCGGCGGGCAGCAAGAATGTCCTCGAGCTGCACGGAAGCACCTTGCGCAACTACTGCGAGAAGTGCGGCAAGTTCTACGACGTGTCCTACATCAAGCATTCGCAGGGCGTGCCGCGCTGCACCTGCGGCGGGCGCATCAAGCCCGACGTGGTGCTCTACGAAGAGGGCCTGGACGAAAAGACACTCTATTGCGCGGTGGAGTACATTCAGGAGGCCGACGTGCTCATCATCGCGGGCACATCGCTCGCGGTCTATCCGGCGGCAGGCCTCGTGCGCTACTATCGCGGACACAAGCTCGTTGTCATCAACAAGACGCCGCTCGACCGCGGACTTGGTGCCGACCTTGTCATCACGGGGGCCGTGGGGGAGACGCTGACACAACTGTAAAAATATGCCGGAAAAGTTTGGAAAATACGCGCTTTTCTGGCATTTCTCACACAACAAAAAAATTCGTTTTTTTCTCAAAAAAAGGTTGACATTTGGGCACTTTTGGGCTTATAATAGCCAAGCGGTCGTTGAGAGAGACAACCGCTTGAAAGATGAATATGCGGGTGTGCTGGAATTGGCAGACAGGCTAGCTTGAGGTGCTAGTGTTCGTATGGACGTGCGGGTTCAAGTCCCGCCATCCGCACCATCTTTTCTTCTGAGGCTGCTTACGCGCGAGTGGTGGAATTGGCAGACTCGCTAGATTCAGGTTCTAGTGTCCTTCACGGACGTGCGGGTTCAAGTCCCGCCTCGCGCACCATGATCGATCCTTGAAAGCATTGAGCTTTCAAGGATTTTTTCTTTTTTTATCTGTCTCTACCCTTATTTTTACCCTTTATACCTTGGTCACACTATGGATATTATGTATGTACTCCGTGCGTATTATCGGTCAGCATCCACTTGACTTGCCCAATCCGCCGCCGTATAATCAGGACAAATTTCAACTGCAAAGGAGCAAGAGCATGAATAAGACCAACACTCCGTTCCGTTACGACTACGTCGGCAGCTTTCTGCGCCCCGCGGCACTCAAGCAGGCGCGCGCCGACTTTCAGAGCGGCAGGATCGACGCCGCAGCGCTCAAAGCCGTGGAGGACGACGCCATCCGCGATCTCGTCGCCAAGCAGAAAGCGGCGGGTTACCACGTCATCACCGATGGTGAGTTCCGCCGCGCAACTTGGCACCTCGATTTCATGTGGGGCTTCCACGGCGTCGGCCACACACCGACCAAGACTGGACTTCCGTTCCAGGGCGAGGCCGCGATGCTTGACGACACCTATCTTACGGGAAAGGTGAGCGTGGACGAGCATCCCTTTGTCGAACACTTCCGATTTGTCAAGGCGCTCGAAGATGAGAACACCGTCGCCAAGCTGACCATCCCCGCGCCCGCGCAGTTTCTGGAGCAGATGGTCATGCCCTTTGCGATGGAGAATACAAAGAGATTCTACCCCTCCGCGCAGGAGCTGATGGATGACCTCGCCGCAGGCTACCGCAGGATCATTGCAGACGTGTACGCCGCAGGCTGCCGCAACCTTCAATTCGACGATTGCAGCTGGGGGATGCTGGTCGATCCGCGCGCCTGCATGATCTTCGACACCGATGCCAAGGGCCTCGAGGAAATCAAGGAGCAGATGCTGACCGTCAACAACATGGCGATCAGCGGTAAGCCGGACGACCTTGTTATCAATACGCATGTCTGCCGCGGCAACTTCCACTCGACCTATGCCAGCTCCGGCGCGTATGACAGCGTGGCGAAAACGCTGCTTGCGCGTGAGAATGTCAATGCTTATTACCTCGAGTTTGACGACGCGCGCAGCGGCGGCTTC
>ENA-ORUN01002253-ORUN01002253.1-human-gut-metagenome-genome-assembly--contig:-NODE-2253-length-15915-cov-4.615069_pt1 | contig 15915 bp, 12 predicted proteins | sample MGYA00242080_ERZ509209 | MGnify/ENA primary metagenome ERZ509209 (study PRJEB26280, sample SAMEA2338786) | human gut metagenome | biome: human gut; feature: human-associated habitat; material: faeces... | reverse complement strand
GAACCCACATATCCAGCTTGGAAGGCTGGTGTTCTACCACTGAACTACACCCGCAGGTTATTTAATTGTTGCTGTCTCGTTAAGACTTGTTTATAATAACTCAAATTGTTTCTATTGTCAACACTTTTTGAAAAATTTTTTTAATTTTTTTTAAAAAGGGACTGCTGCCTTATTTCCAAGACTGCAATCCCTCTCTTTATTATTTATGCCAGACCATGTACTTCAAGCCAATGGTCTAATGTTTCTTTATTGCTCTTAATTCTTCTTGCACGAATCTGGAATACAATCAATGTAAGCAAATTAAATACTACAAACCAGATAAGCAGATAAATCACTGCGTTCATAATACTTTCGCCACCTGCGATTGTGCTTCTGAATGCCTCTACTGTATAAGTAAACGGTACCCAGTCATGCAGATATTTTACAAAGTCACCGGAAACTTCAAGCGGATAAGTACCAACTGAACCTGCCAGCTGAATTACCATAAATACCAACATTAAGAAACTTCCGACTTTTCCAAGTGAGTTTGTGAAGAAGTACATAATTGACATAAATGTCACACTTGCCACACAAACAAACGCTAATGTCTTGCCAACTTCAAGTGGTGTAAATCCATCAAATACATGCAGTAATGCAATCATTACAAGACCCTGTAATAAAGCAATTGTATAAAGTACAGAGGCTTTGCTAATCCACCAGGAGAATCCTGATTTTAATTTGCCTTTGTAACTTGTCAGAGGATACATTAAACTAAATGCGATACATCCAACCCAAAGACCAACAGACATCATATATGGTGCCATTGCGTGTCCGTTGTTTTCTACGGTTGTAATCTTTGTTTCACTTGCCTCTACCGGGCTTGAGAACATGTCATAAGTATTGTCGTCTGCCTTGGTCTCTTTGACTTCTTTTGCTCCATCCGCAAGGCTTGTTGCCAATGTGTCACTTCCATCATAAACCTGGTCAAGACCATCGCCTAATTCTTCACTTCCGTCACGAAGCTTACCTGCTCCATCACTGATTTGTGCTGCTCCATCACTTAACTGACCAACACCATCCAGTAATGTATCATTGTTAGATACCAGCTGTTTTGTTCCAGATACTAAGGTTGTTGTTCCATCTTTTAACTGACTTGCGCCATCGTAAAGCTGACCACTTCCAGAAGATAACTGTTTTGCTCCATCATCCACCTGTTTGATTCCACTTGAAAGGGTTCCCATTCCGTCATCTAAACTTCCAGCACCATCGTCTAACTGTTTTACTCCATCTACCAGTGTCGGTACAGCGGCTTTTAAAGTTCCGGTTCCATCGCTTAAACTTCCTGCTCCGTCATCCACCTGTTTAATTCCATTTGATAAAGTACCAAGTCCTGTATCAAGAGCGCCTGCTCCATCATCTAACTGTTTTACTCCATCTACTAATGTAGGTACGGCGGCTTTTAAAGTTGCTGTTCCATCACTTAAGCTTCCTGCTCCAGTATCTACCTGGGTGATTCCTGCTGCAAGTGTGCCCATTCCTTTGTCTGCCTCTGTGGCTCCTGCACTTAATGCTTTCGCACCTGTATTTGCACTCTGGATACCTGCTAAAAGCTGAGATGCACCACTTTGAATCTGGCCTAATGCTTCACTCTTAAACTGTGTTCCACCTGCTGCTGCCTGCTGAATTCCTGCTGTTAATGCCGGACTTTGTTCTGAAAGCTGTTTTGTTCCTGCTGCAAGTGTCTGACTACCCGGAAGAATCTGAGCACTCAGTGCACTATGAATTGTTGAAATTCCACTTGTCAGTGTCGGTGCCTGTGCCACAATCTGCTGTACTCCACCTGTGTAACTGCTGACACCGGATTTCAGACTGTCACTTGCTGCTTTTAATTTATCTACTGTCGCTATAAGTTGCTGCATCTGCTCTGCGCTCACACCTGCCTGAGTAGATGTACTTGTTGTTGTCTGTACTCCTGACACAGAGTCAAGTTTAGCATTTGCATTGTCTGCTGCTGCTGAGACATTCTGACTTGCACTTCTAAGTGTTTCTGCTGCATTTGCTGTCTGGGATGCTACATTTGCAAGCTGATTATTTGCATCATTTACAGATGCCACATTCGCATTTGCTGCTGCAATCGCCTGATTTGCAATGTCTGCCACCTGATTAATGTCTCCATTTGCAACTGCTTCCTGTAATGCTTCTGATAAACCATCCACAGAAGTAACTGCTTCCTGATTTGTGCTAACACTGCCTACATTATCTGCTGCTGCCGAAAGTGCATCCGCCTGACTCTTCAAACCATTTACGGCTTCTTTTGCATCCGATACATCAACGCTGACTTCTTCGGTTGTACTGGTCTGGCCTTCAGATGCAGTTGTTCCTGTCATCTGATGAAGCATTGTAGAAAGCTGGCTAAGACCATCATTGATTCCGGTTGCTCCTGCCACCAGATTCTTAGAATTTGCGCCATCTGTTCCATTTACTTTATCAAGACCTGCCTGCAATGCTTTTGCTCCGCTTTCTGCGCTTGCAGCTCCAGCTGTTACCTGTCCAAGTCCTGCTGTAAGCTGACTTGCTCCGTCATTCAATGCTTTTGAAGATTCCGGAAGACTTGCTGTGCTTTCCTGTAACTGATTAAGTCCTGCACAAAGTTTTGCCATTGCCTTGTCTGCTGTGCTGATTCCCATTGTCAGAGAAGTTCCACCGGCTTCAAGCTGTTCTGTTCCTGCTGCAAGCTGACTTGCTCCAGTTTTTAAACTAGCTGTTCCAGTTTTTAATTTTCCAGAGCCATCAACTAACTGAGAAGTTCCACTCTTTAACTGAACTGCGCCATCTGCAAGTGCATAAACACCATCCTGTAATGTCGGTACCTGTCCGTTTAACTGGTCAAGCCCTGTCTTTAATGCACTAGAACCGTCTTTTAACTGACCGGAACCAGATACTAACTGGGATGTTCCACCCTTTAACTGAACTGCGCCATCTGCAAGTGCATACACACCATCCTGTAAGGTTGGCACCTGTCCATTTAACTGGTCAAGTCCGGTCTTTAATGCACTGGAACCATCTTTTAACTGGCCGGAACCAGATACTAACTGAGAGGTTCCAGATGCAAGCTGTGCGGTTCCGGTTTTCGCAGTTGCAATACCGTCTTTTAACTGACCTGCTCCACTGTCGAGCTGTGTTGCTCCACTGCCAACCGTACTGACACCGTCTACATACTGCTTTAATCCAACTTCAAGTGTATCACTACCATCTTTAAAAGTAAGTGAACTGTCTGCTAAAACATTCAGATTTTCGGAAATGGTATTATTTCCATCGACTAACTGTGTAACTCCGTCTTTTAACTCTTCAGAGCCATCTGCCGCTTCCTGCATTCCATCTCCAACAGTTACAATCTGATCAAATACAGTTTCTACATAAGTCTTTGTTACCTCTTCGGCCACACTGTTTTTAATCTTTTCCATTGCAGTTTCACTCATTTTAGAAGCAATGTAGTTTGTTCCCGGATTGGTATCATAATCGAGTTCCATTTTCTGAGGTTCTTCATCCATAACTGTGGATGCATTTTCTGAGAAGTTTTCCGGAATCGTAATTACCATGTAATAAGTTCCGTTTTTTAAACCTCTGGCTGCTGTCTCCTGGTCTACAAAGTTAAAACAAAGAGAATCCTCATCTTTCAGCTTATCGACTAATTTCTCTCCGACTTTAAGTTCCTTGTCATTGTAGGTCACCGGTTTATCTTTATTGACTACCGCTACCGGAAGTTTATCAAGATTTCCATAAGGATCCCACATTGACCCCAGAAAAAGTGTGGTGTAAATCGTCGGTATTGCAATAACAGCAATTACAACCACTAAAAGCAACTTATTCTTGAACAAGCTTTTCCACTCTTTCCCTAGCATATACATTCCCCTTTCCTTATTCAGTTTTCTCTTTCGGATATTTGTTATCTTTGAAATGCTTATCATTTCTAAAAGATAATTGATAACTCTGTTTCTTTCTACGTCAAATCGCTTATCCGATTTCGATTTGTTTAACGTACTTTGAATAGTTTAATAGATATTGTGTTGATTTTTTCTTCATGATGAATTATACTAAAGGTGCAACAGTGATACAACCATCAATAACTAGTTTTTATGTACATTAATAGACATTTTTTATCATTTATGTTGCTTTTTCTTCAAAAACCTGAGAGGAGTCTTATATATGGAAAAGAAAACTGACCGAAGAGTCCGAAAAACCAAAGCTCAACTTCGTGCCGGACTTGCGAAATTGATGCAGACGAAAAGTATCAAAGAAATTACGGTAAAAGAATTAGTTGATGAAGTTGATATTAACCGTTCTACTTTTTATCTTCACTACACAGATATTTACCAGATGTTAGAATCAATCGAGGATGAGCTTGAGGGGGAAATCAATCAGATTGTAAATAATCATCCTGTGGATTCTTATTACAAAGAAAGTTTCCCTATGATTAAGGAAATTTTAGAAGTATTATGGGATAACCGCGATATCTGCAATGCCCTGCTTGGTTCAAACGGAGACATGGCATTTGTGCTTCGTATGGAATCTATTATTTCACAACACAGCCTGCATGTTCTGACTACAACATTTGCTACAGACGTAACCAATATTAAATATGCTTATGCCTTTTGTCTGACCGGTTGTGTGGGTATGGTCAAATCCTGGCTGGAATCTGGAGATAATACAGATACACCACTTCAAATGGCAGAATTGACTTATCATCTGATTATGAATGCACTTAAGGATATCAAACGACTGCCCAGTACAACTTTATAGCTTAAATCAAACATATACGCAAAAAGGTTCAGAAGAATTTTGTTTCTTCTGAACCTTTTCTTGTTTCTTTTTCATTTTTTAAAAATCAAATGTCGCTGTTTTCGTATTTCCCATATTCCATTTATTGCGAAGAGTCACATACAATTCTGCATTTGTTGCTTCCACATAAGGTTTTACATAGAATACTACTCCCAGACCACAGGTCACTGCACCAAGCAGTCCCCAAAGAATAAACGATAAATCCAGCACAAATGTATTCATCTTTTCTCCATCCATCATCTCACGACTGATGCGGATTGCATCCCGATAATTAATATCCGGCTGTTCCGCCAGAATATACGGAACCATGCGGTAAGAATAGGATTTTACAATTCCTGGAATCACAAGCAACAGCGTCCACAAGAAAATATATAAATTCTGCATGAACATTACTAAAGCTACATTAGAAAAATTTCCACTCTGGAATCCAAAACCAATTTTTGAAACAGGCGCATTATAATCTCGGTTTTCAATAAAGAAACGAACTGCTCCAACCATCAATACATTTAACACAAAAATCTTTAAAATCAGAACAAATAATGTAACTCCACCCACAATCGGCAGTGAAATATCTGCGGAATAACCACTGTCATTTACGACACCATTCACTGTGCCTCTGACATCATAACTGCCACCTATCGAAGCTGTTGCAATTGTAATCATTAAACCTGCTAAGACAGATGCTGCGTAGTTTCTATGGAAGCAAAGTTTTCCTCTTTCTTTTAAGTCTGCTCTCGTCCACATAGAGAGTCCCCCTTTCCTTCTACCTTGTTATTTAATTTTATTTTTTTCATCTGTTTTAAAATAGATTCTCTAATTGATTTCTCCAAATATGCAGGATTTATTTTTCGCTTTGCATATGCCATGTAAGTATCTTTCGTTTCTTCAATCAAAAATAATGTAAAAAATCTTTCCCAACTAAAATACATCTTACTTTCTATGTATTCTGATGGATTACTTAATATCTCATCTACCATCTTACTTTTAAGAACTCCACTAGATAAAATCATCCATTCAAATGACTCTGGCAGATAAAGTGCCACATTCTTTCTTCTCTCGATTAGTTGTAGAACTCTGTCAATTTCTGAGCCAAAAGCCGCTCCATCAGCAATTACGAGAATCTTTTCATTCCTGTGCAGATTCAAATAATGAAACACATTTGATTTACCATCCATACTTTCACATTTTAACTGATTTTCTTTACAAACTTGCTCAAAAAATTGATAACCCAAATTACTGTCTTCCGTAATAATGATTTCTGGTTCTACCTCATTCTCATAAGTATTTTCACCATACAAGCGATAAAACTCATGATAACTCTGTTTCAAAGTTCCATATTTCCCGGAAGTACGAATTCCATATATTTCTTCTACACTATACGGTAATGATGGTAGTGCTTCTCTGGTCACAATTACATAATAATTATCTGTCTGTTGAATTTCCTGTGCAAAATCTGTCGATTTTATAAACTCATTACCTTCATCTATAAAAATAATACTATCGGAAATTCCAGCTAACTGCTCTTTCCATAAAGCGCCTTCTAATACATAGCACTTTTTATCACAATTTATTTCTACCGGAGTCCCTGAAGGATTATTTACAAAGTCCCGAATCATATCTATCAATGTAGTTTTACCAGTTGCACTATCGCCTTGAATAATAGTCAAATTACGCCGAAGTTCAAACTCATATTTTAACCGTTTTGTTGATACTACAATTCTATGTTTTCCCTTCATAACACTATTCTCCTATCAAATAAGTTCTCCAGCTACCGACACCAATTCATCCATTGAATGAACTATCTGGTCTGTATTCAAAATGCGAATTGTAAATGGCTCTATTCCAAATCGCATCAAATGGCGCAAATTAATTGTTCTATCCTCCGTCTCTGCAATCTTTAATAACCATTTTGCGCAATTATCTCCACAAGTTGATGCATTAAAAATTTTATCACTCTCAAATTTCACAAGAATTAATGTTTTTATACCACCAGATAAACCGGTCGGAGGAATCTTTCCTAAAACCGGACTATCTATCACTCCACTGTCCAAAACCGTAGACTGGTCTACATCAGCAATCATCTCTCTTACAAACGGATTCGTTATCCAATCATCTTCATAATCATATTTAAAATAAGAAGCCGTATTATAAATCGCTTCCTTCATATTTCCATAGAAAATATTCAGCATACGAAGCCTTCCCTTTCTAACAAATTTTCTTCAAGTATTGAAAGAGATGATTAGCAGACATTAATAGCTTTTTTCTCAAAAAACTATTCACAACTAAATCGCTCTTAACAATTACCAGAAAAATCCTGTAACCAAGATTTATTTATATTAATAAAAAGCAAAAATCTTTCGACCAATTTTTTCTCTTGCTTTATATATAGCAATAAAAAAATGATATGTCAATAGCTGTTGCAACTTCTAGTATAGCATAAATTAAAAGGAAACACGTCAGTTTCTTGCAGCATTGCCAGAAGAACGATTTGTGTTTGTATTTACACCAACACACACCTCGTGGCTGAATATGATTGAAAGTTTCTTTAGCAAAATGACTAAGCAGATGTTAAAAGGCATTCGTGTCAATTCAAAGGAGGAACTATCGGAACGAATATATCGCTACTTCGATGAGATTTGTTTATCATTGGACATATAAAATGGATGAAATTGATCCGGATGAGACAGCCACTATTTAAACTATCAACAATTTAATATTCGCTGTACTAGTAGAAACAGTTCCAATACAACAATATCTTCTTTCTTTCGCAAGAACTTTCCATTGTTTTAATACTTCTTCATAATTTTTCCAACCAATCAATACTTTTTCATATTCCATTTTAATTCTTTCTTATTATTTATTTTTCTTAAATTTTGAAAACAAAAAACCTTACTACTTCTACAGACTTTTTCTGTAAAAAGCAGTAAGGTTTTCTCAATCTTGAAAATATTTCTTACTTAATTTCTGCTGTCGCTTCTTTGAGCCATTCTTTTTCTTCTTTGTTCTCTAACAATGGCTCTACTACTTCATACACATGTTTATGATATTCATTCAGCCATTTCAATTCCGTTTCTCCTAAAAGTTCTGGAATAATTGCTTCTCGTTCAAATGGCACAAGCGTTACGACTTCAAAGTTCATAAACTGTGCATAGTCATTTTTTTCTGCTTTTTTGCACATCAGCAGGTTTTCACAGCGGATTCCGTATTTTCCTTCCAGATACAGTCCTGGTTCATCGGAAATCAATACGCCTTCTTCAAGCGGAATCATTCCACCTGGACGGATTCCACTGTTCCAGTTGATGTTCTGTGGTCCTTCATGTACATTTAAGAGATATCCGACTCCATGACCGGTTCCGTGATTGAAATCCAGTCCCGCATCCCACAGTGCACCTCTTGCCAGTATATCCAGATGTGCACCGCCTACGCCATACGGGAATTTTGCCATTGCCAGACGAATATTTCCTTTTAATACAAGCGTAAAATGTTTTTTCTCTTCTTCGCTTAACGGTCCTACCGCAATCGTTCTTGTGATATCCGTTGTTCCCTGCCAGTACTGTCCGCCGGAATCAATCAGGAAAAATCCTTTTGGTTCCACTTTTGCACAGTCCTCTTTTGACGGTGCATAATGACACATTGCAGCGTTTGATCCATAAGCACAGATTGTTTCAAAACTTAAATCCAGACAGTCTTTATCTTCTTCACGAAACTCTCTGCTTTTTTCTGCAGCATTGTATTCATCCACTGTTCCCTCTGGCACCGTTTTCTTTAACCAGTAAATAAATCTGCACATTGCTCTTGCATCTTTGATGTGCGCAATGCGTTCATTTTCCATCTCAACCGCATTTTTCATTGCTTTTGCCGGTTTGGTCGGATTCATCGCATTGACTGTGGTAACTTCTTCTGGCAGATTTTCAAATAATGTATAGTTTACTACACCTTCATCTAATAAAATCTTACTGTCTTTTGCAAGTGTTTTTACTTCTTCATAAATCGCAAAGTATGGGCGGAGTACCACTCCGGCTTTTTCTAATTCGTTCTTGATTTCATCAGAAGCCACGCCATCCTGCACATAGAAAATGACTTCGTCTGCTTTCACAATGACATAAGAAAGCACAACCGGATTGTAAATAATATCGTTTCCACGGATGTTTAACAGCCATGCGATATCGTCCAGACTGGATAAGATGTGCACGTCAGCTTCATATTTTTTCATTGCTCTGCGCACCATCTCGATTTTTTCTTCTCTGGATGTTCCAACATATTTTATATCCACAAGATAAGCCGGTTCTTTGGACAGTTCCGGACGGTCATTCCAGATGCCGTCTAATAAGTCTTCCTGACAATAGAACCGTCCTTCTTTGTCTTCCATCATTTTTTTGTATGCTTTTCCCTGTGACACGCTGATGACTCTTCCGTCGCAGGCAAGGCAGGAACCTTTTGCCAGGTTCATTTCCAGAAATTCATCGACTGTCGGAACGCCTGGTTCACGCATCTTCATTAAAGTAACTCCGGTATCTTCAAGTTCTTTCGCTGCCTGAATAAAATATCTTCCGTCTGTCCATAAATATGCCTGGTCATCGGTTACAAGCAGTGTACCTGCTGAACCACTGAAACCAGAAAGCCATTTTCTGGCTTTAAAGTAATCCCCTACATATTCAGACTGATGAAAATCTGCTGTAGGAACCAAATACATATCAATGTTTAATTCCTGCATTTTTTCCTGTAATTTCAGGATTCTTTCTCTGTTCTCACTCATGTTAAAAACTTCCTCTCTTGCTTCTATCTCTTACTTCTATTTACTGAATTCCTTTCATAGTAAGGGAAATTCGCTTTTTCTTTTCATCCACATTTAACACTTTGACTTCCACGATGTCTCCAACGCTGACTGCTTCAAGTGGATGTTTGATATATCGGTCTGTCATCTGTGAAATGTGTACCAGTCCGTCCTGATGCACTCCGATATCCACAAATGCACCAAAGTCGATGACATTTCGCACTGTACCTTTTAAAATCATGCCTTCTTTTAAATCTTTCATATCAAGCACGTCGGTACGAAGCACCGGTTTTGGCATTTCTTCTCTCGGATCACGTCCTGGTTTTCCAAGTTCTTTTACGATATCACGAAGGGTTATTTCTCCCGTTCCAAGAGACTCTGCCATCTTTTTATAATCTTTTACATAAAATGCACCATGACCCTTGAAAATATCCTCTGCAGTTGTTCCCATATTTTCCAGGAATTTTTCTGCTACTTCATAGCTTTCCGGATGCACACTGGTTGCATCAAGCGGATTGCTTCCCCCTGTAATACGAAGGAAACCTGCACACTGTTCAAACGCTTTCGGTCCTAATTTTGGTACTTTTAAAAGTTCTTTTCGACTCTCAAAACGTCCATTTTCCTCACGGTATGCTACGATATTTTTTGCAATCGCTTTGCTGATACCGGAAATATATTCAAGCAGAGAAACCGAAGCGGTATTTAAATCAATTCCGACTTTATTCACGCAGTCCTCTACAACTCCAGACAGGGCTTCCCCTAATTTTTTCTGGTTCATATCATGCTGATACTGTCCGACACCAATGGACTTCGGGTCAATTTTTACCAGCTCTGCAAGCGGGTCCTGAAGTCGTCTTGCAATGGAAGCGGCACTTCTTTGTCCTACATCAAAGTTTGGAAATTCTTCGGTAGCCAATTTACTTGCAGAGTATACAGAAGCTCCTGCCTCGTTTGTAATTACATACTGAACCTTCTCCGGAATTTCCTTTAAAAGTTCCACAATAATCTGTTCGGATTCTCTTGAAGCGGTTCCGTTTCCGAGAGAAATCAGGCTGACATTGTATTTTTTAATTATTTTTTTCAGAGTTTCTTTTGCCGATGCAATCTTAGCAGGAGTGGTCGGTGCAGTCGGATAAATCACAACCGTATCCAGAACTTTTCCGGTTTCATCCACCACTGCAAGTTTACAACCGGTACGAAACGCCGGATCCCATCCAAGCACTACTTTTCCAACAATTGGCGGCTGCATCAACAACTGCTGAAGATTTTTCTTAAAGACTTTAATTGATTCATCTTCTGCTTTTTCCGTCATACTGTTTCGGATTTCTCTCTCAATTGCAGGTGCAATCAGACGATTATAACTATCCTCGATTGCTTCTTTTAATACATCCTGTGTATTTGGATTTTTTCTTGTAATAATCTCTCTCTGGAGATAACCTAAAATTTCTTCTGTCGGAGCTTCAATTTTTACGCCTAAAAACTTCTCTTTCTCTCCACGATTAATAGCAAGCACCCGGTGTCCCGGCATTTTTTCCACACGTTCTTCATACTCATAATATTTCTCATAAACAGACGTCTCTTCCGGTTTTTTTGCAGTTGAGACAAGCATACCTTTCTTGAAAGTGCGCTCACGAATTTCACTACGGTAATCCGCTTTATCGGAAATACTTTCTGCCACGATATCTTTTGCACCGGAAATAGCCGCTTCCACTGTTGTCACTTCTTTTTCTTCGGATACAAATGCCTTCGCTTCTTCTTCAAGGGATTTGTCTGTCATCTGTAATAAAATAATGTTTGCAAGAGGTTCCAACCCTTTTTCTTTTGCAATCGTTGCTCTGGTACGGCGTTTCGGACGGTATGGACGATATAAATCCTCTACCACAACCAGCGTCTGCGCTTCTAAAATCTGTTTCTTTAATTCTTCAGTCAGCTTTCCCTGTTCTTCAATGCTGGAAAGCACCTGAGTTTTCTTCTCTTCCAGATTTCTAAGATAAGTCAGTCTGTCGTTTAAATTACGAAGCACTTCATCATTTAAAGCACCGGTTACTTCTTTTCGGTAACGGGAAATAAATGGAATCGTATTTCCTTCATCTATCAATTTTACGGCAGCCTCTACCTGCCACTTTTCCACATTTAATTCTTTGGTCAATGCTAAAATAATGTCCATAATTTTCTCCTTTTAAATCAAGCAATTCTTGCCATTTGCTTTCTTTCTAACCTTACCAACCTATGACAGTTTTGTCAAGAAAACAAAAAACGCAATGAACTTTTTTATTAAAAATCCACTGCGTTTTACTCCTCTTGATTTTGATTTTGTTTTTGAATTTGATTTCGATTGCAGATTTCCAGACCTGCCTTTAAAAATACTTCCAATTCCTTTTGTAAATCAGAATCAAATTCCTGCCATACTTTATTTAAACTGCTAATGTTTTGTACATCCTCATAAAAAACAACAGATGGCGGATAACCCAGATTCTGATACAACACTGCCAGAAGTTCTGCATTGACACCTAATCTGCCTTTTTCAATTTCACGATACCTTTTTGTCGTAATATCTAAATGCTGTGCCATCTTATCCTGCGTAATATCACTTGCTTTTCTCATCCAATACCAGATTGTTCTTGAATCCGTCTCTTTTTCAAAAGCAGAATAACGGAGCAGTCTGATTTCTTTGGTATAATCCACTCCATTTTTCTGTTCTTTTCCCGAAATATTGATACCCTGCTCTATTGTCCAGACCATAAGCTGTAAGAAATCGCTTTTTATTTCTTTCTTACAGACACCCAGATAGTGATTTAATATCGTTTCTTCACATTCCTCTCCTGTCAGCAGATAATCCATATCACAGCCATGACTGTCAAAATTTTTGAGTTCTTCTGCTGAAATAATGGTCTTTCCCTGTTCCAACTTACTATAGTGGCTCTGGGTAACACCCATCATCTGACTCATGCTCTTCTGATTCAGTTTTCTCTTTTGTCTGTACATCTGCAGTCTTTGCAATACTCCTTCGTATGCACTGCCCATAGTGTTACCTCATTTCCAACGGTCAAATTTTTCTTATCTTTTTATTGTAATATTTTTCAAACTGCCCTTTTATCCCCTATTTTTGACTATTCTGATAATTTTTAGTCAATTTTGAGGAATTGACAGATTTCATCCCAAACATTTGCCTGACACATAAGGTTTGTATTTGTAAAACGGACATTCGCAATCCGCTTCGCTACTTGCCCTAATCGGTACAACGTGTTAAAATGAGCAGTAACAAATTTTTTTATTTTTGAGAAATGAGGTTTTTACAAAATGGATGATTTTTATAATTCAAATGATAATTTTCCGCCACAGACACCGCCTTATTATGAACAGCCTCAGCGTTATCAAGGGAGTTCAAGCTGTGCCTCCGCCTCTTTGATTCTTGGAATTCTTTCCCTGTTATCAATCTGTTGTATGCCACCGCTTGCCCTTGTTTTTGCAGGACTTGCCTTGATTCTTGGTGCACTTTCCAAAGGCGACCGAACCCGTCCACAAAATGCGCGTGTCGGCATGATTTTATCAGGTATCAGTTTAATAGCTGTTTTAATTTTGCTTGCTGTATTTCTGGTTCGATTCACTTCAAATTCGACCAACACCGAATTTTTCAAGCAATATCTGGACATTATCGAGCATCCGGACGATTATTCCGAAAATGACATCTACAATTTTCTGTATGATTATCTTTATCCAAACGCCGGTTCAGATTCCGATCATAACTATGAAAATTCACAGCCTTATCACTACGATCATACGCCTTATGATGGAGATGATTCCGATGGCTACGACTATTACTATGAATATCCGACTCCACATCAGGAAGATTCCGGGCATCATAATGTAATTTAACCAAATCAAGCAAGTCCCTTCTGATAAGCGCGTAGCAGCTATTTGGTTATGAGCAAGTAGCGTAGCGGATTGCGAATATCCACTTGACTAAAACAAAAAAATCCTGCTTTGAGGAATCGAAAACCTCAAAACAGGATTTTTATTTTTCTAATCTGATTTTTCCAGTCTAATTTTTTTATTTTAAATTTTCATATTCTTTTGTTTCCAGTTCAATTACCGGTTCTTCTTTTTTGTCAAACTCACCTTTTAAATCCAGATAAAACGCTGCCATCGTTGCTTCCATATAAGGCATCAGCCATAACAGACCAATATAGCAGGTCAGCATACTTGCCAGAAGCAGTGGAATAAAACTTAAATTAATATAGAAATAACGCCACTTATTTCCTTTCATAAGGGAACAGCTTTTTTTCATTGCATCCACTGCTGATAAATTGATATCATCCAATAACAGATAATCCGTAACAGCCAAAAACAGATTTAAAACCAAAGCTACTATTGTATCCACACACATTGCAAGTACAGAAAGCCAGATATAAGAAATACTGCTACTGTCTGTCCAGAGTGGAATATTAAACGGCAGACCAATTACAAACTGTACAATCAGAATAATCAGGTGTACAATAATAAAACGGTCTGGATGATGCGTAAATGCAAATGCCAAGTCTTTTCCTTCAAAAGACTCTCCACGACAGATATTTACCATCATTTTACTATATCCAGCCTTCAACACGCTGACAAGAAGTGAAATAACATACACTAAAATCTGCGAAGTAACCAGTCCCATTGTTGTACCGGTACCCATCGTAGAAGAAATAAAAAAAGAGGGAAGAAAGGAACAAAGTCCAAGCAGTAAAATTCCTGCCATCGGAGTTCCATAATTTCCACTCAGTTGCTGTCTCGCAATCAGCTTAAGAGAAGCAGAAGTTCTTTTCATAAAATAAAGTCTCCAATCTTTTGTAATTAACTGTTTATTTCAATTGTCCATTTCAATTAGTGTAAGATTATTTTTTCATTTTGTCAAGAAAAGAGGATGTATTCCATTATGCATAAACAGGAAGAAAAAAATCTATATCTCTTAGGGTGGATTTTACTCGGAATTTTTCTAAGTTATTTATTGATAGCAAAGTTTTCCCATTTCAGAACCTTCTTTCATCTCCCCTGTCTCTTCCGTACCCTGACCGGATATTACTGTCCGGGATGCGGCGGAACACGGGCATGTATCGCCTTTTTACATGGACATTTTTTACGTTCCCTGCTCTATCATCCGGTTGTTCCTTATACAGCAGTCGTATATTTGATTTTCATGATCAGTCACAGTATCGAACTTTTATCAAAGGGGAACTTCGCCATAGGTTTAAGATACCGGGACAACTATATTAAATTTGCCGGTATCATTATTTTAGTACAATGGATTTTACGGAATTTTTTGAAATGGAAATGGGGAATTGATGTGCTTGGAAATTAAAAAAGAGGCTGTTTTTGACAGAACAGCCTCTTTCATTTTTTACGCTTTAAAACGGATTCTGGAGATGATTTCCGGAAGTTTTGCTGCTTTTGCTTCGTACTCTGCTTCGCTTAACGGTCCTGTGATAATTGCAAATTCGCCTTCCACATCCGGAACGGATACAGTTTTTACTGCACCAAATACAGCTTTTACTGCATCTGCCATTTCCGCTTCCTTTCCTTTTATACGAACCAGGAATGGATGAACCACTTCTTTGATATCCATTAAATCTAATTTTTCACTGTTCCAGCTTGTCATCACATTTTCGTGAAGATGTTTTGCACAATCTACAACATCTCCTACAACTGCGCTTGCTGTCGGAAGTTTTCCTGCTCCACTTCCATAGAACATTGCATCTCCGAGTACATTTCCATGTACGAAGATTGCATTAAAGACATCATTTACACTGTAAAGCGGGCTGTCTGTTCCAACAAGTACCGGACTTACCATCGCATAGAATTTATCATTTTCTTTCTTGCTTGTCGCAAGCAGTTTAATGCTCATGCCAAGTGCTGAAGCATACTTCATATCTTCTACTGTGATTTTTGTAATACCTTCTGTGTAAATCTCTTCATAATTTACATGGTTTCCAAATGCCAGAGAGGATAAGATTGCAATCTTTCTGCAGGCATCATATCCCTCTACGTCTGCTTCCGGATTTCTTTCTGCATACCCTTTTTCCTGAGCTTCTTTTAATACTTCTTCAAAATCTGCATTCTCAACCTGCATTTTTGAAAGAATATAGTTTGTTGTACCATTTAAGATACCGGAAATCTCATCGATCTCATCTGCTGTTAAAGAAGAGTGAAGTGGACGGATAATCGGAATACCACCGCCACAGCTTGCTTCAAACATATAGTTAATATTTTTCTCTTCTGCAATTTTAAGCAGTTCCAAACCATGTCTTGCAACTAATTCTTTATTGGATGTGCAGACACTCTTT
>ENA-ORUN01002244-ORUN01002244.1-human-gut-metagenome-genome-assembly--contig:-NODE-2244-length-15972-cov-2.675755_pt1 | contig 15972 bp, 10 predicted proteins | sample MGYA00242080_ERZ509209 | MGnify/ENA primary metagenome ERZ509209 (study PRJEB26280, sample SAMEA2338786) | human gut metagenome | biome: human gut; feature: human-associated habitat; material: faeces... | reverse complement strand
AGGCCCCGACTCACTACCGTCATCTCGCCGACCTCGGAGCCCCTTTTTTCGCAATTGCCCGCTGCGGCCAATCGTAGCAGACTCGTATTGCATGCATATGAACGGACCTTCTACACTCCTTCCTTCCCTCTCTCTCTTCTCGCACCTTGTCTCTCTTCCTCATCCCCATAAGTGCCCGTCGGCGCGAAAGCCCGCGCTCGAATATCCCGTCCCTGCAAAACCCACCTCCCCGTCTCTTATGTTTGTCGCGGTTCCGTGGCGCCGAGGTAACGTTTCGATTCAGATTCTCCCCATTGTGCGAACGCGCGATATGTTCGACTCGTACCAAACGCATTTACCGCAAGCCAATCGAGCGCTTGCTTTTATTTGATAGGAGGCAACCATGGACAGACGCGCATACAGTCAAGAAAATCGCAACCAGCGCGCCGATTCGGCGGCAAAAACCGTCGTTATCTCGCCCAAGGCTGAAGCCGAAACCCCTAACCCAACCGGAATCAAGGGCCTTTTTGAGGGGCTTTCGGTTTCACAGGTCACCGCCGGTGCGTTGGCCGCGGTGACCTCGATGCTGCTTTCTGCGCAAATTGGCATTGCCGGCTCGGTTATCGGCGTCGCCGTAGGCTCGGTCGTGTCGACCGTTTCATCGCAGCTTTACAAAAAATTCCTGGCGGGGTCAGCCGAAAAACTTCGCGGCTTTGCCTCGAGCGACAACGGGGAAGAAAATGCGGCGACTAACGCCGCTGCCGCCCAAAGCGCAACCCAAAGCTTCGCACACGCGCAAACCACCGTTATGCCCATCACACGCGCACCATTCGAGAGCGCCGAAACCACCACGCCGCCTTCGGTGGGCACAGCGACACGCGCATTCAACGAAGCAGCGGTTCCGTCGACCAATTCCGCCGAAACGAGCGTTCTATCCGCGGGCCAAATCGTTGGGGCCGATGCGCACAACATGCGCGGCAGCCAAGCCGCTCAAGGCACCCAATCGAATACGCCGCGCATCAATAGCGCAGCCGGCCATACGGGCAATGCGAGCCACGCAACGGGCGTCGTCGAGATTGAGGCCCAAAAACAAAAGACCATGCAGCGCCGCGTGCTCGCGGTTTCAGTCGCCTCGTCCCTTGCGGCAATCCTGCTGTTCGCGGGCCTCGTGCTTATGTTTACCGGTGGCGAAGGCATCGGTACAAAAGTAGCCCCGTTCACCGGTGAAGTCGTAACGAGCCAGCTTGCAGACGAAAACAGCGCTGCGACCAGCAATGACACCGAAAAAACCCATGACGCCAAGAAGGCCGAGACAACAGCTCAAGACGAAAACGAGAAGAACAGCGCTCCGCAATCCCCTCAGCAGAATTCGACGCAGAGCGCTTCCAACTCTTCATCCACAACCGAATCGGGCACAAACTCCAGCAACACGAATTCGGGATTGGAGAACTCGAGCTCCGCAAGCGGCAACAACAGCCCATCCTCAAGCGGCTCAGGCTCCGGCCAAACTTCCAGCAATAATACGAATTCAAATTCCAACAACGCAAACAGCTCTGGCTCTGGCTCAACGAATTCGGGCGGAAATGCCACAAATTCAGGGTCAACGGGATCGGAATCGAGCGCATCGTCGCAAGCGGGGTCGGGCAAGTAACCCACGGCGAAATATTTCGCTCGGCAAGAAAAGCCGCGAGGCGGCAACACACGCACAAGTGCAAACGAATTCAGCTCCACAGCCAACTCCAAGAAAGCGCATGCATACACACAAAAGCGGGCCTGCATCGTTCTGCAAGCCCGCCGCTGTTCAGGACAAATATGTTTGCCATTTGGCTCATCGCCCTGCGCGTTCGTTAGTCGACGCTCTTCAAACTTTCAACCATATCGATCTTCTTAAGCTTGAACTTCATCGCCAAAGTCACGATAACCGAGAACAACATGGTGAGCGCAAATGCGATAATGAAGCTCAAAGTGTGAATTTCGCGGCCGAACATCACTTGATCGACCTCGGCGGTGATTACAACATAGCCCTCCATGGCAATGCCAAGGAACAAACCAACGAATGCGCCAATCAGCGAGAGCAGCATGGTTTCGCGATAGATATACGCGTTCACCTCATGCGGCGTGAAGCCGAGCACCTTCAGCGTGGCAATTTCTCGCACACGCTCGGTGATGTTGATGTTCGTGAGGTTGTACAGCACCACGAACGCGAGCAGGGCCGCAGCAACCACAAGCACCACCACGACCGAATCGACACTCTTCAGCATGCTGCGATAGCTGTTGATGGTTTCGTCGTTATACGTCACGGTTTTCACGCCATCCATCGCGAGCACGTCGTCGCTGAACACTTCGCGCACGTCATCGCCCTCGGCAACGTTCGCGAGCAGCGTCGCGTACGAAGGCGCTTCTCCCATGGTGGATTCGTACAGCGCAGGCGACATGAGCACGTATTGCGCCACGTAGTTCTCCATGATGTCCGACACGCGCACCTCGCGGCCTTCGCCCATCGCGTTGCCAATGGCATCTTCGTCGTAAATCGCGATGGAATCGCCCACCGAAACGCCCAGCTTCGTCGCGAGCTTCTCGCTTATGAGCACGCCTTCATCGTCAATCGCGAGGGGCTTGTGGCCCACGCGCGTGCGCAGCGTGTTGAAGTTGCCGAATTCCTGCGTATCTTGCGGCACGTTCAACTCGACGCGTTGGTCGATATCATCCGACGCGCCCGGAGAGCGTACAATTTTATTCTCGGTAAGCACCCATGCCTTCGGACCTTCGGAGTCGGCCTCGACGCGTTTTGCCACGGCATTCTTTTCGGCATCGGCAACATCGGAATCCATGCGCACGATGGCGTTGTAGTGGTACAGCTCGCCATACTGCTTGTCGATGATATCGTTGATGGCGTTTTGCAAACCAAGACCGGTGAGCAAAAGCCCTGTGCAGCCTGCAATGCCAATAATCGCCATGAAGAAACGGCGCTTATAGCGAAAGAGGTTGCGCGCAGTAACCTTCCAGCTGAACGACATGCGGCTCCACAGCGGACGAATACGTTCGAGCAGAATGCGCTTGCCGGCCTTCGGCGCGCGCGGCAGCATAAGAGCCGCTGGCTTTTCGCGCAGGGTGGCCATTGCGGCGAACAGCGTTGCCGCAACCGTGATGCCCACGGAAAGGCCCGCCGCCAGCAAGAACAACGCGGGGTCGATTGGCGTAGGCCTGCACGGCACAACATAAATAATCGCGTACGCATTCATGATGAACCACGGCAAAAACTGCGACAGCAGCACAATGCCCACGATTGAGCCCACGCCGCTGGCAACCATGGCATACACCAAATACTTCGAGGCGATGCGCCCATTGGAATAGCCAAGCGCCTTAAACGTGCCAATGAGCACGCGCTCTTCATCGACCATGCGCGTCATAGTCGTAAGCGAAACCAAAGCGGCCACAAGGAAGAACAGCAGTGGGAACACCTGGGCAATTTGATCAATGCGTCCCGCGTCAGAACGGAAGCTTTCGGCGCCGATGTTCTTCTTCAAATCGAGCGCATACACGTCGGCATCCATGGTGGCGATGTCGTCCACCTCGGCTTGGGCGTCGGCGAGCTGCGCTTCGGCGTCGGCGAATTCGGCCTCGGCCTGGGCGCGCTTATCAGCAAGCTCGGCCGCGCCGTTTTCCCACTGCGACAAACCGTCGGCATATTCGGCCTGGCCGCTTTTGAGCTGAGCACGGCCCTCATCGAGCTGCGCCTGGCCTTGGGCAAGCTGTGCCGCAGCGGCATCAAGCGAGGCCTGACCGCTCGCGAAGCCCTGGTTGGCCGCAGCCTTCTGGGCAGCAAGCTCCTGCTCGCCCGCCGCAAGCTGCTCAGGCACGCCCGCGGTTTCCGTATCGATTTGAGCGATGCCCGCCTGAAGCTGAGCGATGCCCGCCTCGATTTCAGTTTTCTGGGATTCAAGCTGCGCTTGCTGCTGCTGGAGCTGTGACAAAGCCGCCTTGGCTTGAGCCAACTGCTGCTCGAGAGCTGCTTTTTTCGCTTTCGTTTCCTCATACGTAGGATCGGCCGGATTCAACGCTTCAATTTGCGCCTGCAACCTATCAACCGCCTGCTGCGCCTGCTCAATTCTGGCCGCGACCTGCGCAAGGCCATCGTTTACCCGGTCGAGGCCCTTTTGCGCCTCGGAGAGCTTATTGCTCAGCATTTCACGCGTCTGCATGGCGGCGTGGTATTTCGCCCACCCTTCGTCAATCGACGCCTGAGCCTGAGCCAATGCCGCTTGCGCCTGCGAACGCTGGTCGGCGAGTTCAGCCACACCCGACTCATACTGGGCGCGACCGCTTGCCAACTGCGATTCGCTTTGAGCAATGGTCGCCTTCGCCGATTCAAGCTCGGCGGCCGCTGAATCAAGCTGCGCCTTAGAATCGTCGAGCGTCGCCTGGCCATCGTCGAGCTGCGCGAGCGCGTCGGCCTTCTTCTGCTCGTATTCCGCACGCTTTTCATCGAGCGTGGCTTGGGCATCGGCCTGCAGGCCTTCGATGCGCGACGCCTTCAAATCGTCGGCAATCGCGTCGATGCGATTGGCCACTTCGTCGACTTTCGCCTGATAGGCATCGCTTGCCCATGGCAAGTCGCGCGCACCATCGACCGCGACGAACGCTTCGGTAATGGGATAATCGTCAGCGAAGGCCGAATCGGGAACGAACACGAAGCTCGTAAGACGGCCGCTTCCAAGCGACGTCGAACCCACATTGGTCGAGCACGTGTAATACGACGAGTTCACAAAGCCGACCACCGTAAACTCGCGCTCGGCGAAGCTGTCGTCCAAATCTTGCGTGCCCTCGATAAGGCGCACCTTGTCGCCGATATGCACATCGGTCTGCCACACCGTGTCAGAAGAAAGCAGGCACTCGTCGCTTTTCGTGGGCCAGGTGCCGCTCTTCAAGACAGGCCTGTTCAAATACGAACCGTCGCTCGATTGCACGGTGAAGCCATCGTCGCACGTGCTCGCCTGGGCAGCGTCAACATCAAGCGACTGGAAGCACAGCGTATATTGCACGCCATCCAATTCTGAAATGGCGTCGGCTTCGCGAGCAGGCATAACAGCCGAAACGCCCTCCACATCGCGCAACGCGTCGATTTGCGCCTCATCGAATCCAATCGTCGAAACCACGCGCACGTCGGCCAAACTCGTGCCGTCATAGTATTCGTCGCCCGCAAGGCGCATGTCGGGCCCCGTCATGCGCAGGCCGGCATAAAAGCCCGCACCAAGTGCGGCAATAATCGCAATCGCCAAAAAGCGGCCCCACGAATGGGTGATAGAACGCCGTAGATCTTTTCCGAATGCGCTCGCCATGCTTACCACTCAACCGTTTCAGCGGCTTGCGGATGAGCATTGAGCTCCATGCGTTCGACTTTTCCTTCTTTCACATGAATCACGCGGTCGGCAATAGCGCAGAACGCGGAATTGTGCGTAATGAGCACCACCGTACGGCCCGTTTCGCGGCACGTGTCTTGCAGCAGTTTCAGAATAGCCTTGCCCGTTTTGTAGTCGAGCGCGCCCGTGGGCTCGTCGCACAGCAAAAGCTTCGGGTTTTTCGCGATGGCGCGGGCGATAGCCACACGCTGCTGTTCGCCGCCCGAGAGTTGCGCGGGAAAGTTGTCCATGCGATGCGCGAGACCCACCTGGGTCAACACATCGGCAGGCGGAAGAGGATTGCGGCAAATTTGGCTCGCAAGCTCCACGTTTTCGAGCGCGGTAAGATTTTGCACCAAGTTATAGAATTGGAACACAAAGCCAATATCGTAACGACGGTAATCGGTGAGCTGCTTTTCATCAAACTGATCGACGCGGGCGCCATCGAGCGTAATAGAACCCGATGTACATGAATCCATGCCGCCCATCATATTGAGCAACGTTGTTTTGCCCGAACCCGAGGGGCCGACGACCACCACGAGTTCGCCTTGCTCGATTTCGAAAGACATGCCATCGACGGCAGCCACCTGCACTTCGCCCATGGTATAAATCTTACGCACATCTTTAAATTCGACGAATGCCATAGCGACCCCTTACGCCACGCGGTTTCCTGAATAATCCCTCATACTGAGTATATTGAAAGCGCCGCGGAAACCAGCGATGATTTTATGCCAGCGGCCCCACAACAGGCTTGGTTATCCTTCGAGAAGAGCACGGCTGTTAGCCGCCACTTTCTTCTTCAGTGAATCGAGGCGACACCTGCGCAGCTCTGCCATATGCTCGAGGGACGCTTCCAGCAGCGCGCGCACTTCTCGAGCGTTGAATTCCGCGCCCGCGGCGGGCGGCAGGTCGCTTTCAAGCAGCAATTTTTCTTCAGGGATTTGCTGCACATACGCGCGGCCGCGCTTGGTGGAAAGCATGCGAGGATTGATGGAAAAATAGCAGCCGCATTCGATGGCACGTGCAAGCTCGACACCTGAACCAGAGAACCAGTGGAAAATCACCGCTGTACCCTGCGGGTTTTGAGGGCCCTGCGGCGCACCAGGAGCCACGAGCCCCACGCTTTCCATAAGATCAAGCGCCACGCCCACGCTTTTCACGGCATGCACCGAGAGCACTTTGCCCCTCGACGCCGCGGCGATGCGCGCTAACACCGTGCGCTGCAGTTGGGCGCTTTCGGCACGACGAGGTGCAAAATCAAGACCGATTTCGCCAATAAAGCGCGTTTCGGCAGCGTAGGCAACGAGCTTATCAACCGCATCGGCGCCGCACGAACCGTCGGAAAGCCACCACGGGTGCAAGCCTACACCGAGTTTGAAGTTGGAATTTCGATTGAGCTCATCGGCCAAGGCCAATGACGCAAGGTGATATTCATCAGGGGTCACCGTAGCGCACATGCCGCCTATTCCCTCTTGGCGCATCGCGATGGCCGCCGCTCGTGTATCGGGAGAAAAAGCCAGATGACAATGCATGTCATACAAATCAAAGACCGTCATAGCGTCCCCCTCTTTTTATGCACGCGCCCCACGTTTTTCCCAATAAGGTTATACCACCCAAAGGACAAAGGGCGCAAACAACCCAAACGCAACGGCGCGAAAGATTTTCGAATAGAGCCTATATTCCCAGTTAGTCGGCAAATTCCCCCACGTGTGCGATGGCGCGAAGCGTTTCAGCCGCGATCATTTGACCCATCATGGGAGGCATATACGATGCCGTGCCCAAATTCGATCGCTCACTGCGGGAAGCGCCCTCGCGCACCGGCACGGGCACGGGCTGCTCGCAGGAATACACGACGCGCAGATGCTTGATACCGCGTTTGCGGCATTCCTTGCGCATGATGCGCGAAATGGGGTCGTTCACGGTTTCGTACAAATCAGACGCACGCAAATATTCAGGCTGCAGCTTATTGGCGGCACCCATGGCGCTTATCAAGCGCAAGCCGTGCTTTTGCGCGAATTCCGCAATGAAAATTTTCGTCGAGATGGTATCGATGCAGTCGAGCACGAAATCGATGCGGCCGTCACACTCTTCGAGGCACTCGGCATACAGCTCGTCGAAGGTCTCGGCGAGGACGAACGAATGCTTGGTAACGACATGCACGTTCGGGTTAATATCCAGGCACATTTCGCGCATCACGTCGATTTTCCGGCGACCCATCGTGCTCTGAAACGCGATGACCTGGCGATTCACATTGCTCGGCGACACCACATCGCGATCGATGAGCACCAAACGACCCACGCCGCCGCGCACGAGCGCTTCAACGCAGCTCGAGCCCACGCCGCCCAAGCCCAACACCATGACCGTCGCGTTCGCCAGGCGGTCCATGCCACCATCGCCCATAATTCGGCGCAGGCGAGAGTCGGCCGCATCGTCACCTGGAGCGGGCTCGGGAGCGGGGCCAGCAATGCCATTCGGATAGGCGTACGTGTTTTCGGAAGCGTTCATATAAGTGGATCTTTCTATGCATGCCGTATCGCGAAAATGAATCGGCGATTCTTCAAACCTGGCCATTGTAAACCCCGGAACCTGTTAAATGCTCGTAGCGTTTAGCAGGTCGTGATTCTGGCTTGGGCGTGAATACGGAGGTGCAGCGCAAGCCCACCTGCAAAAGAAGACTACAATGCTGGAATATTTACCACACGAGAAACCGGGACCGAAAGAGCGCCCGGAAACCGCAGCCGACGCGCTCCGAGAACGCGCTCGCAGCTGCACCACCGAAAACAAGGAGTCATCATGAGCACCACCCTGCCCCAGACCAATGATTTTGGCGGCACGCCCCTTGTCTCACTTCAAGCCATCGCCGAGGCGATTCGCGCCAACGGCACCGACTGCGAAATCGTGGGCGATGCGTCCACCGAAATTCGCGGCGTCGCGATTGATTCGCGCAAGTCCGCCGCAACATGCCTGTTCATCTGCAAAGGCGCGGGCTTCAAGCCGGCGTTTCTCGAAAGCGCCATCGCAAGCGGCGCCGCTGCCTATCTGTGCCAGGGCGAGCTCAACGAGCAGGGCAAACTAACCGCGCCCGCCGACTTAGCCGCCACAGCCGCAGGCACTCCCGCAATCGTGGCCGCCGACGTGCGCCGCGCCATGGCTACGGCATCGAAGGTCGCCTATGGCGACCCGAGCGCCGCGCTGAACATCGTGGGCATCACGGGCACCAAAGGCAAAACCACAACCTCGTACATGCTGCATGCCATCATGGACGCCGCTCAGGTGAGCACTTCGATTCTTGGCTCCATCGAAACCGACGACGGCATCGAGGAGTTCGAGAGCTGCAACACGACGCCCGAATCGCCCGATTTGTGGCGCCACCTTTCCAATACCGTGGCTTCGGGCCGCGCCCATATGGTCATGGAGGTTTCCAGTCAGGCGCTCAAATACGACCGCGTGCTGGGGCTCATCCTGAACATCGCCTGTTTCCTCAACATCGGCCGCGACCATATTTCGCCCGCCGAGCACCCCACGTTCGAAGATTATTTCGAAAGCAAACTCCGCATTTTCGACCAATGCAAATGCGCCGTGGTAAACCTTGGCACCGAACACGTCGATGAGGTCATGGCAGCCGCAAAAGCCGCCCCGCAGCTGTTCACCGTCGGCGTCGACTGCGACAGCGCCGATTTGGTCGCCAGCAACGTACGCACGGTCAAAGGCGGCATCAAATTCGATATCGCAGAAAGCGTCAAACTCGCCGCAGCGGCAGGCGAAGAAGATGCTTCAGCCAGCGCTCACACGGTCAAGCTGAGCATCGCAGGCCTGTTCAATGCCGAAAACGCGCTGTGCGCCATCACGTGCGCGCGTCTTTTGGGCATCTGCTGGAACGCGATTGAGCAGGGCCTTTCGCACGTACGCGTGCCTGGCCGCATGGAAATCATCGCTTCGCCGAGCGAGCCCATCACCGCCATCGTCGACTACGCGCACAACAAGCTTTCGTTCGAAACGCTGTTCAAGTCGTTGAAGAAGGAATACCCAGGTCAGCAGATCATCGCCATCTTCGGCGCTCCGGGCGGCAAGGCGTACGAGCGCCGCGAAGTGCTGCCGCAAACCGCCGGAACCTATGCCGACCTGCTCATTTACGCCGAAGAGGATCCTGCGCACGATCGCGTGGAAGACATTTGCGCCGAGATGGCCAACAACACCCCCGAAGGCGTTGCGCACGAAATCATCTACGACCGCGAAGAAGCCTTCAAGCGCGCCGTGGAAGTCGCCCACGAAAGCGGCAAACCCACGGTTATCGCATTTCTCGCCAAAGGCGAAGAAGAGCTGCAGCATCGCGGTGACAACTTCGAGCCTATCAAGAGCGACTCAGCCATTGCCCACGAGGTTCTGGGCGCCTAACGTCGCGCAACCCACCCCAAACAAGAAAGCCGCCCCGGGGCGGCTTTCTTTCGTTCGCTATTCGTCGATGAAGTAGCGCTTGTGCCAAATAAGGAACACAAGCGGCGTATAAATCTTGCGTTGGTTCTGCGCCTTGCCCTCGTAGTGCTCGTCAAGCAATCGCATAAGCACGTCGCAATCGAAGAACTCGCTCGCCCACGGCGCCGTGAAGTATTCCTTCACCCAGTTGTACCACTTCTCTTCGCGTAGCCAATAAATCATAGGCACGGGGAAGCCGACTTTCGGACGCGTCGCCCACTCATCGGGCAGGCTCTTGTTCGCGGCGTGGCGCAGCACGAGCTTGTTGCCATTTTCATTCACACGATAGCGATCGGGAATATGCTCGGCAAATTCCATCACACGGCGATCAAGGAACGGAACACGCAATTCAAGCGAGTGCGCCATGCACATCTTGTCGGCCTTGAGCAGAATATCGCCCGGCAGCCACATGTTCATGTCGAGGTACTGCTTGCGAATGAGCTCGCTCTTATCGGAAACGCGCGCATAGATGGGCGCGGCAAGCTCGAAAGCGCCTTCACCCTTGTCGTATTCGGGGCGCAACACGCTCGAGACTTCACGCTCAGGCCACACGAGCGCCTGGCCAACGAAGTATTCCTCGGCCATTTCGGCACCCTTCATAAGGAAGTTATGGCCCTTGAAATACGGCATGTGCTTCGCTGCCTTGCCCAGCGCGCGGCGCACGCCGAACGGCACCATGCGCTTGTATTTCGCGACCGACGGGTTGTCCTCATACCATGCATAGCCGCCGAAAATCTCGTCGGCGCCTTCACCCGAAAGAACAACCGTAACCTGCTCAGCAGCCATTTGCGCCAAGAACCACAGCGGCACGCTCGACAGATTCGACTGCGGCTCGTCCATGTGGTACTGAATCTCGGGCAAGGCTTCGAAAAACTCGTCCGCAGAAATCATCTTGCGGTAGTTCTCGATGCCCAGCTTGTCGGAAAGCTCCTTGGCGTAATTGGTTTCGTTGAACTTGTTGTAATCGAAACCAACCGAGAACGTTTTGTCGGGCATGAGGCATGCGGCGATGTAGCTCGAATCGACGCCGCCCGAAAGGAAGCTGCCTACCTTCACGTCGGCGATGCGGTGCGCGCTCACGCTTTCATGCACCACTTCATCGAGCTCGTCGACGTATTCCTCGAACGGCTTATCGATTTCCGAGAAATCGCAATCCCAATAGCGGCGCACATCCATCGTGTGGGTGGCCAGGTCGTAAGTGAAGCAATGCGCGGCCGGCAGCTTATACACGCCCTCGAAGAACGTTTCGTCGGTCGCGGAGAACTGCAGCGTGAGATACGGACGCAGCGCATTGTGGTTCACGGCCTTGTGGAACTTCGGGTGCGCGAGGAAGCTCTTGATCTCGCTGCCGAACATCAGGCCGCTGCCATCTTCGGCCTCGGAGTAATAAAACGGCTTGATGCCGAAAATATCGCGAGCGCCGAACAGGCGATTCTTCTTCTTATCCCAGATAACGAACGCATACATGCCACGAAGCTTGTCGACGATCTCCTCGCCCCACTCCTCGTAGCCATGCAGAAGTGACTCGGTGTCGGCGCCGCAGTGGAAGGTATAGCCCTTCGCCTCGAGCTCGCCGCGAAGCTCCATGAAGTTGTAGATTTCGCCGTTGAACACGATGACGACGCTGCCGTCTTCGTTGCTCATGGGCTGGGAGCCCGCCGGCGTAAGGTCGAGAATCGACAAGCGGCGGAAGCCCAACGCCACACCCGGCGCGAAGAACGTATCGCCCATGTCGGGACCGCGGTGGACGATGCGGTCCATCATGCTCGTGAGCACTTGCTCCTTGTTTTCGACATCACCGGTAAATCCGACGAATCCGCACATAGGGCACCTTTCGTTTGTATGGCACGGCATTAAAGCCGATAAATCGCTGAAATCTGAATTTTACCGCGCTTGCGCACCTTCGCGCGAATCTTCGTTAAAACGCCTAATGCCGCCGCTGTTCGCACGTGCACGGAAGAAACGACGCTGCGTGATCGCGGAAACAACCGCATTGGCAACCGCAGAAGCAACTGGCTCCGGCGCGATTGCGGAAGCAACGAGCGCTCAAGCCAAAGCAAACGCACAGAAAGACAGGGCGCCGCGACCCGACCCGCGCCGGGGCGACGGGGCGTAGCGTCCGCACACAACGCCTGTGCACCATGCGCACATACGACGCCGCCCGTGCGCCTCGGCGCCGCACCGCATCTCGCGCGTCCACGCATGCAAAAGGCCAGCACGGGCTGGCCTTTCAACTTTCACTTAGCGATAGTTCTCGGGGTTTTTGAACTTGTCGAAGTAACGGAACACGTGAATCTTCACCCAAGCCCAACGCATGGGGTTGAAGCGCAAATCATACGGGTAATCAAACGTCATCGATTCCTTGCCGGCAGCCACGAGCTTCTTCGCGCGTTCGACGAACTCGGGGTCTTTCACGTAATCGTAAACGACCTTGCGCGGCACGGAATGCCAGAACACCTCGTTGGTGTTTTCGACGCATTCACCCAAATCACGCTTATACACGCGGTCTTCCACGACAAACCTTGCGAGGTTGTGGCCAGCGGCGGTCACATGGTAATTCGTGCGGCCTTGGCGCAGGTTTACCTCGAACACCTTATACGACCCGTCGCGATCGTCGCGCTTAATGTCGAAGTTCGCGAAGCCCGTGAAATGAATTTCCTCAAGGAAGTTCTTAATGAGCTGCTGCAGCTCGAGGTTGGGCTGCGTGATAATGGCGCACGGGTTGCCAAGCGCGGTGGGCGTGTGCTCTTCGAGGCCCTCGCGGCCGAAACAGATGAGTTTCACCTTGCAGTTGCGATCGCAATACGCGGTGAGCACGTTCATGTTGCAATCTTCGCCGACAACCATGTCTTGCAGCAGCACTTCATCGGGATAGCCCGCACCGAAAATGAGGCCCAAAATATGCGCCGCCTCGGCGGGGTTTTGCGCGGTGTACACCTTCTTCATGTGGTCAAACGGGTGCTCCCAATACGTGGAACTCATAGACGGCTTCACGATGATGGGGTATTTGAAACCGATTTTCTCCTCGGTAAGGTCGGCCTCGGCCACGCCCTGTTCCCACTCGCTAGGGCGCACCACAAACGTTTTGGGGTACGGAATGCCATACTTGTCGCACATCTCGTAAAAGCTCAGCTTGCTTTCGAGCTTGTCGCGCAGGTCGGGCTGAATGTAGAGCGTGACGCAATTTTCGGGCAAATCGTTCTGAATTTCAGAAATGACCTGCGCATACACGTCAGCACAGCCCCACACTAGATGCGTTTTATCGGGGTGCTGCGCGGCAAATTCCTTCACCTTCGCCAACACCACTTCGGGCTTGTCCATATGCTCGTCATAGAAGCACTCCACGATGCGGCTATGCATGGTGTCGCCCGCGGGGAAGCGACCAAACGCGTAGCTCTTCACGCCATACTCCTCATGGATGGCGCGCGCGACGCTGTAGCAATTCATATCGCCGCCGATGAGAACGGGAATGAAATCGGGTTTTTCGGTTGCCATAAATGCAGTTCCTTCAAAAGATGGTTTGCAGAAAGCTTGTGCGATTATACGCCGCATTGGGCACTTCCGTCGCACCTCAAAAAAGAGCGCACGAACGGCCCTGGGCAAGGTTCTTGCGCATTGCTTCGTTATCAAAGAAGCGCGATTCGAAAACCGCGCTTCTTTATGCTTAAAACTCTGTTCGATGGTGTTGGGCGCCAGCTACGACAGGCGGCTGCCAACTTCCTTGGCGGCCTGAGCCTTGTCGAAGTTTCCGCCGGTGGCAGCGGTAAGCGCACCCATAACCTTGCCCATTTCGCGCTTGCTGGTGGCGCCAAGATCGGCAATGGTTTTCTCGACAAGCGCCACAAGCTCGTCGCCCGCGAGCTGCTTGGGCAGGTAGCCCTCAAGAATCTCGACCTGCTCCTTCAGCATGGCCGTGCGCTCGTCGTTGTTCGCAGCTTTGATAGAGCCCTCGAGCGTTTCGCTTGTCTGCTTAATGACGCGCTTGAGCATAGCATCGACGTCGGCATCGGTCACCTCGCGACGCTCGTTGACCTCGATATTCTTGATCTCGCCGTGCACCTGGCGCAGAATGTCGCGACGCACATTGTCGTGCGCCTTCATCGCAGCCTTGATTTCGTCTTTGAGCTCTTCGTATTTCATGAGTGCCTCTTTCTAAAGTGCCATCTATCAGCGAGTATAGCGCGAACACGTACGCGTGTGGAAAACGGCAAGCCAAAACCATGCACGAAGGAGCACGTGCGGTGCGGACGCGCGAAAGCGGGACGCGGGGCGCAAGTTTGCTTGAGGGCGCACCGCGAGAGCAGCGTGCCAGAAATATGCGCATAAAGGTGCCCGAATGTGGCATTTTGACCGAGCATAGACCTGAGTTGAGCGACTTGCAATTAGAAAAGCCCAGGTCGCAACGCATCACACCACAATCGACGCGCAAGCGAGCATAGATCGTTGCCACATTCGAAGCTATTTTTGAACAAGTTAGCGAATGCGTTTGCCGCGCAGAATGACGCCCGCGACGTTCAGGTCGGCATCGAGCAATACCACGTCGGCAACCTTGCCCGCGTCGAGACTGCCGCGCTCGTCGAACACGCCAATCGCGCGTGCGGGGTTTTCCGTCGCAGCGCGCACAGCCACCTCGAGCGGCAAGCCCATTTCAGTAGCGGCAACCTTCATGCAGCCCATCAGGTCGGTCGCGCTTCCAGCCAGCGTACCGTCGTGCAGTGTGGCATGCGAGCCGTTCTTCGTCACGGCCTGACCGCCCAGGCTATATTCGCCATCGGGCATGCCGGTGGCTTCCATGGAATCGCTGATCAGAATCATGCGCTCGGCACCAAACATCGAGAACGCAAGGCGCACCATGGCGGGATGAATATGCACGCCATCGGCGATGATCTCGGGAGTCGCGCCTGCCTCGAGTGCCGCAGGAATCACGCCCGGCTTACGGTGATGCAGCCCCGGCATGGCGTTGTACAAATGCGTCACATGCTTGGCGCCGCGGCGGAAGGCCTCGGCCGCCTGATCGTAATTCGCGCACGTATGGGCAACGGAAATGCGCACGTCATCGTGCATTTCATCGACGAATTCGAGCGCGCCGGGCTCCTCGGGGGCAATATCGACAAGCTTGATTTTGCCGCCCGACGCATTCTGCAAGCGACAAAACATTGCCGCATTGCACTGCTGCACGTAGGCGGGGTTTTGTGCGCCCACCTTTTCAGGGCTGATGAACGGGCCTTCCATATTAATACCCACGAGCGCAGCAGCATCGGGGGCGTCAACATGCTCAGCGGCGCATTCCATAATGCCCGCAAGCTTTTCCTCGGGGAATGTCATGGTCGTGCCGCACCATGCGGTTACGCCGCGGCTGGCCTCGTAGCGCGTGATAGCGTCGATCGACTCATGCGTACCGTCGCAGAAATCGTGCCCCACCGCGCCATGGGAATGCACGTCGACCAAGCCAGGAATGGCGAGCAGCCCCTTGGCGTCGATGACCTCGCCCACCTCGTCGCCGGTCGCAACGATGCGGTCGCCTTCGATGAAGATATCGTCTTCATCGAATTCGCCATTCCTAAAAACTTTCGCACCAGCAATTTTCAGCATGCCGCGCTTCCTTTCGTTATAGGCAGAAAAGCCCTGCCTCAGTTTAATCGTGACCAGTTGAAACGCACGCTGCGAAACCAAAACCGCGACGAGCGCGCAGCATCAACGCTTTGACGAAACGTTGCGCAAAGGCCAATGTCGCCACCTAGCCAAAAAAGAAGCGGCCACAGGGGCCGCTTCCTTGGTTTCACTATTCGTGGCAGCCGCAGCCTTCGCCATGCTCGTGGTCGTGGTCGCAATCGCAATCGGGATCGCCGCAACCGCAGCCTTCATCGGCAAGGTCGCCGCACAGCGAGAACGCCGCTTCGTCCACAATGGCCACCGCATTGGGATGGAACTGCAGAATAGACGCGGGAACCTCGGGGGTCACGGGGCCGAAGAAGGCATCGCGCACGATTTGCGCCTTGTCTTCGCCGCTCACCACGACGAGCACCTGCTTGGCTGCCATGATGGTACCAATGCCCATGGTGTATGCCTGACGGGGAACGTCCTCCTCTTTCTCGAAGAAACGTTTGTTGGCGTCGATGGT
>ENA-ORUN01002241-ORUN01002241.1-human-gut-metagenome-genome-assembly--contig:-NODE-2241-length-15999-cov-3.030105_pt1 | contig 15999 bp, 10 predicted proteins | sample MGYA00242080_ERZ509209 | MGnify/ENA primary metagenome ERZ509209 (study PRJEB26280, sample SAMEA2338786) | human gut metagenome | biome: human gut; feature: human-associated habitat; material: faeces... | reverse complement strand
ATGCTCCGAAAATCGTTTTCCTGCTGGGTGTCTGTGAGGGAACATTTCCTGCATTTCCCGGCGGCAGTATGGTTTTTTCGGAACGGGACTGCGAATTCCTGCCGGAAGACGTGCGGCTGTCTGTGGCAAAGCCGGCGGAAAGCCAGATGGCAGATGCACGCCTTGCCGCGTATAAGCTGCTGTCCTCTGCCTCCCATGCACTGTATCTGACCTATCCTGTGGTAGACGTGACTCATCAGAAGTGTTACCCGTCTGCGGTGATCGCACAGATACAGCGGACGTTTCCGGAGGCGGAAACCCTGCATCAGAATTGTGCATCGCTGGAACCTTCGTATTACAGCGTGACGATGCATGCGGCGTATTATCAGTATGTGCAGAATTATGCGGCACATAACACCGACACAGCCAGCATAGAACAACTGCTGCTGGATGATGCGTCATTTGCCGAGAAACTGAAACGTCTGGGGAAACTTGCCGAGCAGCGTTCAGAAGATGCCCCGCTGTTTTCGATTTCCAGTCCGGAACTGATGCAGCAATATCTGGGCAACACCATGCAGCTTTCCGCATCTTCGCTGGAACGCTATCAGAAGTGTCCGTTCCGGTATTACTGCAATGACATTCTCCGGCTGTACCAGCGGCAGAAGGTGCAGATGAATGCTGCCAACTACGGCAGCATGGTGCACTATTGTCTGGAACAGCTGCTCCGAAAATACGACAAGAAAAGCTTTCTGGCACTCACTGCGGAACAGCTGCAACAGGAGATAGAGACATCTGCGGCAGTGTACTGGCAGGAGAACATGGGCGGTGATTTTTCCAAGAGCGAAAGAGAACAGGCGGCATATCACCACGCTGTAGAAGAAGTTCTGCCGGTGTGCCAGCATTTGCAGGAAGAATTCCGGCAGTCTGCATTTGTGCCGTACTGCACAGAACTGCAAATTTCTTCCGAAAATCCGAACTTTCCGCCAATTTGTCTGCACACCGAGGCGGGACAGACAGTAAAGCTGATCGGTAAGATTGACCGTGTGGACATCTGTCAGGACGGCGACCAGCAGTGGGTGCGTGTCGTAGACTATAAGACCAATGGAAAGATCTTTGAGCTGGGAAATCTGCTCTATGGACTGGACATGCAGATGCTGATCTATCTGTTTTCCATTTTGTCAGAAGGCACTGCACTGGCAGGATCAAAGCCGGCAGGCGTGCTGTATCTGCCTGCCGGAAAGGTGAAGTGCAACCTGAAGCGGGAAGATGCCGTATCACCTGCTGCAAAACGCAACCAGTCCTATCAGATGAACGGCGTTCTGCTGCAAGATGCACACCTGCTGCGGCTTATGGAGAAAAACGGCGACGGCGTGTACCTGAACGGAAAGCTGAATGCCACTGGCGGTCTGGAACTCAACAAAGGCATATTCCTGACGACAGGACAGATGAAAGGTCTGCGGCAGTACGTACTGGATCAGCTGATATACATGGCAGAACGGGTGTACCGCGGGGAGATCGATGCTCTGCCGCTGGATATGGGCAGCAAGACGGTATGTGAATACTGCGACTTCTCCAATATCTGCGGTACAAGCAGCCTTTGCCGGAAACGTCTGCGGCTGGGAAGTGCGACCGTTCAGAAAAGTGAAATGATGAGGATTCTGGAAGAACTGGCAGAGGAGGAAAAGCACTGATGGATTGGACAGAACAGCAAAAAGAAGCAATCACCCGACGGGACAGCGGTCTGATCGTTTCCGCGGCAGCGGGCAGCGGAAAAACATCGGTGCTGGTGGAACGTCTGCTGCGGATTCTGATGGACGAATCACCGGAGAACAAAGTTCCCGCAGATCATATGATCGTGGTAACATTCACCAATGATGCGGCAGCAGAAATGCGTTCCCGTCTGTATCAGGCACTGGATCAGAAATTACAGGAACAGCCGGAAAATACGTGGCTGTACCAGCAGCAGATCCGCCTGCAAAACGCCCATATCTGCACGATCAGTTCTTTCTGCTTTGAACTGATTCGGGAAAATCTGGGCGATCAGGGGATCACCGCAGGCTTTCGCATCTTGAGTGAAACCGAAAGCAAAATGATGACTTCCAAAGCGGCGGACGTGGTACTGAACCAGTGGCACACAGACCGTGCAGAAGATATGCAGCTGTTGTGGAACAGTTTCTGTGAAAAAGACGACACCGATCTGGAAAGGTTGTTGCTGGAGCTGCACAAGTTTCTGGGCACAGTGCCGTTCCGTGAAAACTGGGTACAGCAGGTGCAGCAGGAACTGCAAAAGCCGCTGGAGGATTCTACCTATTATCAGATGCTGTCGGCAGGCATGGAACAAAATCTGCAAATGATTCTGCGGCTGGCAAATGAAGCGGCAGATACTGCTTCGGAACTCTACGAATCTGTTACGGATAACAAGGCGTTGGCGTGGATCGAAGCAGACGTGCACATGCTGGAGAAGACGCTCCGCATGGTGCAGCAGCAGGAATCAGATGCAGAAAAACTGCTGGAACCTTACGCAAAGCTGAAACAGGAACGGACAGGGAAAAGATTTTCCAGCAGCAAAAAGGGCTTGCTGAACGAAGAAGCCCTTGCACGTGCCAAATCACTCCGCGAAATGTATAAAGGCATGATAGAAGATGTGGCGTTGCAGATAGAAACCATTTACCCCTATACGGCGGAAGATCTGGCACAGACGGCACAGCTGATGCCGCTGCTGCTGGAACTGGAAGAACAGATTTCCGCGGAAATCTGGAAAGAGAAAGTGCAGCAGAATGCCTTGTCCTTTGACGATGCGGAACGCATGGCACTGGAACTTCTCGCAGTGCCGCAAAAAGACGGCAGAATTTTTCCGTCCCCGCTGGCAGAGGAGTTGCAGGCATACTATCAGCTGATCATGATCGATGAATATCAGGATTCCAACAACAAGCAGGACGATATTTTCAAGCTGCTCTCCCGCAATTGCATTGAACCCCAGACCGGAGCTCTGCGTTACGGGGAAAACGTTTTTCTGGTAGGCGATGTCAAGCAGTCGATCTATCGGTTCCGCCTGGCAAATCCGCAGAACTTCAGTGATGCCATTGCCTCTGCCGGAAAGCCGGACAGCGTGTGCAATCCCATTGTGCTGAACCAGAATTTCCGAAGCGTTCCTGCGATTCTGAACTTTGTCAACTTCGTCTGCGGCAACCTGATGACGGGATCCTGCGGCGATGTGACCTATAACGAAGCGGAGGCATTGTATGCCGGCTCTGCCATTTCCGAGATCCTGCCGAAAGAGCAGCAGAAAGTCTGCGTGGCAGTTCTGGAACCGGATAAAGAATACGATGCAGAAATGACTTATGTCGTTCGGAAAATCCGGCAGATGATTGCAGAAAATGCACCGGTGGTGCAAAAGGACGGCACAACTCGCCCCTGTCAGTATCGGGATTTCTGCGTGCTTCTGCGAAATAATGATACCTGTGCGGCATATGCCCACGCTCTGGAAGAAGCCGGCATTCCGGTGCAGAGCCCGGAGGAAAAGGGCTATCTGAAAGCACGGGAGATCAGCATTCTGATCGACATGCTTCGTGTGCTGGACAATCCCACACTGGATACGCCGCTGGCGGCAGTGATGCTTTCTCCGATGTTCTGGTTTACGCCGGAAGAACTGATGCAGATTCGTATGCTTGCCAAAAAGTCCAAGCTGTTTCACGCAGTGCAGATCGCCATTGGTGTGGCAGAAGAGTCCGCATCGGAAAAGCTGGATTCAGTATTGGTGGAGAAGTGCCGGCATCTGTATGACACCGTACAAAAGCTGCGGCAGGACTCCGGCATGATGACGCTGGAATCTCTGATTCGGCGAATCTATGACACCACGGATTTCCTGTCTGTAATGCAGCTGGCAAAAGACGGGGAACGAAAGCGGGCAAATCTGCGTCTGCTGCTGCAATACGCCAAGCAGTATGAGGAGAACACCGACGCATTTCACGGCAGCGTTTCCGGCTTCCTGCGGTATATCGACTGGCTGCTGGAAAACAACGATGACTTTCAGCAGTCGTCCGTTTCCGCCGGTGCGGAAAACGCTGTGGCAGTAAAGACCATGCACGGCTCCAAAGGACTGGAATATCCCTTTGTATTCCTCGGCAATCTGGAAAAGGCTATGAAGTACAGGGACGGCGAAAAGAGTGCCCTGTTTTCCGAGAGAGGGCTTGCCGGATTCTGCGTGAAAGACCCAACGACCTATGTCCGTGCCAAAACTGTGCCGTTTGCAGTTTTGTGCCAGGAAGGTGAAAACGCCTACAAAAGTGAAGAACTGCGTCTGCTGTATGTGGCAATGACACGTGCAAAACAGCAGCTGTTCCTGCCGCTGGAATGGAAAAAATCCTATCTGGGGAAAAGCGGCTGTCTGACCAAGTGCAGTGCAATGATCTTGCCGGAGGGGAAACTGCCTGTCTATCTGGTACAGTCAGTGAGCAGCATGGCACAGTGGATCTGGATGTGTCTGTTCCTGCGGCATGATGCGGAATTGGCAGATGCATGTAATTTCCCGCCGCAGTACTGGAAAACGCCGGCGTGGAGCGAAAACCTGCAAATTGCCTATGAATTCGAACTGCCGGAGGAAACTGAAACGGAAGAATTACAGGTAGAGGTGACGGCTCCGCCGGACGAGGAAACACTGGAAGAACTGCGTCGGATCACGGCGTTCCAGTATGTATCGCCGGACTGCGAACGGGAGTCCCTGCTTAGCGTTTCGGCAATTCAGGAGGCAAGACAAAATCGTGCTCCTGTCTGGAAACGTCCGGATTTCCGGCAGAAAGAGGGCAGGCTTACCGGTGCGGAACGGGGTACAGCGATCCATACCTTTTTCCAGTACGCCGATTTCCGGAAAGCGGAAGCCGATGTTCCTGCGGAAATCCGGCGGTTGCAAACATACGGCTTTTTGACACCGGAGCAGGCGGCTGTCGTAAAGCCGGAGATTCCGGAAGCATTCTTCCGCGACCAGCTGTATCAGCGGCTTCGCCGTTCCCGCATGGTACTGCGGGAAAAGAAATTTCTGGTGCAGTGTCGGGACTTGCAGGCATATCCGGAAGCTGCGGCGATCCTGCACCGCTATGAAAACTCCGACAGTATCCTGAAAGGTATCATAGACCTGGCATTTCAGGAGGAGGACGGCTTTGTGCTGGTGGACTATAAGACCGATACCGCTTCTTCGCCGGAGGAACTGGCGGACAGCTATCGGGAACAGCTGCTGCTGTACCGCGGTGCATTACAGTGCATCACGGGAATGCCGGTGCGACAGTGCTATCTGTACAGCACACATCTTCAGAAAAGTATTGAGGTAAAATCATGATGATCAATTTAACAGATATGAAAACCGTCCGTTCGATTCTGGGACGGCACGGGTTTCACTTTTCCAAGAAGCTGGGGCAGAACTTTCTGATCGACCCCTCTGTCTGCCCGCGAATCGCCGAGGAGGGCAACGCTGCGGCAGGGTATGGTGTGCTGGAGATCGGTCCGGGGATCGGCACCCTGACACAGCAGCTGGCACTGCGTGCCGAAAAGGTGACTTCCGTGGAACTGGACCAGCGGCTGCTGCCGATTCTGGAAGAAACTGTCGGGGAATTCGAAAACCTGCACATTCTGCACGGCGATATTTTGCAGTTCGACGTGCCGCAGCTGCTGGAACAGGAATTCGCCGGTCTGCACGTGGCAGTCTGTGCCAATCTGCCATATTACATCACTACGCCGATTCTGATGCACCTGCTGGAAAGCGGAGCGAACATCGATTCCATTACGGTAATGGTGCAGAAAGAAGTGGCGGAAAAATTGCAGGCTCCGGTGGGCACCCGCAACTCCGGTGCAATCACCGCCGCAGTGAACTATTATGGAACAGTAGAGATGCTGTTTACTGTGCCGCGGGACAGCTTCCTGCCGCCGCCGAATGTGGATTCTGCTGTCATTCGCATCGATGTGCAGAAACGCTATGCCGACCAGACACGCGATCCCCAGCACTTTTTCTCCATGCTGAAACACGGTTTTTCCCAGCGGCGGAAAACGCTGGTGAATGCACTGTCCGCAACGATGCACTATGAAAAACCGGTTCTGCTGGAAGCCCTGCATGCCATGGAACTGCCGGAAACGGTACGTATGGAGAACCTGACCATGGAGCAGCTGGTGGAGCTGAGCAATCGGTTGTCCGGAGCAACTGCGGAAAAAGTGTAAATTTTTCGGAAATTGCAGAAAAGCACTGGACAAGAGCCGGAAAATGTGGTATACTAGTAAAAACCAAACGAGTGCGTTGGATATGCACTCGGAAAGAGCGATTCCTTTAAGTTGATCCCGTGAGATTGACAAGGCGTTTCATAAACCGGATAAGATCCCTTCTGCATGTACGGTATGTTGATGCAGAAGTTGTTGTACGCACTTGCCTGTCTGAAACGGGTAAGTGCTTTTTTTGTGAATGATCTCTTAGGAGGTGTGTATGGAACAAAAAGCGATCATCATGGACGAAAGTGCCATTCGCCGTGCAGTGGCACGGATTACGTATGAGATTCTGGAACGGAATCGTGGAGCCGAAAATCTATGTATTGTGGGCATTTTGTCCCGCGGCGTTGTGCTTGCAGAACGGATTGCCCGTAAAATATACGAGTTGGAACGTGCAGAGGTGGAATTCGGTGCACTGGACATCACCCCATTCCGCGATGACCGCATTGCCAATGCCACACATTCCGCAAAGAGTACCATTCATTTTCCGGTACAGGACAAGCGTGTTGTCATTGTAGATGATGTGCTGTACACCGGTCGTAGCTGCCGTGCTGCCATTGATGCGATTCTGGCGATCGGCAGACCGCAGTGCATGCAGCTGGCAGTACTGGTGGATCGCGGACATCGGGAACTACCCATTCGTCCGGATTATATCGGAAAGAACGTTCCGACTGCACAGAGCGAAACCGTTCGGGTTTCCGTGCGGGAAATTGACGGAACCGACTGTGTTGTGATTTATCAGAACACTGATGCAGAAATGAGGAAAGAATGAAGCAAACCATTTTGATTCGTGATGTACAATTGGTGCAGGGCGGCATTTCGCCCCGTTGTGACATGCTGATTCAGGACGGCGTGATCGCAAAGCTGGGAAAAGATCTGAACGAATCTGCCCACTTTGTCATTGACGGCTCCCGCCTGACAGCACTGCCGGGGCTGTTTGATATGCATGTGCATCTGCGTGACCCCGGGCAGACACATAAAGAGGACATCTTCACCGGTTCCGCAGCGGCACTGGCTGGCGGCATCACCGGTGTGGCATGCATGCCGAATACCTCGCCGGCAATTGACAGCGTAGACACTGTCCGCTATATCTGCGAAAAAGCAGCTTATACCGGCGTGGAGATTCACCCCGTGGGCTGCATTACCAAGGGGCTGAAAGGCGAGGAAATGTGCGACTATGCGGCGTTGAAAGATGCCGGCATCTGTGCCATTTCCGACGACGGCAGACCGGTAGAATGTGCAGAAACCATGCGGCAGGCTTTGATTCAGGGCGATGCACTGGGGCTGCCGGTTATTTCTCATTGTGAAGATCTGTCCATTATTAACGGCGGCATTGTGAACCGCGGCGTGGCTTCGGAAACGCTGGGTGTCAGAGGCATGGATCGGGCTTCGGAAGACTATATTACCGCACGGGAGATCATTCTGGCGGCTTCTGCCAATGTGCCGATTCATATCGCTCACGTCAGCACTTACGGCAGCGTGGAGATCATTCGTCACGCCAAAGCACAGGGTGTCAAGGTGACCTGTGAAACCTGTCCGCACTATTTCCTGATGACAGAGGAAGCGGTGCTCTGCGGTGATGCGGATTACCGTATGAATCCGCCTCTCCGGACGGAAAAAGACCGCAAGGCAGTGCTGGAGGGACTTCTGGACGGTACCATTGACTGTATCGTTACTGACCATGCTCCTCATGCTCCGTCGGAAAAGGCGGATTTCCGTTACGCTCCCAACGGCGTGATCGGCATGGAAACCTCGCTGGCAGCTTCGCTGAAACTGGTGCATGCCGGTCTGATGACCCTGCCGCAGCTGGTACAGAAAATGGCAGAGAATCCCCGCAAGATTCTGGGCTTGCCGCAGCATCAGCTGGCAGTAGGTGAGCCGGCAGATCTGACGCTGGTAGATCTGGATTATCACTGGACAGTAGATCCGGAAAAAATGCACTCCAAAGCGAAAAATGTGATCTGGAAGGGCAAAACACTGGTGGGCAAACCGGTGTGTACCATCACAGACGGCATCATTCGCTATCAGGATACAGAGTATTTAGAAGAAAGGAACCGATGCAATGGCTTTTGATAGACTTATCAAACGAATTGACGAACTGCACAATCCGTCCGTAGCCGGACTGGATCCACGTCTGGAATACGTGCCGCAGTTCATACAAGATGCCAGCTTTGTGAAGCTGGGACATACACTGGAGGCAGCTGCTGATGCAATTCTCCAGTTCAACAAGGCGTTGATCGATGCCCTGTACGATGTGGTTCCGGCGATCAAGCCGCAGGCTGCATACTATGAAATGTACGGCTGGGCAGGTGTCCGCACACTGGCGGAAACCATTCGCTATGCACAGAGCAAGGGCATGTTCGTCATGACAGACGGCAAACGCAATGACATTGGTGCGACCATGACTGCATATGCCACCGCACATCTGGGAAAAGTAGATGTGGACGGCGTGGAACTGGAACCCTTTGGAGCAGATGCACTGACAGTCAACGGCTATCTGGGAACAGACGGCATTCAGCCGCTGCTGGACGTTTGCGAAAAATATGACAAGGGTATTTTCGTGCTGGCAAAGACCTCGAATCCGTCCAGCGGAGAACTGCAGGACAGACTGATCGACGGCAAGCCGGTCTATGAGATCATGGGCGAAATGTGCGAAAACTGGGGCAGCAGGCAGATCGGTGCCTATGGCTATTCCGCAGTGGGTGCTGTGGTAGGTGCGACCTATCCGGAACAGCTGGCGGAACTCCGGAAAAAGCTGCCGCATACGCTGTTCCTGGTGCCGGGATACGGTGCACAGGGCGGCGGTGCACAGGGCGTTGCCGGTGCATTTGATGAAAACGGCAGAGGTGCGATTGTCAACTCCTCCCGTGCCATTATGTGTGCATGGAAAAAGGAAGAAAACTGTCCGGAAACGGCTTTTGCAGAAGCTGCCAGAAGAGAAGCAATCCGTATGCGTGATGATATTACCGCATATTTATAATTTTTCAGGGCAACGCCGGTGCATTGCAAGGTGCATCGCAGGCTCTTAGATCGGAAAGGACTGGTGTCATGTCATTATTGGAACGAGGCGATAACGCCTATCTGCTTCTGGCAGACGGAACGATTTTTGAAGGTTTGCATTTTGGTGTCAAGGGAACGGCAATCGGTGAGGTAGTCTTTACCACCGGTATGACTGCTTATCAGGAAACACTGACCGACCCCAGCTATTATGGGCAGCTGGTCACACAGACATTTCCGCTGATCGGCAACTATGGTGTCAATGCAGCAGACAGCGAATCTGCACGTTCTTATATCCACGGTTACATTGTGCGGGAATGGTGCAACACCCCGTCGAACTTCCGCATGGAAGGGGATATTGACGGATTCCTGAAAGAACAGAACATTGTGGGCATCTACAACATCGATACCCGTAAGCTGACCCGTATCATTCGGGAAGTCGGCGTTATGAACGGCGTGATTACAACAGAAGATGTTTACGCCAAGAAAGAAGAGCTGCTGGAACAGGTTCGGAACTACACCATTCAGAATGCAATTCTCAGCGTGACCGGCGACGAGCCGAGAACTTATCGTGAGGGAACACCGAAGTATAAGGTCGCTCTGTACGATTTCGGTTACAAACGCAATATCCGGAACGAACTGGTAAAACGCGGCTGTGAAGTCGTAGTTCTGCCGGCAGCCACCAGTGCAGAAGAATTAAAGGCGATGCACGTAGACGGCATCATGCTTTCCAATGGACCGGGGGATCCGTCCGAAAATCAGGCGATCATCGACAATGTGGGCGAGATTGCAAAGCTGGGCATTCCGATCTTCGGCATCTGTCTGGGACACCAGCTGCTGGCACTGTCGCAGGGATGTCGGACAGAAAAGCTGAAGTACGGTCACCGCGGTGCCAACCAGCCGGTTATCGACCTGAACAGTCACCGGACTTATGTCACCAGCCAGAACCACGGTTATGCAGTTGTAGGAGAAAGTCTGGATCCGGAAGTGGGAACCGTTTCTCATATCAACGCCAATGATAAAACCTGTGAGGGAATTCGTTATCACAAGATCAATGCCTTTACGGTGCAGTTCCATCCGGAAGCACACGGCGGACCGCTGGATACCGCATATTTGTTTGACGAATTCGTTGCTGTGATGGAAAAGGAGAAGAAGTAAGTTATGCCATTGAGAAGTGATATTAAAAAGGTTCTCGTGATCGGCTCCGGTCCGATCATCATCGGACAGGCTGCGGAGTTCGACTACGCAGGAACACAGGCTTGCCGTGCACTGAAACAGGAAGGTCTGGAAGTTGTCCTCATCAACTCCAATCCGGCAACGATCATGACAGATAAGGCGATGGCGGATAAGGTCTATATCGAACCGCTGACGCTGGACGTGGTAAAGCGGATCATTCGGATCGAAAAGCCGGACAGCCTGCTGTCCACCATGGGTGGTCAGACTGGTCTGACCTTGTCCATGCAGCTGGCGGAAGAAGGCTTTCTGGAAGCTAACGGTGTCAAGCTGTTGGGTGCCGACCCGCTGACCATTCATAAGGCAGAAGACCGTCAGGCATTCAAGGATACCATGGAAAAGATCAACCAGCCCTGTATCCCGTCAAAGGTCGTAGAAACCATTGAAGATGCCGTAGATTTTGCCAAGACCATCGGCTATCCGGTTATCGTGCGTCCGGCATTCACACTGGGCGGCACAGGCGGCGGTATCGCAGACAATGAAGAAATGCTCCGCGACATCACCAAGAACGGTCTGCGTCTTTCTCCGATCACACAGGTTCTGATCGAAAAGTGCATCAGCGGCTGGAAAGAAATCGAGTTTGAGGTGATCCGTGACCGCAAGGGCAACGTCATCACCGTCTGCTCCATGGAAAACTTCGATCCGGTCGGCGTACACACCGGCGATAGTATCGTTATCGCCCCGACTGTAACTCTGACAGATCGGGAATACCAGATGCTGCGTACCGCTGCGATCAACATTATTTCCGAACTGAAGGTAGAGGGCGGCTGTAACTGTCAGTTTGCACTGCACCCCACCAGCATGGAATATGCAGTCATTGAAGTAAACCCCCGTGTATCCCGTTCTTCTGCACTGGCTTCCAAGGCGACCGGTTACCCGATCGCAAAGGTTGCCGCAAGAATTGCGATCGGCTACACACTGGACGAAATTGTCAATCAGGTTACCGGCAAGACCTACGCCTGCTTCGAGCCGGCTCTGGACTACGTCGTTGTCAAGTATCCGAAGTGGGCATTTGATAAGTTTGTCTACGCAAAGCGGACACTGGGCACCCAGATGAAAGCGACCGGTGAAGTCATGGCAATCGGTACCAGCTTCGAAGAAGCCATTATGAAGGCTGTTCGTTCGACGGAACTGGGCGTAGATTCCATGAACATGAAGAAGTATGAAAAGATGCCTCTGGAAGAAATCATGGAACGGCTGCAGGTCGTAGACGATGAGCGTGCATTCCAGCTGTATGAGGCAATGAAGCGTGGCAAGACGGTAGAAGAACTGCACGAACTGACCATGGTAGACTGCTGGTTCCTGAACAAGCTGATGAACCTAATCGAACTGGAACGGGAAATGGCTGCCAAGCCGCTGACCGAAGATCTGTACCTGCTGGCAAAGCAGTACGGCTATCTGGACGCGACCATTGAACGTATTTCCGGCAAGAAGTGCCCGATGCACCGCCATGCTGTATATAAAATGGTAGATACCTGTGCAGGCGAATTCAAGGCAGAAACGCCGTATTTCTACTCCACCTATGATGACGAGAACGAAGCGGAAGAATTCATTGAACGCCAGCACAGCGACAAGAAAAAGATTATCGTATTCGGTTCCGGTCCGATCCGTATCGGTCAGGGTATCGAGTTCGACTACTGTTCTGTACACTGCGTATGGACTCTGAAAGAAATGGGCTGTGAAGCGATCATCTGCAACAACAATCCGGAAACCGTTTCCACCGACTTCGACACTGGCGACCGTCTGTATTTTGACCCGCTGACCAAGGAAGACGTTGCCAATATCATCAACACCGAAAAGCCTTACGGCGTTGTGGTACAGTTCGGCGGACAGACTGCCATTAAGCTGACACGGTATCTGGCAGATATGGGTGTTAATATTCTGGGTACTTCCGCAGACGATATTGACGCAGCCGAAGACAGAGAGCGTTTTGACGAACTGCTGGGCAGATGCGGCATTCCGCGTCCGGCTGGTGAAACCGTCATGACGACTGAGGAAGCCCTCAAGGCTGCCAACGATCTGGGTTATCCGGTTCTGATGCGTCCGTCTTATGTACTGGGCGGTCAGAATATGATTATCGCACATTCGGACAAGGATATTGAAGAATATATGGCGATCATCACCAGCCATATGATTGAAAATCCGGTGCTGATCGATAAATATATGATGGGTACAGAAGTCGAAGTTGATGCGATCTGCGACGGCAAGGACTTCCTGATTCCGGGTATCATGGAGCACGTAGAGCGTGCCGGTGTCCACTCCGGTGACTCGATCTCCATTTATCCGGCACAGAACCTCAGCGAAAAGATTACTGATACCATCGTGCGTTATACCGGACTGCTGGCAAAGGAACTCCACGCAGTTGGTCTGATCAACATTCAGTACGTGGTATACAATAACGAAGTTTATGTAATTGAAGTAAACCCGCGTTCGTCCCGTACCGTGCCGTATATCAGTAAGGTAACTGGTATCCCCATGGTAGACATCGCAACCAAGATCATGCTGGGTGAAACTCTCCAGAGTCTGGGCTACAAGTCCGGTCTGTATCCGAAGGGCAAGTACGTTGCCGTCAAGGTACCGGTATTCAGCTTCGAAAAGCTACAGGACGTAGACACCATGCTCGGACCGGAAATGAAGTCCACTGGTGAGTGTCTGGGTATTGCCACCAATCTGGAAGATGCACTGCTCAAGGGGCTGATCGCCGCAGGCTATGACTTGAAGAAGGAAGGCGGCGTGCTGATTTCTGTCCGCGACAGCGACAAACAGGAAATCATTGAGATTGCAGACAAGCTGGCACGTATGGGCTTCGAACTGTACGGTACAAGCGGTACCGCAGCCGTTCTGAACCATAACATGATCGCCACCAATCTGGTAAAGAAAATCTCTGACGGAGAACCGAATACCATTACACTGCTGGAAAGCGGCAAGATCCACTATATGATCTCCACTTCGGCAAAAGGTCGTCTGCCGGCAAGAGATAGCGTAAAGATGCGTCGGAAGTCCGTAGAACGTTCGATCTGCTGTCTGACTGCGATCGATACAGCCAAGGCTCTGGCAAACGTACTGGAGTCCGGCCGCAGCATTGATGATGTAGAAATGGTCGATATTACAAAGATCTGACTTTAAAAATCACGCAAACCGTGGCGGACGGGGAGATTTCCCGCCCGCCCTTTTTGCTGTTGAAAGGAGAAATTGTCATGGCATATGAACAGATGCTGGTGCCGGTTCTGGAAAAGCAGGCACTTGCTAAAAATATTTATCGCATGGTGCTGCAATGCCGTTCCATTGCACAGCAGGCAGCGTGCGGACAGTTCGTGCACCTGCTGCCTGTAGGCTGCACGCTGCGTCGCCCGATCTCGATCTGTGAGATTAACAAAGCTGCCGGAACCCTGACCATTGTGTTTGAGGTAAAAGGCACTGGTACCGATGCTCTCGCCAATGTGCGGGTAGGGGAAAACGTGGACATTCTCGGACCGCTGGGACATGGCTTCACCATTCTGCCGGAGGCAAAACATGTGGTAGTCGTTGGCGGCGGTATCGGCAATCCGCCCATGCTGTCGCTGGCACAGGTGTATGGCGAACGTGCCACAGCAATATGTGGTTTCCGTTCGGCAAACATTGTCACATTGCAGGACGAATTCCACGCATCTGGTGCGGAAACCATTCTCTGTACCGATGACGGCACTGCCGGCAGACAGGATTTGGTTACAGAGCCGCTGAAAGAACAGCTTGCAAAGGGTGACGTGGACATGGTATATGCCTGTGGCCCACGCCTCATGCTGAAATTCGTGGCTGCCGCCGCAAAGGAGTACGGCGTTCGCTGTGAGGTTTCCATGGAAGAACGCATGGGCTGCGGCATTGGTGCCTGTCTGGTATGTGCATGCCAGCTGGAACGGGAAGGCAAATCCGTGATGGGACACGTCTGCAAAGACGGTCCGGTATTTCCGGCAGAGGAGGTTGTTTGGTAATGGCAAATTTAGCAGTAAATGTAGCCGGCGTATCCTTTAAAAATCCGATCATTCCGGCATCAGGCGTGTTTGGCTACGGCAGAGAGTACGAGAAACTGTTCCCGCTTTCGGAACTGGGCGGCATTGCCACCAAGGGTACAACCGGACAGCCCCGTCCGGGCAATCCGGCTCCCCGTATCGCCGAAACTCCCAGCGGTATGCTGAACTCGGTAGGGTTGCAGAATCCGGGAATCGACGCGTTTCTGGAACGGGAACTGCCGAATCTCCTGACAAAGGATACTATAATTCTGGCAAATATTGCCGGTTCTACCGTAGAGGAATGCGTTTCCATTGCGGAAAAGCTGGACGAAACCGATGTGCATATGATCGAACTGAACATCTCCTGCCCTAACGTGAAAAAGGGCGGGGCAGCGTTTGGCGTGCACTGTGAGAGTGCGGAAATGATTACCGCAGCAGTGCGAAAGGCAACCGCTGATCGTAAAGCTTTCTCCCAATGTCACCAGCATTACCGATATTGCCAAGGCAGTGGAATCTGCCGGTGCCGACAGCGTTTCCCTCATCAATACCCTTTTGGGCATGCGGATCAATATCGAAAATCGCCGCCCGATTCTGCGGAACAACGTCGGCGGCATGTCTGGCCCTGCGGTTTTTCCCATTGCTGTACGTATGGTATGGCAGGTCGCACAGGCAGTTTCCATTCCGGTAATCGGTATGGGCGGCGTGTCCAGCGGTACAGATGCCATTGAAATGATGATGGCAGGTGCCAGTGCCGTGCAGATAGGAGCTGCTATTTTCACCGATCCTTATGCTCCAGTTCGCATCATTTCGGAGATGAACGACTGGCTGGACGCACATCATATTGCTTCGGTGCAGGAAATTATCGGCACCGTGCAGCCGTGGTAAGTGAGGCGTTTTATGATTATTATGGGCGTAGATTTCGGCGATGCCCGTACAGGGCTTGCCGTTTGCGATAAGGGCGAAATGCTGGCTTCTCCAGCTGGGGTGATTTCGGAAAAGGACTTTACCCGGTGTCAGGAAAAAGTCGCTGCCGCTGCTAAGGAACACCGTGCAGAACTGCTGGTGGTAGGCTATCCCAAGAATATGAATGGTACCGTGGGAGAACGTGCGGAACTGTGTCAGAAGTTCGGGGACGGTCTGAAAGAACTGACCGGTCTGCCGGTGGTGATGTGGGATGAACGCTGTACCACAGTTTCAGCACATTCCTACCTGAATGTCACCAATACCAGAGGCAAAAAGCGGAAAGCCGTGGTAGATGCTGTTGCGGCAACGATCATTCTGGAAAGCTATCTGGCATACCGGAAGAATCAGGCGGATGCCGAATAAAAAATACAAAATCCCCGAAACCGGATTTGTTCCGGTTTTCGGGGATTTTTTTATGTATGCTATATGCAGTTCAGTGCTTTTCCTTATAGAGATTCTTCGCGGTGCATGGGAATTTGTTCTGCTCCCAGCTTTTCCAGATTCTCATGAATGCTGCGGTTGTCTGCCTTTTTGATCATGTTTTCTCTGGCACGTTTGAACTTGTTCACTTCACCGTGGCGGCTGGGGCCGCCTA
>ENA-ORUN01002239-ORUN01002239.1-human-gut-metagenome-genome-assembly--contig:-NODE-2239-length-16001-cov-7.241753_pt1 | contig 16001 bp, 19 predicted proteins | sample MGYA00242080_ERZ509209 | MGnify/ENA primary metagenome ERZ509209 (study PRJEB26280, sample SAMEA2338786) | human gut metagenome | biome: human gut; feature: human-associated habitat; material: faeces... | reverse complement strand
ACGCCGCCGCCCGCCATTGAGCAGAGTTTTACACCTAATTGGGGATAAAACAGCTCATGGCTGGCGGCGGCATCATCCTTTTGGGAACCACGCTGATCCCCCTGCTGTCTGGCTTGTTCTAAGGAGGGCTTATGGATTTTCTCACCGACTGGCTCACGAACTGGCTGAAAGAGCTGTTGATCAGCGGCATCATGGGGAACCTCGAAGGGCTCTTTGATACCGTCAATGCCAAAGTCGGAGAGATTGCGGTACAGGTAGGGACTACCCCGGCGGCATGGAACGCCGGGGTTTTCTCCCTCATCCGCCAGCTTTCCGAAACGGTGATCCTGCCGATTGCCGGATTGGTGCTGACCTTTGTTGCCACCTACGAGCTGATACAGATGCTTTTGGAAAAGAACAATATGCACGAGTTTGATGTGGCGAATATCTACAAATGGGTATTCAAGACCGCTTGTGCCATCCTCATTCTTTCCAACACCTTTGATATTGTCATGGCGGTGTTCGATGTGTCGCAGAGCGTGATTGCGGATGCGGCGGGGCTCATTCAGGGCTCCACCGACATTACGCCGGATATGCTGGCGGAGCTGGAAACCACGCTGGAGGGCATGGACTTGGGGCCGCTCCTTGGCCTGTGGCTCCAGTCCTCTGTGATTGGACTGACCATGCAGATCATGGGGATCATCATTTTCGTTCTGGTGTACGGAAGAATGATTGAAATATATTTAATGACCAGTCTGGCCCCTCTCCCCGTTGCCACGCTTTCCAACCGGGAGCTGGGCGGTACAGGGCAGAACTACCTAAAATCCCTGTTCGCCGTGGGCTTTCAAGGGATGCTCATACTGGTCTGTGTTGCGATCTATGCGGTGCTCATCCAGGGCATCGCCACAGGCGGCGATCCGATTGGAGCGATATGGGGAACCGTGGGCTATACGGTTCTTCTGTGTTTCATGCTGTTTAAGACAGGCGGCATCGCCCAGCGCATCTTCGGGGCGCATTAAACGGACGGACTTCGGGACAATTTGTCCCGAGGCCGGGAAAGGAGGAAACGATTTTGGATAAGGATGTCATATTAACCCCGGAACAGATCGCCGCCGAGGAGCGGCGCTGGCTGTTCGATGCGCCGATTGCGGAGCTGGCCGAGGTAAAAGGCGTGACGGTGGACGAGGCGGTTAAGCTGCGGACGGACGCAATTTTGCAGGAGGCCGCTGTTCCCATCGAAGTCACGGTTCGCCCGATTGAGCCCCAGGGCAAGCTCATCGGCTTTGCCAGCGTCAACTATGGCGGTGTAGTGATTGACGATTTCAAGGTGGTGGATGGCAAGAACGGGATTTTCCTGGGTGCTCCCAGCAAACCCGATCCCACCAGCAGGACGGGCTACCGCTCCACGGTGCGGATCAATGACCGGGCCACCCAGGAGCGGCTCAATGCGGCGGGAGCCCAGGCGTACCATTCAGCGGTGGAAAAGCTCATCGCCCGGGCCGAGGCAGTCCGCCCCACCCCGATCAAGGAGCAGATGGCACAGGCCGCAAGGGAGGCCGGGAAGGAAAATGCCGCCCGAACCGCCCCGGCAAAGAAGAAGGAGGCCCGGGATGACAGGTGATGTGACCTCGAGACAAATTGTCCCGAAGTCCCAGGGGCTTACGGAAGGGCTGTTCCTCATGGACGGCATCGAGGGCCTGCGCTCCCTGCCGAAACATTCGGTTGATATGCTCTTAACCGATCCACCTTACGGCACTACCCGGAACTTTTGGGATGTGCCGCTCCCGCTCCCGGAGCTGTGGGAGGCGGTCAAGTGGGCTGTCAAGCCGGATGGCGCAGTGCTGTTTTTCGCACAATGCCCCTATGATAAGGTGCTGGGGGCATCCAACCTCTCTATGCTCCGCTATGAATGGGTGTGGTACAAAAGCAGGTGTACTGGCTTTCTCAACGCAAGGCGGGCTCCCCTAAAGCGGACGGAAAACATTCTGGTGTTTTATCAAAAATTGCCCTATTACGATCCTCAGTTTGAACAGGGCAAGCCCTATAAGAAAATTTCCCGGACAGGGGACAACAGCCCCAACTATGGAAAATTCCTGCGTTCCAGCAGCGGATCAGAGGATGGCCTGCGTTTCCCCGGAAACCTGCTGGCCTTTTCTTCCGTACAGCGTACCGTCCACCCCACGCAGAAACCTGTGGAGCTGTGCGAGTATCTCATCAGAACCTATACCCGGCCCGGGGAGGTGGTGGCAGACATCTGCGCTGGCTCCGGCACGACTGCTGTGGCTGCTGTCAATACGGGCCGCCGCTTTGTATGCTTTGAAACCGCCCCGGCCTTTTACGCCCCAGCTACAGAACGCATCCGGCTGGCTACTGAGGCGGTCAAAGCCGGGCAGAAAGGAGTATGACTATCGGAAACTATTCTATCATTTACGCCGATCCCCCTTGGCAGTACCAGCGCAGTAAGGTACAGGGGGCGGCAGAAAACCATTATCCCACAATGGGGATTGACGAGCTGTGTGCGCTCCCGGTGGCTGATCTGGCCGCCCCGGACAGCGCACTTTTTTTGTGGGCGACTTTCCCCCAGCTCCCGGAGGCCCTGCGGCTCATAGAGGCGTGGGGCTTCCGCTATAAGTCGGTGGCCTTTGTCTGGCTGAAAAAGAATAAAAAGGCAGACAGTTGGTTTTATGGTCTTGGCTTCTGGACGAGGGGAAATGCGGAAATCTGCCTGCTGGCTACCAAGGGCCATCCCAAACGGAAGGCGGCAAATATCCATCAGTTTATCATTTCCCCGATTGAAGCCCACAGCAAAAAGCCGGACGAGGCCCGGGAAAAGATCGTGGCCCTTATGGGCGACCTGCCCCGGGTGGAGCTCTTTGCCAGACAGTCCCCGCCCGGCTGGGAGGTGTGGGGAAATGAAGTGAAAAGCACGATCCCGGACTTTGGGACAAAGTGTCCCGAGGTTAAAGGGGCTGGAAAGGAGGCTGATCCATGCCCTATGTGAATGTACCCAACGACCTGTCAAAAGTAAAAACCAAAATGGCCCTAAACCTTACCAAGCGCCAGCTCATCTGTTTTGGCTGTGCGGCGGCGGTAGGCATCCCATCCTATCTGCTGGCCCGAGGCTCTATCGGTAATACCGGGGCCATGTTCCTTATGCTGGCCGTGACGCTCCCGGCGTTTCTTCTGGCCATGTATGAAAAAGACGGGCTCCCGGCGGAAAAGGTGCTGAAAAACATCATACGGGCCCGGTTTCTGCGTCCCGGAGTCAGGCCCTATCAGACACAAAACATTTACGCCCCCTTTGCCGGACGGGGCGCTGTGAGAAAGGAGGATGCGATTGCGAAAGGCAAATCCAACCAGCGGAAGAAAAACCGCAAAGGCTAAAAACCGGGCGGCCCTGTCCGCCCAGCAGACGATCCCCTATGTGGCGATGCACCCGGACGGGGTATGCAAGCTCCCTGGCGGGCTCTACACAAAGACCGTGGAATATGAGGACATCAATTATTCCGTGGCATCCACCGAGGATCAGACTGCGATCTTTGGCGGCTGGAGCTCATTCCTCAACTACTTTGACAGCTCCCTGCCGTTCCAGCTTTCCTTTATCAACCGCCGCTCCCACTCCCGGAGCCGCTATAAGGTAAACATTCCCCAGGCGGATGATGATTTTAACAGCGTCCGGGAGGAATTTACCGGGATGCTGAAAAACCAGATCGCCCGGTCTAACAACGGGATTGAACGCTCCAAGTACATTACTTTCGGCATCCCAGCCGGAGGGATCGTGGAGGCCCGGCCCCGTCTGGAGCGTGTGGAGGCCGATGTGATGGGCAACTTTAAGCGGCTGGGTGTTCCCTGTGAACCGATGGACGGGCGGGCAAGACTGGCCCTGCTTCACAGCCAGATGCATCCGGGCAACCGGGAACCGTTCCGCTTTTCATGGAAGGACATCCCGCAGACGGGGCTCGGCACCAAGGACTATATCGCCCCGGACAGCTTTGACTTCCGGCACTCCCGCCTGTTCCGGGTAGGCCAGTATTGGGGCGCTGTTTCCTACTTGCAGATTTTGGCGTCTGAGCTCTCGGATAAACTGCTGGCAGAAATCCTGGAACTGGATGCGGAAATGACCGTAACCCTCCATATCCAGACGGTGGATCAGCTAAAGGCCATCAAAACCATCAAGGGAAAAATCTCCGACATCGGGAAAATGAAGGTGGAGGAACAGCGGAAGGCTGTCCGGGCCGGGTACGATCCCGACATTCTCCCGCCCGACCTCATTACCTTTTCCAAGGATGCGGCGGAGCTCCTTGCCGACCTCCAGTCCCGCAACGAGAGGATGTTCCTTTTGACTTTTACGGTAGTCAATATGGCCCCTACCCGCCAGCAGCTGGAAAATGATGTGTTTACCGTGGGCGGCATCGCACAGAAATACAACTGCGCTCTCAAGCGGCTGGACTGGCAACAGGAGCAGGGCTTTGTGTCCTCGCTGGCCCTCGGCTACAACGAAGTGGAGATCCAGCGTGGTATGACAACCAGCTCCACGGCAATTTTTATCCCCTTTATGACAAGGGAGCTGCGGATGGACGGGCAGGCCCTCTACTATGGCATGAACGCCCTTTCCCACAATGTCATTATGGCTGACCGCAAAAAGCTGAAGTCGGCCAACGGAATGTACCTCGGCTCTACGGGCTCGGGAAAATCCTTTGCGGCAAAGCGGGAACTGCTCAATGTCTTTCTGACCATTCCCCAGGATCGGATTATCATTGTTGATCCGATGGGCGAATATGCCCCGCTGGTTCGCAGGCTGGGCGGACAGGTGATCGAGATTGCCCCGGACAGCCCCCACCACCTAAACCCGATGGATGTGGAGCTTAACATGGCCGCCGGGGAGAGCCCTCTTTCCATGAAGGCAGATTTCCTGCTTTCCCTGTGCGAGCTGGTGGTAGGCGGAAAGGAAGGCTTACAGCCCATCGAAAAGACAGTTGTTGACCGCTGTGTGCGGCTGGTGTACCGGGAACAGGCCCTTGGGCTTGATACGGGAAAAACCCCGCTTTTGCAGGACTTGTACGAGGAGCTCTTAAAACAGCCGGAGCCCGAGGCCCGGCGTGTGGCAACTGCCCTTGAGCTCTACTGCACCGGCTCCCTCAACCTGTTTAACCATCCCACGAATGTGAAAACCGACAGCCGGGTGGTGTGTATCGTGCTGAAAAACATGGGAGAAAACCTCCGCAAGATCGCCATGCACATCACAAATGAATTTGTGTCCCAGGCGGTAGATACCAACTTCCGGGAGGGTGTGGCGACATGGTGCTACTTCGATGAGTTCCATGTCCTGCTCCGTGATCCGCTGACCGCCAGCTATTTTGTGGCGGTATGGAAAATGCTGAGAAAGAAAGGCTGCGTTCCCAGCGCCCTCACGCAGAATGTGAAAGACCTTCTGGCCAGCCGGGAGATCGAGAACATTCTGGATAACACCGACTTTATGATTTTGCTCTCGCAGGCTCAGAGTGACCGGGCGATTTTGGCAAGACAGCTCGGTATTTCCGAGCACCAGCTTTCCTACATTACCCACTCTAATTCCGGCGAGGGCCTGCTGTTTTACGGGAATGTGACCATCCCGTTTGTGGATCGGTTCCCGAAGGGGGAAATCTATGACCTCTTAACCACCCGACCGGAGGATATGAAGAATGAAGCGAAAACCGAATAAACCACGCCCGGAGGCCCAAACGCATACCGACCCCGGAAACGGGGCTGCCGAGCCCGGGGGCTCTGCTTTTGGGGCTGGCTCTGAACAGGAGCCCGGGGCGGCTGGCACTTCGGGACAAAGTGTCCCAAAGTCAAAATTCCGGCAGAAAAGCCAGCAGGAACAAGCGGCGGCATCCAAGCTCCGCATGGAAAAGCGGGGCGAAAAACGGGAGGCCGCCCGGGAAAAGCTGGCAAAGCAGAAGCCGCCCAAACAAAAAGGCCCGATCCGTAAGGCGGCGGGGGCCGCCGGATGGGGCGTTCACGGCTTTGTGCATGGCAAGCTCTACGAGGTGGAGCAGGAAAATGTAGGAACCGAAGGGGCCCACCGCTCGGAGCTTGCCGGGGAGGTTGTCCTGCGGCATGGCTCCCGGTTTGTAAAACGCAAAGTCCGGGAACACCCGGCCAGGGCAGTTAGCCGGGCCGAGGCCAGGTATCAGAAAGCGGCGGCGGATTATCATTTCCACACCGCCGCACAGGAGCGCCCGGAGCTTTCCCAAAACTATTTTACCCGGTACTGGCAGAAACAGCGGCTTAGAAGGCAATACCAGAAGCGGGCGAAGGAGGCCGCAAAACAGAGCGCAAAAGCCGCCGGGAAAACAGCCGCCGCCACGGAAAAGCTGACAGCCCGGGCCGCCGGGTTTGTGAAGCGCCATCCAGTCGGATGTCTGCTGGCACTGGCCTGTGTCCTTGTGATCGTCCTGCTCCAGTCCTGTTCGTCCTCACTGGTGTCCATCGGCAACGCCGGAGCCGGGGCGCTGGGAGCCACCACTTACCCCTCTGAGGATGAGGCGATTTTAGGGGCGGAGGCGGCTTATGCCGGGCTGGAGACAGAACTGCAAACCTACCTTGATACCTACGAAAGCACCCACGATTATGACGAGTACCACTTCGATCTGGACGAGATCGAACACGATCCCTATGTGCTCATTTCCCTGCTGTCGGCGCTCCATGAGGGGGAATGGACGCTTTCACAGGTGGAGGGCTCCCTGCAAATGCTCTTTGACCGCCAGTATATTCTGACGGAGCGTGTGGAGGTGGAGACACGCTATGACAGCGACGATGAACCCTATTCGTGGTACATCTGCTATGTGACGCTGGAAAACAAAAACCTGTCCCACCTGCCTGTTTCCCTTTTGAGCGAGGAACAAATGTCCCGGTACTCCATCTATATGTCCACCCTTGGCAACCGTCCCGACCTGTTTCCCGACTCCCCCTATGTGGACAAATACATTGCCAACCCGCCGGAGGGCTATGAGGTTCCGGGGGAATATCTGGACGATGAAACATTCGCCGCTATTTTCTCAGAGGCAGAGAAATACATCGGCTATCCCTATGTGTGGGGCGGCTCCAGCCCGTCTACATCTTTTGACTGCTCCGGCTATGTGTCATGGGTGATCAATCATTCCGGCTGGGATGTGGGCCGCCTTGGGGCGCAGGGGCTTTACAACATCTGTACTCCGACCAGCTCCCCAAGGCCCGGCGACCTTGTGTTTTTCAAGGGAACCTATGATACCCCGGGCGTGAGCCACTGTGGGATTTATGTAGGCGATGGGCGGATGCTCCACTGTGGCGATCCCATCGGATATGCAAACTTAAATACAAGCTACTGGCAGTCTCATTTTTACGCCTACGGGCGTTTACCATGATTGGAGGTCATTTATGGCAACGGCAAAAAGCATGAAAATCCAGGCCGAGATTGATAAGGTCAAGGCCAAAATCAGCGAACAGCAGGCCCGGCTCAAGGAGCTGGAGCAGAAAAAGCTGGAGGCGGAAAACAGCGAGATCGTGGACATCGTGCGTGGCATGAGCATCCCCCTTGCGGAACTGCCCCTGCTGTTTGAAAAGCTGAAAGGCGGCGGGGCTTTGGGACAAAGTGTCCCGAAGTCCGAGGATGAGGAAAAGGAGGAAAACTGAATATGAAACGGTTTCGAGTTTTGACAGCGGCGCTTTGTGCCGCTGTTTTGTTATGCGGCTTTAGCGTTCCCGCCTATGCCTACGCAGGCGGCGAGGGCGAGGACTACGGTGATCCCACAATGGAAACCCCGGCCCCGGAGCCGGAGCCGACCATCACGCCGGGCGAGGGCTTTGACCAGGAGGGAAACCTTGTAACCCGTGATTTGCTCTATGACGAGCACACCAACAAGCAGTTTATTACCGTCCAGACCAGCGGCGGCAATACCTTTTACATTGTCATTGATTATGACAAGCCCGTAGACGAGGAGGGCGAGCAGTATGAAACCTACTTTTTCAGCGTTGTGGACGAGGGGGATCTGCTGGCCGCAGCCGAGGCCGCTGGCGTGGAACAGGCGGTCTGCTCCTGTCCGGAGAAATGTGCGGCGGGGGCTGTCAATACCGACTGCCCGGTATGCTCTGTCAATATGAGGAAATGCGTAGGCGCAGAGCCGGAGCCCGAGCCTGCCCCGGAGCCTGAGCCGGAACCCGAGAAGCCGGGCAACGCCGGGATGATCCTTTTGGTGCTGGCTGTCATGGGCATCGGCGGCGGGGCCGCATGGTATTTCAAGATTTACCGTCCGAAACACCAGCAGACTGACCAGCCCGAGGAGGACGATGGCGGAGAGTACCCGGACTATGACGAGTTTGAAGATGACGGCCCCCCGTGGGACGAGGAGGACGAAAACGAAGAAAAGGAGGAAATCAGATGAATTTTACCAGCAGTCCATTTGAACGAATGATGAAAGAAAAACCCCGTCCCCAGACCCCGGCGGTGAGAAAGCCGCCTCAGGGCTCGGCCTGCTGCGGCTGTTCTTACTGGCGGGGCATCGGATGCGTGTCCTGCTACAAGGAGCTTTTGAAAGCCCCGGCTGGTGGGAGGTGATGGATTGTCCCGTGAACTGACACGCAAGGAAAAGACAGCAATCCGCTCTCTTGTGGTAACATGGTGCGCCAACTATGACCGGGAATACGGATGCCTGCCGCTGGACAGCGATTGCTATATGCTGGGGAAATGCTGGACGGGATCATACTGCCGCTATTTCCGGGAGTCTGTTCTTCCCCTTAATCCTGCGCTGGAGGCCGCCCTTACCGCCGAAGGCCCAAGGCCGGAGTTTAAGGTCTGCCCGGTCTGCGGCGGGGCCGTTGCCCCCGACAGGCGGCAGGCGTACTGCTCCGAGGCCTGTGCAAGAAAAGCCCACCGCCGCCAACAGCGGGAATATATGCGGAAAAAACGGGGCACATCTGTTGACAATTAAGCCCCCAAAAAACCGCTTGTAGCAAGGCTTTTTCGGGCCGTTTCCGGGGTGGGCCGTATGTTTCTATGGCCTGCCCCGGTTTGGCTCAAATGCTGTCAACATCTATACTGCGGAGCTTTGGGACACTTTGTCCCGAAGTCCCCGCTTTCTGGAAGGAGGTACTATGGACAAAAACCAAGGCTATTCCATCTTGAAGGCTGTGATGCTGGAAAATGGCAGGGGCTTTGCGCTGGGGCATCATCCCACAGCCCCATCCCCTTATGTCACATGGGCCTGTTACGATGATAAGAACGGCCAGCGGCAGTATGAATGGGGGCATTACGGCAACGATCTGACCGCTATGGAACAGGATTTTTCAGACCGGGTAAAGGACTATCAGCGGCTTTACCATGTGGGGATTGTGCAGACCGAGGCCCCCGGCCTTTACAAGTATTACTCTACCCAGCGGCCTGTGGACATCGGGACATTCCCCAAACCGCCCCACAATGCCCCGGATGAGATCGTCAACTATGACCGCCGCATCCCGGTGGAGGGCGGCGCATTTCTGGCATGGGGGCATCTGACTTATACAAGGCCGCTGACCGAAAAGGAGGCGTCTGACTATGAGCTCCGTCCGGCCCCCGTAATTTCTGAATTAGCCCGAAAAAACGATGACAGGCCCCTCTTGATTGCTCAGCAGATGAAAGAGGCCGGAGCTCTGGCCGAAGCCAGCCAGGGCGATCCCGTCCATAAGAAAAAGGCCCCCGACCGGGGCGACCGATAGGAGGATTTGTATGGAAGAAAGATATAACCCGATGAAAAGTGCGGAGATCGCCACCGAGCACAATTACAATATGCTGGACGGTGTTCTCAATAACCAGGCCCCACCCCCGGAGGAAAAGGAGCTGGATAAGGTTAAGGAACCGCCCCACAAGCGCCGGAGCCGGGAACGGGAGGAACGATGACAAAGAAACGCCGCCGCCCGATCCATCTCCATGTGATGGTGTCCGAGGAGGAGCAGGCCCTTATTCAACAACGCATGGCCGAGGCGGGCATCCGCAATATGGGGGCCTATATACGGAAAATGGCCCTCAATGGCTATGTGCTCCATGTTGACCTCTCGCCCGTCCGGGAGTTGGTATCGCTCCAGCGGCGGTGCTCAAACAACCTCAATCAAGTGGCGATCCAGGCCAACACCTACGGCGGAATTTATCCCGAGGAGATCGCCGCTCTGCAACGGGACTATGCCGCCCTGTGGGAGCCGCTGTCCGATCTGCTGAAAAAGCTCTCCGCATTGGTGGAGCTCTGATCCTGCCGGGGAGTGTCGTATGCCGCTCCCCGGTTTTCACTACTTCGGGACAATTTGTCCCGAGGTGTTGAAAGCCGGAGGCAAGCATGATAACTTATGGACTACAAAAAGCAAACATGATATACTAAATTAAATACTTGAAGTAAAAAGAAAAATATTTAATCTATATGTGGAGGTGAATATATGTTTGGAGAATTGAAACCTTGTAAATGTATAGTATGTGGTACAAAGGCATTTAGTCAACAGGATTATAACTGTATGGCTAGTTTTTATGATTGCCCTGTGTGTGGAAGATACGAATTGATTTTAGATTTATCTTCGCCTTGTATAGACTTTGATCTTAATCATTTAGGATCATATCTATTATATAACGGATTTAAATTTACAGGTTCAGAACGACGCTATTTTACCAATAGGAGCAAAGAATGGTGCGATGAATGGAGCAAAAAATGCAAAAATGGTGATAATACACATGGGCATCCTGTCTTATTATCAAAGGAAAATGTAGAAAACTGGTATCCCAAAACATTTGCAGAAAAAATTGATAAGATTTTACTATATCTAGGCAACCACATAAAACATATCGGAGAAGAACTTACTTTGACGATAGATGAAGCCTATGGAGTTCTTTTTGTTGATAGATATGATTACAGTGCGGAAAACAGGGTTGAAAGAGAGGCAAATGCACAACTAGCACAGGCTAATTATATGCTAGAATATCTTGCAGACAGAAATTACATACGCAGGAATAAAAATACTAGCTGGTGGAGTAATGAACAAAAAGTAGTCGTATCTTTACAGCCTGATGGATATGCAAGAATTGATGAGCTTCAAAGAAATACATTGGACGGAAAAAATGTATTAGTCGCTATGAAATTTGGCGATGATACTAAGAAACTTCGAGAGGCAATTCGTTTAGGAATTAGTGATGCAGGGTATATTGCTGTATTTATTGATGAGGTACAACATAATGACTTTATCACACCAGAGTTACTAAAGCATATTAAAAATAGTAAATTTGTGGTAGTAGATCTTACCCATCAAAATAACGGAGCGTATTTTGAAGAAGGCTATGCGATGGGGCTTGGCAAGCCAGTAATACAGCTCTGTAAAAAGGGAATAGCTTTACATTTTGATGTAGCGCAAAAGAATACTATTATGTGGGATACCGAATCAGATATACCTCAACTGCTAAAAAACAGGATTATAGCAACGATTGATTAAGAAGTTTGTAATATAGAAAGTTATATCTAGGAAAATTTCTAGGATATATCGGGTAACGAATGAAATATGTCGTTGCCCGTTTTTTTTCTGTGTGAAGGAGGTGTGCTCACGGCTACAACTTATATCCGGCCCTACAAGGCGGCTGGGAAAGGCGCTGTCCAGACAATGGAGGAACGCTTTGACTATGGGCTTAATCCAAAAAAGCTGGGAGCCCTATCTTCATACCTCTGCGATCCGGCTACGGCTCCCGCTGAGTTTCTGCTGGTAAAGAGCCAGTACCAAGCGGAAACAGGCCGGGCAATAGATCGTGGAGCTTTGTTTTTTCAGATCCGGCAGGCGTTTCCGCCCGGCGAAGTGACAGCGGAGGAGGCCAACCAGATCGGCTATGAAACGGCCATACGCTGGACGAAGGGAAAGTATCAGTTTTTTGTCTGCACCCACACAGACAAGGGCCACCTCCACAATCACATTTATTTCAATTCAACGGCCTTTGACTGCTCCCGGAAGTTCCATAATTTTATCGGCTCCAGCTTTGCCCTGCGGCGGCTCTCTGACCGGGTGTGCATTGAGCATGACCTCTCTGTGATCCAAAATCCAAAACAGCACAGCAAGGGCCGGTATCTCCATTATGGCCAGTGGATTGGGGAAAAGCCGCCCTCTGCAAAACAACGGGTGCGGCTGGCCATCGTGGAGGCTCTGCAAAAACAGCCCACCGATTTTCCGGCGTTTCTGAGGTTCATGGAGGAGTCCGGCTTTCTGGTAAAGCATGGCCGTGGCGGTGTGATCTCCTTTCTTGCTCCCGGACAGGATAAGCCCACCCGCCTGCGGGCATCTACCCTCGGGGATGGTTTTGATCCCGAGGACATCCGGGCTGTGATTGCCGGGGAGCGTCCGATCCCGGAGCTCCCGCAGGAGGCCCTGGTTCCTACCCGGCGTGTCAATCTGATTATAGACATTCAAGAGCGCATGGCACAGGGCAAGGGCCCGGCCTATGAACGGTGGGCCAAGGTTTACAATCTGAAACAGATGGCTGCTGCGCTCCAGTATCTGCGGGAAAATGATTTGATGGACTATGAGGCGCTGGCGGCCAGTACAGAAAAGACAGTAGAGCGTTTTCACACGCTGTCCGAGGAATTGCGGCAAACGGAGGCGGAGCTGGAAAAGACCTCCGGGCTCATGGCGGCTACTGTGGACTACGCAAAAACCCGGCCTGTGTTTGACGGTTACAAAGCGGCCCGGTACAGTAAAAAATATCTGTCGGAGCATGAGGCGGAGCTTGCCACTTACCGAGCGGCTCGGGCTACTATGAATGAGCTTTTGGACGGGGCAAAATTGCCAAAGATGGCGGATATGAAAAAGTCCCGCCAGGAATTGGCGGGAAAGAAAAAAGCCCTCTATGCGGAATACCGCAAGGCTCAGGCGGATATGCGGCAGGCTGTGGCGGTCAAAGCGAATATAGATCATCTGCTCGGCGTGACGGACGGGCGGGAAAATAAGGCCCAGGAGCGGTAGCGACAGGCCGCAGATAACAGGCGCATAGCGCCGGGACTTTGGGACAATTTGTCCCGAAGTCCAGCGGGTTTGGGGAGCTCCCCAACAAGCATTTTTGCGGGCCTGCGGCCAGCAAAAATTTCGGAGTGTGGCCACACCCGAATTGCTTGCCGTTTCGTGCGCTTCCGCTACATGGCGCAAAAAAACAGAGGTTACGCTTTCTTACGCATCCTCCGTTTCTCTGGCTTTTTTAATGCCCTCGGCTGTGGCTTCTATTACGACAAGCTCTTTTTCATTCATAGAATTTAGGAGCACATCAATGTGTTTTCTGCAAGAACTTGTCTGTGCCCCTCCGTCCGCATGAATAAACTGATCTACCGAAATGTCAAACATCGTAATAAGTTTAACAAAAAGGTCAAAGCTGGGATATTGCCCTTTGTTCTCAATATTCATAATGGTACGGGAGTCACGGTCTACTAATTCCGCAACATAGGCTTGTGTCCAGCCCTTTTCTTCTCTGGCTCTTTTGAGAGCCGCCCCGAGGCCGTGAAAGTCAAACCTTCTTTCATCTTGGTTCATTTTCATATCACCCTATATCATTGTACATTTCCGGTTGAATTATGAGAATGTAATACAATTTGATGTGAAGTGATATTTTATTTCGTGTAGTGCCAATATAAAGGCATCCTTGTGAAGAATTTTAATGCATGGTACAGTAGGAGTGTCTGAGGGCTCGAAATTAAAAATGGCTTTGACTTTGCCCTTACGGAAAGGTTTATACTTTATCTCAAGAAAAGAAGGTGAGAGATTAAATGTTATCAATAGGTGAGTTTTCACGGATTTGTGAGGTAACGCCAAAAACACTACGATATTACGAGGAAATAGGACTACTCTATCCCGAAGAAATCAGTTTGGAAAATGGGTATAGATATTATTCTATTAAGCAATTAGAAAAAATGTTGCTTATCAATAGGCTTAAGTCCTATAAACTTTCTTTAGAGGAAATCAAAGTAATTACAGGAGCAATGGGGGTATCATCAGATAATCAGATACTCTCTGCTCTGCTCCGACAAAAAGGTTTGTTGTTAAATCAAATCGAAAAAATTAGCGACATCATTCGTCAAATTGATTTTGATATTCAGCAAATTAAAGTGGGTAAATCAATTATGAGCTACCTGCTTGATATTGATGTAAGACTTGTTGAATATCCTCAACAAAATATTCTCTATTTGCGTAGAAAACTTACGCATGAAGAGTGCTTAAATGGATATAGTCAATTTTTTTGTAAGCTGTATCAAAAGATAGCAACTGAAAAATTAACAGTTATGGGGCCTGCAATTACTATATATCATAACCCAAGTTGTGATCCCTTTGAATTTGAAATTGAATTTGCTGTTCCGATCAAAGAAGTGGTTACTGGAACAAGAGACTTTCAAAATGGCTTGTGTGTAAAATCAACTCTGAATGGTTCCTATGCAAACATTACATCTATTTATGCGCGCCAGCAAGAGTGGGCTGAGTCAAATGGATATGATTTTATCAGGTCACCATTTGAGCTCTATATTACTGAGCCTAATGCTACTAATACACCCGATGACTATATTACAGAAATCTATTACCCTGTAATAAAAAGGAGATAAAATGATAGACAAAAAACTTACAAGCAATCTTCACACCATCATTCTAAATGAATATGAAAATACAGAAGGCATTGTTATTCTGGAAGCTGGACAAATCGTTTTTGAAGAATACTTCGGTAACTCAAATAGCAAGAGTAAGATCCATATCGCATCAGTAACTAAAAGTATTCTATCTGCACTAATAGGCATTGCGATTGAAAAGGGATATATTAAATCGACAGAGGAAACTGTAATGGGGTATTTTCCCGAATACACCTCCATTTCTTCTAATGGTGTGAGGGAAAAAGTAACTATCCAAAATTTATTAACAATGACTGCTCCGTATTCTTTTAATGACTGGAGCGAGCCACTGGAGGCGTTCTGTACATCCCCCGACTGGATTGAATTTGCATTACAAGAAATGGGACAGAATGGTGAAATAGGAGCCTTCAAATATTCTACTGCTAGCGCTCATTTGTTATCAGCTATATTAACCCGTGTTACGGGAACAAGTACAAGAGAGTTCGCCAACAAATTTCTTTTTACTCAAATTGGAATAGATAGTATTAACGAATATCCTATGAGTTCTTACGGATATGATGATTTATTCGGGAAAAGAGTCAAAGGCTGGGTTCATGATCCAAACAATATTACTACTGGCGGATGGGGACTTACATTGACTGTGCGTGAAATGGCCCGATTTGGACAGTTATATCTGAATAACGGTTTTTGGAATGGAAAACAAATCATTCCGCAAGATTGGATAGCTAAATCGACCGAGCCTAATCTCAATCATTACGGATATATGTGGTGGCTGTTTGAAAATCACGGACTTGATGCCTTTGCAGCTATGGGGGATGGTGGTAACACAATTTGTTGCGTTCCGCAGAAAAAACTTGTTGTTGCAATAGCATCACATTTCATTCCAAATCCGAAAGATAGGTGGCTGTTAGTAAAAGATCATATTCTCCCAGCTATTCGTTAAAATTAACTCGCCATGTAGAACGGTAATAAAAAAAACCGTTGTTATGGCGACTGGATATTCACGCGCCAAAACAAAATACAGTAGCCCTACGGCGGTTTTGAAATAACAAATTTCAAGCCGCCGTTTTCTTTTTGAAAAATGAGAATACGGAGGGTGTGTTAAAGTCGCCCTTTTTTGAGGATACGGCGGTGCTCAGGAGGTATCGCCGTGTCCATTTTTGCCTTTTTTTACAGTACCCATGACCTGCACCAGCTAAAAAAAGCATAGCTCCCCCTCCGGGACAGTCTGGTTATGAATGTGAAATCAGGCAGTACATAAATGAATATGTAACTTCATGCGTTCGTGTGGCTTCATGCCGCCCGGGCGCTTTTGTGTTCTTATGGGGCTGCTTCGGGTCATGTTGGCCCGAAGTCATTCCCCGGTGCCGCTCCCCGCCGCCTTCGTTTCGGTCACTCGTCAACCAACAA
>ENA-ORUN01002219-ORUN01002219.1-human-gut-metagenome-genome-assembly--contig:-NODE-2219-length-16103-cov-2.619766_pt1 | contig 16103 bp, 8 predicted proteins | sample MGYA00242080_ERZ509209 | MGnify/ENA primary metagenome ERZ509209 (study PRJEB26280, sample SAMEA2338786) | human gut metagenome | biome: human gut; feature: human-associated habitat; material: faeces... | reverse complement strand
TACAGGTGCGGGAGCACAAATTCAAGCCGTTGACGATGCGGTTAAAGCTACTTCGACAGAGGTTATCTCTATCGAAATTCCGCGTGATACAAAAGGCTGGGGCGGTCACGGAAACTTTATCATAATCGGCGGTGAAACACCTGCCGACGTTAAGAGAGCCGTTGAATTAGCGCTTGAATACATAGACATAAATGCCGGCGAAATATACATAAGTGAAGCAGGTCATATGGAATTCCAGTACAGTGCAAGGTGCGGTGAGGCTATCAACAAGGCATTTGATGTGCCGATAGGCAGACCGTTCGGCTTTGTATGTGCGTCACCTGCTCCGATTGGTATGGTAATCGCAGATATTGCGTTAAAATCTGCCGGTGTCGAATTGATAAAAACACTTCGTCCGGACAGCGGTACAAGCCATTCAAATGAAGTGATTATAATTTTCACAGGTGAGGCGTCAGCGGTTAAAACCGCCGTCACAGACGCACGTTCCGCAGGAATGCAGCTTCTGCGTTCACTCGGCTCTGAACCTTTGCCTGTAACAAAACCATATATTTAAGCTAACAAAAAAAATCACATCATATGATGTGATTTTTTGAATATTATGTTTTTTTATTTTGAAACCAGCACAAGCTCATCATTTTTTTCTATTATTGTACTTCCGACAGGAATAACGACATCATCACCGCGTTTTATCATAATCACAAGATAGCCGTCGGGAAATTCAATTTCAGCCATACTTTTTCCACGCCAATTTTTTCTGTTGTTCGCCGAAATCTCCCTAAAACGAACATCACCGTTTATTCCGTGTGACGGTGCACCGAGAATTATCGTATCACCCTCATATATTACCGTTTCACCGTTCGGAATAATCGTTTCGTCATTTCTGTAAATCGCCGCAAAAAGCATTTGCGGAGGAAGTGAAATATCCTTTACCGCACGGTCAATCCATCTGTTACCGCTGTCAATATTCAAGCGAATAAAATTAATTTCCGTTTCGTCCGAATAGTCGTTAAACGTTTTCAGTACAGAACCGGTCTTGTCAATCATATTCGTTTTACTTGCGACAAACGGAAGAAGCGACCCTTGCAGCGTAATTGAAAACAATACAACGCAAAATGCAATATGGAAAACGTCCTGCTCCATTGTCACACCGCCCACCATAGCCATTATTGCGAACACGATTGACGCCGCACCTCTGAGACCTGCCCACGACACAACAAGATATTGTGAAATTTTTGTTTTAAACGGTGCAAGCACAGTCGCAACCGCCAACGGTCTTGCAACAAATGTGATAAACAGTGCTATAAATATTGACGGCAACAAAACAGTTAATATTTTTGACGGGAACGACAAAAGTCCCAAAAGGAAAAATATAAGCATTTGCATAAGTCCGGTCATTCCGTCAAAAAAATGTACAAGTGATTTTTTGTTATGTATGTTCTGATTTCCCAAAACGATACCTACTATGTATGCACTGAGATAACCGTTTCCGCCGACCAATGTCGGCAATGCGTACGCAAGCACCGCCACTCCAAGCACAAACGCCGCGTCAAAACCCGATGTATTAAAAGTGAAATGTTTCATAAACCATACTGCACCGAGTGCAATAAGAAAGCCAATCAAAACGCCGAAAACAATTTGTGCGGCGATACTGTAAACCATCTGTCCGACACTGTTTTCACCCTTCATAAACGACAGAACTATAACGGTCAGCATATATGCAAACGGGTCATTACTTCCGCTTTCCATTTCAAGCATTGACGCAGTGTTATACTTCAAGTTAAGATTTTTTGAACGCAGTACCGAAAACACAGACGCCGCGTCAGTAGAACTCATAACCGCACCGATAAGCATACTTTCGAGCAATTTTATTTTTAAAACAAAAAAACAAAACACTGTTGTAAGAGCCGCCGTGAAAATAACTCCCACGCTCGACAACAACAGTGCCTTTACTGCCACAGGTTTAGCCTCGCTTAATTTAGTGCCGAAACCTCCGTAAAACATAATAAATACAAGCGCAACAGAACAAATCTGTTCTGCAAAGCTATAATTTTCAAAAGGAATTTTAAGTATTCCGTCCGAACCGAACACCATACCAAGTGCAATAAACGCAATAAGTACAGGCATTCCGATTTTGTTTGATAACTTATTTGCAAGTACGCAAATTATAATAACAGCCGCCGAAAGCAACAGTGATATGTTAAACATAAATACCTCCTTAAATACTTTTTATAGAGTTATGTTAACATAAAACTGCCGATATTTCAAGCCTTAATTCTGTGTTTTTACAATTTTTTCAAGTCTGTTTATGATATATGCGATAGCACCGCCGTTGTTAGACGGTGCTAAATTGTCCGCAATTTTTTTCACGCTTTCTTCTGCGTTCTCAACTGCATACGAAATTCCCGCTACTTCCAACATTGAAATATCATTCATATTGTCACCGACAGCTATAATTTTGTTCTGCTCAATACCGATTTTTTTCGCCATATCAAGCATTCCCTTACCCTTTGAAACTCCGTTCGCAACAACGTCAAGATACTTGTCACCGCTTCTGACCGCATAGCCGTTATCATATTCGGTTCTGTATATCGGCTCGTACTTGTCAAGCAATTCTCTTTCACCAATCAAAAGCACCTTTATCCAAGGTCTTTGCCAAATTTCATCGGGTAAACTATAAACAACCTCATAGCTGCGTGTCAAAAATCGCTTTGTTTCCTCACATTCTCTGTAAACGTACACAATTTCATCACTGTACACTTCCAAACCTATTTGCGGAAAATCATCATATACACGCTTTATTGCCTGTTTTCTGTTTTCCTCAATAAATCGTTCAAATACCGCACAATCTTTTTCATAGTCATATATCTTCGCACCGTTATGTAATACCGCCGGTGCATTTATGTGCAAATTCGGCATATATGCACGAACTGCCTCAACCATTCTTCCCGTTGCGACAGTAAACCGTCCGCCGTTTTTTATGAAATAATCTATCGCTTGTCTGTTTTCTTCAGATATGGTGTGATTGTCATCAAGCAACGTTGCGTCCATATCCGAAACAAGCAAATAATCCGAAAATTTACCTTGCATTATTTTTCCACCTTGTAAACCTTTATCCATAATCTCGGTATATCAATAAAATGAATACCGTCAGACGATTCAAGCAAGCTGTTATCGTCACTCGTTTGACATTTTAGTTTTCTCATACCGTATCTCGCAACATCTACACGTGCTCTTTCTTCTCTTGTACCCAGATTGGCAACAATAAGATATTTTTCATCATGATAACAACGTACAAAACCGTACACGTGTCCGACTTTATGAACACATTCAAAATCGCCGATTGAGAATGCCTTTGAACTGTTTCTCAATTTAATCATATTCTTATAGCGTTGTCTGATTCTTCCGTCCTTGTCAACTTCGTCAACATTATCCCATGGATATGTCTGACGGCAGAACGGATCGCCATATCCCTGCATACCGATTTCGTCACCGTAATATATACAAGGCACACCAGGAAGCATCATCTGCAGTCCGACTACTAAAGTTGCTTTTTCCTTAGCAAGTTCAAGTGCATAGCCGTCAAGTTTAAAGCTCGCCTGAAAATCTTTTGATATTTCGTGTCTTGACGGTGCATCACCCATACGGGTCATTATTCTTTCGACATCGTGACTTGTTATTATATTCAAAAGCGAATAATAAGCAGGTGCAGGGTAATTTTCTTTAATGCTCATAAGACGTGCGTCAAATTCTTCAACGTCAATTCTTCCGCTTACCGCGTCAATCAACGCTCTGCGCATTGGGTAATTCATAACGGAGTCAAGCTCCTTACCCAAGAAATATTCACGTCTTTCACCGTAAGCGGACTTATTTGACGCGTCTTCCCAAACTTCACCTATAATAACTGCATCTTTATCGGCTTTCTTTACGTTTTCTCTAAGTTCTTTAACGAAAAATCCCGGTAATTCATCGACAACATCAAGTCGCCAACCGGACGCACCGTTCTTTATCCATCTTTTAACGATTGCATCTTTGTCCGAAAGCAAATACTTACGACATTCTTCACTGTGTTCTTCAATCTGCGGAAGTGTCGTCATTCCCCACCATGATTCATACACATCAGGCCAATCCATAAATCTAAACCAAGTGTAATACGGTGATTCTTTCGACTGATAAGCGCCTACGCTGTCATATTCGCCGTATTTATTAAAATAACGGCTGTTACTTCCCGTATGGTTAAATACACCGTCAAGAATTATGCGTATTCCCATTTCTTTTGCTTTTGAGCAAAGCTCTTTAAATGTTTCCTCATCACCAAACATCGGATCGATTGTTTCATAATCGCCCGTATCATATTTATGGTTTGAGTATGCTTTGAATATCGGATTTAAGTAAATTACCGATATTCCCAAATCTTTTAAATACGGCAATTTTTTAATTACACCTTTCAAATTACCGCCGAAAAAGTCATTTGCTTTATACTCACCGCCAAATTGTTCGGCTTTATAAAACGGTTGTTCGCCCCAATTACGCTTTATTATATCTGTACGATTTCCTAAAAATTCTCCGTTTTCGTTGCCGTTGCAAAATCTGTCTACAAAAATTTGATACGCAATACCAGTTTTAAACCAATCCGGAGTTTTGTAATCTTCGTTATAAACAGTTATCTGATACGAATTACTCGGTGAATTAAAACACATTTCACCAATTCCGCCGAGTTGTTTTGAATTGTTGCCGTAATAAACCATACCTCTTTCGGTTTCAAGTTCAAAATAATACCAAACAAGTCCTGCTTTTTCAGGCATTTTCACGTTCACCGAATATATGCAGTGGTCACCGACATCAAAAATATACGGCATATCCTTTCGGACTTCGCCCTTGCCATCCTCCATATAGACAAGACGAACCGCCGACGGAATACCTGCGCCCGACACAGCCAAACGCAATCTGACTTCACCGCCGCAAGTCACCGCTCCGAAAGGAAATCTATAAAATTTTTTTCTGGAATTATGCTCTATATCCATATTTACCCCTTTATCGTAAAAGAAGTGACCTAAGTCACTTCTTTATTTTTATTATTTAATTGGTGTCAAGTGCCAAATGTTCTTATTGTAATCTTCAATAGTTCTGTCACTTGAGAAGAATCCTGCACTTGCAGTATTCAAGATTGCCTTTTCAATCCACTTATCTCTGTCTTGATAATCAGCAGACATCTTTTCTTGAGTCTTCATATATTCTTCAAAATCTCTGATTACCATATATGTGTCAGGGAATCCGTAGTCACCGAACAACAATGTTTGATACAAATCTCTGAACATTTGGTTGCTGCCCGGAACGATTGAACCGTCAACAAGCTGTTCAAGTGCGTGTCTTAGGCTTGCGTTTGATGAGTAGATATTCTTAACTTCATCAGTTCCCGCATACTTAACTCTTGCGGCAACTTCGTCAGCCTTTAGACCGAAGATATATATATTGTCTTCACCGACCTGTTCAAGCATTTCAACGTTTGCGCCGTCAAGTGTACCGATTGTAAGTGCACCGTTAAGCATAAACTTCATGTTACCTGTACCCGAAGCTTCCTTACCAGCTGTTGAAATTTGTTCTGAAATATCAGCCGCAATGATAAGTTTTTCAGCGATTGATACGCTGTAATTTTCAAGGAATACAACTTTAATCTTATCCTTAACTCTCGGATCGTTGTTAATCATATCTCCGACTGAGTTAATAAGCTTGATAATAAGCTTTGCTCTTTTATAACCCGGAGCAGCCTTTGCACCGAATATATATGTCTTTGGATAGTAATTTTCAGCATATACGTTATCTTCAATAATTCTGTTGTATTCTGCAAGAATATGAAGTACGTTCATCATCTGACGCTTATATTCGTGCAATCTCTTACACTGTACGTCAAAGATAGAATCAGGATTTACAACTATATCGTTGTGTTCCTTAATATATTGTGCAAGTCTAACCTTGTTATTACGCTTAATTTCAGCAAATTGCTTCTTGAATGCAGGATCTTTAGCATATTTCTTTAGCTTTGAAAGTTCTGAAGCGTCCTTGATCCAATTCTTACCTATCTTTGAAGAAATAAGCTCAGTAAGTTCCGGGTTACAGTTAGCAATCCATCTTCTGAATGTAATACCGTTTGTGATTGCATAGAAGTGGTCGTTATTCATATTATAGTAATCAGCAAAAATATCCTGCTTTAGAATATCTGTATGCAACTTTGAAACACCGTTTACTGCGAAACAGCTTGCAAGACACATATTAGCCATAAATATCTGATTATCAGAAATAATTGCCATATACTTATGCTTAGCCGAATCGTTAGGATAAACTTCGTTAAGTCTGATCATAAGACGTCTGTTCATTTCTTCAACGATCATATATACACGCGGAAGAATCTTTCTGAACATATCAAGCGGCCACTTTTCAAGAGCCTCGCTCATTACTGTATGGTTTGTGTATGCGAATACATGAGTTACGATGTCCCATGCCTCATCCCAACCAAGACCTTTTTCGTCCATCAGCAAACGCATCATTTCAGGAATAGCCATTGTAGGGTGTGTATCATTGATATGAATAACGACCTTATCAGGCAATTTTGACCAATCTTGACCGTTTCTGTTTTCAAATTCTTTCAAAATCCACTGCAATGTTGCAGAAACAAGGAAATATTGTTGCTTTAATCTAAGTTCCTTACCCTCTGTATGATTATCTTCCGGATAAAGTACCTTTGAAATAACTTCTGCAAGTTCCTTTTCTTCAACGGCACGAACATAGTTACCGCTGTTAAATTCCTGCATATTCATATGGTCAGGAGATTTTGAACTCCACAATCTTAATTTATTTACAATTTTTGAATCATAACCGCAAAGAGGTACATCATAAGGCATAGCCAAAATTGTATGTGAGTTGTTGTAACGGCAAGTAAATTTACCGTCTACCCAATCAGTATAAACTTCACCGCCAAATTTAACTTCAACAGTTTCTTCAGGTCTTGCGATTTCCCACGCATTACCGTTATCAAGCCATGAATCAGGAAGTTCTGTCTGATAACCGTCAACAATCTTTTGTCTGAATAAGCCGTATTCATAACGGATTGTACAACCGTATGCAGGCAAATCCAATGTTGTAAGTGAGTCGATAAAGCAAGCTGCAAGACGTCCCAAACCGCCGTTACCAAGACCTGCGTCATTTTCAAGTTCGGCAATTTCAGGAAGTGAGTAACCCAAATCATTTAAAACGTGCTGATATTCTTCAGTCTGCATAAGGTTTAAAATGTTTGTGCAAAGAAGTCTGCCCATAAGGAACTCAAATGATAAATAATAAAGTTTTTTTGCACCCATCTTCTTTACAGTCTGATGAGATACGGCCCACTTTTCCATAATTCTGTCACGAACAGTAAGTGCGCATGCAGTATAAACCATATGAGGAGTTGCATCCTCCATAACTTTACCGAAATGTCTGTTTACCTTACCTACAATTTCCTTCTTCAATACTTCTTCAGACGCTGTCAATTTTTTTGTTGCTGTTGTTTTTGTATTTTTATTTTGTGCCATACTTTTAGCTTGTGCCATATTTATTTTACACCCCTTTAAAATTCTTCTTATTTCTTGCGAAGATTTCTTATCATCGGTTTATTTTACAGTCTTCTTTTGTGTCGTTTTCTTTGATGCCGTTGTCTTCGCTTTTGCACCTTCCTTAACCGTTTCGGCTTTAGTCGTTGTCTTTGCCGTCGACTTAGCCGATTCAGCCTTTTTAGGCTCTGCTTTAGTTGTTTCGGCTTTTACAGGTTTTGCAGGCTCTGTTTTCTCTGTTTTTACCGTCTTTGCAGGTTCTGCCTTTTCAGCCTTTGCAGGTTCTTCTTTTACCGCTTTCTTTGCAGTTGACTTAGCCGTTGTTTTTTTAGTTGTAGTTTTCTTAGCCGCTGTTTTTCTTGTTGTTGTTTTCTTCGTTGTTGTCTTTTTTGCCGCAGGGGCTTTTTTCTCCTCAAAAGGATTTTTAACTTCAACTATTTCAGGCTCTTTTGCACCGTCTGCCGCAGCCTTTGCAGCCGCCTCGGCATCTGCCCTTATACTGCCCTCAAAAGTTTCCTTTTTTTCTTGTTTCTTTGTAGTTTTTGCGGCTGTCTTTCTGGCAGGCTTTTTCTTTTCAGGTAAATCATATATACCTGTAAGTTCTTGATACAAGTGAATATATTTATCAGCCGATACATTCCATGAGTAATCTACTGCCATACCGTTATCAACGATTTTCTTCCACTCGTCTTTTCTGTCATAGTAAATCTGCATTGCATACCAAATAATATTTATCATTTCGTCTGCATTGTAGTTTGCGAACGAGAAACCGGTTCCCTCGCCTGTATATTCATTATATGGAATAACAGTGTCTTTAAGTCCGCCTGTTTCACGAACAATCGGAACAGTACCGTATCTCATACTGATAAGTTGTGACAAACCGCAAGGTTCAAATCTTGACGGCATTAAAAATGCGTCACTTGCCGCATAAATTTTACGTGCCATATCATTTGAAAAATAAATTTGTGCCGAGAATCTGTCAGGATACTTCCAAGCATAATGTCTGAAAAGATTTTCATATTTTTCGTCGCCTGTACCAAGTACAACTACTTGACAGCCACCGTTGCAAAGTTCCTCAATCTTGTAAGCTACAAGGTCAAAACCTTTTTGGTCTGTAAGACGTGATACAATACCAATCATCATCTTATCGGCATTCACTTCAAGACCTAATTCTTCCTGCAGCTTTTTCTTGTTTTCAGCCTTTTTCTTGTGAACTGTTTTTGCTGTATAGTTTTGATAAATAGACTGATCTGTATTCGGATCCCAGTCAATATAAGAAATACCGTTTACTATACCCAAAAGGTCGTTCTGTCTTGCACGAAGAAGATTGTGAAGTCCCTCTCCGTATTCTTCTGTTGTGATTTCGTTTGCGTAAGTTGAGCTTACCGTAGAAACCTTGTTTGCATAAACCATACCGCCCTTTAACAAGTTTGCATCCTTGTAGAATTCAAGCTTGTCGGAAGTAAAGTAATAGTCGCTTATACCCATTGCGTCCTTAATCTTGTTGAAATCCCATCTTCCCTGGAACTTCAAGTTATGAATTGTCATAACAGTCTTGATACCCTGATAGAACGGATTATCCTGGAACGTATCAAGGAATACAGGTATCGGTCCTGTCTGCCAGTCGTTACAGTTAATAACGTCCGGTCTGAAATCTATTGTCGGCAAAATTGACAATACAGCCTTTGAAAAGAATATAAACTTTTCACAATCAAGGTGTATAAAGTCATAAGGCTTATCGCCGTTAAAGTAAAACTCATTGTCTATAAAATAGAACTTACAGCCGTTATACTCCAACTCGAAAACACCGACATACTGTTTTCTCCAAGCCATATCGATATAGATATGGTCAATATATTTCATCTTGTCCTTATATTCTTGCGGTATACAGTTGTACAGCGGTAAAATCACTCTTGCGTCAACGCCTTTTTCGTTAAGCGCTGCAGGCAAAGAACCCGCTACATCACCAAGACCTCCTGTTTTAACAAAAGGTGCCGCCTCCGAAGTAGCAAATAAAACTTTCATAACAAATTATTCCTTTCTATATGCTTAAATCTTATCTCTATAAGAATTATTTGTCAATAAATATTCTTAAATTCCGTAAAACTTCAACAGAACTGCTCAAATTTTGAACAGTTCTATTATATATTTGTCATTAAAATCTTTATTATTAAATCTTCGTTCCTTTTGATATTGCAAGAGGATAGCTCTCTTGTCCTATAAGTTTTCTTCCTTTTGTTATATCAACTTCCTTATCAAATACAACATGACTAAGTTCAACGTCCTCTTCAATCACAGAATCCTGCATGATGATTGAATTTTTAATGACCGCACCCTTTGCGACTTTTACACCTCTTGAAAGTACACTGTTAATTACAGTACCCTCAATTACACAACCGTCTGAAATAAAGCTGTTCTGTACAGATGCGTCACTTCCGTATTTAGTCGGCGACTGGTCTTTTGTCTTTGTGTAGATAGGATTTTTAGAATTAAACAATTCACGTCTTATGTCCGAATTTAAGAAATTCATATTATTTCTGTAATATGCTTTAAGTGAATCAATCTTATCAGTATAACCCGTATACTCATATCCGTAAATTCTAAGGCCTGTCATTTTCTTGACAAGTGCGTCCTTTACGAAATCTCGGTCGCCCCTTGCACTGCATTCGTCAACGATACTTTCAAGCAAAGCCTTTTCCATAACGTAAACGTCCATACTTGCCAAACTCGACTTTGGATAATACGGCTGAACCTCAATATCTGTAATACGATTTTCCTTGTCAAGTTCAAGCGTTGTAAATCTTGAAATTTCTCTTTCAGGCATACCTTTCATATCTTTATAAAGAATTGTAACGTCTGCCTGACTTTCGATATGATTTTTTACAACTTCTTCAAAGTCAATATTGTAAATGCTGTTACCGAGCGACAATATTACATATGTCTGCTGACTTCTGTGAATAAAGTCGCTTATACCTGCAAGTATATCTATATTACCCTTTATTGAACCGTATGATACCTTTTCCAGATTCGGAGGAAGTATATTAAGTCCCCAATTCTTTCTGTCAAGGTCCCAAGGCTTACCCGATTTAATGTGGTCCATCAAAGATGAGTAATTTGCCTCTGTTGCAACACCGATATTTGTTATACCCGAGTTTGCCATACATGAAAGCACGAAATCTATTATTCTGTATCTTCCTGCGATAGGAAGTGCTGAATTTGCTCTTATATCTGTAATCGGAGGTATTCTGTCATTACTTGTCAGAATAATACCCATAGTATCTCTTCTCATTGGCTCTGTCCCCTTTCCTATGCTTCTACCATACTGCCCTTGCAAATATCTTCTTCAACGCCGACTTCGGCACCGCTTTCGATAAGAACAAGATCATTGGTACACAATTTTGATGCATATTTGTTATCGTCCGAAGAATTAACTCCGACTTTCGCACCGTCACCTATAACTGCGTCTGCACCTATAACAGCTTTTTCAATTACAACATTCTTTCCGATTTTCGCACCCGGCATAATTACCGAATCACTGACAACACTGCCTTCTCCGAGTTCAACGCCGCCGAAAATAACCGAATGTTTTATTTCGCCGTCAATAAAGCAGCCCTCTGTTACAGTTGAATTTGTTATCTTAGCATTTTGTCCGACATAATGAGGAGCAAGTGCCATATTTCTTGAATAGATACTCCAACTTCTGTCGTTTAGATCAAACTTAGGTGGTTGGTCAACAAGATCCATATTTGCCTCCCACAAGCTATGAATTGTGCCGACATCTTTCCAATAGCCTTCAAATCTGAATGATACCATCTTTTCGCCGTTTTCAAGCATTGTAGGAATTATATTCTTACCGAAGTCATTTGCAGAACTTGGGTCACGTTCGTCAGCCTCCAAATACTTTTTAAGCACTTCATATGTAAATATGTAAATACCCATTGACGCAAGATTGCTCTTAGGTTCTGCCGGTTTTTCTTCAAAGTCTGTGATAGTACCCTCTTCGTCAACGTTCATTATACCGAATCTGCTTGCCTCCTCCCAAGGTACAGGCATTACGGCAATAGTTACAGCCGCACCCGATTCCTTGTGTGCCTTCAGCATTTCGCCATAGTGCATTTTATAGATATGGTCGCCTGAAAGTATAAGAACGTTTTCAGGTTTAAAGCTTTCAAGAAAACTTAAATTTTGATAAATGGCATTTGCCGTACCTTTATACCATTCACCCGCTTTTGCACTTTGGTATGGAGGAAGTACATAAACACCGCCATGACTTCTGTCCAAATCCCAAGGGTTTCCGTTACCGATATATCTATTTAGTTCCAACGGTTGATACTGTGTAAGAACACCTACCGTATTAATTCCTGAATGTACACAATTTGAAAGCGGAAAATCTATGATTCTGTACTTTCCGCCGAAAGGCACTGCCGGCTTAGCAACATTTTTTGTCAACGCACCAAGTCTTGAGCCTTGACCGCCTGCAAGTATCATTGCAACGCAATCCTTTGATACCATAAAATCATCTCCCTATAATTTTTCTGATTAGATTTTTATTAAAACCGACTATTTAGCCGATTTATTTGTCCTTGTTGATGTTTTTTTGCAGCGGTCTTTGTCGCGGTTGTTTTCTTAACTGCCGCTTTTTTAGCCGTTGCACTTTCGGTTTTGTCTGTTGTTTTTTTAGCAGTTTTTGATGCAGTCGTTTTCTTTTTGCTTGCCGCAGCTTTGTCCGCCGGCTTTTTCTTTAGGAACATAACCGAATTGCCGTCGATAGCAACTTCAATAGTGTACATCATATCTGAGAACTGCATATTCTTTGTCTTGTATACTTTCTTTGTAATACGTTTGTTTCCGCCGTACTTGACAGCACTCGAATGGAATACTACTTCATATTCGCCCGCAAGCGGAACACCAATTTTATATATCGGTCTTTCGACAGGTGTGAAGTTTGCAACCACGACAACATTATCAGCCGCATGTCTGCCGCGTCTTATATAGGAAAGAACACTGTTTTCACTGTCAGCCTCATTAACCCATCTGAAGCCGTCCCAACTTGTATCAAGTTCCCATAAAGCCTTGTTTTCCATATAGAAATGGTTAAGGTCTTTTACATACTGATGCAATCTCTTATGCTTATCTATTTCAAGTACGTTCCATTCAAGTTGGTCGTCATAACGCCACTCAAGCATTTGACCGAATTCACCGCCCATAAACAACATTTTCTTTCCCGGCATTGTCATATAATAGCCGAGTAATGTTCTGTATGCCGCAAATTTTTCGTCATACTCACCGAACATCTTGTTAAGCATAGAACCCTTGCCGTGTACCACTTCATCATGTGACAAAGGCAAAATATAATTTTCGGAATAAGCATACATCATCATAAATGTAAGCAAACTGTGATTGTCCTTACGGAAATACGGATCCATACCCATATAACGAAGTGTATCGTTCATCCAGCCCATATTCCACTTGTAATTAAAACCAAGTCCGTCATTTTCAGGCGGTGCGGTTACAAGCGGCCAAGCCGTAGATTCTTCCGCAACCATCATAAAGTTAGGGAATTCCGTCCCCATAATCTTGTTTAACTTTTTAAGAAAATCAACTGCCTCAAGATTACCGTTTCCGCCGTATTCGTTCGGAACCCACTCACCGTCATTTCTCGAATAATCACGGTAAAGCATTGAAGATACCGCATCAACTCTTATTCCGTCAATGTGATACTGTTCTGCCCAAAAATACGCTGATGAAATAAGGAATGAAATAACTTCGCTCTTTGAATAGTCAAAAACCATTGTTCCCCAATCCTTATGCTCACCCAATCGCGGATCGGCATATTCATAAACAGGAGTTCCGTCAAACATTCTCAGTCCGTGTGCGTCACGCGGAAAATGAGCAGGTACCCAGTCCATTATAATTCCGATATGATTTTTGTGACACTTATCTATAAGATATTTCAAATCTTCACTTTCGCCGTATCTTGTCGTAGCTGAGAAAAATCCCGTTACCTGATACCCCCAGGAGCCGTCGAACGGATATTCGGTGATAGGCATAAGCTCTATATGCGTGTAACCCATCTTCTTAACATAAGGAACAAGCTCGTCCGCCAGTTCACGATACGTATAAAAGCTTCCGTCATCATGTATTTTCCATGAGCCGATGTGGATTTCGTATATATTCATAGGCTCCGTCAAAGTGCTGTTTTTACTGCGTGCACTTATCCAAGCCTTATCGCCCCATTTGTAATTATTTGAAATATCCTTTGTTACGGACGCAGTACCCGGTCTCAGTTCACTCTTTACAGCATACGGATCTGCTTTGTAATAAGTTTCTCCGTTCTCAGCCTCAATAGCATACTTATACAGCATTCCTTCTTCTATATCTGTAAAAAAGCCATACCAAACTCCGCTTGTTTCTATTCTTTCAAGCATTTTGTCATAGCCGTTCCAATCGTTGAAATCGCCCACGACTCTAACACTTACGGCTTTAGGTGCCCAAACGGCAAATCTCCAACCGTCAACGCCGTCTATTTTGACTTTATGTGATCCAAGCATTTCATATGACTTAAAATTGTCACCGGAATTAAATAAGTACGTTTGAAAACGACTTATATTCGCCCAGGTCTTTTCTTCTGTCATATATTTCCCTCCCTTTTCAGTAAATTAAAATATACATATTTCCTTACTGATTTATCTTGTTGCAACTATTATATCACACTTATTTTTGTTAGTAAAGACCATAAGTGAATAAATTTTTTAAATTTTTTTGTGCTATTTTACATAAAATTTACGTTTACGACGTTTTTACGCAATTTCCAGTCTTATTTTACAGAAAAAAATACTTTCATATTAATAATACACCTTGACAGAATGCACAAAATAGTATAAAATATAATTGCTTAATATTCTTTAAAAATAAAATTTTTCTGTATACTATACTTTTATATGTAATCCCAATACTTAAAATGGAGCCGTCTTAAGGTAGACTGCTCTTGTATGATTACAAATCACTATGGTACTTTACCTGCATCTGTTTCATAGAGGTTTATGAAGTATTCAGTTGTATAGGACGCAGTCATTTTAAGAAGTCCCCCATTATTAAGCATTGGTAAACTTTTTATGGGGGTGTTACTGATTAATACAGTATTATTAATTGTGATGATAATCGTTGCAATCGTATTATGTGTTATAAGCGTCATTGTTGGTTTCAACTTAGGCGTTGCACACAGAAAGAAAATTGCTGAGGCCGAATTCGGCAGTGCCGAAGAAAAAGCCAAGTCTATTGTAAAGGATGCCGAAAAGGCTGCCGACGCCAAAAAGCGTGAACTGTTGCTTGAGGCTAAAGAAGAAAATCAAAAACTTCGCGCAGACTTTGACGCAGAGGTTAAGGAACGCAGAAATGAACTTAATCGTCAGGAACGCAGAATTAACCAAAAAGAAGAAAACTTAGACAAGAAAACAGATAATTTAGAGAAAAAAGAACAGACTTTAAGTCAAAAACTAAAGTCACTTGAATCTAAAGAAAAAGAAATAGCAGAAATCAAAGAACAACAAATGGCTCTTATTGAAAAGATTTCAGGTCTTACCGCCGAAGAGGCTAAGACTATCTTATTAAAAGATGTTGAAAATCAAACAAAGCATGAGGCAGCCATGATGGTTAAAGAAATTGAGCAAGAGGCAAAGGAGAACGCGGAAAAGAAAGCAAAGAACATAGTTTCTTTAGCTATTCAAAAAGTTGCCGCCGATCACGTTGCCGAAACCACCGTTTCTGTTGTTAATCTTCCAAGTGATGAAATGAAAGGCCGTATAATCGGTCGTGAAGGACGAAACATCAGAACCATTGAAACTCTTACAGGCGTTGATTTAATCATCGACGATACTCCTGAGGCAGTTATTGTTTCAAGTTTCGATCCTATCAGACGTGAAGTTGCACGTCTTGCACTTGAGAAGCTTATCGTGGACGGACGTATTCATCCGGCACGCATTGAGGAAACAGTTGAAAAATCTCGTAAAGAGGTTGAATCAATCATCAAGCAAGAGGGCGAAAGTGCTACATTTGAAACAGGTGTACACGGTCTTCACCCTGAACTTATCAAATTGCTTGGTAAACTTAAATTCAGAACAAGTTACGGTCAGAACGTCCTAAAGCATAGCATTGAGGTTTCGCATCTTGCGGGCGTTATGGCAGGTGAACTGGGCGTCGATGTCGCACTTGCAAAACGTGCAGGTTTACTTCACGACATCGGTAAAGCAGTTGACCATGAAGTCGAAGGCTCACACGTTACTATCGGCGCAGATATTGCAAAGAAGTATCGTGAAAACAAGGATGTTGTACACGCTATTATGGCTCACCACGGTGACGTCGAGGCACAGACAATCGTTGCCTCTTTAGTACAGGCAGCCGATGCAATATCCGCAGCACGTCCGGGAGCAAGACGTGAAAATCTTGAGACCTACATCAAGCGTTTACAAAACCTTGAAGAAATTGCAAACAGTTTCGACAGCGTTGAAAAGTCATTTGCTATTC
>ENA-ORUN01002200-ORUN01002200.1-human-gut-metagenome-genome-assembly--contig:-NODE-2200-length-16202-cov-2.556574_pt1 | contig 16202 bp, 15 predicted proteins | sample MGYA00242080_ERZ509209 | MGnify/ENA primary metagenome ERZ509209 (study PRJEB26280, sample SAMEA2338786) | human gut metagenome | biome: human gut; feature: human-associated habitat; material: faeces... | reverse complement strand
AAAAATACCTTTAAGTAAAACGATTTGAAGCGGGTCTTTTGAAGATAGTTTTCTTGTACAGTTGTTTTCAAATCCCCAACAGACGGCGGCAAGAAGTACAAACAGCGAGCCGTACGTAAATTGCAGACTTGATAAATCTTCAAATGACAAAATTCCGCATGAAACCGTTATAAACAATATACCGAACCACAATCGAGGACTGATTTTTTCTTTGAATATCATAAGTGCGATAATTGCCGTTGCGACAATTTCAAAATTGTTGAGCAGTGACGCATTGGCGGCGGTTGTCGCGTTCAATCCGAACATCAAGCAAATCGGTGCGGCTATGTCCAAAAGTATCATTGCCACAGTGTACGGCAATTCCGATTTTGTCAGTTTTAATTCGTTTGTTTCTGTTTTTCTGATTTTGCGGACGAGTGCAATTATAATCATTCCTATTCCTGCACCGACATAAAGAAAACCCGCCATTAAAGTCGGCGGAATGCAGTCGAGCAATATTTTTGAAAACGGAGCGTTGACGGCGTATAATGCCGCCGCAAGTATTGCAAATGCTATGCCCTTTTTCATATTTAAGCCTCCAAAAACCATAGTACGGATATTGTATCACAAATTTTTGTGAAAATAAAGGTATTAAACCATTATTTTGGTCATAAAAAATTAACAATTTGTTTATAGACAATTACGGTTACATTTGATATAATGTAAACTGTAAATTAATCTGTTAAAAAGGAGTTGAGGTGTTTGAAGGTCAGGAAGAAGGCAGTATTATGTGCTATATTAGCCGGAATAATGTTGTCAACAGCTACACCCAGCTTAAAATTAACCGTTTTTGCCGATTCGGCAATAACAGAAACAGAGGCTTTGGATAAGGCAGTTGCTTTATATGAACATCTTACGGATAAAGAGGTCGAAATCCCACAGGGACTTGACGAAACGGGACTTGATACAAATTTAATAAAACCTATTGTGTTGGGATATATTAATTTTGAAGATACCGAAGAGGCAAAACAAGAGAAAAGTATAACAAAACAGGATTTTATGACAATCCTATACAAAACAATAATTACATACAACGACAGTTACACGATTTATGAAGATGAGGCAAACTCAATTCTGAATGAATGTTATGACAACGCATATATTGATGATGAAAATAGAATTGCATATGCGTTTATGATGAAACAAGGCATAATTACAGCAAAATTCGGTACAGAGCCGAACAAAGAGCTTACAAAAGAAGAATGTGAAACTCTTATCGACACTGTATATGATTATTTTGCACAGAATGTAATGGTGACAGTCGGCGGAAAAGAAATAAGAGTCGGTGCGAATGTCAGCACAATTCTTGATACGTTCGGCGAGCCTAACAGAATTGACCAGACAGAATACGGATTTGAATGGTATGTTTATGATTCAAACTATTCGGAATTTTGTATGGTAGGTGTTGAGGCAGACAGAGTTTGTGCCTTGTACACAAACAGTTCAAGCTTTGATTTTAACGGAATGAAGTCAGGCGATAACTATTCAAAGACAGCGGATTATCTTGATAATCGTTGTTACAGATTTTATGCCGATTCGGAAGGACATCTTGATTCAATATTGTACAATCCGCGTTATCGCGGTGTTGATGACAGCACATCTGTAAAACGTTCAAAGTCGATGATTCTTCTTGATATGATAAACTCATACAGAAGTAAGCATAACAAGACTGTATACGTTGAAGATTCCGATATGAATGCGGCGGCATGGCTTTCGTCACTTGATTTTATGAATGAAAAGGAATATGAAAGTGATGTTGTTACACAGTCGGGTTATGATGTGTTCTCTGTATATCGTCAGTTGCTTGAAAGCAATAACGATATTCTTGTACAGGACACACAATACACATCTCCTATCGGTTTGAATACAACAACAGATTTATCGGGCGGTATTCAGGCAAAAATAGTTGCGGATACAACATCAATAGCCGTACCGGAAGAAAAGACTACTGTTGAAATACCTCAAAAGGATTACAGCATAACACCTGTTGAGGAGGTTACAACGCCTATACTTAATTCGCCGGTAACTGAAGATAATTATGAAGAAGGCGATGACGTTGTAATTGAGCTTGCTATGCAGGCGGCAACGGAATATCATATAGAAATGTTTGACGTTGAAAACGATGAATATGCGGTAAATGAGTATATCACTACCGATTCAACGGAAATTACATTGCCGTCTGAATTATTCAAAACGGGCAGAGATTACAGACTTATCGTAAGCTCAATCACAGATGAAGGCGAAGCTTTGAGTGCCGATGAAGTGCTTATAAGCTACGGTACTGCATACGATACAGGCGTTAATATCGTTACTCCTTACAATAACGGTGTTACAGATGACGACTATGTGTCAATCGCATGGGAATCCGACAAGTATCACGATTTTTACGTCGATTTGTATGACGCGGACGGAAATCTTGTTGTAAGCAAGATTGTCGAAGACGAATATGAGGCACTTATTCAGGGCGTCGATCCGGGTAAGTATTTCTTATATATAACAGCATTAAGACGTGGAAGTAAAGTTGAAAAGGCACAGGATTGCGTGACGTTTGAAGTAACTCAGGCAGAGCCTGTTATAAATGAAATTATTCTTGATAAGGATGATACATATTACTTTGTTTATGAGGACGAGGCTTTGGGACTTTTGTACTTCTATGACGAAGAATTGGTTGACGTTGACGAAGAGGACGAAAACGGCAACGTGCAGACAGTCACAAAGAAGAAAATCATTCAGAAACAAGTTAAGGCGACAAAGGGTTACAGACAACTTGCCAAGTACAGAAATAAAATGGAATACACAACAGGCGATCCTGTTATAAGAACGCATATGCTTACAGGCGATAATGAAAAGGGTAACGCGATAGTGAGCGAGGCTGAGAAGTATTTGGGTGTGCCGTATGTATGGGGCGGAACAACCCCGAACGGCTTTGACTGCAGCGGACTTGTTCAGTATGTATGTAATTCGCTTGGCATAAACGTAAATCGTGTTGCGGAAGACCAGTTTAAGAACGGTACTGCGGTGAATAAAGATGAACTTCAACCGGGTGATCTTGTATTCTTTGAACAAAACGGATACATTCACCACGTCGGTATTTATGCCGGTGACGGAATGATGATTCACGCACCGAGAACCGGTGATGTGGTAAAATATCAGTCGATGGAAACTGATTATTACCGCAGTCAGTACGCAGGAGCAAGAAGAGTTTACTAATGATACAGGGGGGATTGAAATGGCATCATCTGTAAAAGCTTGTACAAATTCACGTTACAGAAAAACCAATATAGTGATTATTACAATATTGAGTTTGCTTTCGTGTTTTGCACTTGTAATGGTGATATATAATCTTATAAAGGGCAGTTATTTGTTTTCGATTGCGTGGTTTATCGCTACGGTATTGGCGTCAACATATGTTCTTATAAGAATTAATACCGTCTTTGCAACGTATATTTCAACCGACAGAATGAATTTGTTTATGAAAAATTGGAATAATGATTTTTTGCCGTATGATTACGATAATAAAGTTAAGATTTTGAGTGAATTTATACCGGCGAAAACGAAAATTGTTGAGATACCTCTTAATGAAATAAGTACGGTGCTTATCGGTACAAAGAATTTTATAAAGAGAAATGTTGCACCTGATTCTGATTTTGTGAAGAATATACGCGTGCTTGAAAAGTCGAAAGATTTTTATAAGAAGAAAACCGTTTCGAGTATGGATATATTATATGTAGAAACTTTTGAAAAAGAGTGCTATTATATGCCGATTGTAAAGTTCGATACGAGAAATGTGACTAAAATTGTGCAAATAATTCAAAGGATTAATCCTGAATTGCTTATAAGAGTAAGCAGTAGAGAATACAGAACGCTTAGAATGGCGTCAAAATAATTAAGGGGGAGCCGTAAGGTTCGCTTTTTTTTGTGCTTGATTGTTAAAAATGCACAAAATATAAATACTGATTTAATTCATAATCACGAAAAATAACATAAAACCAAAAAAGAATTGAAATTTTTGTCCTTATAGTTTATAATGTAAATATATGAATGTAACTTGTATGCGTGTCCGGATTTTATAGACACTCAAACAAAAAAACAAAAAATCTATTTTAGAAAAGGGGTAAAACAAAATGAAGAAATTCTCAAAACTATTTCTATCATGCGCAGCAGTAGCAGCAGTTACAGCTGCAGTTGCAACATCAGCTATGGCAGCTGGAGAAATTTCAGCTGAGTACAGCGCAGAAACAGCAAGTCTAAAGATCACAACAAAATATACAGCTGATCAAAAGACATTGCTTATCGTTCCTTCAAGTGTAAGTCTTGATAAGGTTACAGCTGACGATGTTGTACAAATCGACCAAAATGCAGAAATTGTAGACGTTGCACTTCCGGCTGATCTTAAAGACGGTAAATACACAGTTTACATGGGTGGCGACGGTCAGGTTTATTCAACAAACTTCAAAGTAGGTAACGCTTCATCAGTTCTTGTCGGTGATGCTACACAAGATGATTCAATCGATTTGGATGATGCTACAGCAGTTGTTAAGCATTACATGGAAATGAACACTTTGACAGGTGATGCACTAATCGCTGCAGATGCAAACGGCGATGAGAGCGTGGATTTGGACGATGCTACTTGTATCGATAAGTACTACATGGAGCTTGATGGTGCCGGAAATGTAGGACAAGAAAAATAATTGGCATTTTATTTGATGTAATTTGCTTTATTAAGACAAAAGGAGTAAATGATAATGAAAAATAAAAAGTTAATATCATTGATTTGTGCTTTATCTATGATCATTTCTATCTTTTCAGCTATCACAGTAAATGCTGAAGATCAAAAGGGTATGACATTAGATTCAAGCTTATCACAAGATGGTAAAACAATAACTATTAATGCTACAGCAGTAGGCATTACAGCAATTGATAATTTCGGTGTTGAAATAAACATTCCGGAAGGTGTAACAAAGGATGATATAACAGTATCACCAAATTACGGAACAAACATTACAAGTGCAGGTAACTTCTTGGTAAGTACAACAGACCAAACAGGTAATGGTATTGCACTTACAGATGGTAAACTTGTAACAATTACTATTAATTTGAAGAATGCTTTGGAAGAACCTTATGCATTCACACTACAATCAAAATCAGCAATCAAAGAGCTAAATGCAGATTCTTATAAAATATCTAATGGTACTCTAGTTGCTGCTTCAACAGTAGTTACACCATCAACAGAACCTGTTCCTACAGTTAACCCTGTTAAGACAGTTGCATTGAAGAGCGTTGTATCAACTGGTTATGGTGATGCAATTAAGGCAGCTAAAGATGCAGGTAAGGACGTTTACCTAACAGTAGATGTTAAGAAGGGTGACCAAGATGCTGTATACGGTGAAGATTATGAAGCTGTATACAATGGTAAAACTCTAACAGAAGCTGAATACAAGAACCTAATTTCAGGTTACACAGATGCTGATATGGCAGACGTTATCAACGGTCTAACATACAATATCTATAATAGCTCTGTAAATAATGTTTCAACAACAGTTAATGCTATTGATGCTGAAGGTAATGCAGAACAAATTGTTGATCCTAAGGATAACACTCTAACACCTGCTAAGCCGACAGCTAAGCCATCTGAGCCATCAATCTCAGTTAAGGCTTCATCAACAACTGTTGAATTTGATAAGAAGTTCACTGTAACAGCTACAGTTAAGAACGCAAAAGACGGTGCTAAGGTTGCATTCACAACAAATGATGATGAAAAATATGCAGTAATCTTCGGTACACCTACAGAAATCAATTCTAAGGGTGAAACAAAGGCTACTTACGTTGCAAATGATAAGGCTGGTACAGTTACAATTACAGCAACATACACAGATACTGAAGGTAACGAAAAGTCAGCATCTGTAAAGGTTACAGTTAAGAAGGCTTCTACAACAACTGGTGGTAATGACGGTACAACTTCAGGTGGTGGCCCTAGCATAATCGCTCCTGGTCACACAGGTGCTGTAACAACACCTAACACAAATACTAACTACAAGCCAGACTTCCAGGATCTTGACTCAGTTGAATGGGCAAGAACAGCTATCAACGGACTTGCTATGAGAGGTATGATTAGTGGTAGAGATCAATATACATTCGATCCTAATGCAAACATCACAAGAGCAGAATACTGCCAGATTCTAATGGGTGCTATCAACGCTCTTAACGCCAAAGGTGAATCAACATTCTCAGACGTTCCTTCAACTGCTTGGTACTACAATGCAGTATCAGTTGCAAGTCAACTTGGTATCGTTTCAGGCTACGGTGACGGTAACTTCGGTCCTAATGACCTAATCACAAGACAAGATATGGCTCTTATGACATATAAGACAGCTAAAATCATGAACAAGTCACTTGAACCTGTAAATGCTGAAATCACATTTGAGGATTCACATGAAATCTCAGATTACGCATTTGAAGCAGTTATGACTCTTCAAAAGGCCGGTATTATCAACGGTATGACTGATACAACATTTGAACCACATTCAAATGCTACAAGAGCTCAGTCAGCTAAGGTAATCTTCGATACATTCGTTGATGCTCAATAATTGATATTAAAGTATCTTAAAAGAACAGTCCATACGGACTGTTCTTTTTTGTATTTCAAATCAAATCTATTTTACAAATATAAATATTTGTTTATAATTTTATAATCTAATTGCAATTTAAACGATTTTTTGGTATAATATATAAAAGATAATTATTTAGGAGTGAATTGAGTGGTTAATATAGGAAACGATTGGGACGAAATTCTTAAAGATGAATTTAGTAAAGAATATTATCTGAAACTTCGTGCTTTTTTGAAATCTGAATATAAATCGCATTGTATTCATCCGGATATGTATGATATTTTTAATGCTTTGAAATGGACATCTTATGCAAATACGAAGATTGTCATTCTTGGTCAAGATCCGTATCATGAAGTAGGTCAAGCACACGGATTGGCTTTCTCTGTTCAAAAAGGTGTTAAAATTCCTCCGTCACTATTGAATATGTATAAGGAACTTCATAATGAATTGGGATTATACATTCCAAATAACGGTTATCTTGAAAAATGGGCAAGACAAGGTGTGTTGTTGCTTAACTCAGCATTGACTGTCCGTGACGGTCAGGCAAATTCGCACAGAAACAAAGGTTGGGAGATATTTACCAACAGAGTTGTCGAGTGTTTGAATGAACGCAAAGACCCGGTAATATTTATGCTTTGGGGTAACAATGCGAAAGAGAAAATAAAGGTTATTACTAATCATTATCATAAAATTTTAACTGCCGCACATCCGAGTCCGTTGTCGGCAAACAGAGGATTTTTCGGTTGCGGTCATTTTGAAACGGCAAACAGAATGCTGACGGAAATGGGTAAAACACCGATAGATTGGCAAATTGAGAACATTTAAGAGGGTATAAAAATGATTGTTTTCGGTATAACAGGCGGAAGCGGAAGCGGAAAAACATCTGTTTCAAAAATGCTTGAAAAACTGGGTGTGCATATTATTGACACAGATGTAATTGCACACGAAATTGTAGAACCAAACAGTGAATGTCTTAATGAATTGGTCGATTATTTCGGTGATAGCATACTAAATGACGATAAGACATTGAATAGAAAGAAATTAGCATCAATCGCTTTTTCTGACAAACAAAAAACAGTGGCATTAAGCAACATAACGCATAAATATATAAGGGCGGAAGTGGTAAAAGACATAAACACGACTGATGCCGAATTGGTTGGTATAGACGGAGCAGTGATAATCGGAAGTAATGTTGAACCGCTTTGTGAATTTATAGTGTCTGTTATTGCTGATAAACAAAGCAGAATCACACGAATTAAGACGCGTGACAATATTACTGATGAACAGGCGATACAAAGAATTAATGCTCAAAATGATGATGAGTTCTATAAGGAAAATTCAATGTATATCATATATAATAACGGTGATATTGCACAGCTTGAAAGTGATGTTGTCGGGTTATTTAATAAAATAAAGGGGAATAGTTTTGAGTAAAATTTTTAAAGCATTCCTTGTACTTCTTGCAATATTTGTTGCGGTACTGGGTATATTAGGCGGTTATCAAACAAGTCAAAAATTCAAATATCCTGTTGCGTATGCAGATTATATTGTTAAATATTCAAAAGCTAATGACCTTGATCCGTTCTTGGTTATGGCGGTTATAAAAGTTGAAAGTAATTTTGTGCCAGAGGCACATTCGGGTGTTGCCGGCGGACTTATGCAGCTTACTGAGGAAACTGCCGAATGGAACGCAAAAGAATTAGGGATAACGACTGAATATGATTATATGGACCCCGAAACAAATATACGTTTTGGCTGTCATTATTTACGTCACTTGATTGATGTTTACGGAAATATTGACACCGCCTTGGCGGCTTACAACGGTGGTATGGGAAATGTTTATAGTTGGCTTAATGACTCGCGATACAGTGATGACGGAGTGACACTCAAGTATATTCCGTTTTCTGAAACTCGTAATTATGTTGTAAAGGTAAATTCGAGTTGGGAACACTATAAAGAAATGTATCAGTAATGTATATCATTAACATAAAATTAAAACAGAGAGGAGAATGAATTATGTCATTGATAATTACAATAGGAAGACAGTTCGGAAGTGGCGGACGTGATGTAGGTGAAAAGGTTGCGGAGTATTTTAACATACCTTTTTATGACAAGGAGCTTGTTGAACTTGCGGCACAAAAGAGCAATATCAGCAAAGAGGCGTTGAAAGAGGTTGACGAACATGCAACAAACAGTTTTCTTTACTCGCTTGCAAGCGGCAACTACTCAATGAGAGGTATAAATGCACCGATTTATTACGAAATGCCTATAAACGATAAATTATTTATCGCACAGGCTGACGTTATTAAAGAGGTTGCAAAGAGAGGCTCTTGCGTTATCGTCGGACGTTGTGCAGATTATGTTCTTGAAAATGAAAATGTGGACGTTTTGAGCGTATTTGTATACGGTTCGGTTGATTATCGTGCAAAGAGAGTTATGTCGGCACTTGATATTACTCAAGCCAAAGCAAAAGACAAGGTTTTGAAAACCGACAAACAACGTCGTACATATTACGATTACTACACAAGCAAAAATTGGGGCGTTATGTCTAATTATGACTTGTGCATTGATGCTGAAAAATTCGGCATTGAAGAAACTGCAAATATGATAATAAATGCAGCAAAGAAGAAAATTAAATAAGGAGTTGTTATATTTTGTTTCTTGAAATGATTAAATCGATTGTTCTGGGCATTGTTGAAGGTATATCCGAATGGTTGCCTATAAGTTCGACAGGACATATGATACTTGTAAACGAACTTATAAACAATACAGAGGGATTTACCGCATCTGATTTATATTTGTATGTAATACAGCTTGGAGCAATTTTGGCGGTAGTAACGCTATATTTTCACAAGTTAAATCCGTTTTCACCGAAAAAGACAAATGTTGAAAAAGAGAATACTTGGAAAATGTGGTTCAAGGTTATTATTGCCTGTGTACCGGCTGCGGTTATCGGTCTTGTACTTGATAACTTTATGTCGGCTTGGGAAAATTGGCAGGTCGTTTCTGCGATGCTTATTTTGTACGGTGTAGCGTTCATAGTGGTTGAATCGTTGCACAAGGAAACAAAAATTGAAAGCATGGACGATATGACATACAAAACAGCACTTTTAATCGGACTGTTTCAAGTGTTGTCAATCGTTCCGGGTACATCGCGTTCAGGTGCAACAATACTTGGTGCAATGCTTATAGGTTGTTCACGTTCGGTTGCGGCTGAATTTTCATTCTTCTTGGCTATACCGGTTATGTTCGGTGTAAGCCTACTGAAAGTGCTTAAATATGGTTTGGCTATGCCTATGCAGGATGTAATTGTGCTTTTGACAGGTATGGTTGTTGCGTATATTGTGTCAATGCTTGCAATTAAGTTCTTGATGAACTATGTAAGAAAACACAATTTTAAATCATTCGGTTATTACAGAATTATACTTGGTATATTGGTAATTTTATATTTTAGTTTTATACACTAAAAACAACAACAAAAAAGCTCCGTAAGCATTGCTTACGGAGCTTTTATTATACAAGTCTTATTGTTTTTATAATTTGGTTTTCGATTGGTTTATCCTGCATATCGGTCGGTGTTTCGGCTATTTCGTCAACAACCTCGATACCCTCTGTAACCTTACCGAAAGCAGCATACTGACCGTCAAGGTGAGGTGCGTCCTCGTGCATAATGAAGAACTGACTTGACGCACTGTTCGGAAACATTGTTCTTGCCATTGAAAGAACACCTCTTGTATGCTTTAATGGATTTGTAACACCGTTACCGTCAAATTCGCCCTTGATTGAATCTGTTTCTTTGTGCTGACCGTCTGCCGTAAAACCGCCGCCTTGAATCATAAAGCCCGGAATTACACGGTGGAAAATAAGACCGTCAAAGAAGTTTCTTTCGATTAGTGAAACAAAGTTTTCTACTGTGATTGGAGCAACGTCCGGATAAAGTTCTGCTTTTATAATTCCGCCGTTTTCCATTTCGATTTCAATATTCATAATTTATCTCCTTGCTTTTTAAGAATTTGACTCTGTTGAGCCTGACTGTAAGAATGGAAGAATGTCATTAAGCTCATCTTCGCTTAATTCATCATCGTTGTTTTTGTCATCATTTGAATTGCTTGATTTACTGCTTGATGAAGAATTTGAACTGCTCGATTTTGAACTTGAGTTTGACTTAGGTGTTGATTTCGGAGCAGTTGTTGATTTTGATGATGATTTAGATGACTTTGAAGATGATGTATCTTCGTCTTCATCATCAGTATCTTTTGAGTTCTTGTCTGTGTCTTTATCTTTTGACGGCTTTGAAGTAGCCTTTGTTTTGCTTGATTTACCGCTTGATACAGATGTGTCAATGGTGATTGTGTCAATCACGATAGGCTCGATAGGGACGTCCTCCATATTTGATGAGGCAACCGTACCTGTTTTTACAGATGCGATTTCATCAACTATATCCATACCCTCTGTAACTCTGCCGAATGCGGCATATTGACCGTCAAGGTAAGTCGCATCTTTTTGAACGATAAAGAATTGACTTGTTGCACTGTCATAATCCTGTGCTCTTGCCATTGAAATTACACCTCTGGTGTGAGAAAGTGTGTTTTCAAAACCGTTCTTTGCAAATTCACCTTTGATAGACTCAGTTTTTTGCTCTTTCAGATTTTCGTCATAGCCGCCGCCTTGAATCATAAAATCTTCAATAACTCTGTGGAATATTGTGCCGTCATAAAAACCGTCTTCTGCAAGTTCAACGAAGTTTTCAACCGTATCAGGTGCAAGGTCCGGATATAATTCAAGCATAATTTCGTCACCGTCTTCAAGTTCTATTGTGGCATTGACTGTGTTTTTTACAAGTTCCGGATCAGGTGTTGAAACGGGATCTTCATCTTTGCCGTTTTGGTTTGTGCCGCATGACGCAAGCACCATTACCATTGATAGAATTATAGCTATAACACTAATTGATTTTTTCATAATTACTCGACATCTCCTTCTGTTTCGCTTTCGTCAGCAATTTGAGTTTCGGTTGTATCATCAGCAATGACTTCTTCAGAATTTTCTGTTTCTTCATCAGTTTCTTCTTCACGTTCTGTTCGTGCAATACTCATAACACTTACACCGTCGTCAAGACGCATAACTCTTACACCTTGAGTTTGACGGCTGTATGAAGAAATTTCATCTGTGTGCATTCTTATAATAACACCGTCAGATGTGATAAGAATAATATCGTCATTATCTGTGACAGTTTTCATACCGGCAAGTTTGCCTGTTTTCTCGGTAATACGATAAGTGAAAATACCTTTACCGCCTCTTGACTGAATACGATACTCGTCAAGCGGTGTTTTCTTGCCGTAACCGTTTTCTGTGACAGTAAGAAGCTGGCTGTCGGGCAGTGCAACAGACGCACCGATAACATAGTCGCCGTCGTGAAGGCGGATACCCATAACACCTCTTGTTGTACGGCCTGTTGAACGTACCTCAGTTTCGTTAAAGCGGATTGCATAACCGTCATGTGTAGCAATAATAATATCTTGAGTATTGTCTGTAAGTTTAACTCTGATAAGTTCATCGTTTTCGTCAAGGTCAATCGCACGAAGTCCGCCGTTACGGATTTTTGAGTAATCCATAACGTTTGTCTTTTTGACAATACCGTTTTTGGTGATGAATGTAAGGTATTTGCCGTCCTCGAAGTCCTTAATAGGAATCATTGCGGAAATCTTTTCATCATTTTCAAGCGGAAGTAGGTTTACAATCGCCGTACCCTTTGCCTGTCTGCTTGCCTCAGGAATTTGATAACCTTTCAGCTTGTACACAACACCGTGAGTTGTAAAGAACAACAATGTGTGGTGCGTTGTGGTTGTAAACAGGTGTTCAACGAAGTCCTCTTCACGAGTTGTAAGACCTGAAATACCGCGACCTCCGCGTCTTTGTGATTTATAAGTATCGACAGGCAGACGTTTTGTGTAACCTTTATGAGTAACTGTAACGACAATATCTTCTTCATCGATAAGGTCGTCAATATCAATTTCAGTTGTAACCATTGATATTTCAGTTCTTCTTTCATCGCCGTACTTATTCTTAATATCGGTAAGGTCGTTCTTAATTATTTCAAGAACTTTGCTTTCATCTGCAAGAATTGAACGTAAGTCTTCGATTTTTACAACAAGTGCTTGATATTCTTCCTCAATCTTGTCACGTTCCATACCGGACAAACGACCGAGCTGCATTTTTACGATTGCGTCTGACTGTGCGTCTGTAAGTGAGAAACGTTCGCACAAGGTTTGCTTTGCGTCAGGAATACTCTTTGACGCGCGGATTATTTTGATTACTTCGTCAACGTTGTCTATAACAATTTTGTAACCCTCTAAGATATGTGCGCGGTCAAGTGCTTTGTCAAGTTCAAACTGTGTACGTCTTGAAATAACATCTTCCTGGTGGGCGATGTAGTAGTCAATCATCTCACGAAGTGTAAGAATTTTCGGCTGTTTGTCTACAAGTGCAAGCAAGATGATGCCGAAAGTATCCTGCATTTGTGTATACTTGAACAGATTGTTAAGTACAACGTTAGGGTTTGCGTCACGTTTAAGTTCGATAACAAGACGAATATGTTCGGTAGATTCGTCACGAGTTGATGAAATACCGTCAATCTTGCCGTCACGAACAAGTTCGTTAATATGCTTTTCAAGCTTTGCTTTGTTTACTTGATAAGGTATTTCTGTGACAACAATTCTGTTTCGGTCATTGTGTTCTTCTATTTCGGCTTTCGCACGAAGAATGATTTTTCCGCGACCTGTTGTATAAGCGTTTCTTATACCGCTTTTGCCCATAATAACGCCGCCGGTTGGGAAATCGGGACCTTGAATATGAGTCATAAGTTCCTCAGTTGTTATCATAGGGTCGTCTATAACTGCGATTATACCGTCAACAACTTCTGTAAGATTGTGTGGCGGAATATTTGTCGCCATACCGACTGCGATACCGGCAGAGCCGTTTACAAGCAAATTCGGAAATCTTGACGGAAGAACGTCAGGCTCTTTTAATTTGTCATCATAGTTAGGTACATAGTCAACCGTATTTTTCTCAATATCGGTAAGCATAAGTGCCGATATTTTAGACATTTTCGCCTCGGTATAACGGTAAGCTGCAGGCGGGTCACCGTCGACAGAACCGAAGTTACCTTTACCTTGTACAAGCGGATATCTAAGTGAGAAATCCTGTGCCAAACGTACCATTGCGTCATATACGGACGCGTCACCGTGAGGGTGATATTTACCAAGCACGTCACCGACAGTTGCGGCAGACTTTTTAAAATCATTTTCGTATAATAGGTTTGCCTCATACATATCATATAATATACGTCTGTGAACAGGTTTCATACCGTCACGAACGTCAGGAAGGGCACGGCTTACTATAACGCTCATAGCATAATCAATATAAGCTTTTTTCATTTCACTGTTAAGGTCAACATCAATAATATGTTGGTTATTGATTGCGTCCATATCCAGTTTCAATTCTTTGGACTTTTTTGCCATAATTTCCTCCTAATTTTCAGACTTGAAATGTAAATTCCAAGTACAAAATTTAATACTTTTAACTTATTTATTATACCACAAATTGGGCTTAAAATCAAGGAAAATCCTATAAATATTCAGTATTTAACGACACACGAACACTATGCGTTCGCTGTCTTTTTTCGGTTTGTCAAACGACAGTTCGTCATATGTATCGACAGACTTAAAACCGGCTTTTTTGAGAAGTAATGTAAGTTCATTTACCGAATATGCTCTTTGCAGATGACGTTCTTCAAAACGGCTGTATTTTTTGCCTTGCTTTACAAAGAAAGTAAGGAACATATCGGATAATTTGCGTTTTTCGATAAAACGATTTTGCCAGGTATAAAATATGTTTTTATCGCTGTGCACAAATGTGTTTGAGCCTATCACGTTTTTTAACTTATATTCTGTGCTTATATCGAATATAAAAAGACCGTCGGGATCGATAAAGCAAGTTTTGATTTTGGTAAAAAGAGTTAATAACGATTTCGGCGGAAGAACGTAATTTATACCGTCAATCATGCATAGAAACGCACCCATTGTGCCGAAAAGGTCAAGATCGGTCATGCTTTGGTTCAGAAAAAGTATGTCAAGTCCGTCGGCTTTTTCACGGGCAATGTTAAGCATATCCTCCGAAATATCAACGCCTGTCATATCGTATCCGCGTTTGGCAAGAGGTATTGTTATATTGCCCGTACCGCATGCGAGGTCGCATACAAGGTCGGGGTTTACGTCATACATAATAAAAAGATTTTCTATATAGTCCGCCCATTTTTCATAATCAATATCCTTGTGCATAAGCGAATCGTAAATATAGGCGAAATCGGTATAGCTATTCATCTTTATTCTCCATTCTGTCAATTACTAAATTGTAGCCGTCTGAGCCGTAATTTATACATCTGTTTACGCGACTGATTGTTGCGGTTGACGCACCTGTTTTTGCGGCAATGTCCGTATAGACATTTTTGTCTTTAAGCATAAGTGCGACTTCCATACGCTGACTCATTGATTTAAGTTCCGAAATAGTGCATAAATCAGTAAAAAATTTTCTGCATTCATCAACGGTTTTTAATTCAAGAACTGCTTTGAAAAGCGTGTCAATTCGTTCGTCATTTATTTCTTTCATTTGTTATCATTAACCTTTCTGCTCACAATAAATCACTAATGCACATATATCTGCGAGCTGATAGTGTGCATTACAAAATATACTTTAATTATACCACTTTAACGCGTGAAAGTAAAGTGAAATACATAAATATTGTGTTTAAAGAGAATAATACACAAAAGAAAATGTCTGAGGTGAAATATGCTTATACTTGTTGTTAGAACTTTGATTTTGTACGGTATGGTTATTGCCGCTATGCGTATAATGGGTAAAAGACAGCTTGGGGAGTTGCAGCCGTCGGAGCTTGTTGTCGCTATAATGATTTCAGATTTGGCGTCTGTGCCTATGCAGGCTATTGATATACCTCTTTTGTCGGGGATTATTCCTGTACTGACTTTGATTGTTGCAGAAGTTATGATGTCATATTTGAGCCTTAAAAGTAAAAATATTCGCAAGTTTTTGAGCGGTGAGCCGAGTATTGTCGTGTATGACGGGTGCATAAATGAAGCCGAGTTAAAAAAACTTAGGTTCAATATTAATGATTTGCTTGAGGAACTTCGCCTTAACGGTTGTCATGATATATCCGATGTGGCGGTGGCGGTTTTGGAAACAAGCGGTAAATTGAGCGTTATACCGAAAGATAAGGCAAGACCTGTGACTGTGGAGGATTTACAGCTTGAAAATGTTCGTCACGACGGATTGCCTTGTGTTATCGTGTCGGACGGAACACTTAACGAGGGTGAATTGACTCGCGCGAAAAAAGACCACATTTGGCTTACAAAGGAATTGAAAAAACGTAATATTAAAGATGTAAAAGAGATATTTGTTGCGTCACTTGACGCAGAGGACGAATTATTTATACAGTTAAAAGGGGAATGGAGAAAATGAAAGGAGTTATAGCGTCAGCGGTTA
>ENA-ORUN01002196-ORUN01002196.1-human-gut-metagenome-genome-assembly--contig:-NODE-2196-length-16230-cov-10.011190_pt1 | contig 16230 bp, 4 predicted proteins | sample MGYA00242080_ERZ509209 | MGnify/ENA primary metagenome ERZ509209 (study PRJEB26280, sample SAMEA2338786) | human gut metagenome | biome: human gut; feature: human-associated habitat; material: faeces... | reverse complement strand
ATAAAAAGCTCCTGTGCATTGCACAGAGAGCTTTTTTTGAACATTACTATAATGTCAAGGAATCGCTCTTAATTGTCGTTGGGGAAAGAGTAATTATAAAGCGTTGAAATAAATCTCTTAATATAATAAAATCAAGATAAAAAAATATATAAAGGAGAGGGTGTTATGCATGTAAAGAAAATGATTGTATTCACAATGTTTATGCTTATGTCTGTGGGAATTTGTGGATACTCAAATGATACTAAACAACAGACGGTTAAGGAAGAAAAAGGCGTTGAAATAAATGCGGAAAATTTTCCTAGCGAATATGTAAGAGAATTAGTCAGCGAATCCTTTGATTCCAATAATGACAATCAATTGAGTCAGAATGAAATTGATGCAGTAACAGAATTATGGATAGATCCTGATGATACATATACTTATATGGACGGATTGGATAATAGTAATTACAAATATTCTGTTATTGACTGTAGAGGACTGGAAATATTTAAAAATGTAGAGAAAATAAGAATATGTGCGGAGACTGTTGAACATAACGATGAGCAAATAGAAAAATATGGCTTGTTAAATTTTGAAAAATTATATGAATTATATAAAGTTAAAGAATTGTTTATATCAGGAGAAAAATATAAAGCAAAATATGAATTAAATCGCTTCCCAAATTTGGAAAAAGTACAATTGAACTATATTAATAATTTAGATCAAATAAAATTTGGAGATAAAATAAAACAGATAAAATTTAATTCTGTATATACCGATAGTGTTATTGACCTTTCAAAAGTACATAGTTTAGAAAGATTTAAGGCAATAGGATTTAATTGTAATGGAATCGTGTATGGAAAAAATAAGAAGCTTAAAAATATTTCCATGCAGGAAATAGGAAAAGGAATAAAAGAGATAGATGTATCAAAGTTAAAGAATTTAAAAAGCCTTGAAGTATGTTACTCAAAATATTTAAAAAATATTAAAATTGGAAAAATTAAAAAAATACATTTATATGAATGCAAAAGAATAAAAAAATTAGATATATCGAAATGTGACAAATTTAAGAAAGTGATAGTAATAGCTACGGGAATTGATAAAGTGCGAATGAGTAAAACGCCATCAATAAATGATTTATGCTTATCATTTAGTAAAATAGAAAAGATTGATTTAACAAATGCAAAAATTCATTCTCTTTCTTTGGAAGGAAACCCTATAAAAAACATAGATGTATCAAAGGCAAAGAAGATTGATAAGATATATGTAAAAAAATACCAAAATGTAAAAAAAGGAGATAAACAACAAATTAAAATAATAAGGAGGTAGCATATGAGAAAAAAGCATCCGGTTTTTATATGCATTACTGTAATCAGTAAATGAGTATATAAAAACGGATGCTTTTATATAGAAATGTAAAAGGTCTTATCCAAATTTTCTTTTGATTTCAGCTATAAAATCTTTCGGGTTAAAAGATTTGCTTTCGGAGTTTGCGTTTCCTGCATTTCGTCTTGCTTCATTCATTAATACGGTATGATTATCGATTGGCTCATTGCTTGTAATTATGGAACGGTATGTGCCGTCACTACGCATAATACGTGCCTTTGTGTTATCAGCCTGCTGAACTTCGATAAAATGCATTATTTTTTCTTTTACATATTTATCTTTAATAGGGCAACTTACTTCTACACGTTTATCCATATTTCTTGTCATAAAATCGGCTGATGAAATATACATAATTTCATCGTTCCCTGAACCAAATAAATATATTCGGGAGTGTTCTAAGTATCTTCCAACAATACTTTTAATGAAAATATTATCAGTTTTTCCTTCAACCTGAGGAAGGAGGCAACATATACCACGAACAATTATCTGAATATTAACACCGGCAAGAGAAGCCTCCGCCAATTTGTTAATAAGAGTCAGGTCAGATAATGAATTGAATTTAAGAAAAATACGTCCTTTTGTTCCTTTAGCAATTTCTCTATCAATAAGTTTAATAATTTCTGACTTCATTGAATTAGGGGCAACAAGTAAGGTGGAATAGTTTCCTTCAAGATTCCCAATTGCCATGTTTTTGAAAAATTCATTTGCGTCAGTTCCTATTTCCATGTCAGAGGTCATAAGTGAAAAATCAGTATATTGTTTTGATGTCTTTTCGTTGTAATTTCCGGTGCCAATCTGGGTGATATAGGAAATTTTTCCACGCTCTCTTCTTGTAATAAGGCAAACCTTTGAGTGAACTTTATAACCTTCAAATCCGTAAATTATACGGCAGCCTGCCTGCTCTAATCGCTGAGACCAGTCAATGTTATTTTGCTCATCAAATCTGGCTCGTAATTCTATAAGTACAGTTACATCTTTATCATTTTCTGCAGCCGCACATAAATAGTCTACAATTTTAGCATTTTTTGCAAGACGATATATTGATATCTTTATTGAAATAACAGAGTTATCATATGCAGCCTCCTTAAGTAATTTTAAAAACGGATTCATACTTTCATATGGATAGGAAAGTAATAAATCTTTTTTCTGCAGTTGTTTTATTATGCTTTCATTTAATCGGATATCATTACTTGGCTGTGGCTCAAATGGTGGATATACTAATTCACTTTTCACACTACCTGATATTTTGTCTTCTAAACCAAATGCGTAGGACATTGTTAAAGGTGAAGAAGTAATGAAGACCTGAACTTTGGTCAATTCCAATTTTTCACATAAAAAGCGAAGAAAATTACCACTGATTTTATTCTTTAATTCAAGCCTTACCGGAGCAAGTCTTTTTCTTGAATTTAACAATTGTTGCATTGCATCACGGAAATCTTCATCTACATCAAATGCCTCATCTCCGGAAGAAATATCCGCATTTCGTGTTACTGAAAACACTGTACTTTCAAGAATTTTATATGAATTAAATATTGTATCAGCAAAATAGGAAACCACATCACTTGTAAACACATATCTAATATCTGCACCGGGCAGGAAAATTACTTCCGGAAGGGCAGTTGGAATTGGAATTATACCAAATAGTTCATTTCCCTTTTTTTCATCCGCATTAGTTAATGTAGCACCCACATATATATTTTTATTAACTAAAAATGGAAATGGATGGTGTGGGTCGATTATTTGAGGTGAAAGTATAGGATTAATCTGTGTCAAAAAATAGTTCTTAAGATATTTTAATTCCTTTTTCTCAATTTCATTCATTCTCAGACCGTGAACACCATAGGTTTTTAACTGCTCAGTAACATTTTCATAAATTTCATCTCTGAAATTAATTAATGGTTTTACAGCACGAAAAATGGCTTCAAGCTGTTCAGCGGGAGTCATTCCTGTTTTATTATCTTTATGATTACTTTTAATCTGGCTCAAATCATGAAGAGTACCAACACGAATCATAAAAAATTCATCAAGATTACTTGTAAAGATTGATATAAATTTAAGACGTTCTAATAAAGGTACTGTTTCGTCTGTAGCCTCGGATAAAACACGTTGGTCAAATCTAAGCCATGACAATTCTCTGTTTTGTGTATAATTTTGTAATTTCTCTTTCATTCAAATCTCCTTAATTAATGGTTATCTTATGGTTTTGGGACTGCTGCAGGTGGTAGGCTCGTAAGCATTTTTTGCAAATTGATACACAGCCCACACGTAAAAGTGTAATTACTTACAAATTTTTACTTTCTAGTATATTTAGAAGATAGCCTTCGCGTACACCATATGGGCTAACGGTAAAATTAGTGCATCCATAATGTTTTGCAACTGAATTGATTATTGCAATTCCGGGAATTATAGTGTGGATACGTCCGGGAGTTGCCTTAATGATTGCGGATACCAATTTAGACTTGTCTTTCTTTGCCAATTTCAAAATTTTATTTAAACGTTTGCATTCAAAGCCTGTATATCCTGAGTTTTCGTTGAAAAGTTCATCACTTAATTTACAACAGGCACGTGCAGAACCACCTACGCCAAACAAAACGGTTGAGTTAACAGTTTCAGATGAAAGAGGTAGGGTATTAAGAATTTCACTTATATGATTATTGATATTTTTGATTTCTGATTTAGTAGGAATGATATCTTCAACATAATTTGTGTACATATTTAATGAACCAACAGGTATTGAGCATGTAGACAATAATTTTCCGTTTTCAAAATAAACAAGTTCAGTACTTCCTCCACCTACATCAACTAATAAGCCGTTTACGGATGAAATGCTTTTCATTGTACCATAGTAGTCGTACAAAGCTTCTTCTTTGCCGGAAATGATTTCAATATCAAAACTACAATGTTTTTTTATTTCAGCTAAAACTTCTTCTGAGTTACTGATATTTCGTAATGAAGCGGTTGCAAATGCGTGAACTTCTTTTACATCCACACTTTCCAAAATGGTTTCAAATTTGCTTAAAGCTTCAATGGCTTTTAAAATACCTTTTTTCGAAAGCATATTGTTATTGTCAATATAACCGGCAAGCCCGGCAGGAATTTTAGAATTAAGCATTTGCTGAATCTCATTGTTTATTACTTTATATAAAACCATTCGTATTGTATTTGAACCTATATCTATAATTGCGTACATATAAACCTCCGGAAAATCTGATTTAAAATATTTAAAAGAAATTGCAAATTAATTAGCAAAATTTATGTAATTAATAAGAGAACATTAGTTTAAATATTTTATTGATAGTATTTACATATAGAAGAAATTATAAACAGTCAAAGTAAAATCTAAATATGACCAATGTATATTGTACGTAAAAATAATAAGTAACATAAATTATAGGCGAAAGTGAATAAAAATATTTTTGTTTAGAGAAATTATTTAGTAAAATCCAATAAAAAATTACGCGAAAAATTCAATAAAAAACAAAATTGAAAACAACAAAATACAATAAATGCCAAAAATAGAAAAGAAATTAAAAAATAATGTTACCATAATAAAATTTGAACCCTTTTTTTTAGTAAAATAAAAAGGTAAAAATAGTATATAAGAAAAAGTACTTATCGCGATTGAGAAGCGATATCACAAAAAAATAAAAATATTTTTAGGAGGGTTTTATGAGAACATTGAACCGTTTTGCACCAGGATTCAAAAGAATTATGGTTGCAGTCTTAGCTATTGCTATGCTCGTATCTTCAGTTTCATTTTCAAAAGGTACAAATGCAAAAGCAGCAGCATCAACTATTGGAAGCGCAGAAGACTATTCTGTAACAGCAACGGACGTATCAGACAGTCTTTGCAGAATCACATTTACACCAACAAATCCGGCAGCTTATGTAATTATTCATTACAAAGTTAACGATGGAGAGCAGGTTAATGTTGGAATGAACGCTAAGGGTTCATGTTTCGAATACGATATCAACAATGTTAAAAAAGGTGATAAAATCGATTGCTCATTTACATATAACAAAGGTGGACTTCAGTATGATTCATCAATGATGACATACACAACAGGATCAGCTCCTGTAACAGATACAAGTATTGAAGCACCATTTGGTTTAGTAGTTGCAAGTCCTGCAAATGGAGAAATCAGTGTAGTATGGGGAAGAGGAAACGTTGACTCATATAATGTTTACATTGACAATGCATTAGTAGGAAGCAAGTTGGGATGTGGATATTATGTTTATAAAGGATATGCAGCAGGAACTCATACAGTAAAAGTTACTACAGTAAGTGGTAATAAAGAATCAGCAGCTGCAACAGCTAGCGTAAATGTTACAGGTTCTGTTGCCCCAACAACAAAGGCACCTGAAACAACAACAAAAGCGCCACAGACAACAAAGGCACCTGAAACTACAACAAAGGCGCCACAGACAACAAAGGCACCTACATCAAATATTGAAGCACCATTTGGATTAGTAGTAGGAAATCCTGAAGCAGGAAAAATCAGTGTAGTATGGGGAAGAGGAAATATTGACTCATACAATGTTTACATTGATGGTAAGAGAGTAGCATCAGCTGTAGGTTGCGGATATTATGTATATGAAGGATATGCAGCAGGAAGTCATACAGTAGCAATTACTACAACAAAGAACGGAAATGAATCAGCACAGACTACAATGACAGTAAATGTTGCACAGTCAGCAGTTGCCCCAACAACAAAAGCGCCAGAAACAACAAAGGTACCACAGACAACAAAAGCACCAGAAACAACAAAGGTACCACAGACAACAAAAGCACCAGAAACAACAAAGGTACCACAGACAACAGAAGCAATTGGGGTTGACTCAAGTCTTCCTGCACCATTTGGTTTGGTTGCTTCATCACCTGTAAATAATCAGATTACAGTAGTATGGGGATATGGAACAATTAACTCATACAATGTATATGTAGATGATACAAGAGTTGCAAAGAAAGTAGGATGTGGCTCATACAAGTTTAAAAATATCGTAGCAGGAACACACACAGTTTCAGTTGCTACATATAAAGATGGAAAAGAATCAGCAAAAGTAAGCGTAACAGTAACAGTTAACGGTTTAACTGAAATTGTTACAACAGCACCGGCTGAAAAACCAACATACAGTGAAGCAATTCCTGAAACAAGAGCAGACTTAAAAGCAAACGAAGACAGAATGTATTTCCAGATGAACAATAAGACAAAAGGTCAGTATTCAGATGATCAGGTTTATTGGTGCATACTTGGAAAGAATCCAAAAACACATGAATTATGTTATGTTGATACAAATGGAAATTTAATCCCTGTAAGCTTATCAATGAATACAGTTAAAAAGGGAGACAGAATGTGTGCAAATATCTGCAACACATTAGCTCAGAAAGATTATGTTTATATGCCTGACATTGAATCAGGAAGAATGTACTTAAGCTATGGTTCACCTGTTTATGTTACAATTAACCAGGGTGCAGATGGAAATATGGGATTTGCAGGACCTGACCTTAACAATGCATCAGACCCTAATGCAGATGTATTATTTGAATTTATTGAATTTACAATTACAAACAAAGAATACTGGGGCAACACATCAAGAGTAGATTTCTACAGCTTCCCAATGGCTACAAGATTAATTGGTGAAGGCGGATGGAACAACTTCCCTGGTGATGCAGATGTTTACGATAAGACAGTAGGTGATTTAGGAACAAGAGCAGAAATGTTTGCGGCATTTAAAAATGAAGTACCTGCAGCATTCCAGACATTACTTACAGACAAGAGAATTATGGCACCATGTAAACTTACATTCAACGAAGGAAAGCAGTATTCAAATTATTTTGATAACTATATCAATAAATTCTGGTCAAAATATTCTACACAGGATTTAGTATTCTCATGTGATGCCGGAACATTCAGAGGACGTGTACATGGAGATACAATGGTATTTACAAAAGACGGTGTTGGTGGAACATACACAATTTACAAGCCGACAACTCAGGATGTATTAGAAGGAAAAGGCAACATGGCAAGAGGTAACTCAACAGAATTAGTTATCGAAGCACAGCTTTGCGCAGCATTTAACAGAGGTGTTGCAACAGAACCTGAAAATTATGATAATGAAAGTGCTTACTATAAGAATAGCAATTCAAACTTCTATTCAGGATTCTTCCACAATCATTCATTTGACAGACTTGCATATGGCTTCTGCTATGATGATGTAAATGACCACAGCACATTATTACATTACACAAATCCAACAGGATTAATCATTGATCTTAAGTGGTAAGAAATTAATAAACTGTAAACGGAAATAGAAATAAAAGACGTTGTTCTTACAATGAAAATTGTAAGGATGACGTCTTTTATATAATAAATAATTGTTAGATTTGCATCTATAAATAAATATATAAAGTAATCGGAGTTGTATATAAATATATTGATACAATATTAAAAATTTATTAATATAAAAAATATGTAGACAAAACATAAACAATGTATTACTATACAAAATAGTTAAACGATAATGTTTAAACAAAAAAGAAAAAAGGAGAAGATGGGATAGAGGGGTTTTAACCATTTTCAAATTTGTTTTCTTTAGTTATTGGTATGAGTAGTAGTAAAAACTTAAGAAAATATTTATAATGAAAAAATTCTAATATTCTGTAAAAAAGTATGAACAAATTATTTAAGAAAATGATTGCATTTATTCTTATATTTGCAATTATGACAACAAGTATCAATTTATCTGTATTCGCAGATATAGTCTCAGGACCGATTATGTATAACAATACTTCTTATGACACAATTGAGGAAGCTGTAAATAAGGCAACAGAAGATGGAGATGAAAATCCGGTAATTTATCTGAAAAGAAATATTGAATTTGGTGGGAGTGTAACACTTTCAGAAAATCAACATATGACAATTAGTTCGAATGATGAAAATAAAGTTGTGATAAGTTTTACATGTAATACAACAAAGTCAGATACGTTTTTCACAGTACCGGAAACAGCAAATTTAACATTTCAAAATATTGATGTAGAAGGAAATAGAGTTAAAACTACACAGGAAGATGGAAAAGTAAAATATGAAAATAAATATGCGGCGAACAAGAGCTTTATTATTGTAAAAGGAAAGGTAGTTCTAAATAATACAATATTTAGGAATTTTTCAGTAAATGATGATAAATCTATTTTTGAATTGAATAATGGTGCGTTAGAAATGGATAAGAACTCTGGAATTACAGAATGTGATAATCAGGGGATTTATGCAAGCAATGCTCTGATCAGAGTATATAATAAGGGCAATATAACTGGTGGAACAGTTTCAAATGTTAGAGGGTGGTATGATATTGGAGTAGGATGTGTTTTCTATTCTAATGATTTATTGGAAGTAAGTGATGTAAATATTAGTAATGTTGTAATAAGAGTTGCAAGAGCCAAGGAATTCACAATGAATAATTGTGATATTAGTGAGATATATTCATATGGTGAAGCGATAGATGCAGAAAAATTATATATTAAAAATTCAAAGTTTTATCATAATGGTTCTCATTACGGAACAAGTACATTAGCATTTGATTATGGTGAGATTATAAATACATCATTTGAAAAGGAATATGTAAGATATGGTTGGACAAATATTTTAGTAAGAAAAAGAGCAGTTATGGCTGGTGTAAAGTTTGTTAATAACAGGAACGATATTAAGATTGAAAAGAATGCTTCGGTTATTGTTAAAGAAGGAAAGATAGATAGTGAAAAATTTGGCAAGGATATTGAAGTAAATTCAAATGAATTTAGCGGTAATTCAATGTGTGCATTTTTTGTTGATAGTACAGCAACACTTATTGTTGAAGAAGGAACGTTTAGTGGGAACAATAATGATATGGGTGGTGCAATTAATAATCAGGGTAATACAATATTAAAAAAAGTATCTATTTTTGATAATAAGGCTAGGAATAGTAATGATAAGAATGTTAATAAGGTTACATATGGAAACGGAATTTATAATAATGGCACATTAGAGGTATATAGCTTAGCAAACATTCAGGATCAGATTATGCTTGGAGAAGGTAAAATAGTTACCGTTAAAGAAAAACTTATGTATCCTATAGATATTGTTGTAGAGGAGATAATTGGAGATGAATTTAGAGCTATTGCGCAATATGAGACGGAAGAATCAGAGGCAGATGCTTATATAAATGCTACAGAAGCTATATGGAAATTATCATCAGTAACAGACGATAAGCAGGATAATATTACAGCCAGTGGAAACAGAATTGGATTAGTTAGTGAAATTAATACACAGAATATTAAGTGTGTTGACAATAATAATCAACCTATAGAAGGAGTGAATTTTACTCTTTGGAAAGTAATTAATGGAAGAAAATATAAAATGGGAATTACGGGGGCTACAAATGAAGATGGCATACTCGAAATTGTACGTTTGCAAAAAGGAGATTATTCAGTAACATTAGATAAATATCCTGATGGATATTATCCAAATGAAAAAATAGATTATTTATTTACTACATCAAATGATAATACAGTAAAAATTATAAATCTTGGAGAGTTTAATGCAGAACCGACAGCGATTATTACATTAGATAAGGAAAAGTTTGAAGTAGGTGAGACAGTAAACTTTTCAGCTGCTGAATCTTATGATGATCATACTGATAAAGAAAATCTTAAATACTCATGGGATTTTGGGGATGGAAAGAAATCTGGCAGCTTAGAAGCAACACATAAATATTATTTGCCGGGAACTTATGTTGTTATATTAACAATTACAGATGAAAAAGGAAGAACAAATACTGCTGTACAGGAGATAGAAGTAGAGGGCTCTGATACATATAGAAAATTAAAAGTAAGGGTTGAATCGACGGAAACAGGTGAATTGCTTACGGGAGTTGACATATATGTGTTAAATGACAATAATGAAGCAATTTGGAAAAATTCTAATAAAACAGGTATATTAGAAGTTTATTTATTACCTGGAGAATCATATAGTGTATATGCAGAGGATAAAAATGAAAGGTATTTGCCACGTCAGTCAAAAGTGATAATGGGTGAAGAGGATAAGGAAATAGTATTATATCTTAGCACTAATGATACAGTAAAAGGTAAAGTTACTGCTTCTGAAATGACATATGGAGAGATTAAAGAAGCAGGAATTGACATGGACTGTGATGATAACCAAAGGATTATCAAGTATGAAGTAACTTTAGTATTTGGTCCTAAAGCATCTCAAACATCAGATGTGCGTAGTTGGGAAATTTATTCAGAAGAGGTTTCAGGTGACATAAAAATTAAAGCAAAATCAGAAACTACTTCCGGAGAATTTAAAATCAATACATATATAAAAGGAAATTCAGTCTTTTTCTTAATTGTTGATGGAACTGCTAAATATTTGTGTGATATGTTTCATGTGCAATTAGTGGTGTTTAATACTTCAACACAGGAATTTATTACTGATTGCGAAGCAAAATTATGTCTGCCGGATGGATTAGCACTTGCAAAAATGATTGAAGGAAAATCTAATGAAGCAATTAAAAAAATTGGAAGGATTGATAAATCTAGTGAGGCTTGTGCTGATTGGTATGTAAGAGGGGAGAAAAACGGAGATTATAAGGTGTCGACGATTGTAACCGGAAAGATGGATGATGGGACAGGCGAGACGGAACCATATGAATTTATTCATCAGTTTGAATCTCAAGACATTCTTCATGTAACAGGAGAGGCAGCTTTGGAACTGAAGATTGCAGCTAATTCTATTGCATTTTCCGGAAAAGCATATCCTATTAGAATGACATATACAAATGTTTCAGATAAAACTTTATATGGATTGAAGTTTTTCTTTGATAGGGAAGAACAAAAGGCTATTGATGGAACAATATATTTAGAAGAGTATGATACGACACATAAAGTAGTAAACCATCCAGTAGAGAAAATAGAAGGAAAAAATGGTATTTTTTGTGAACGTTTATTACCAGAAGAATCATTTACAATTACATATGTAACAACTATTGAATTCTCTAAATTAAAATCATATTTAAGTGGTATTGTGACAAGAGTTTTAGAAGGTTCAAGTACAACATTTAGAAGCACTTCGTATGAAATTATAGAGGTTCCGGATTATGATAATGATTGGAATATTTGGAAAAATTCAATTGAACATTATGTAGGAGAACCAGTAAATTTGTATACTGGTGGATTTACATATAAATATACAGATATAATTGCAAGGGGAAGACATGAATTAACATTTGAAAGAAATTATGATTCCAGAAGAAAAGTTGATAATGGACTTGGCATAGGATGGTCATCAACATATGATTATGTACTAACAGATGATAGTGAAAACGATGAAATAACTGTTAGTTATCCAAATGGAGAAAAATATATATTTTTTAATCCAAACGATAATGGAATATATGAATCTTATGGTATGTGTGGAAAAACGCTTAAAAAGAATAATAAAGAATATATATTAACTGATGTAGCAAATAAATTAAAATTTGATTGTAATGGTAAGTTGATTTCTATTATAGAGAGTGATGGTTGGGAGACTGTATTAACATATAATAACGGATTGTTGGAAAATGTATCAAGTGATGCAGGCGAGATGAAATTTATTTGGGAAAGCACAGGATATAATGGCGATAATGAAGAAGTGGGTAAGAGTAACACAAATTCATTAGAGGATATTATTAAGAATTATGATCCTGCAAAAATTGAATGGGATGCAAATAAAATAAAAGTCACTCCGAAAAAAATAGAAAATCATATTAAAACGATTAACATCAATGGAGAAAATATCACATTCACTTATAATGGGGATAATCTAGATACAGTTACAAATCTTGATAAAGATACTATGTCATTTAGTTATGATGATAATTATAATCTTATTAGTATAAAAGATTTTGAAAACGTTGAAACTATAAAAAATATTTATGATAGAAAGTGTAGAGTGACTAGTCAGGTATCAAAGGATGAAGGAACATTCACATATACTTATGATGATGAAAAATATAGAAATATATGTAAAGGGGATAATGGATATAAAAATACTGTTGAATATGATGAAAATGGAGCAATCATTCGCGAAATTGCAGGTGATATAACTGAATATACATATAATGGATATGGAAAAGTTGTAGGAGCAAAAGATTCAGATGGTATTGTATATACAGCATATGATAATAACGGAAATATTGTAAAAATGGTATATCAGGATGGAACATATGAAGAGTATACTTATCAAAATAATTTGATGACATCATATACAAACAGAAATGGTGAAATGCAGAAATATGTTTATTCAAATGAAGGACTTTTACTTAAACTCATAGATGCTAATAATAATAGCATATCTTATGAGTATGATGTAAAAGGAAATCTGGTTAAAGAAAAAACAAGTGAAGGCATCGTTATTAAATATACTTATAACAAAGCAGGATTGGTGGCAACAAAGACGGACGGTAATGGAAACGTTATCAGATATACATATGATGATTTTGGGAGGACTGTCAAAGAAACTGATAATGATGGTAATGCAAAAGAGTATACATATTCGAGAGCAGGTAAAGTTTTAAGTGAATCTGATGAAAACAAAAATACTATTAAATATAAAGTAAACAAAAATGGATTTATAACAGAAACTGTAGATACTTGTGGCAATTCTGAAAAAACAACATATAATGCACAGAGCAAGATAACAACAGTTAAATCAAAAGCCGGTTATGAAACAAAGTATGTTTATGATAAAATGGGAAATGTTACATCAGAAACAGATGCGCTTGGTAATAAAGTGAAATACACATATGATTCTTACGGAAATGTGACATCAAGAGTTGATGAAAATGATAATATATGGATGTATTCCTATGATAAGAAAGGGAGACTTAAGTCAATATCAGATCCTTATGAAAATAAAGATACATATATATATGATGACAATGGTTGGTTAATATCAAAGAAAGATGCTAACGGAAATAGCTATTCATATGAATATGATGGAACTGGCAAGGTATTGGCTGAAATTGATGAAGAAGGTAACAGAAAAACATATAACTATGATAGTAATGGCAATTTAATTACAGAGACGGATTTTAACAACAACGTTACTGTTTATACATATGATGGAGATAATAGATTAAAGAAACTAGAAACAGATAAGTGCATAACAAAATATACATATGATAATTGTAATAATGTGATTGCCATTGAAAAAGTAGATAATTCAAAAGAAAATGATAAAGTATCGAAAATATTATATACTTATGATTTCGCCGGTAGAGTGACAAGCTTTACAAATGCTAATAATAGTGCAAAGGGAAGTGATAAAGTATTATATACATATGATAAGGCAGGAAATCTTGCAACTGTAACAAAACAGAATGGGACAATAGATGCCGGAACAATTACATACACATATGATGGAAACAATAATCTTGTTTCATTAAAGAATGAAAGAGGATATGAGGAAAAATATGTCTATGATGAGCAAAGCCGATTGGTAAGTAAAACGGATGCAAATGGCGAAGTTTCATTATATGAATATGATTGTGATGACAATCTTACATTTGAATGTAAACCAAACAATTATTCTGAAAAATACGAATATGATGCAGTTGGTAAAGTTAAAAAAATGACATACGCCGAGGGAAAGGGTGAAAATTATTTACCGTATGCTGATTATTTATATGAGTATGATAAAGCAGGACGTTTAATTAGCGAAAAGGCTAAGGATAGTGAGTCCAAGTCGACAGTCGAGTTGGGACACTATACATACGATAAAGCAGGTAATGTGAAAACCATAACAGATGGATTAGGTAATGAAACATCATATGAATATAATAAGCGTGGAGATGTTACTGCTTATAAAGATGGAAATGGAAATGTTACAAGATATAGCTACGATGGAAATGGTAACATTATAAAAAAAGTAGAGGCAAATAATAATGAGATTACTTTTGTATATGATTCAATGAATAATGTTATTGAACAAAAAGAAAGTAGCGGTAAAATTTGCAAATGGGAATACGATGCAAGTGGTAATATTACAAAATATGTAGATTCAGAAGGTCATACGACAAAATATGAGTATGATTTAAATGGAAATAATACTAAGATTGTTGATGCAAAAGGTAACTATGTATCAATGGAATATAACTATTTGAATCTTTTAAGTAAAAAGGAATCTAACGGAAAATTACTTGAAACATATAGTTATGATAATGCTGGAAATTTGATAAAGAAAATAGACAGCAATGGAACTGTGTATACATATGAATATAGTGCAACAAACCAAATCACAAAAATGGTTAAAACATCAAAAAATGGTAAGGCAAAATACAGTGAAATATATTCATATGATAAGGGGGACAATCTAAGTAAAATTACTTATGACGATGGGACAGAAGAGTCGTTTACATATAACGGGAATGGAGATGTTACATCTTATAAGGATAAGAATGGAAATAAGACTTTATATTCATACAGTTATAATGGAAATCTTGTTAAAGTAACGAAACCGGATGGAAACTTTAACTGTTATAGTTATGATGAAAATAACAATTTGACAGTTAAGGAAGAATGTGATGCCAAAACAGGAGAGAGTCATTTGACTAACTATAGTTACGATGCTAATGGTAATTGTACTAGAGAAGGCGTAAGTCTTGGAGAAGATAAAAAATATATATACACTTACTATAAATATGATTGCATGAATAATCTTATAAGTGTAAGTGATTCACCAAATGATGCAAAAGCACCTAATAAGACATATAAATATGATTTAGATAATAATGTTATTGAAAAAACAGAAGGTCAGGATACTATAACTTATTGTTATGACAAGGACGGCAACTTAATTTCAATGATTACACCAAACAACGAGGTGTCGTTTGATAGAGATAACCTTGACAGAATTGTTAATACAAATCAGAATGGAAAGCATGTGTCATACGAATATGATGCTGATGGAAATAAAAGTAAAATAACATATTCTGATGGAAAGGTTGTATCATATGAGTACGATGGAAATGGAAATATTATTTCTTTAAAAAATGATAACAAGTCAACATATTTTACATATGATTATTTAAATAATATAACAGAAAAGTCATCAAATGGTGTTGGTGAAACATATAAGTATGACAACTCACATAATCTCGTTAAGGTGTATGCTACAGAGGGAATAAGAGCTTATCTGATTGACAACTATGAATACGATGCTAATGGAAATATTATAAATCATAAAGAGTCAGGTAGATATACAGAAAAAACAAAGGAAACAAAATATGAATATGATGTTGAAAACAAATTAACCAAAGAAACAATTATTTCAGATGGGAAAGAATCAACAACAAAATATGAATATGATGGTTTTGGCAACTTAATATCAGAAACAAAAGATTCGTATAAAACATATTGCAAATATAATCATTTGAATCAGTTAATAGAGAAATATAATGATAATGATATAGATGCTTCCGGACTAATTAAAGGAATAAAGTATTCATATGACAGTCATGGTAATCTCGCATCAATAAATGATTATAAATCAAGTGTTATTGCGAAATTTAGTGCAACATATAATGAAAATGGACAGATTAAGACAGCTTTCAAAAATGTTAATACAAATGGAATCAAAGATATCACAAGTAACTATGAATATGATGGTTCCGGAAATTTAATAAAAGAAGCAAATGTGGTTCAGTCGTTGACAAATAAGACATCAACAGAGACACAGTATATTTACGACTATACGGAAAAGAACCCGACAGTTTTATCAGAAATAAAAAACAATGGAGTAACAATTGATTATGCATATGGATGTGACAATAAAAAAACAGATGTTACAG
>ENA-ORUN01002171-ORUN01002171.1-human-gut-metagenome-genome-assembly--contig:-NODE-2171-length-16397-cov-2.694040_pt1 | contig 16397 bp, 10 predicted proteins | sample MGYA00242080_ERZ509209 | MGnify/ENA primary metagenome ERZ509209 (study PRJEB26280, sample SAMEA2338786) | human gut metagenome | biome: human gut; feature: human-associated habitat; material: faeces... | reverse complement strand
GTTCTTTTGCGGCCCCGCGTCAAGCGCGGAGACAAGGGATTTTGGAACTTTACAAAACTTCAAGAAAGCTGCGTCCATTGCCGGCGCGATTCACACAGATGCGGACAGGGATGCGCTCAGTCATTTCCTGCACATGCGAGATGACTCCGATCTTGCGTCCCTGTGTCCGCAAACTTTCCAAAGCATCCATCGCCACACGAAGCGTCTCGGCATCCAAAGAACCGAAACCTTCGTCAATGAAAAGGCTTTCAACCCGCATCCGGTTGGATGAGAGGGAAGACAGGCCAAGCGCCAGTGCCAACGAAACAAGGAACGATTCGCCCCCTGAAAGGCTATGGACGGTACGCACCTCATCGCACATATCCCGGTCGATCACCTGCAAGGCTAGTGTTTCGGGAACCCGTTCCAGCCGATAGCGCCTTGTCAATTCACGCAGTTGCACATTGGCATAGTTCAACAGTATATCGAGCGTATATCCTTGCGCTATACGACGGAACTTGGCGCCGTCGGCAGAACCGGCCAGTTCGTTCAGCTTCGCCCAACGTTCGCTTTCCGTACGCCGGACATTCAATTCTTCCTGCAGACCGGAAACTTTCGCCTTGTTCTCCGTCTGAGTACGAAGCCGGAAAGCAAGTTCCGTCTTTTCCTGTGTGTACCGGGACAAGATAACTTCGAGTGGCTCTCCACCCGAAGAATCCAAATAATCAGCTGTCCATTTGTCTAAAGCCGCCTTTCTCCGGAGTAGGTCGGCAGAGGCTTCGGTCAGGTCTTTTGCAATCTGGTCGGCAATGCCGCGTGTCTGGTCGGCGATGCCGGATTGCTCAGTCTGGGTGGCCGACAGTTTTTTCAAACGCTCTTTCAGTTCTTCCATTCGTCGGATGTACTCCTGTTCTACGCTATCTGCAGATCGGCCATTCAAAAGTTTCTTTCGTTCTGCCTGCAAAGAGGAAAAAGCGGCACGGTTCTTTTCGTGGAGCTGTCCGGATTCTTCGGCTTGCTTTTCGAGAGAAGGAAGGAAGGAGGCGAGAGATTCGCATTCGGCTTTTTGGGCGCTTTCCTGCCGTTCCAGTTGATGGAGTTTCTCGGTATTCTCATGCCACTGACGGGCGAAGTCTGTCAATGTTTTACGGAAAGTTTCCGGATTCCGCAACCAAGCTTTCTGCCACTCGCCATTACCGAACAGGAGGTCGGCAGCCGAAAGGGATTGAGTCAACTGAACGGATTGTTCTTTTACGATAGTTTCTTCCCGCTCTTGCCGGCTAACGGAGAGCTGCTGCTTGCCGATCATATCCTTACAAGCGGCTTCACTGTCTGCAAGCTCTTTATGGAGTTGGAGCAACTGCTGTTGCAGACGAGCGAGATGACGAGTATGGGCGATGTAGGTCTCTTTTTTATTCGATAAATCCTGCAATTGAAGAGTAAGGGTAGAAACAGGGGCGACAGGGGCTTGATTGACAAAAGGATGATGCGTGCTCCCACAAACCGGACAAGGTTGTCCATCCTGCAACCTGCCACGTAAATCCTTTATGTTACCGGAAGCCTCCAAACGTGCCTGTTCGATAAGCAGTTGTTCCCGTTCCTGGCGAAGTTTCTCGATCTGTTTGTCCAAAGCCGATGCGTCGACCGCTTTCAGTTTTTCTTCCAGGCTCCGGTAGTCCTCTTCTGCCTGCTTCAACGCCTGCTGCTTGTTTGCACTGGTCTGTTGCAGACCGGCAAGTTGTTTATTCAACGTCACAACCTCCTGCCGGAGCATTTCGATCGAACGGTTTGCCGCCTCCACTCCTGAACGGGCAGCCGATGCAGCATCCAAATGCAGCAACAAGGCCGAAAGCTGCTCCGCAATACTTTCCTTCTCTTTATAACGCTCACGCCAAGCGGTCAGACGGGCAATCTCCTCCATCCCCAGCTTTTGCCGGAGGATGGCAGCCTGATATTTCTTTTCGGCCTCTCCCTTACGAAGCGTTACATTCTTTAACTGTTGCTCCGAGTGTGACAGATCGCGGATGGCCGCATCCAACTGGATGTCCAGTTTACGCGCCTGCAAGATCTCCTGTTGAAGGGATTTGAAACGAGCCTCAGACTGTTGCTGTTCCTCCACTCCCTTTTCGTATTCATGGCGAGCGACCGTCAACAATTCCGTTGCGTGCACCAACTTATCGGCCGCCTCTTTTTGTTGTCTCTGGCGGATGGTTATCTGCTGTTCGATAGAACGGACGGCCTCTTGAAGGGCCTGTTGCTCCGCTTTCGCTTTCTCGACTCGCTGCAGCTCCTTTTCCGTTCCGGCAAGGCGAATGCGCAAGTCGTTTTCTTCCTCATCCGTCAATAGCTCGATACCCTGTATTCGCGTTTGGATCAAGTCGAAGGCTTCTTTCGCCCGCGCATTCCTTTCAAATATCTGGCGAGAAATGGCGGAATAGAGTTCGGTTCCGGTCAACTTCTCCAATAAGGAAGCTTTTTCTCCCTGCTCGGCTTTCAGGAAAGTGGAAAAATCGTTCTGCGCCAGCAATACGGAACGCGTAAACTGTTCGAAAGTCAAGCCAATCAAATCGATAATACGGGCTTGCAGATCGGAACGCGTCCCTTGCTCTTCCTCCTCCTTGTCGAGGTTATACAGAGCCAAACGCGGATTCTGCAACCGTCCGTTTTCCTTGTCGCGTGCCCGCGCCACCGACCAGCGTGTCCGGTAGCGGTGTCCGTTCAAGGCCATGAAATCCACTTCTGCAAAACCGGAGGATGTTCCCCGCCGCAGCAAGAAACGAGGATCGCTCTGCGACAATTGTTCATTACTGACATCCTGAAGCTTGACATTATTTTCTTTCGCCTGGTCGGTACGAGGCGTACGGGCGAACAGAGCTAAGCACATCGTATCCAAAAGGGTGGACTTACCTGCTCCCGTAGGCCCGGAAATAGCAAATATCCCGGCTGAAAGTAATGGCTCCACCGTAAAATCTATTTCAAAATCACCTTCCAACGAGGCCAGGTTACGACCTCGTATCGCTAATATCTTCATAGGGAAACCTCCCGCATTACATCGTTAAACATCTTTTCCAACTCTTCCGGCAAATCTCCCCCGAAACGGTTCGTAAAGGTATGGCGAAGCATATCCAGCGGAGCGATCTTTTGTAAATCCGTATAAGAGAAAGGACGAGAATCTTCCTCTCCCTCCTTTTTCGGATAAAAAGGGATGATGGAAGTCAGGCGTACAGCCTTATCCGCCAGCGCCTCCTCCACCCGATGCCGAAATCCCGGATCTGGCTCCGTCAGCAGTACCTGCACCTCCAGATAAGGCCATAGGCTGCGATCGGCTCCCTCTTTCGCCAACGGTAGGTTGGAAAGCGACAAAAGGACTTCGGCAGGCGACGCCGGTTCCGCCGGAATCCGATGCAGGGCGGTTCGGAGTGGGATGGGCACTGCTTCGAGATCCGACAGGCATCCGTTTTCGAGGGTAAAGGCAACAACCTGATGGTGATAATGCTGTTCGGAGAAAGACATCGGAAGCGGGCTGCCGGCATAGCGTACAGACTCGCGTCCCCCTACCCGTTGCGCCTTGTGGATGTGACCGAGGGCCGTATAGGCCAAGTCCTCGTTAAAGGCTTCTACCGATATAGATTCAAGTCCTCCCATGATAGTCCGTTCGCTCCGATCGTCTTCCGACAGTTCAGCACCAGTCGCATGCAAGTGTCCCATCGCAAGCAGGGCCTCGCCCGGTTGCCTTTGGCTGTCGGCATAGTCATAGAGCTGGCGATACATTCGGGTAACGCCCTCCACATAGGTATCTTTCCCTTCTTTCGAAGCGGGATAATCTCCCTGACGAAGATAGGGAACAGCCAGACAGATCGCTTCCCGTTTTCCTTCCTTATTATATAAGGGAATCAGAAGCGAATCGAAATCGATCTTGCACAGGTCGGTTCGCGGGACAGCCCCTACAATTGACGTATTCAGTTCTTCCAACAAGGGTATCGGCGCCTCCAGACGGGCTGCCGAATCATGATTACCTGCGATAATCACGATCTGCAATTGTGGGTTACGCAGGTTCGCTTCCCGCAAAAAACGGAAAAAACGGCGTTGGGCGGCTGCCGACGGATTGGCAACATCAAAAACATCGCCTGCTATCAGCAGGACATCAGTCTGCCGCAGCGTCAATATATCGATCAACCACGAAAGAAATGCCTCATGTTCCTCATCACGGTCATACCCGAAAAAGGTTTGCCCAAGATGCCAGTCGGCAGTATGGATTATTTTCAATGACATGTTTTTCCAGATTTAATAAATATGAATCTGATCTTATTTTGGGGATAAAGGTAATGAAACAAACGAACAAAGACAATAAGGGGAGCCTGTGTCAAGCGCGGGAACGAGAGAAATAGATGACGAATCAAATTATTGTCCTATCTTTGTGCCGTCAATAAACAGGGGAACTTTATGAATTGGTTACAAGAGGCCTTTTTAGAGCCTACGATGGTGCAGGCAGTCATCATTATTTCACTGGTCTCTGCACTTGGATTGTATTTAGGACGGATCAAGATATTCGGGATCTCACTGGGTATCACATTCGTATTCTTTGCCGGTATCTTGGCCGGGCATTTAGGGATCGTCGTGAATAAGGATATGCTGTATTTTGCTCAAAGTTTCGGCTTGATCCTTTTCGTCTATGCATTAGGGTTACAGGTTGGTCCCGGTTTCTTCTCTTCGCTGAAGAAGGGAGGGGTAGCTATGAACATGATGGGGTTAGGCGTTATCCTGCTCGGACTCATTATGACAGTCAGTCTGCACTGGGTAACAGGAGTTTCCCTTTCCAATATGGTCGGTTTGCTTTGCGGGGCCGTTACCAACACGCCTGCTTTGGGAGCCGCCCAACAGGCTTTGTTGCAGATAGATCCGGCCAATACCAAAGGGGTGACGGACATGGCTTTGGCGTGTGCCGTCGCTTATCCGCTCGGCGTAGTGGGCGTGATCTTGGCGATTATTATCCTGAGAGCCTTGTTTGCCGACAAGAAACAGAAAGACTTAAAGGAACAACGCGACACGACTACCTATGTCGCCGAGTTTCATGTAAGCAATCCGGCTATCTACGAAAAGAGCATCAAGGACGTAATGAAGCTGACGGACAAGCATTTCGTTATTTCACGTGTATGGAGAAACGGTAAAGTAAGCATTCCGACTTCGGACACCTTACTTCACGAGCATGACCACCTTTTGATCATCTCCGTTAAATCGGATGTCGAAAATATTAAAGTCCTTTTCGGCGAGCAGGAGAATGTAGATTGGAACAAGGCGGATATCGACTGGAATGCCATTGACAGCCAACTGATCTCGCGCCGCATCGCGGTGACACGCAACCGGGTGAACGGTGTGAAATTAGGCTCTCTCCGCCTTCGTAACCTCTACGGTATCAATATTACGCGTGTGAACCGTGCCGGTATAGACCTGCTGGCCTCTCCCGACCTGCGCCTGCAAATCGGTGACCGGTTGACTATCGTGGGAGAAGCGAATTCGGTAAACACAGTCGGAAAGATTTTAGGGGATGAGATCAAGCGGTTAAACAATCCGAACCTCTTGGCTGTCTTCATTGGTATATCGCTGGGGATGCTGTTAGGAGCATTGCCGATCACGTTACCGGGGATGAGTACGCCAGTCAAATTAGGGATCGCCGGAGGCCCGATCATCGTCGGAATCCTGATGGGCGCATTCGGCCCTCGTTTCCACCTGACAACCTACACGACAATGAGTGCCAACCTGATGCTTCGTCAACTGGGGATCATTATTTATTTAGCGGGATTGGGGATCGATTCGGGTGTACATTTCTTCGAAACGGTTTTTCGGGCAGAAGGATTGCTTTGGATCGGGCTTGGATTTCTGCTGACGATCGTGCCGGTGCTGATCGTCGGTTTCATAGCTTCGCAATTTTTCAAACTCGATTATGCGCACAACGTGGGTATGCTCTGCGGGAGCATGGCAAGCCCGATGGCACTGAGCTATGCCAACACGACTGTCGATGGCGACGAACCCTCCGTTTCTTATGCCACCGTCTATCCGCTTTCAATGTTTATCCGCGTGATTTCAGCACAATTGGTGCTGATGTTATTCACCTGATCGATCAGGCTTTGGAACACTTGACCAGCACCTTTTCTCCATCCACCAAGGTAGTTGCAAAGAGATAGACATGGCCTCCGTCGGTGATCTTCGTCCGCTTACGCAGTTCTTCTACGGAGAGAGGAAAATTGCGCACGGTTATATTTGCTTGGGGGATTGTCTTTGATAGTCCTTTACAGAGTTTTCCGGTAAAAGACAGCACTTCGTCCACTCGGAATCTACGACCGGGAAAGTCGGAAACTAAATGGTCCGATGTATATAGATGGCTGTTCACCTGCAACTTATTCACTCCCGTCCGGACGGCAATCTGCTTAAATGCGCCGGCTTTTAAAACCGAGGCATTCGGTTCATACAAATATGTACCGACCTGACCGGCAGGAACCAATACGGCGCTACGTTCCTCTTCTAATGTAAAAGAGAAAGATTGCATTCCATCCAGTCCGAAATTGATGCACCGGACTGACGGTTCTCTGCCATCAGTCTCTCGTTCCACCACAAAAAGCAGTTCCTTGCATTCGTTCCTAACCGAAAGGACATGCACGGATGTCGTCCCCGGCAACAGTTCCAAAGTCATTTGTATATCTGCCATCGGCGAAAGCTTTGCAATGACGCGCGGGGAACGTTTCAGAAGCTCCGGCAACAGTCCGGGCAGGTTAGGTTCACAATCCTGCAAAGCAAAAACCCGCTTGTTGGATTCTCCTCGGCGTGCAGGATCGATATAGAAAGCATCGACCTCCGGAAGGGTATCAACAACTTGGGCGGCATCAGCATTTATGATCGTTATATTGTTGGCCTCCAAGGCAGAAAAATTATGTTTCGCGGCTTCACAATAAACAGGAAAACGTTCTATATAAGTCAAATGTTTCGCCTTGCGGGAAAGAAAATAGCTATCGATTCCCAGTCCTCCCGTCAGGTCGCAAATGGTCCAACTTTCACCAATCAGTTCCTGTTTATAAGCTGCTGTCTGTTCAGATGAACACTGTTCCGCCGCAATCTTAGCCGGAAAAACCAATTGTCCGTTCTCAAACCACGACGGCAACTTCTCCCGGATCTGCCTTCGGACAGCAATCTGATCGACTAAAAAGGGAATATCCATTCCGGGATACTTGGCAGCGGAAAGCAACAGGCGGGTTAAATCGTCTGTTGCATGGTCTTTGATAAACTGTATGTGTGAAGTTGTCAGTTCCATATCGGCACTAAATCAGTGACGACATAGAAAAAGAGGGTGTGTCGTGATATTTGGTGGACACATCCTCTTTTCTGCGGAAAGCGAGGGATTCGAACCCCCGGTACAGTTACCCGTACACCGCATTTCGAGTGCGGCCCATTCGACCACTCTGGCAGCTTTCCTTAGGTCGTCGTTTGCGAGTACAAATGTAGGGAAAATTTAAATTCGTTGTCCCCTCAAAAGCATTTTTTTCCAATAAAAAGGGCACTCTCCTAAAAGAATGCCCTTCCTTTGTTAACGAATTTGCGAATTATTTGAAATAACGGTTGTATAAACCTTCAAATCCTTTACCGTGGCGAGCTTCGTCCTTACACATTTCGTGAACTGTGTCGTGGATAGCATCCAAGTTTAATTGTTTTGCACGAGTGGCAATACGTTTTTTATCTTCGCAAGCACCGCATTCAGCGTCTTTACGTTTCTCCAAGTTTGTTTTTGTGTCCCAAACAACATCACCCAGCAGTTCGGCAAACTTAGCAGCGTGTTCAGCTTCTTCCCAAGCATAGCGTTTGAATGCTTCTGCTACTTCAGGATAACCTTCACGGTCAGCTTGGCGACTCATAGCCAGATACATACCGACTTCAGTACATTCACCCATGAAATGCGCGTTCAAATCTTTAATCATTTCTTCATCACAACCTTTAGCAACACCGATCACATGTTCATCGGCAAAAGTCAATGCACCGGTAGTTTCTACCATTTCTTTAAATTTACTCTTCGGCTGCTTGCATTGAGGACAGAATTCAGGAGCTTCATCACCTTCGTGTACATAACCGCATACTGTGCAAATCCATTTCTTTTTCATCTTTGTAAATTTTTATTGGTTGTATAATCTAAAATAGTTGTAACACTCGTTATTTGTTCTTTGCAAATGTAGGGAAACATTCTAAAACAAGCCCTACAAAAACTCATAAATTTATTCTATCTGTTAATTGATAAAAACTATGAAACCTATCCTTTACGGCCCATGTTATATTAAAAAACTTTCATAAATATGGACACTTCAAAGATTATCAGCCTACTGGGCGAACAAAGCGAATTCCTGTTGGGACACACTTGTAAAACGATCGATAAATCACTTATACACATTCCTTCACCGTCTGTCATCGACAGTATATGGATCGGCTCGGATAGAAATATCCAAACATTAAACAACCTGCAACGCCTGTTAGGAAGCGGACGGTTGGCAAATACGGGATACGTCTCAATACTGCCTGTGGACCAAGATATCGAACATACGGCGGGAGCTTCCTTCGCTCCGAACCCGATCTATTTCGATCCGGAAAACATCGTCAGGTTGGCTATTGAAGGAGGATGTAACGGAGTAGCCTCTACGTTCGGAATCTTAGGTTCCATAGCACGTAAATATGCGCATAAGATACCGTTTGTGGTCAAACTGAATCATAACGAATTACTGACTTATCCCAATTCATACAACCAGATCATGTTCGGCTCCGTAAAAGAAGCCTGGGACATGGGAGCAGCAGCCGTAGGCGCTACCATCTACTTCGGTTCGGAAGAAAGTAGAAGACAGTTGGTCGAAGTTTCGGAGGCTTTTGAATATGCGCACGAGCTAGGAATGGCCACCATCTTATGGTGTTACTTGCGCAACAGTGAATTCAAAAAAGACGGTGTTGATTATCATGCCGCAGCCGACCTGACAGGCCAAGCCAACCATTTGGGTGTTACGATCAAAGCAGATATCATAAAGCAGAAGCTACCGGAAAACAACGGAGGATTCACAGCTGTCAAATTTGGCAAGATCGACCAAAAGATGTACACCGAACTAGCTACAGAACACCCGATTGACCTCTGTCGCTACCAGGTTGCCAACAACTACATGGGACGTGTCGGCCTCATCAACTCTGGTGGTGAATCTCACGGAGCTTCCGACTTGAAAGATGCGGTCTACACGGCTGTCGTCAATAAGCGGGCAGGCGGTATGGGACTGATCAGCGGGCGAAAAGCGTTCCAACGTCCGATGAAAGACGGTGTAGAGCTGCTGCACACCATACAGGATGTATATCTGGACCCAGGAATCACAATTGCTTAGTATAAATAAAGAAACGCCGTCCCAGACAATTCGGAACGGCGTTTTCTCTTTTATGAATAAATCCTTATTTCTTCAACCACATATCCAGCCATTCGAAGAATGTACGCTGCCAAAGCACGCCATTCTGAGGTTTCAGCACCCAATGGTTTTCGTCGGGATAGATCAACAACTCGGCCGGAACACCTCGAAGGACGGCTGCATTAAACGCCGCCATACCCTGGTTAGCCAAAATTCGATAATCCTTTTCACCGTGGATGCAGAGAATCGGTGTATCCCATTTATCGACAAACAAATGCGGGGAATTGGCAAATGTACGTTGTGCCGTCGCATTCTGTTTTTCCCAGTAAGCACCACCCATATCCCAATTAGCAAACCACATTTCTTCTGTTTCCAGATACTGCATTTCCATATTGAAAATACCGTCATGTGCAATAAAGGCTTTGAAACGTTTGTTGTGGTGACCAGCCAGCCAATAAACGGAGAAGCCTCCGAAGCTCGCTCCCACACAACCCAGACGATCCTTATCGACAAACGACTCTTTCGCCATCTCGTCAATAGCCGTAAAATAGTCTTTCATGCACTGGCCTCCATAGTCGCCGCTGACCTGTTCGTTCCACTCCATACCGAAACCGGGAAGGCCACGGCGGTTCGGGGCAACCACGATATAGTCGTTAGCAGCCATAATCTGCATATTCCAACGGTAAGACCAGAATTGGCTTACCGGGCTTTGAGGACCACCTTCGCAGAATAACAAGGTAGGATATTTCTTATTCGGATCGAAATGAGGAGGATAAATCACCCAGGTAAGCATCTGTTTACCATCTGTCGTTTTCATCCAACGACCTTCCACTTTGCCGATTGTCAACTGATCATAGATATGCTTGTTCTCTGTTGTCAACTGGGCTATTTTATTATTATCAGCCAAATCGATCGAATAGATTTCATCTCCCATGCTCAAAGAATGGCGCTGCACGATCAGCTTATGTTCACCCAACAAAGCCACACCGGCATAATCGTACATTCCGGAAGTAAGCGGCGTGATTTTATTGCTATCCGTCAGATCGATCTTATATACTTGGGACTCACCATGCCATACCCCCGTAAAGTAAAGAACCTTTGCATCTGCACTCCAAACGAACCCGTCTACGTTGGAATCAAAATCCTTGCTGGCGAATATCTTTTCACCTGTTTCCAAGTTCATGACCATCAAGCGGTTCTGGTCTGACTCATAACCGTCACGCTCCATGCTCTGCCATGCGATGAACTTGCCATCGGGAGAGTATTGGGGATTCGTGTCATAACCCATAATACCTTCACTGATATTGGCCGTCTTTTTCGTATTCAGGTCATACACATAAATATCCGAATTGGTGGACAACGCATATTCCTTTCCGGTCTTTTTACGACTCGTGTAAGCAATCTTGTCCGATGTCGTATTCCATGCCAACTGCTCAATTCCTCCGAATGGTTTCATCGGGCTTTCAAACGGTTCGCCTTCCATAATATCGACAGGGTTACTGATTGCCTTACCATCAAAATCAGCAACAAAAGGATGCGGGGCTGTTGTTACCCATTCATCCCAATGTTTATACATCAGGTCTGTGACAATAATACCAGTAGCCTTATCCAGGTCGGGATATTTATCTGCCGTACTCTTGACTGTCTTTACCTGTGAAATAAACAGGACTTTCTTCTCATCGGGAGAGAAGGCAAAACCTTCGATATCCCCTTCATATTCAGAGAGCTGTCTGCGGTCGCTTCCATCCGGATTCATTTCCCAAAGCTGGCTGCTGCCGCTTTCATTGCAAAGGAAAGCGATTTTTTTTCCACCTTTAATCCAAACAGCTTCATTTTCGGAATAAGACGTTTTTGTAATCTGCTTATTGTCCGTCCCGTCTGCATTCATAACAAACACTTCGCGATTACTTCTGTTTTCCGGTACGCTGTAGTAGGCTACAGTATACACTACTTTCTGTCCGTCCGGAGATACATTCATCCCCCCGATACGTCCCATTGCCCAAAGCACTTCCGGCGTCATCCGTCCGTCTTTGACTTTAATATCCGAACGCCCGATCACATTTTCCGTGTTTCCTTTCTGTTGGGTCGCACGATCGCACGTTTTTCCATCCCCACTACAAGCTCCAAATAATAAGGATGTTGCCATAACCATTGTTCCGATAGATTTATTCATGTAGTTTATAATATATTGTGTTTTGGGCACGAAAGTACAAAATATAATTTATATCTTTGTCCCATTAATTTAAGAACTGAACAGTATGAATAAGATTTGGTTATTTGGAGCCTCCATATGTATGGTTTTAGCATTAGGTTCTTGTAAACCTAAACAGAGTGCGTATAAGGCTGCTTACGAACAAGCAAAAGAAAAAGAATCGACAGCTCCGGTCGAGGTGGTCGAAGAAGAGGAAGTAGTTGAAGAGGTAACTCCGGTTTCTAAACCGAGAACTTCCAACGTCAGTACACGCGCAGAAAGAATTAATGCTGCACAGGGTGAAGACGCAAGCAGACTGAAACGTTACAGTGTCGTTATCGGCAGTTTCAAGAACAAAACAAATGCTTACGCTTTGAAAGAACGTATGCAGAACGACGGATATAACGCTGTTTTGGGAGAAAACGAACAGGGCATGCTTCGTGTGATCGTCGCCAGTTTCAATGACAAAGCCGATGCTGCGGACAGCCGCGATGCAATCAAAGCAAAATACGCTCCAAACTTCCAGGATGCATGGATTCTGGAAAGACAATATTAAAAATCCAATCCACGTAATAAAAAAGGATGAGTCTTGGCAGATTCATCCTTTTTTATTGCTTGCCGTCCCGATTCCATGCTCCTCCGGTTTTGAATACACGAGCATAAAAAACTTTAATCCAATTTCAATACAGCCAAAAACGCTTTTTGTGGAACCTCAACTGTACCGATCTGTTTCATTCGTTTCTTTCCCTCTTTCTGTTTTTCAAGCAACTTACGTTTACGGGAGATATCGCCACCATAACATTTGGCCGTTACATCTTTACGAACCGCCTTTATCGTTTCGCGGGCAATAATCTTGGCTCCGATAGCCGCCTGGATAGCGATATCGAACTGTTGCCGAGGAATCAGCTCTTTCAGTTTTTCACACATACGCCGGCCGAAGGCAACGCTGTTGTCCATATGAGTCAGCGTCGAAAGAGCGTCCACCGGTTCCCCGTTCAGAAGAATATCCAGTTTAACCAGCTTGCTCGGACGAAAATCATGGATATGGTAATCAAAAGAGGCATACCCTTTAGAAATACTCTTCAGCTTGTCATAAAAATCGATTACGATCTCACCTAAAGGCATATCATAATGAATCTCGACACGATCACCGGAAATGTATTCCTGCTTGATCAATATGCCACGTTTACCCAGACAAAGTGTCATGATCGGACCGATAAAAGTCGTATTGGTAATAACAGATGCACGGATATACGGTTCATCAATATGGTCGATCAACGTAGGATCGGGCAAGCCGCCCGGATTATGAACCTCCGTACAGTTGCCTTTCTTATCGTAAACTTTATAAGACACATTAGGAACGGTCGTGATCACATCCATATTGAACTCACGGTCCAAACGTTCCTGCACGATCTCCATATGCAACAATCCCAGGAAACCACAACGGAAACCAAAGCCCAATGCCGCTGAGCTTTCCGGCTGGAATGTCAAAGAGGCATCGTTTAACTGGAGTTTTTCCAAAGAAGCGCGCAAATTCTCAAAATCTTCGCTGTCGATCGGATAAACACCGGCAAAGACCATCGGTTTCACTTCTTCGAACCCAGCTATCGCGTCTTTCGCCGGACGGGCCACATGGGTGATAGTATCTCCAACCCGGACCTCGCGAGAAGTTTTAATACCAGAAATAATATAACCGACATCCCCGGTACGAATCTCATCACGAGGAGACATCGTAAGCTTCAATACTCCAACCTCATCGGCATCATACTCCTTACCGGTTGCAATAAATTTGACATGATCTCCTTTACGGATCACCCCGTTTACGACTTTGAAGTAAGCAATAATGCCACGGAAGGGATTAAACACAGAGTCAAAAATCAAGCACTGCAACGGAGCTTCCGGATCACCTTTCGGAGCCGGCACTTTTTCGACAATTGTATTTAAAATGTCATATACCCCTTCTCCCGTCTTACCACTGGCCCGGAGAATATCTTCCCGAGGACACCCCAACAGTTCGACAATCTGGTCTTCCACCTCATCCGGCATTGCACTCGGAAGGTCTATCTTGTTCATGATCGGAATAATCTCCAAATCATTTTCTATTGCCATATACAAATTGGAAATAGTCTGTGCCTGAATACCCTGAGCTGCGTCAACAATCAGCAAAGCACCTTCACAAGCTGCAATCGAACGGGATACTTCATATGAAAAGTCGACATGTCCCGGAGTATCGATCAGATTCAGGATATATTCTTCTCCTTTATAATTATACTTCATCTGAATGGCATGACTCTTGATCGTAATGCCTCGTTCACGCTCCAAGTCCATATCGTCCAGAACCTGCGCCTGCAAATCTTTACCTTCTACTGTCTTGGTATACTCAAGCAAACGGTCGGCCAAAGTACTTTTACCATGGTCAATATGAGCAATAATACAAAAATTGCGGATATTCTTCATCTGCTAAACTTATTTAGGTGTGCAAAGATAGGAAATTTAGGCTAAATTGTTATACATTTGGCATACCATTTGTTATTAATAATATATGACACTACAAGAAATAAACAAAGCATACAACCGCATAGTCGGTTCATTGGACAGTAAAGAATTGAAGAATGCCTTCGATTCCTTACAGGCTCTTATTGCAGGAAGTCGCGAATATTCTTTTCAGGACAAGCTGAACGAACTTCAGGACACCTACAAATATATGCTGCGCTACCGGATTGAAGGAGCAAAAGATCCGATGCAGGAACAGATATACAACAATCTACAGGCATCGACTTATGAATTGGCCGATTCAGTCAAGCAGAAAGCAGTAGCTGTGGAATCTCCCCTATCCTATTACAGCCGCCGAAGAAGCCTGAACATACAGCCTTCTCTCACTTACAAACAGCTGCATGACCAACTGTTCTTAGAACATGAAGCCGGAAAGCACAAAGAGAGTGACGCATTCAATATTCTCATCTTTAATAAAATATGGGTATCTTCTTTTCTGAAAAGAGAGGAAGCTGAAGATATCCGCGGCATGCTACACGACAATGCACTACCTTTTACAACCGGTAGCCAGATTGTTTCCGCCTTGATGTTAGGATTGCAAGAGGCGTTCGACAGAGAAAAGATACTTTTATTGTTCGACGCAGCCAGCCATCCGAACGAAGAGGTCAAAGTCAGAGCATTAATTTCAATCCTGATCACTTTATACACATATAGAAAACGGACGCAGTTATATCCGCAGATAGCCGACAGGCTAGCGGCTTTGGCCGAAACTCCGGGGTTCATCAAAACGATCCGCACAATCATCCTACGCTTTATCTTAGCCCGCGAGACAGAGAAGATCACCCGCAAACTACAGGATGAGATCATCCCGGAGATGTTAAAATTGAGTCCAAAGCTCAGCAAAAAGATCAATCTCAACGAACTCACCCCTGAAGATTTGACAGGAAATGAAATGAACCCAGAATGGGAAAGCTTCTTTTCTGACAGTACCCTCGGAAAGAAAATGGTAGAATTCGGGGAGCTTCAACAGGAAGGGGCCGACGTCATGCACTCGACCTTCGTTCATTTGAAAAATTTCCCGTTTTTCCATGAATTAAGCAACTGGCTGCTTCCATTCACAATCGAGCATTCTTATTTCGATGATCAGTTCACTCCGGACAACGAAGCTGAAAAGCAGATGCTCGACTCTATGACATTCGCTGCTTTTATGTGCAATTCGGATAAATATTCGCTTTATTTCAGCATGATGCAATTGCCGAAAGAAGCCCGAAAGATGATGATGAACCAATTCGACAGCCAGGCCACAGAAATGATCCAGCAGAATAAAGAAGAATTGATCAGCAAACGTGGAAAACAGGATACGATCATCGGACAGTACATACAAGACCTGTATCGTTTCTTCAAACTATATCCGGGCCATCTGGATTTTACGGATATCTTCACGATGCCGCTCGACTTCCACAATCTTGCCATCCTGCGCCCTTATATATCTGACAAAGAAAGCCTCATAAACATCGCTGAATATTATCTCCGTAAAAACTATTTTAGCGATGCACTGACCATATTCAACCAATTGGCGAAAACGGATCAAGATAGCGACATTCTTTTCCAGAAAATCGGCTATTGCAAGCAAATGGAAGGAGACTTGAAGGGCGCCCTAGAAGCCTACCTACACGCAGACTTGTTGAATTCCGAAAGCAAATGGGTAATCCGACGAATCGCCGGTTGCTACCGTTCACTTAAACAACCGGAAGAGGCTTTGAAATATTACCGCCGGTACGAAGCTTTAAATCCGGATAATTTATCAGTTCAAATCAGCATTGGCCATTGCCATCTCGAACTAAAGGATTATAACGAAGCGTTGAAATGCTTCTTCAAAGTCGATTACCTGGATAACAAAAGCCATAAGGCATGGCGACCTATCGCATGGTGTTCTTTCTTGACAGGGAAATACGACCAAGCACGGAATTACTACAAAAAGATACTGGATAACCAACCCCACGCACAAGATCTGCTGAATGCCGGACATACCGAATGGGCACTGCAGAATATCAAGGGCGCTCTCTCCTTTTACCAGCAGGCGGTGCAAATGGAAAACGGCAACATCCTTAAGTTCCAAGAACAGTTCAGCCAAGATGTAGCAGACCTGTTGATCGCCGGTATAGAAGAAGCCGAAGTCGCCCTGATGTTGGATCAGTTAAGATATAAAATAGAAGGAGCTATTTAAAAATTTAAAATGGAGAATTAAAAATTAGCTACAGATGTAATTTTCAATTCTCCATTTTAAAATCCCTTTATCCTCTGCTTCCAAGGCTATCCGTATC
>ENA-ORUN01002169-ORUN01002169.1-human-gut-metagenome-genome-assembly--contig:-NODE-2169-length-16405-cov-3.336697_pt1 | contig 16405 bp, 15 predicted proteins | sample MGYA00242080_ERZ509209 | MGnify/ENA primary metagenome ERZ509209 (study PRJEB26280, sample SAMEA2338786) | human gut metagenome | biome: human gut; feature: human-associated habitat; material: faeces... | reverse complement strand
TTGTCGCCTCCGCAGAGGCGAAACCCTCTGCACAACAAAAATCAAGTCACCTCTATCAGGTCTTCTCCCGCAACCTCCCCGAGGTGCAGAACATGGAGCTGTTCGACTGGCTCAAGACGCTCTATGAGATCTGGAAGAACCTCGACGCCGAAGTCATCCGTCTCTCCTCCCTCACCGGCATGGGCGAGCTGATGAAGCACGGCTGCACGACCTGCTTCGACCATCACTACGTCTTCCCCAAGGACTCCGGCGACCTCATCGGCGCGCAGTTCGCCGCGGCGGACGAGATCGGTGCGCGTATGTACGCCTCGCGCGGCAGCATGGATCTCTCGGTCAAAGATGGCGGCCTGCCGCCCGACAGCGTGGTGCAGACGGTCGACGAGATCATGAAGGACTCCGCCCGCGTGATCGAACAATATCACGACAAATCGTTCGGCGCGATGCACCGCGTCGCACTCGCCCCGTGCTCGCCGTTCTCCGTGTCTGCCGACCTTCTGCGCGAAAGCGCGGTGCTCGCGCGGCAGTACGGCGTGCGCCTGCACGCCCACCTGTGCGAGACGAAGGACGAGGAAAACTTCATGCTTGCGCGCGAGGGCGTGCGCCCGCTCGAATACATGGAAAAGCTCGGCTGGACGGGCAGCGACGTCTGGTTCGCCCACGGCATCCACTTCAACGATGAGGAGCTGCGCGTACTGGCAAAGACGCGCACAGGCGTAGCGCACTGTCCGATCTCCAACATGAAGCTCTCCTCCGGCATTGCCCGCATTCCGGAGATGCTCTCACTCGGCGTGCCGGTCGGCCTCGCGGTCGACGGCTCGGCCTCGAACGACGGCTCGTCGCTGATGGAAGAGCTGCGCATTTCGTATCTTCTGCACCGCCTGAACAGCAGCAAGGCTGCCCCCGGCGGCTACGACGTGCTTAAAATGGCAACGCGCGGCAGCGCGGCCATCCTCGGCCGCAGCGACGACATCGGCTCGCTTGCAGTCGGCAAATGCTGCGACCTCTTCATGATCGACTCGCGCAGGCTCGAGCTCGTCGGCTCGTGCTTTGACCCGAAGAGCGTGCTCGGCACCGTCGGTGTGCGCGGGCCCGTCGACTACACGGTCGTTCATGGCCGCGTGACAGTCGAGCAGGGGCATCTCGCCACCATTGACGAGGAAGCGCTTGCGCACGACGCGGAAGCAAAGTGCCGCGCGTACTTGAACCGCTGAGGAGACCTTTATGACCGTAGAAATTTGCCGCGGCGATACCGCCGCTCTCCCCTCTTGCGACCGCGCCGCCGAGCTTCTGCCCATAGCGGGCAGTGATCCCCTCACCCTCGCCTGCACGGACGGCGACATGAACGCCGCCTACCGTGTGCTGCGCGCCATCATGGACTACGGCTACGAGCACGAGAGCCCGTCGCGTGTGCGCCTGATCTGCGCGGATGAGACCGCGTACAAGGCATATTCCTTCCAATGGAATATGTGGTTTGCCGCAGAAAAGCCCAGGCACGAGGACTAAGGAAAAACGACCGAAAGCGATGCTTTCGGTCGTTTCTTTATTACAAATAGCGATCCATCTTTTGCAGGATGGCCTCATAGCGTGCGGCAAGCTCCTGCTTCGTCTCGTCAAAGCGCTCGCGCAGCTCCTGCCACGAACGGGCGATGACCTGCGATGCCTCGTCGCGCTCGATACGCAAGCCCGCGGCGATCTCCTCGCTCAGCTCACCCACACTGGCAAAGGCCCCCATCAGCCCGCCCTGCGTTTTGAAAAATTCATCGCCGAAACGCTCTCGTTTCGGATATTTCCCGCCGCGGTAGTTGTCGATGACGATCTCGTAGCGCGCCACAGCGTGCTGCACCGCCGTCTCCCACGAAACATACAGCTCGCGCTGCGCGTTTTCGCCGACGGCGTGCATCCTCTCCGGCGCGCGGCAGAGCTCGTCAAGCTTCGCTGCCATTGCCGCGGCGTTTTCGGCAATACAAAAGCCGTTTTGCCCGTCGGTCACACCCTCAGACGCGCAGGAATTTCGGATCATCACCGTTGCCGTGCCGCTGGCCGCGGCCTCGCGCACAACAAGGCCGTTCGTGTCGAAGGTCGACGGGAAAAGGAAAAGGTCCGCCCTTCCATACCACGCGCGGATGACCTCGCGGTCGGCGATCGCACCGGTGAAAAAGCAGCGGTCGTTCAGCCCCAGCTCTTCTGCATAGCCGCGGATCTCCGCGCCGTCCGCGCCCTCGCCGACGAACACCATGCGGAAGTCGACATTCTGCTCGCGCAGCGTTTTCAGTGCATCCAGGATGATACGGATGCCCTTGTACCACATCAGCCGCCCGACGAAGAGGAAAACCGGTACGTTCCGCGGCAGATCGTACCCGCCTGTCGCCGCGGCGATGGCCCCGTCGGACACCCGTCCGCGCGGCACGTCCACACCGTTTTCCATCACGATGTAGTCGCCCTCGTAGCCGAGCGAGCGCAGATTTTCCCCCGCTCCGCGGCTCACGACCCAGACCTCGTCGCAGCTTGCGACATTCTGCACCAATGCGCGGATGGCGCTCTCCTGCAGGAGCTTGCCGCGCACAGCCTTGGCAATGTCAATGTCATACTTCGTATGATACGTCAGCACGAGCGGCGCGTCGACCACGGCGCGCAGGGAGCGTGCCAGCAGGCACGACGTAATGGGACAGTGTGTGTGCATCAGATCGACCTTGCGCTCCGTCAGCACGCGCGCCGCCTCGGGCGAGAACGGATAGCCCGCCACATAGCCGACGAGTCTGCGCGTATCAATGCTCGGATACCGCAGCACGGGGAACGGAAACGCGCTGTCGTCCGCGCCGGGCACCGTCGGCGTCACGACGATGGCGTTTTTGCCGTGCTTTGTGATCTGCTCCGCATAGTTCACGACGGCGTTTGCCACGCCGTCGATCTCCGGCGGAAAGGAATCGTTCAAAAGGCAGATGGTTTGCTTGTCCATGCCATTGCCCTCCTGTATTTTTTGTTGTTCGGCCGGGCCGAAGTGTGATCCAGTATATCATTTTTTCGGCAAAGATGGTATACTGTATGTGAATTTTACGCGCCGTTCACGCTGAAAGGAGGTCCACCATGCGCATTCTCACCTACACCGTACCGCCGGAGGAGAACGGCCATATGGTTAAGGGCATCCTGCGCGGCGATCTGCACCTCTCCTACACGCTGCTCAAGAGCCTCAAGTGGCGCGAAAATGCCATTCTCTTAAACGGGCAGAGCGTTCATGTCAACGCCATTGTCCATACAGGCGATGTTGTCAGCGTCGCGCTCTCCGAGCGCGCGCCGCGCGAGGACCTCTACTGCGAACACACGGCAAGGCCCAACATCGTCTACGAGGATGACGACCTGCTCGTCCTGAACAAGCCCGCAGGCGTCGCCATGCATCCGAAGGCGGACGACGCCTCCGCGCCGAGCCTTGCCGCGATGCTCACGGGTTATCTTGGCGAAGGCAGCGTGCCGCACTTCGTCAGCCGCCTTGACAAGGGAACCTCCGGCCTGCTCATCGCCGCCAAGAACGACTTTGCCCATCTGCGGCTACGTGCACGACCGCCTGCGCCGTGCGCTGCATTCCGACAATTTACGGCGCGAATACCGCGCCGTTGCCGTCGGCGCTGTCACACCCGATCACGGCGTCATCGACGCCCCCATCGGCCGTGCGGATGGCTCCATCATCCGCCGCTGCGTGCGCGCAGACGGCTTGCCGAGCCTGACGGAATACGAAACGCTGCAAACAAGCGAGCGCTTCACGCTCCTGCGTCTGCGCCCGCAGACAGGGCGCACGCATCAGCTCCGCGTGCACATGGCATATCTCGGCTACCCCCTCGCGGGCGACTGGCTCTACGGCACAGAGGATAAAAATCTCATCGCCCGCCCCGCCCTGCACTCGTATGAGCTGTGGTTCACCCAGCCGATCACCGGACAGGAGTTGCACTTTACAGCGCCTATCCCGCAGGATATGCAGCGTTTACTGGCGTCTGATTCGCTTCTCTAAAGGGGGGTAACAAAGCCCTTTCTCCTTTGATCGCTTGCACGGCCCGAACAGCCGTCATTCTGCTGCTGTTGACCGGTGCCATGGGTAAGCTCAAATCCCCCTGTCTGGTGCTTTTTGTTCCGCACTTCTCGCACAAAGGAGTCTCAAGGTAAAATGCAAAGGGCGTGACCGCAATGGTCACGCCCTTTGTCTGTTCTCTCTTTTCAGCGATTTGCCGATGCTTCGCTCTCATGGAGCACTGTGCCGTCCGGCAGTGTGAACGTATCCGCGCCGGGCGCTGTCGTATCGACCGTCATGCCCGCCATGCGGTAGACGACATCCTCCCCATTGAGCTTTTCCGCCGCGCAGAGAAGGCCATTGCTCACGCTGACCCAATAGCGCTCGACATAGCCGCCCGCATCGGCGGCAGTTTCCACATAGATGCAGTCCAGCGTGTCGAGCAGGCGATAATCGGCAACGGCGATGCGCTTTGCGTCAAGGCGCAGGATATCCTCATAGGTCGGGATGCCCTGCTCTTCGTCAGACGTAAAGGATGCGGCACTCTCGAAATACTCCTTACCGCTGCCATACCACACCCACGTCTTTTCTCCGTTCGTGATGGTGTGGCTCTGTTCACCGCTTGCCGCTTCGGTATCCGCGCGCATCCACGCGCCGTCCACCGAGACGGTGCTGCGGTCCACGCCGCTGCCGCCCGTATAGTAGCGCTCGATCGTGATCGAGCGCGTGTAGCACGCGGGACGCTCGAGCGTGGCGATGGCACTCTGCACCGTGTCGGGCCGCACGGACACGCGGCCCGCACTGCTGTCATCAAGCGATTCATCGCTGCTCTCGCCGCTCTCCGTCTCCTGCGGCAGGACGATGCGTGCAGGGCGGTGCAGCGCGCCGCGCACCACGAACAGCAGCACCAGCAGAACGAGCGCGACAAAAGCAACGCCGATGGGCGACACCCTTCGCTTCTTCATTCTGCTTCACGTCCTTTCCTCTCAGGCGTTAAAGTCGGCGGGTCGCTCGGCCTTGCGGCCGAAGTGCCACAAGATCGCGTCGGCAATGCGTGCGCAGGCGTGACCGTCGCCATAGGGGTTGACGGCGTGCGCCATCGCGTCGTAGGCTTCCCTGCTGCGCAGCAGCTCATTGCCCATGCGCAGCACATCGTCGTATTCCACGCCGCAGAGCTTCACCGTTCCGGCAGCGACCGCCTCGGGGCGCTCGGTCTCTCTTCTCATGACGAGCACAGGCTTGCCGAGCGCGGGCGCCTCCTCCTGGAGTCCGCCGCTGTCGGTCATCACCATGTAGCAGCGCGCCATCAGATTGTGCATCTCGTCCGCGCTCAGCGGGTCGATGAGATGCACGCGCGGCGTACCGGCGAGGAACTTCTGCGCGTTTTCGCGCACAACGGGGCTGAGATGCACAGGATAGACCAGCTCGCAGTCTTCATTTTGCAGTGCGATATCGCGCAGCGCGGTCATGATGTTCTCCATCGGCTGACCGTAATTCTCGCGGCGGTGACACGTGACAAGCACGACCTTCTTGGAATAATCCAGCTCGTTGAGCTCTTCCGTTGTAAAGTGATAATCCTTGCGCACCGTTGTTTTCAGGGCGTCGATGACCGTGTTGCCCGTGATGAAGAGGCCGTCGGTCACGCCCTCCTTCAAGAGGTTCTCGCGGTTATTCTTCGTGGGGCAGAAATAGAGGTCGGCGATGGCCGTAACGAGCTTGCGGTTCATCTCCTCGGGAAACGGAGAGTATTTATCGTAGGTGCGAAGGCCCGCCTCCACATGGCCAACCGGCACCTTGTGGTAAAAAGCAGAAAGCGCACCAGCAAAGGTCGTCGACGTGTCGCCGTGGACTAAGATCATATCGGGCTTTAACTGCTCGATGGCATCATCCATACCGAGCAGGCACTTGCTCGTGATGGTCGAAAGCGTCTGCCGCGGTGTCATAATGTCAAGGTCGCAGTCGGCTTTGAGGTCGAAGACCTCCATCACGCTGTCGAGCATTTCGCGGTGCTGCGCCGTCACGCAGCAAAGGCTCTCGATCTCGTCGCGGGCGGCAAGCTCCTTGACGAGCGGGGCCATCTTGATGGCCTCGGGCCGCGTGCCGAACACGCTCATAATGCGCAGTTTTTCCATATCAGGCATCCTCCTTCTTTTCTTCGTTGGGCTCCTCCGATTGTTCGACCGCAGCGGCAGTCTCCGCGCTCTTCTCCTCTGCCGCGGCCTTTTCCGCCTGCAATGCCTTGTCAATGTCGCGGCGGAAGATGACGCGCGAGGCAAGGAATGCCGCGACCGCCAGCGCCATCAGAAAGAGTATCGCCTTGATCGCGCCGCTCGACGTCAGCACCACGGCGGAGAGGCCGAGGATACTGCTGATGACATACAGCGCCGCGACAGCCTGCTTCTGATTCAGGCCCATGTCGATGAGCCTGTGATGGATGTGACCTCTGTCCGGCGCCATGGGGTTCTGCCCGTGGGCAAGGCGGCGGATGATGGCAAAGAGCGTGTCGAACATCGGAAGGCCGAGGATCAAAAACGGCACCGCGAACGACACGATGGCGTAATACTTGAAAAGGCCCTGAATGGAAATGGTCGCAAGGATGTAGCCAAGGAAGGTCGAGCCCGTGTCGCCCATGAACATCTTTGCAGGATTCTTGTTGAAGGGCAGAAAACCAAGGCACGCGCCCACGAGCGAGGCCATGACGAGCGCCACGTCCCCTTCGGATACCAGAAGCGCGATGACAAGCATCGAAATGGCGCTGATCGTGGAAACGCCGCAGGCAAGGCCGTCCAGTCCGTCGATGAGGTTGACGGCGTTCGTGATGCCAACGATCCACAAGACCGTAATGGGAACGGACAGCCAGCCAAGGTCCCAATACGGACTCTCGGCAAAGACGTTCGGATTTGAGAGCGTCTGGATGACGACGCCGTGGAACACGGCAACGAGCGCCGCAAAGATCTGCACGCAGAACTTAAAGTACGCCCGCAGCGGAGACATATCGTCCACCACGCCCAGCACGACGATGATCGACGCGCCCAGCAGGATGCCCTGCAGCTGGTGGTCGATTTTCACGAACAGCAGCATACTCACGATGAAGCCGAGGAAAATGGCAAGGCCGCCCAGTCTCGGCACGGGCTTTTTGTGCATCCGGCGGTTGTCTTTCGGCACGTCGATCGCACCGATCTTATAGGCGAAGGACTTCACCATCGGGCACATCAGAAAGCTGACAACGAAGGCGCACAGCAGCGCCGCGCCCACGCTCAGCAATAACTCTTTGGGTATCTCATTCATTCTCTCTCACCTTTTCAGCGCGCCACGAAGCCGACCTTCTTATAGACCTTGCGCAGCGTTTTTTCCGCCACATAGGACGCCTTCTGCGCGCCCGCACGGTACACGGACTCGAGATACGCCTTGTCCGCGAGAATGCGCGTGGCCTCTTCGCGGATGGGACGCAGCGTTTCGATGACGGCGTCGCCCACGGCGAGCTTGAACGCGCCGTAGCCCTGACCGGCGAACTCGCGCTCGATCTCGTCAAAGCTCTTGCCCGTCACGGCGGAGTAGATCGTCATCAAATTGGCGACGCCGGGCTTGTGCTCGGGGTCGTAGCGCACGCAGTTTTCCGTGTCGCTGTCGGTCACGGCGCGCTTGAACTTGCGGCGGATATCCTCGGGCTTTTCCATGAGATAGACGGAGCCGTTGGGGTCCTTGTCGGACTTCGACATTTTGCTCATCGGGTCGCTCAGGCTCATCACACGCGCGCCGACCTTGGGAATGTACGGCTCGGGCATCTTGAACACGTCGCCGTAGATACCGTTGAAGCGCTGGACGATGTTGCGGCAGAGCTCGACGTGCTGCTTCTGGTCCTCGCCCACGGGGACATAGTCGGGCTGATAGAGCAGGATATCCGCCGCCATCAGCGCAGGATAGGTGAAAAGACCGCCGTTGATGTTTTCACTGTTTTTCGCCGACTTGTCCTTGAACTGCGTCATGCGCGAGAGCTCGCCGAACATCGTGTAGCAGTTCAGGATCCAGCCGAGCTCGGCGTGCTGCGGCACGTGGGACTGGATGAACAGCGTGTTCTTCTCGGGATCAAGGCCGCAGGCGATGTACTGCGCAAGCTGCTCGAGCGTGCGGCGGCGCAGCGCTGCGGGGTCCTGACGGACCGTGATCGAGTGCATATCGGCCATGAAGTAGTAGTTGTTAAATTCTTCGTCGCGCTCCGCCCAGTTCTTGATGGCGCCGAGGTAGGACCCGAGGGTCAGATCGCCGCTGGGCTGAATGCCGGACAGCATCACTTTTTTGTGCGCCGTGCTTTCCATGTTTTCCATCGTTTTTTCTCCGATCTGTTTGTTTTTCTGATTTTATCTCGAATTGCGCCGTTAGGCGCAGCTATCGACCCAATTTGTTATGTTACCATATCGTTTTCCGAATTGCAATCTCCCGCAGAAATAAAAGTATCGGCCGCCGCGCCGCCTTCGCTCAAAACAGGCTCGCCTTTCGTTGACTTTTCGGGCAAAATATGGTGTAATAGAGTATCTTTATTTTGACGACACTTCAGGAGGTCATCTATGTCCATCGACATGAAGTATTTTGAGGAAATGGAAGCGAAGATCCCGCACGGCAAGGTGCGCACGCGCTTCGCTCCCTCCCCCACGGGCTATATGCACGTGGGCAACCTGCGCACCGCACTCTACACCTATTTGATCGCCCGTCACGCCGGCGGCACCTTTATCCTCCGCATCGAGGATACCGACCAGGGCCGTCTCGTTGAGGGCGCAACGGACGTCATCTACCGCACGATGGCGGAATGCGGCCTTTCTCACGACGAAGGTCCCGACGTCGGCGGCCCCGTCGCCCCGTATATCCAGAGCGAGCGCCGCGACACCTACGGCAGGTACGCCGAGCTGCTCGTCGAGCGCGGCGGCGCCTATTACTGCTTCTGCGAAAAGATGGAGAGCGCCGAGGATTCCGGCGAGTTCGACCGCGCGGACGATCCCTGCCGCGACCTGCCGCTCGAAGAGGCCAAGGCGCGCGTCGCCGCGGGCGAGCCCTACGTCATTCGCCAGCGCATCCCGAAGGAGGGCACCACGACCTTCCACGATGCGAGCTTCGGCGACATTACGGTCGAAAACAAGACGCTCGACGATCAGGTGCTCTTAAAGCGCGACGGTCTGCCGACCTACAACTTTGCCAACGTCATCGACGACCACCTCATGGGTATCACCCATGTTGTGCGCGGCAGCGAGTACCTCTCCTCCGCGCCGAAGTATAACCTCCTCTACGAGGGCTTCGGCTGGAAGGTGCCGACCTACGTGCACTGCTCTCCCGTCATGCGCGACGCACAGCACAAAATGAGCAAGCGCAACGGCGACCCGAGCTATGAAGACCTCAAGGCGCAGGGCTACCTGACGCCCGCCATCCTCAACTATGTGGCGCTGCTCGGCTGGTCGCCGCGCGGCGAGCAGAGCGAGCAGGAGTTCTTCACGCTCGACGAGCTGGTCGGGGCGTTCGACATCGGCGGCATCTCCAAGTCCCCCGCCATCTTCGACATCGAAAAGCTGACCTATTTCAACGCCAACTATCTGCGCAATCTCCCAGCGGAGGAGTTCTGTAAAGTCGCTGAACCTTACATCCGTCAGGCCGTGAAGAACGAGGCATACTCCGTCTCCGAGATCGCGGCGCTCTTACAGGCACGCTGCGAAAAGCTCACCGACATTCCCGAAAAGGTCGACTTCTTCGACGCCCTCCCCGAGTACGGCGTTGAGTGCTACACGAACAAAAAGTCCAAGACCAACAGCGAGGTCTCGCTCGATATGCTTCAGAAGGTGCTCCCCAAGCTCGAAACGCTTCCCGCGTGGACGAATGAGGCCATCCACGATATGCTCGTCTCGTTCGCCGAGGAGCTCGGCGTGAAGAACGCGACGCTCATGTGGCCGCTGCGCATCGCCGTCGCGGGCAAGCTCGTCACGCCCGGCGGCGCAGTCGAGATCTGCCACATTCTCGGCCGCGAGGAGACAGTCAGGCGCGTCAAGGCCGGTATCGCCAAGCTTTCATGATCGACTGCTACTGCCCCACGCTTTCGCGCGGCCTGCTCCGGCACGAATTTTGGAACACCGCCGCCGCGTTCGGCGTGCTCACGCTGCTGGGCTTTGCTGTTTCTCTCATCAAGCCGGAGCTTGCGCAGGGCGTGCTCGACCGTTTCACCGTGCAGATCGAGCAGCTTGGGCTCACCAATGATGTGCCGCAGTCGCAAATGATGGCGACGCTGTTTTTCAACAACGTCATCGCGTCGCTCCTCTCGATGCTCTACGGGCTCATCCCGTTTCTGCCGCTCAGCGCGCTCGCGCTCGGCACCAACGCGCTGATGCTCGGCGCGTTCGCCGCGCTGTATCTTTCACAGGGGCTTGGGCTCGGCATCTATCTCGTCGGTATCCTGCCGCACGGCGTCTTTGAGCTCACGGCGCTCATCCTCGCCTGCACGCTGGGCCTTCTCATCTGCCGCACGGGAACGGACCGTCTCCGCCGCAAAAAGGAGGCCGTCCCGCTCTGGCCGCGCCTTCAGGACTGCCTGCGCGTGTTCCTCTTCGGCGTCGTGCCGCTGCTCGCTGCCGCGGCGCTCATCGAGGCCTATATCACGCCCGTGCTGCTCGCACTTGTGATGTGATCGCCGACGGTTGACTTTCACCGGATACAACTATATAATGGACCTGTCAAGAATTTGTAAGATGTTTATCTGCTGTTTCTTCAGGATTTGAGGAAAAGCACCGCTCCCGCGGCGCTTTTCCTTTTTCAGCAGCAGAAATATGAGAGATCGAGAGCAGATTGTCCCGCCGCGGGACAGAGAAAGAGAGGGCTACATGGCACAGCCGGCTTCTGTCAGCAAAACCACCGTCCAGAATATGACCGAGGGGAGCTATGTCTCCCTGATTTTGCGCTTTGCGCTGCCCATTTTCATCAGTCAGGTCTTTCAGCAGCTCTACAGCACAGCGGATGCGTTCATCGTGGGCAAATACCTCGGCACGAACGCCTTCGCCGCCGTCAGCTCGTCCGGTACGCTCATCATGCTGCTTACCAGTCTGTTTATCGGCACAGCCATGGGCGCGGGCGTCGCCATCTCCAAATACTTTGGCGCGGGCGACTATGAAAACGTCTCGCGCGCCATCCATACGAACCTTGCCTTCGGCATCGTCTCGGGCGCGGCGCTGACGGTCATCGGCGTCTGCCTCACGCCGACGTTCCTCGTCTGGATGAACACGGACGCGCAGGTCATGCCGCAGGCGGTCGAATACTTCCGCTATTACTTCCTCGGCGTGCTGGCGACCGTGCTCTACAATATGTGCACGAGCATTCTGAACGCTCTTGGCGACAGCCGCCGCCCCCTGCACTACCTGATTATTTCCTCGCTTGTCAACATCGCGCTCGACCTTCTGTTCATCGGCGCGTTCCGCTGGGGCGTGTGGTCCGCCGCCGTGGCGACCGTCATCTCTCAGGGCACGAGCTGCGTGCTCTGCCTCATCCACCTGCTCAAAAAAGGCGAGGTCTATACCGTCACGCCGCGCAGCATCCGTTTCCATAGCGGGATGCTCAGCGAGATCATTCGCTACGGCCTTCCCTCCGGCGTGCAGAACTGCGTCATCGGCCTTGCCAACGTCATCGTCCAGTCGCAGATCAATTCGTTCGGTATGCTTGCCATGGCCGCCTACGGCGCGCACTGCAAGATCGAGGGCTTTGCCTTCCTGCCCATCACGAGCTTTACGATGGCCTGCACTACATTCGTCGGGCAGAACTTAGGCGCCAGGCAGTATGACCGCGCCAAGAGCGGCGCGCGCTTCTGCATCCTCATCGCCGTCATCATGGCCGAGCTCATCGGATTGTGCTACTACATCTGGGCAAGCCAGCTCATCACGCTCTTCGACGGCACACCCGGCGTTGTGGCGCTCGGCGTGCAGCAGGCGCGCACGGTGGCGCTCTTTTACTGCCTGCTTGCGTTTTCACACTCCATCGCGGCGGTCTGCCGCGGCGCGGGCCGCGCGGTCGTGCCGATGATGATCATGCTCTCCGTCTGGTGCGTCATCCGCATCATCTACATCATGCTCGTCGTCCACTTCATCGGCGAGATTGGCTACATCTACTGGGCCTATCCTCTCACTTGGGCGATCAGCTCCACCATTTACCTCATTTACTACCTGCGCTCTGACTGGGTGCACGGATTTGAAAGGTGATCTTTATGTCCACCCCCGCCTTCCGCTTTCGCATTGCTGCCCCCGACGACGCCCCCGCGCTCGTCAATATCTACGCGCCGTATGTGGAACAGACAGCCATCTCATTTGAGTACGACGTGCCGTCGGTCGACGAGTTCCGCCGCCGCATGGCTGACGTTTCGCAAAAGTACCCCTATCTCGTCGCCGAGGACGAAAACGGTCAGATCCTCGGCTATGCCTACACGCACACCTTCATCGCGCGCGAGGCCTACGACCACTGCGCGGAATCGACGATCTACCTGGCCCCCGACGCGCGCAGGCACGGTCTCGGCAAGCGCTTCTACCGCACGCTCGAGGAATTGTCGCTCGCGCAGAACATTTACAATCTCTACGCCTGCATCGGCGAGCCGCAAGGCGCGGGCGATGAATATTTGACGGACAATAGCATCCGCTTCCACGAGCACCTGGGCTTCCGGCGCATCGGCGTCTTTACGCGCAGCGGGTATAAATTCGGCCGCTGGTATAATATGTCCTGGGCGGAAAAGCTGCTCACCGAGCCTCCGGAGCACCCCGAGGCCGTCATTCCCTTCCCTCAGCTCGAGCCCACGCTGGTCGCCGATATTCTTCGGCGCGCCTCCGAATAAAAAAACAAAATTTTACAAAAATCATGCACGCCCTATTGACATTGCCGATGGGGTGTACTATATTTTCGCTCAAGTTAATACCGCAAACCGTTGAAGCGGAGATAACGGCAATGATGCCTTCACAGAGAGCCTGCGACGCTGAAAATCAGGCAAGATACACATTGTCAAATGGACCGCCGAGGGTGCAGCGAAATGCGCTTTGCGCGCAGAGTATCCTGCAACGTGTTGGCATACGTCAGTTGCCGGGAGATATGATGGTATCTCCGCCAAGCGCACGGAAAATCTCCCGTGAATTCAAGGTGGCACCGCGGATTGTTCGTTTTTCGTATCGCATTCGTCCTTGACAGACGACATCGTTCTGTCGGGGGCGCTTTTGTTTGCGCAGAAAGCTCCTTTGGCAGAACGCCAAAGGAGCTTTTCTTTTTCAGGAGGTCACGTATGAATATCCTACCACCGCTCGAAACCGTGAAGGACCTCGCCGCGGCGAAGCAGTACGACGTGCTGCCGCTGAGCTGCGAGATCCTCTCCGACTTCATCACTCCCATTGAGGCGATGCGCATCCTTAAAAATGTGTCCACCCACTGCTATATGCTCGAATCCGCGCAGGCGGACGACCGCTGGGGACGCTACACGTTTCTCGGCTTTGACCCAAAGCTCGAGATCACCTGCATCAACGGCGAACTGAAGGCCGGCGGCCTCACCGTCCGCACGGACGACCCGTCCCAATATCTGCGCGAGCTGCTCACCGGCTATAAAAGCCCCCGCTTCGACTACCTCCCCTCCTTCACCGGTGGGCTTGTGGGCTGCTTCTCCTACGACTATCTCAAATACAGCGAGCCGAGCGTCCGCTGCGGCGAGCAGGATGAGGACAGCTTCAAGGACGTCGATCTGATGCTGTTCGACAAGGTCATCGCTTTCGACCACGTGCGGCAGAAGATCGTGCTCATCGTCAACATGGCGCTCAGCGACGTCGAGGTCGGCTACAACAAGGCCCGGCTCGAGCTGGAGCAGCTCGTCTCCCTTCTCAAAACCGGCGAAAAAAAGCAGGAGATCCCCGGACGGCTCCTCGGCGAAGTCACGCCGCTCTTTTCCAAAGAGCAGTTCTGCGCGATGGTCGAGACCGCCAAGCATCACATCCGCGAGGGCGACATCTTCCAGATCGTGCTCTCGAACCGCCTGAGCGCGCCGTTTGAGGGAAGCCTGCTCGATACCTACCGCGTGCTGCGCACGATCAATCCCTCGCCGTACATGTTCTACTTTTCCGGCACTGACGTCGAGGTCGCGGGCGCCTCGCCCGAAACACTCGTCAAGCTGAAAGACGGCGTGCTGCACACCTTCCCCCTTGCCGGCACCCGTCCGCGCGGCAAAACGGAGGAAGAGGACAAGGCGCTCGAAGAAAGCCTCCTGCACGACGAAAAGGAGCTCGCCGAGCACAATATGCTCGTCGACCTCGGGCGCAACGACCTCGGCAAGGTGAGCAAATTCGGCACGGTGCAGGTCGAAACGCTGCACTCCATCGAGCGCTACTCCCATGTATTTAGATTTGTTCCTGCACCTCCAACAGGCAAGTTTGACCATATCTATACCGACAAAGAACTATACAAAGACTTCAATCTTCCTCAAAAGTACATAGATGTGATAGAAGCAGTCGTCAAGGAACGCAAATAGAAATGACTATCTGTCATATTACAAAAGTTTTCGTATCTTTTCCTTTATTGGCATAATTCGCTAAACATGGTATACTCCTAACAGGTGACAAGCCTAAATCGGCTAATATATCACCAATGAGGAGATACAGTCATGAAAAAGACGGGCATTATTGTCTTGTCATTGTTTATGGTACTCCTATCTGGTTGTGGGAGCACCGCACAAGAGACACCTAAAAATGATACACCATCTACCGTTTCAGACTATGATATCACCGTTACTATGGTAGAGGGAACGGACACTTATGATATTGACGGAAAGTACACTGGAGAAGTTGTCAATGGCAAGCCACAAGGTGTCGGAACATTCAAAGCAGATGGAGAAAACGGGTCTACATATATGTATGAAGGTAATTTCTCTGATGGAGCCTATAACGGCTATGGAGTGACAACCATCATAAATGATGGCGAAACATTGGAGATGTCAGGAACATACACAAATGGAGAGTTTACACCGACTACAGGTGAGTCTTTCAACTACATTGGTCAGTTAGACCTATTCGGTAAATTTGCAGTTCCAGATGCAGTGATTGAGTATATTGACGCAAATGAAAATCTATTCCCTACTGCAACGAATGAAGCGGTACAGTCCTCTGACATACAAGATTTCTCAAGTAAACAGTTCAATAAGACACGCAGACAAGATCAGATTGGCTTAGTAAAGTTAGACCTCTACGCCGTGCAGGTGTTTGAGGATGACTACTTGGGAGGTAAGCTAACATACCTTTTGGCCGCTGATGACGATAATAACTATTATGCTCTGTACTATTTGGACAGCACAGAGGTTTACAATGAAGATACATTTACAGCCTACGCCATTCCATGCTCAACATCTTCGTTTGATAACATAAGCGGTGGGACCACCAATGTCATCGTTTTAGCTGCTTGCTATATCGAGTAATAGCTTTGAAGAGGCTCTCTCCGATAAGGAGAGAGCCTCTTATTATGTCCCCTAATGAATAAATCTACATTAGAATTGGCTAACCAAGCAGTAGCAACAATTAACCTAAATGGGAGAATGAATAAATCTACATCGAGGTCAGTCAATTATGCCTTAGCCACAAATAACTTAAATGGGAGTCGCCAAAAAGAGCAAGCGCTATGTCTCCCCTGAGCGTGCGGCGCAGCTCAGGGCGCTGCTCGCCCCCGGTATTTTAGCCGCGGGCGTATTCGTCAACGAGCCGGTCGAGTCCGTGGCCGGGCTTCTTGACCGCGGCGTCATCGACGTCGCGCAGCTCCACGGCAGCGAGGATGCTGCTTACATCGCTTCTCTGCGCGTGCTGACGGACAAGCCTATCTTCCGCGCCTTCAAGATCAAAAGCGAAGACGATCTCCCCGCCATTGAAAGCTGCACCGCCGACCTCGTGCTGCTCGATTCCGGCGCGGGCACGGGCAAAACCTTCGACTGGTCGCTCGTCCAAAGCGTCCGGCGTCCGTATTTTCTCGCCGGCGGCTTAGACCCCGAAAACGTTGCAGACGCCATTGCCGCGCTGCACCCTTACGGCGTGGACGTCAGCTCCGGCATTGAGACGGACGGCGTCAAGGATGAAGTCAAAATGGCGGCGTTCGTCGCCGCCGCGCGCAGGGAGGGCTGAAAATGTCGAATCCGAACGGACGCTTCGGCGTGCACGGCGGACAGTACGTTCCCGAAACGCTAATGAACGCCATCATCGAGCTGGAGGAGGCTTATAACCACTACAAGGCCACACCCCTTCCCCACCATCGTACGCGACTTCCAGTCCGTCATCTCAAGCGAGATCAAGCAGCAGATGCTTGCAAAGGAAGACCGCCTTCCCGACGCTGTGGTCGCGTGCGTCGGCGGCGGCTCGAATGCCATCGGCAGCTTTTACCACTTCATCA
>ENA-ORUN01002136-ORUN01002136.1-human-gut-metagenome-genome-assembly--contig:-NODE-2136-length-16609-cov-18.150115_pt1 | contig 16609 bp, 16 predicted proteins | sample MGYA00242080_ERZ509209 | MGnify/ENA primary metagenome ERZ509209 (study PRJEB26280, sample SAMEA2338786) | human gut metagenome | biome: human gut; feature: human-associated habitat; material: faeces... | reverse complement strand
CCCGCAGGCCGCAAGCAATCAGCCCTGCGGGCTGTTGCTTAGCCCGCGGGAGAATATCCACCATCTCCGCCAGAAGTCGCAGATTGCATTTTGAGACAGAGGGGAATATACTTATATTGGATAGATTCCAATACTATAGCAATCCAACTTTTTAATGCAACAGCGGTGAATTGCATATCGCAAAGATGCCGTTTGAATGTTGCACGAATTTCTTAACTTGCGATAAAATTTGCGATAAACGATTTTTGGAAGGAATATAATCATGTCGAAAGATGAATATTTGATCACAGATCCACCCCTTAAAGCGCTGACTGTTTTTGCGATGCCGATGATCCTTGGTAGCTTTTTTCAACAAGTATACAATATGGCCGATTCCATAATAGTTGGTCAATTTGTTGGCTCCTCGGCACTTGCGGCTGTTGGTGCTTGTGCTGCACTGACCAATGTTTTTATTTGTGTGGCGCTTGGTGCTGGTGTGGGCGCAGGTGTGCTTGTAAGCCGCTATTTTGGTGCAAAAAATTATGGTAAAATGAAAACCATTGTGTCAACGTCCCTGATCAGCTTTTTGATCTTAAGCGTTGTCCTTGGTGTCTTTGGCTTTTGCTTTTCCCATTTCATGATGAGCGGATTACAGACCCCTGCCGATATATTGGAAGAAGCAGTATTGTATCTGCGTGTCTACTTTGTGGGTTTCCCATTTCTATTCATGTACAACATTCTTTCCACCATGTTCACTTCCATCGGTGAATCCAAAATTCCGTTGGGACTGCTGATATTCTCATCTATCCTGAATATTTTTATGGATCTCTGGATGGTGGCCGGTCTTGGTCTGGGGGTGTTTGGTGCAGCCCTTGCGACCTTGATCGCACAAGGAATTTCTGCCGTGTTTTCGTTTTTGATCTTTCTGTCTCGGATGCGGCAATACAAGAGCTCCTTTAGCAGGTTCGACCGGCAGGAGCTGTATTCCATGCTTCGCATTGCGGTACCATCGGTTTTGCAGCAGTCCACAGTGTCTATCGGTATGATGATCGTGCAGGCAGTGGTAAATCCCTTCGGCACACAGGCACTTGCCGGGTATGCGGCAACGATGCGGGTAGAAAATGTTTTTTCGCTGATCTTCGTATCCATCGGCAATGCAGTTTCGCCGTTTGTATCCCAGAATCTTGGCGCAAAGAAAATTGAGCGTATCAAAAAAGGGTATCATGCTGCACTGGTGTTGGATCTATGCTTTGCAGTTCTTGCTTTCGTGGTCATTGAAACACTGCACACACAGATTTCCTCGTTGTTCTTGGGAAAAGACGGAACCGCGTTGGCCTATCAGGTGTCCGGTGATTATATGAGATGGCTTGGTTACTTTTTCATCTTCATGGGCATCAAGATGGCAACGGATGGCGTTCTTCGCGGACTTGGAATCATGCGGCCGTTTCTTATTGCAAATATGGTAAACCTTGCAATCCGCTTGTCTGTTGCCTTGATTTGTGCACCGCGTTTTGGCATTGCTTTTGTTTGGCTTGCAGTCCCGGCAGGTTGGCTTGCAAACTTCCTTATTTCCTATGCGGCGCTCAGAAGATCGTGGCCAGAGGATAAAGCGGCGGTATCTCAATGATTTCATGCAGTGGAGAGGTGCTTTGTTCTGACGGGCTTCACTTACAGAGAATGTGACGCGAAAAAAATTCGCCGGTGTTCCGTTCAGAAAATCAGATGCTCGCTAAAATATCTGTCAGTGTGGCGACAAATGCTTCATCCTGCTCCTTCGTCCGCTTTGTGCTCCCCTTGGGGTGCTTTCCGGCACGGAGGAGTTTTTTGTTTTCATAACGCCGCAGCATGAGAGCTTCTATGTTGTCGGCGGTGTATTCCAGACCGTTCTGGTTCAGCACCCGGGCGCACTTGGCAAGGCACATACTCGCCAGCCCGTAGTCCTGTGTTACGACAATATCCCCCGGTTTTACCCGGTTGACGAGAGCAAAATCTACGCTGTCTGCCCCTTTATCGAACACCAGCGTCTGCGCACCTTCCCGCTCGATTTGGTGGGAGGTGTCGCACAGGATGATGATAGGAACGCCGAACTGTTTTGCAATCTGCAATGTCAGGTCCACCACCGGGCAGCCGTCTGCATCGATCAAAATATTCATCGGCTTTCCTCCATCGCCCACCGAAAGGCTTTCGCGGTACGCAAATCGGCGTTTTTGAAATGCCCGCCGCTGTTCCACTCAAGGGTGCAGTCTGTGCCACGCTCTGCAAGTCGGCTGTGCAGGGTGCGGATGTTATCACCTACTGCAGCCATGACAGCGTTTTTCGTATGCTCTTCCTTGTTGCCAAGGCTCAGATAAACGCGCTGTGCCTGTATCGGGTGCTGCTGTTCAAACTTCATCCATTCCGGAAACCACACAGAGGGCGAGGCGGCGGCGATACCGTAGAACAGATCAGTCTGGGTGGATGCCCACAATGCAAACAGCCCGGCCAGCGAGTAGCCGCCCAGAATGATTTTGACATTTTCCGGGAGAGGATACTGCTGCTTCAGCGTGGGAATGACCTGCTCTGTCAGGAAGCGCAATGTCTTCCCGGCCTTACCGCCAAATCCTTGCTTTCCCCACACAGCAGGGGCTTCCCACGGAGAAAGTGCATCGTTCCAGCTTTCCACGGGCACGGCCGCAAACAAAAAGTGGTGCGCACTCTGTGCAATAGCGGCAATCTCGCTTTCCATGCTTTGCAGCTCGTGTTCGCCGGTCATTTGGAGCAGTAGGTATTCTGCATGGGCTTCGCCGTAAATGCGGCAAGGTCTGTTCCCGATTTGCATTGTCTGTGCGGTCACTGCGACATCCTCCCGAAAAAATTTGATAAGCCCAGTATAGCAACTGAAAAATCATTTTGCAATTCAAAAGGCGTTCGCATTCGCAAGCAGTGTCTTCGTAAAAAAGCTGGCACCTGATTTGAAGTTGCGCGAGGCTTCCAGAGTGATGTATCAGCAGTTTTTGAACGATCATGCCGTAGCCCATAAGCGGCAGACGAACCGGGCACGTGGGATCTGAACAGGGCAGCGTTATTCAATACCGCTAAGCTCGCGGTACAGCGTGCGGGCATAGGAATCTGTCATGCCGCTGATATAGTCGGTGACCATCAGCAGCCGGAGGTACAAGTCAAAAGATTCCGTGCCGGTTCGGGTGTTTTGGTAATCCTGCTTGTAATTGCCGGAGAAGATGGCGAGAAGCTTTTTGTCGGCCTTGGAAGGTGCCTGCCCGTCGGTGCAGTATGCAGAGTCATAGTACAGCACGGCGGGAACAAAATGATCCAGCAGAAAATCGAGAATGACCTGTCCGGACAGCTCCAGTTTCAGGATGCCGGGCGTATCAAAGGCGAATTTCCGCATGGCCCCTTTCAGGATGTCAATGGTGATGGCGTGATTGGTTCCTTCAAACAGATCACCGCAGTAGGTTCCGGCCATGATCTCTTTATATTTGCAGGAAAAGCGGTAGATGGCTACATACATCAGCCACTGACGCGTTTGGGTGAGCCATTTTTTAAATGCAGCGCTGTCGTTTTCTGGGGTGTGGTCTGCACCGCGCAGCGCGGAAAGTTCTTGGATCCGCTCATCGGAGAAGTACTCAGGGCTTCTGCGGGGAACGATCTTTGAATGGTCATAAGAATTTGTGTAATATTCAATGAACTGGTCAAGGGTGAACAGGCCCTTTTTAAAGGCATCTTCCAGATCGGCAGTAGAGTATGCAATGTCGTCAGCTGCTTCCAGCAGGTAGGTCAGCGGATGGCGCACGATGCCTTTGTCGGGAGTGGTGGTCCCAACCGCTTCCGAGATCTGCTCAAAAGGCTCCTGTTCTGCAGCGAAGAAGCCGAGTTTGTGCTTTCGGATATCCGCACTGCCTTTATCAACGGAGCAGGAGTCGGTGGGGTATTTTACCAGCGTGCTGATGATCGCTTTGGACAGATTGAGGCTGGAACCGTGTTTTGCTTTCAGCAGGATCCGCAGCGCCTGTGCATTGCCCTCAAAATTTTCCAGATCAGCGATCATCTGCGCGGATAACCAGCTGCGAAGGGGCTGTCCTTTGTATTTTACATGGTCGAGGTTCTCTTTGAACCAGTCACCGATCACGGTCTCGCCGAAATGCCCGAAGGGCGGATTGCCGAGGTCGTGCAAAAGGCCGGCGCAGAGCAGGACTGATGCGATGGCTTCGGCATCCTCCGGCACGGTAATATCAGTTGGCTTGTACTGTGTTGTGTTTTTGGAGATCATGATGCCAAGCTGCCGGGCGATCGTGGAGACTTCGATCGAGTGCGTCAGGCGGGTTCGGATGAAATCACTCTTGTCCAGAGGAAACACCTGCGTTTTATCCTGCAGCCTGCGGAATGCAGCGCTGGAAACGATCCGGCTGTAGTCCTTTTCAAATGCATTGATGGGATACTCCTTGAACGAATCGGGCTCAGGAGGTTCAGAAGAGAGCTTTTCAGTTGACAGCAATTTTGCCCATTCCATAATCAGTACACCTCGCTTTTGAAACGTCGTGATTAAAAATCTGCAAAAGGCATCGGCCTTCCATCACTGCCATTATACAAAAGAAACGCTGCTCCGGCAACAAAAAACGGATTCTCTGAAAAAAAACACAAAAACTGCAGCTTGAACATGTGCAGAGTTCCAATTTATTTCGGGATCCGAAAAAAGGAAAGCGGAGTGTTATGCTGCGGTGTACTACTTCCGTCAGATGCACCCGAAATTGAATCAGACAAAAGCTTCCCTTTCCGTGGGCTGCGTGCCTGCGGCGGGGAAGCTTTTTGTATGCCTGCGGGGCAGGAACGGCGGGATATCAGCCAGATTGCACAAAACGCATTGCACAAAATTGAACAGCTTTTCAGGAAAAAATCTTGCTATTCCGCTTGCGCTCATGTATAATGGACTTGACTTGAAAGGTAGGATGTTTAAAAACACTCTGCCGTATGCTGCTGCAGATGACTTGAAAGGTGGAACATGGGATGTTGTATAAGAAAGCTTCTGAGATGAAACCCACTCCGATCCCCCATTGCATGGGCGGCGAGGGCACCGTGATGATGGAACGCCTGCTGGACGCGCCTGCCGAAATGCTGGGCAAGGGCCGCGCCTACGTGCGCCACACGCTGGCACCGGGCGTGACCATTGGCAGGCACACGCATGAGCACGAGATGGAAAGCATGGTCATCGTCTCCGGCCGCGCTGTCCACATTATCAACGGCGAGGAGCAGATCTTGGAGAAGGGCGACATCATTGCCGCCATGCCCGGCGACACCCACCAGATCGCCTGCCTGGGCGACGAGCCGCTGGTGCTGATCGCACAGGTGCTGTACGAATAAAGGAGGAGCTTCAGATGGAACAGATCCGCAGTGCCGATGTTCTGGCCAATTTTCCGCAGGTGGATGAGGAAAAACTGAACGCCGCCCTTGCCGCCGAAGCTGCCGCCAGTAACCGCAAGATCATTGTGCTGGACGACGACCCTACCGGCGTACAGACGGTACATGATATCTATGTTTATACAGATTGGACGGTAGAAAGCCTGCGCAAGGGCTTTGCTGCGCCGGAAAAGCTCTTCTTTATTCTGACCAACAGCCGCGGCTTTACCGTGGCCGAGACCACCAAGGCCCACCGCGAGATCGCGGAGAACACCGCCAAGGTGGCCCGCGAGTTCGGCATGGACTACCTTATCATCAGCCGCGGCGACTCCACCCTGCGCGGCCACTACCCGCTGGAGACCGACCTGTTGCGCGAGGTGACGGAGGCTGAGAACGGTTACAAAATGGATGGCGACATCCTGTGCCCCTACTTCCGCGAGGGCGGACGCTTTACACTGGACAACGTGCATTATGTGCGCTACGGCGCAGAGCTTGTGCCCTGCGGCCAGACCGAATTTGCCAAGGACGAGACCTTTGGCTACCACGCCAGCAACCTGTGCGAATACATTGAGGAAAAAACCGGCGGCAAAGTCCGTGCAGGAGACGTGACCTGCATCTCGCTGGAAAGCCTGCGCGCCATGGACTTTGACGGCATCGAGGCCCAGCTGCTGGCGGTGCACGATTACGGCCATGTGATCGTCAACGCAGTGGCGGACTGCGATGTGAAGGTGTTTGCAGTGGCACTGTACCGCGCCATGGCAAAGGGCCGTCACTTCACCATCCGCAGTGCGGCCGCACTGGTCAAGGCCATCGGCAATATTTCCGACCAGCCGCTGCTCACCCGGGAAAAGATGGTCACGCAGGAAAGCAAGGCAGGCGGCATCATCGTGGTGGGCAGCCACACCAAAAAGACCACTGCCCAGCTGGAAGAACTGAAAAAAGTACATGGCATCGAGTTTATTGAGATGGACAGCGACAAGGTGCTGGTGCCGGGCGAGCTGGAAAAGGAAGCAGCCGCCATCGTGGCCCACTGCTCACAGCAGATCGCAAAGGGCATCACCTGCTGCGTGTCCACAAAGCGCGTGGTGCTCACCCTGCCGGACGACACCCCGGAAGCAGCCCTCGTGCGCAGCGTTGCCATCAGCGATGCACTGCAGAGCTGCGTGGGCAGGCTGACCGCTTCCCCGGCTTTTGTGGTGGCAAAGGGCGGCATCACCAGCAGCGACGTGGGCGTGAAGGCCCTGCGCGTGAAATGCGCCAAGGTGCTGGGCCAGATCCGGCCGGGCATCCCGGTATGGCAGACCGGTGCCGAAAGCCTGTTCCCCGGCACGCCGTACATTATCTTCCCGGGCAATGTGGGCGAAGTGTCCACCCTGCGGGAAGCGGTGGAAATTTTGCTGGGCTGACAGCCTGACGATTTAGAATTGTCTCCGCTCTGCTCTGACAATATCAGAGGAAAAATTATTTTAAATATTGCAAACAAGCCAGCCCTGCGGGGCTGGCTTGTTTGCTTTTTCACGGGAAGGAGTCGTGGCGGTTAACGGCGTATTGCCTGCGCTGGCTCCCTGCGGGAGCATTCGCGCGGCAGATAACGCAAACGTTATGTTCAGGCCCCGCTCCCCTGCGGGGAGCTGCCGCCGTAGCGGCTGAGGGGCCTTGAAATCGGCGCAACACAAAAAATCCTTTAGCGCAGCGACTTGGATTTTTTGTATGGAGCCCAACTGCTTTGGGGTTACTAGGGGCGAGCAGCCCCTAGTTCGTGCCTCCCGCGCCTCGAAAGTAGCGGGTGCTTTTCTGGTTCTCTTTTGGCACGCAAAAGAGAACGTATCCGGCGGAGAAGAATTTTATAAAAGCCATAAAACCTGCCCTACACGATTGCGCTCTGCGCGGGAAGCCGAAAAACAAAAGCCGGAAAATCCGCAGATTTTCTGGCTTTCTGTACGCGTTATCAATCTTTTTTTGCTTTCTTTTTCTTCTTTGCTGCCTTTTCCTCCGGCTTGTTCTTCATCAGCCTGCCGAGGGATGCGGCAGTGTATACGCAGAAGCAGCCCACCACCACGATCAGCACGACGGCGCTTGCGTCCAGCGCCACGGTGCCGGCGCGGACAGCGGCCAGATACAGTGCCAGCAGCACCACGCCGCCGCCCAGCCACAGGCTGCTGCTGTTCACCTGCTTTTGCCACTCCTGCTGCGGCGTGAGCGGATGCTGCTGCGCCTTGCCCTGCCGGGCCTTCTTTTTCCAGATGTTATCACTTTGAAACGGATTCATGTTCCGGTGGCTCCTTCCCTGTCTTTTTCTTTAAGGGTATTATACGCCGCAAGATGGGATGATGTCCAGAAAGAAGTGAATTTTTTACCACCTGCATCCCACATTTGTGCAGAACGACCAAAACCGGCCCGAAATATCGGCTATTCGCCAATTTACTTTTTGCGGACCGAAGAGTAATCTAATGGTAGGATGTAAAGACGGACAAGCTGTTGAGATTGAACTAAAGGTAGGATGTAGCAAAGAGCCTTTGCTGCGGGCTTGTCCGGCACGAGAACACGAAAAACAAAAGGAGGCTTTTCCGTTATGAAGGTAGGTCTGATCTATACCAGCACCACCCCGGAACTGATCGAACTGGTGGAGCAGGAGGTCAAAAAGCAGCTGGGCGATGATGTGGAGCTGTACAGCCTGCAGGACCCCAGCATTCTGGCAGATGTTCGCGCGGCAGGCTATGTGACCACTGCACCGGCAGCACGCCTGATCGGCATGTACATGAAAGCCGCTGAGGAAGGCGTGGATGCCATGCTGAACCTGTGCAGCAGCGTGGGCGAGGTTGCCGACAGTGCACAGGACGTGGCAAAGTACATTGGTGTGCCTATCGTCCGCGTGGACGAGGAGATGTGCCGCGAGGCTGTCCGCAAGGGCCAGCGCATCGGCGTGATGGCTACCCTGCCCACCACGCTGGAACCCACCAAGGGCACCATCCTGCGCATGGCCCGCGAGTGCAACAGACACGTGGAGCTGGTGGACTGTCTGGTGGACGGTGCATTCGGTCTGGATCAGGACCAGTTCAAGGCCCGCATGACCGAGATGGCCGGTACCATTGCCGACAAGGTAGATGTGATCGTGTTTGCACAGGGCAGCATGGCCTACTGCGAACAGTATATCGCCGATAAGTTTGGCAAGGTGGTCCTCAGCAGCCCCCGCTTTGGTGCAGCCGAGCTGAAAAAGGCGCTGGAAAAGAAAGGCACCATTTAAAAAAGGAACAAGAGCCGGAGCACGAGACTGGCTCAGGAGAAGATATTTTTTTGAAGGAGAATTCTTATGAAAAAGATGATTTCCCGTCGTGACTTCCTGAAGGTGGCTGGCATTTCCGCTGCTGCTCTGGGTCTGGCTGCCTGCGGCGGCTCCGGCACCAGCACTGCTGCTTCCACTGCCTCTACTGCAGCTTCCACCGGTTCTTCCGCTGCCGCTTCCGGCTCGGCTGTCACCCTGAAGCTGGGCTTCTCCACCAACGAAGAAGACCCCCGTGCAAAGGGCGCAAAGCAGTTTGCAGAAGAAGTTGCCGAAAAGACCGGCGGCGCTGTGGAAGTTCAGCTGTACCCCTCCGGCCAGCTGGGCGGCGATGCTGACCTGATCAACTCTATCGCTCTGGATTCCGGCACGGTGGATATCATCATCACCGACGCTTCCAACTTTGCCACCTACGATGCAAAGATGGGCATTTCCGCACTGCCGTTCCAGTTCGAGACCTTCGACGATGCATGGGCATTCATGGACAGCGACATCGAGGCTGCCGCTGAGGAAGGCCTGCTGAGCCAGAATATGCGTGTGCTGGCCCACTACTGCAACGGCTTCCGCTGCGTGACCAACTCCAAGGGCCCCATCAACAGCCCTGCCGACATGAACGGTCTGCTGATCCGCACCCCCGAGAACCCCGTCATCATGGCTACCATGACCGCTCTGGGTGCCAACCCCCAGCCGCTGAGCTTCTCTGAGCTGTATCAGGCTCTGCAGCAGAAGACCTACGATGCACAGGAGAACCCCATCCCCGTTATCTACAACAACAACCTGTTCGAGGTTCAGGAGTACCTGAGCATCACCAACCACATCTACTCCGGCATGTGCTTTACCATTGCCGAGAGCAGCTGGAACAAGCTGAGCGCTGACCAGCAGCAGATCGTTTCCGACGCTGCAAAGGCATCTGCCGATTACGACCGTGAGCTGAACGAGCAGCAGACCAACGATTTGGTCTCCGCTCTGGAAGAGAAGGGCATGAAGATCAACAGCCCGGAACTGGCTCCGTTTGCAGCTGCGACCGAAAAGGTCCTGACCGACAACGCTGATACCTACGGCGACCTGCTGGATCAGCTGAAGGCATGGAAAGAAGCCCGCTGAGATCACTGACCAGAAAACCTTGAAATAAAACCGAAGCAAAGGGACGAGGGGGCGTGCCCTTCGTCCCTTTGCATTTTATCTGAATCGCACTTGGAAAGGAGTTTGTACTGTGAAAAAACTGCAAACCACTCTGGACAAGATCACCACCCTCATTTCCGCCATTCTGTGCGCGGCTATGATGGTAATTCTGTTCGCAAACGTTGTGCTGCGCCTGATCCCCGGCATCGGCGGCTTCAAGTGGTACATGGAGAGCAGCCAGTATCTGAACGTCTGGTCCATGCTCATTGCCTGCATTGGCATCAACGCCATGGGCACCAACCTCCGCGTGGAGGTGGTGGATTCCATCCTCGGTAAGACTCCGCTGGGCAAAAAGATCGTTGTCATCATCCGTGATGTGTTCATCATCCTGTTCTACGTCATGGTCACCTACGGCGGCTACCAGCTGTGCACCCGCGCAAAGCAGGCCGTTTCCACCATGCCGCAGTTCACCATGGGTCAGGTGTACACCATCTTCCCCATTGCCGGTGTGCTGTGCATCCTGTCCGCCGTTCTCAATCTGGTGGTTGAGCTTACCACGAAACCTGAAGGAGGCGAATCCAAATGATCGCATGGCTGCTGATCTCATTCTTCGTTCTGCTGTTTCTGGGCGTGCCCATCGCCATGAGTCTGGGCCTGTCCGCCATGGGCGGCATCCTGTTCCTGGGCGGCGGCAGCACCGTCACCATTGCCCAGCGCATGTTTGAGGGCATGAACAGCTTTGCACTGCTGGCCATCCCTCTGTACACCTTTGCCGGTTTCACCATGTCCAAGGGCGGTATTTCCAAGCGCCTGATGGACTTCTGTTACTCCATCGTCGGCCACATCTACGGCGGTCTGGCTCATGTGAACGTGCTTTCCAGCATGATCTTTGCGGGCATCTCAGGTTCCGCTGTTGCCGATACCGCAGGCGTTTCCGGTATGTTCATGCCGGAAATGGTGCGCAAGGGCTACTCCAAGAACTTTACCGTTGCCGTTACCGCCATTTCCTCCACCATCGGCATCATCATTCCTCCGTCCATCCCCATGGTGGTCATTGCCGGTATCTGCGGCATCTCCACCGGTAAGCTGTTCCTCGGCGGCATCATCCCCGGCATCCTGTGCGGTCTGGCACAGATGATCGTCAGCTACTTCCTCGCTAAGAAAGAAGGCGTGCCCAAGGAGCCGGGCCACTTCACCATCGGCCCCGTGCTGCATGGCCTGTGGGAGAGCTGGCCCGCCCTGCTCATGCCCATCATCATCGTGGGCACGATCACCATGGGTATCGTCAGCCCCACCGAGGCAGGCGTGATCGCTGTTGTTTACGGTCTGTTTGCCGGCGGCATCATCTACCGCGAACTCAAGTGGGAGGACATCAAGTTTGCCTTTGCAGAGACCGTCCGCACCAGCGGCCGTATCTTCATCGTTATCGGCGCTGCAAAGCTGTACACCGTCATGCTGACCACTGCGGGCTTTGATAAGTGGGTGGCCAAGACCATGCTGGGCTTCTCCACCAACCCCACTGTCATTCTCATCATGATCCTGCTGATCTTCTTCATCGTCACCATGTTCATGGAGTCCATCGCAACGCTGACCCTGTTCATGCCCATCCTGTATCCCATTGCTCTGGGCGTGGGCATCAACCCCATCGTGCTCAGTGTCCTGATCACCGTGGTCATCGGTGTTGGTCTGGTCACTCCCCCGGTGGGCATGTGCATCTACGTTGCCTGCGATCTGATGGATGTTACGGTCGGCGAGGTGTTCCCCACATTGGTGCCGTTTATTGCGGCCACCTTCGTCTGCATTGCCCTGATGGTCGCCTTCCCTCAGCTGATCCTGCTGCCCACCTATTTGATGGCGTAACCGTTGCGTCCGCTTTTCAGATATGGTAAAATAGTGGCGGAAGTTCAACATGTGATGTTTGGAGGCTTTCTGCCCCAGAACGTTCCACGTTGAACGACCCCGAATATCCACCGAACCGGATTTGGAGGCGGAACTATGTCAATGGAACATCCTGAAAAACAGAAGAATGCGGTAAAGTCTGTAGTCGATCAGGTCATGGATGGGATCATCTCCCAGATCATCGACGGCACCCTGCATCCGGGCGACAAGCTGCCTACCGAAATGGAACTGTGCAAGCAGTTCGGCGCGGGCCGCAACTCGGTGCGGGAAGCTGTGAAAAAGCTGCAGGCCTACGGCATCCTGTACATCAAGCGTGCCGACGGCACCTTTGTGAGCGAAAACTACAACCAGAAAATGCTGGACCCGATGCTGTACAGCATCATCCTGCAGAAGAACAGCTGGCAGGAATTTGTGGAACTGCGCTCCGTCATCGATATCGGTACGCTGAATATTATCATTCAGCGCAATGATATCACATCCTTTCTGCCGGACCTGTACCGCACCTTCGGCGAGCTTTCTGCCGAAATGCACTCGCCGGAGCCTTCGGTGGACAAGGTGCTGGAGCTGGACAGCCGGTTCCACACCCAGATCGCCAATGCGGCCCAGAACCCCATGCTGGCCACCATCACCGAGTATATCACCCGGCTGACGCTGCCCAGCCGTCTGGAGACCACCCGCAAGGTGCTGGCCAAGGGCGAAGAGGAGATCGAGCGGTTCGTAGAGCTGCACCGCCAGCTGCTCAGCGTGATCGAGCGCAGGCAGGTGGACGAGATCGCCGCTACAGTGCAGGATCACTACATCTTCTGGAAGAAGTAAGCATACAGGCCTCCTGCCTGCCGTAAAAGGCGGGCAGGGGACTGTGAGTTTACAAGATGGGATGTTTGTGCTAAAATGACGTTAGCATCCTTTGTTAAGCTTCTCCAATGCGACATGCAAGGAGTGTTCATCCAATGAAAAAAATCATGATCTCCGTGGCCCCCGTTGCGGCCACAGACATTCTCATCAATCCGCGGGCCATTGCCCGGGATGTGTATGAGTGCTACAAAAACGGCGCGTCCATGGTGCACCTGCACTGCCGCGACCTGAACGGCAACCTCACCCCGGATCTGAGCCTGCTGGAAGAAACGGTGGCCTACATCCGCGAGATGTGCGACATCGTGGTGGAGATCTCCACCGGCGGCGTGTCCAACCTGACCATTGAGGAGCGTGTGCAGCCCTGCTACCCCTCCTGGGTGGAAGCCAACAGCCTGAATGTCGGCTCGGTGAATCTGGGTACCTCGGTGTACCAGAACCCCATCAAGGATGTGGAGTACTGCGTCAAGACCATCATGGACAACAAGAAGATCCCGGAGACCGAGGTCTTTGAGCTGGGCATGATCAACACCGTGCGGGAACTGAACGACAAGTTCCACTTTGTAAAACCCATCCTGTTTGCACTGGTGTTCGGCCATGGCGGCGAGATGCCTGCCACGGTGCCGGCCCTGCGCCACATGATCCAGGCGCTGGAAGAGAACTTTCCAAACGGCGACTACCTGTGGGGCTACACGCAGGCCCACCGCGAGGACTGGGAAATGGTCAAGACTGCGCTGGATATGGGCGCTTCCACCGTGCGCATCGGCTTTGAGGATTCGGACATGATCGCGCCGGGTGTCCATGTGGACAACAACGCAGCGCTGATCGCAAAGGTGTCGGACATCGTAAAGTCCAAGGGCATGATGCCCATGACTCCCGACGAGGTGCGCGCCATGCTCAAGATCCCGCCGCTGCGCCGTTAAAAAGGAGGAAAGAAACGTATGGTGATTCAAGGCGTTACTTACCTCTCAGACTTTGAGGCAAAAAAAGCCATCATGGAAATGGCCCGTCGGCTGGAAGCCAAGGGCTGGCTGGTGGCCGGTGACGGCAGCATGAGCGTCCGCGTCGGCCCGCAGGCCGTGTGGGTGACCGTTGCCGGTGCCGACAAGGCCGCGCTCACGCAGGATATGCTGGTGCGCGTGGATATGAATGGCAAGGCGATGCTCAGCGCAAAGCCCAAGCCCCTGCCCGAAGACCTGCCCATCCATCTGAAAATCTATCAGGAAAACGAGAACGCCCAGTGCGTGATGCACACCTATCCGGCCTGCGCGGCTGTGATGGGGATGCAGGGCCAGACCGTGCAGCCTGCAGCGTTCAGCCCCGCAGTGCGGGCGCTGGGACGGGTGCAGCTGCTGCCCGCCCAGAACGTGGACGCACAGGCACAGGCTGTCAGCCTGTTGTGCCGCACCGATAAGGCTGTCCTGCTGGAAAATGACGGCTGCCTGACCTGGGGCAAGACCCCGGCAGATGCGGCCCATCTGGTGGAAGCACTGGATTACTACGCAGCCGTCACCGCAAAGCTGGGCTGCGCAGGCTGCTCCAAATGCGGCAGCTGCGGCGGTCACTGCACCGGCTGCAGCAAGTGCGGCGCACCTGCCGTGCAGCCCATGGCTCAGCCCGCTGCACAGCCTGTGGCAATGGCAGTACCCGCCGCACAGCCTGCCCAGCCGGTGAGCCTGCCGGGCGTTACCGGGCTGATCCAGCCGGGCATGGCGCTGCCCACCCTGCCCAAACAGCAGGCGGCTCCTGCCCCTGCCCCGGTGCCCGCCGCACAGCCTGCGGCAGTCCCTGCAATGGAAGCGGCCCCGGCCGCACCGAAGTCCGCAAATGCCCGCGATGCCGCAATGGCCGAGGTCATCCGCCGGACGCTGAAGAGCTTTCAATAACAAAAAGTTTCGTTTGATCCAACGGATATGACCTTTACGGAAAGGAACGAAAACCATGGATATCAGTTCGCAGGAAATTGAAGCGATCGTCAAGCAGGTGCTTGCCGGTATGGGCGGTGCACAGACAAGCGCCGCCCCTGCAGCCTATACCGCTGCACCCGGCGGTGCAGCAGGCGACCGCGGCGTGTTCGAGAACGTAGACGACGCAGTGGAGGCTGCATGGAAAGCCCAGCGCGACTGGGCGGCCAACTACAAGATCGAGGACCGCCAGCGCATCATTGAAGCCATCCGCCGCTGTGCCCGGGCACATGTGGAGGAGTGGTGCCACAAGATCGTGGAAGAGACCGGCATGGGCCGCTATGAGGACAAGGTGGAAAAACATCTGGCCGTCATCAACAAGACCCCTGGCCCCGAATGCCTGACCACCGAAGCCAAGAGCGGTGACGCGGGCCTGATGCTGGAAGAGTACGCACCCTTTGGTGTGATCTGCTCCATCACCCCCACCACCAACCCTACCGAGACCATCATCAACAACACCATCAGCATGATCGCAGGCGGCAACACCGTGGTGTTCAACGTGCACCCCCGCGCAAAGCGGGTGTCTGCCGACTGCCTGCAGGCGCTGAATACCGCCATCATCGAGGCGGGCGGCCCTGCAAACCTCATTACCATGACCCGTGAGCCGACCATGGAGAATGTGGACAAGATGGCCGCAAACCCCAAGATCCGCCTGATGGCAGGCACCGGTGGCATGGGCATGGTGAACGCCCTGCTGCGCAGCGGCAAAAAGTGCATCGGTGCCGGTGCAGGCAACCCGCCCGTCATCGTGGACGAGACCGCAGACATCGAGCTGGCAGGCCGCAAGATCTACGAAGGCGCTTCGTTCGATAACAACATCCTCTGCTTTGCAGAGAAGGAAGTGTTCGCCGTGAACACCGCCTACGACGGCCTGCTGCACGAGCTGCAGAAGCAGGGTGCCTACCTGCTGAACAAGGCCCAGACCGAACAGCTGGTGAACATCGTGCTGCAGCCCAAGAAGGGCGGCGGCCACGAGGTGAACAAAAAGTGGGTGGGCAAGGATGCCGCCCGCATTCTGGAGACCATCGGCGTGCATGTGCCGGATACTTGCCGCCTTGCCATCTGCGAGGTGCCTGCCGACCATCCGTTCGTTCTGGTGGAGCAGATGATGCCGGTGCTGCCCATCGTGCGCTGCCAGAGCTTTGAACAGGCGGTGGAAGATGCCGTGGTCGCTGAGCACGGCAACCGCCACACCGCTTCCATCTTCTCCAAGGATGTGGACCACATGACCCGCTTTGCCCGGGTCATTGAGACCACCATCTACGTAAAGAACAGCGCCACCAAGGCCGGTGTTGGCATTGGCGGCGAGGGCCACTGCACCATGACCATTGCCGGCCCCACCGGCGAGGGCATCACCTGCGCAAAGAGCTTCTGCCGCCGCCGCCGCTGCATGCTGGCCGAGGGCGGGCTGCGCATCATCTGAGTTTTTGAAGGACGAAACCATCACATACAATTTTTTCAGTGTTCTGACAGGAGGAACAACTTATGAAAGCTCTGGGTTTTATCGAGACGAAGGGTCTGGTTGGCAACATCGACGCTACCGATGCAATGCTGAAGGCTGCTGACGTTGAGTTCATTGGTTCCGACACCATCGGTGCCGGTCTGACCACCGTGATCGTTACCGGCGAGGTGGGCGCTGTCAAGGCTGCTACCGAGGCTGGCGAAGAGGCTGCTTCCCGCGTGGGTGAGCTGTTCTGCGTCAACGTCATTGCACGTCCTCACGCAGATCTGGCCCGCATCATGCCCGCCAAGGGCCCCGCTACCGGCAAGTCCGGCCTGCCCGCAGGCGAGCAGGTGCCGCTGGATGCCGCTCTGGGCATGATCGAGACCAACGGCCTGACCGCTTCCATCGAGGCAGCCGATGCCATGCTGAAGAGCGCAGATGTCTCTCTGGTGGGTCAGGAGAAGATCGGCGCAGGCCTTGTTACCGTGTTCGTGCAGGGCGACGTTGGCGCTGTGAAGGCTGCTGTTGAGGCAGGCCAGACCGCTGCTTCCCGCATTGGCGAAGTGGTCAGCGCACTGGTCATTCCCCGCCCGCACGCAAGCGTGTCCGAGTGCATGCCTGAGCTGCGCTGACGCTGCATAAGAAAGGAGCGCTGTGCCTTGGTTTACCATGACATCA
>ENA-ORUN01002107-ORUN01002107.1-human-gut-metagenome-genome-assembly--contig:-NODE-2107-length-16740-cov-3.913515_pt1 | contig 16740 bp, 38 predicted proteins | sample MGYA00242080_ERZ509209 | MGnify/ENA primary metagenome ERZ509209 (study PRJEB26280, sample SAMEA2338786) | human gut metagenome | biome: human gut; feature: human-associated habitat; material: faeces... | reverse complement strand
CCGACCATGAAGTAGGAGGGGGCGTCCGACCGTCCGTGTAGGTTACTGCGACCTGGACGGCGTGTTGTCCGGGATCGAGCCCGATTATTACACGGCGGGTGTCTATGGGTGGAACTGCGACGTGTACGTGATCGCGGGACTTGCAATCTGCACCGGCTACCGCCCCGCGGCGGGCGTCCGGGCTGTGGGCGTCCGTGAGCTTGCAGACGCTTGCAGAGGCGCAGACGCCGCGACCCGTGACCGGCTCCTCGCCGCCTGGATCGTCACCAACCGCGAGATGTCGCGAGAGGGGGCGAGGGCATGACAAAATACAAGCCGAAGGAACTACGGGATTTTGTACGGCTCGGAGTGGCTGAGGACTACACCCACAAGCCAAGCGACTATATTTACACGCTCCGCAAGCTCAAAATAGTGGGGTATTCCTCCGGGGCCCGCGGCGTCAACGGTGGACTCGCAGAAGATCCCGAAACTGGCACATGGTACGCCATTATCGGACGTTGTCCCAATCTGGATATCTTGTTCCGGAGAGAGGGGGATCAGGCATGACAGCAGATAAAGCCCTTGAGATCATCGTATGGGCCAAGGATCGCCGCGACTATCGCCGCGCGTGCGGGCTGCGACGCCCGGCCGACGAGGCGGCAGACACAGCCGCCGAAGACCGCGCGCGCCGCGTCCTGGACGCCCTGCGGATCACCGCAGACGCTTTTTATAGCATGGCGGGCAGATAAACCCCGCCACCACATATAACCGCCGACCCCGCCCGGCTACCGGCGGGGAGAAAGAGAGTATATCATGACTACCACTACCACCGCTAAAACCACCCGCAAGCCCCTTAATATCACCCCCGCCCGCGAGGCGTGGTCAAAGCTGAAAGCCGCTGAAAAGTGGCTGCGCAGCGTCACCGCGTACGGCACAGACGCCAACCGTGCCGCCGCCGCCGCAAAGGTCGACGCGGCAAAGCAGGCATTCGCGGCCGCCGCCGCACCTGTCACGGACTGGATCGCGACGGCCGAAAGCCGCGCGTCTGTCCGCCTGCTGACCGCCGGCGATATCATGGACGCCATCGACAGCATCCCGCACAGCATCCGCAAAAAAAGCCTGATCGGCTGTGCAATCAGGGGCTACGACCCCAACGCGCAGGACTTCCCGGGATGCTACCACGGCATCCCAGAAAGTACCCACGTCGACTTGATCTGCCGCGCGTCCGGGTGGGCGATCGCCGCCATCTACCGCAGGCAGTGCACATCGGACCGCGGGCGTCTGGTCCTGACCGACGGCGCCAAAGCGGACATCATCGCAGCCGCAGAGACGCTGTGACCCCCTTGACAACCGCCCGCCGATGTGCTATACTGTAAGTGGGAGGTGATGACATGGTTTTGCTGTACGCGCTGTTTCTGCCCGTCCTGATCCTCGTTTGGATTGCTCAGGACTCATAACCCCCGACCGCCCCGCGTGGGCGGTCTTTTTATGCCCTGCCGACCGGCGGGGTTTTTTTGCGCCTGTGAGCCCCGCAGACGGCGCGCGAGAGACGCGGTGGGCTTGAGAGGGTATCTATACCACCGCACAGCCCCGCGCGCCCTGCGGCGTCCTGGGGCCTCACAGGCACGCGCAGCCCCGCGCGTCGCCGCCTTCATAGCCCTGTGAGCCGCTATAAGCCCCGTGGGCGCGTTTAACACCCTGAGAGGGTATCTATACCGCCATGCCCATTTCCGCGCGTCCTGGGGACGTCTACGCGCGCCCTGGGGCGTCCTACACAGTCACGCCGCCGCGATTACCTGCGCCGCCGCCCTGCCGCCTGGGACGTCCTACCGCCGCGAGAGGGGCCGTCCGCCGCCTGGGTGCCGCTCAAAGCCCGCTCAATTTCCCGCCGATTTCCGAAAAATTTCCGCCCCGGTTTTTGAAAACTTTTCTGCGAGTTTTGAAAACCGGATTTTTATTTTCCGGATCCGCGATAGTCGCTGATGATTTTTCGCGATAGTCGCTCGATAGTCGCTGACCGTCTGATAGTCGCCGAGGCTTTCGTCATATTGCACAATACTTTTAGCAATATGTCACTGCCAAAGTCGCTCATCGTGTCGAAAACATAAACTTTCGGTCACTTTATCGTCTTGTCCTCATAGTCGCTTTCCCTCATCCCCTGCAAATATCTTTCTTGCAGCTGCTTCGGCGTGAGGTTCGCTTCACCCATCGGATTTCGCGTAGTTTCGGGCAGTTCTGCGTTATCCCGCATCCCGTAATAACACTTCGCACGGAAGCAATATGCTAAAAAATTCATCTTCCCGGCGACCACAAGTTTCGCATCAAAAGACTGTTGAAAATCTTTGGCTTTTTCGAGAATTTGCGGGGTGATAGCCGTGAACCCCCGCTCTTCCCCATGTATAATCGCATTGACTTTTTTCAGCCCATACCCCAAACTCAGGCACACTTCCTCCCATACGGGCGTGCGTCCCTCGTTCGCGCAGCGGTCGTAGTAGTCGCTGATCCTCTCCGCCATTTCGTCGTCGTCCTTCACGGTTGGTTTCCGGAACTCGGTCAGCAGTTCGCGGAGAATCTGACTCACGAATGCGCGGTCAACGTCGTTCTCCGGCGTCCAGACCTTGGTCGGGAGGTACTTGCCTTTGTCGCTCTTCCTGCGCAGCGCCGCGTCGGGCATGTCCTTTTCGGGCAGCGTCAGCGCATTGACGATAGCCGCCTTATCTTTCTCGTCGACACGCTCCGCGACGCTTTCGGCATACTCGACTGCCCGTTTCCTTGCGTAGGCGTTCGGCGGCGTCGGTGCGGCTCGTTCCTTCTTCGGCTTCGGCGGTGACTTCGGTCTGCCTCTCTTCTTCGGCGCGGGGCTGTCCGCTCCGGTCGCAGCCGCCTTGCCTTGCGCCATGTTCTTCGCTCCGGCCTTCTTCTCTTCGTCCATGTGATCTCCTTTCGCCCGTTACCCCACATTACCCCTCGCCCCGAAAATGGGGTAACTGGAAAATGTCAGGTAGAATGGGCATATATTATATATGTTACCCCTGTTACCCCTGTTACCCCTATATTCTCGTATACGCGCGTACATTTTTGTGTCTATCTCAAAAAAATTTTTTCTCGCGCGTATATAGCATATAAAATCGCAAAATTGGGGTAACGGGGTAACAACACCCGATTTTGCCAGGTTTTACGGGCACTTTTCTGTTACCCCGGTGGGGTAATGGGGTGGTAACCGGGGTAACTGCAAAATAAAGATACACAATATATGCCCGAAAAGTCGCTGACAATTTGTGATTTCGTCTAAAATGTCAATTTCCCTTCCCCGTTGGGGCCTTCGTAAAGGCAGACGCACTTCGCGAGCGCGCCGTGCACACGAACGGGGACGGTGTTCTTTTCGCCGATGCGGATGTGCCCATGATCGCGTGCCCACGACAGGAATGCCTTATAATTAAACCCGGCGTCGCTCATGATCCGGGACAGCACCGTGCCGATGATGGCGATAAACGGCTTGCCGTCCGAAATGTCCTTATACTCGCCCCAGACTTCCCGCATAGGCATTCCGTCTTCGGCGACAAATTTCGACCGGTTCTCGGCGATAGTCCCGTAAAGCCACTCGAGCGCCCGCTGATTGGCGTCAACGTCCTGTTTGGTCGGGAGGTATTTCGCGACGTCGGTCGCCGACAGCTGCGTGCCGGTGTGCCAGATCAGCAGCTCCGCGAGAGCATCCGCAGTGAGGATCAGCGACGCTGAGAGCGCGAGCTTTTCGGTAGTCGCTGACGCCTCGAATGCCGCGCGGTACTCTTCCTGCACCTTCTTCGCGGCTTCAAGCACCTGCGGTGTGAGTCCTTCAACAAATTCTTTCCCCGCAAAGCCCCAATTGTGGGACAGCGTGTCGGAAAGTCCGCGATAGTCGTCCAGAAGTCGCTCGTCCCCGCATGAGATTTCGATGACGCGGTTCATCGCGCCCGCGCCGGAAGAGTCGCTCGAGATGGGCATTTCTCCGGTGGTGATGATGGTGTTCTGCCAGGACTTGATCTGCTGGAAAGACCCGTCCTTCGACCCGCGGGAGCGCCCTTGACCTTCGGCGAGCATATAGATTATATCGTCAAAGTCGCGGCGGTTTTTGACGACTTGCAGCTCGTCCACGCAGAGGGGGGCGGAGTTGAAGAATCCCGCGGCGGTCTCCAGTCCGACGAAAGTCGAGTTGAAGTTGCGCACATACCCCTCTGACGAGTTGGGGGACGCCCAGACGGACGCGGCAAGCTTCAAGAGCATGGTCTTGCCGTTTCCGGCTCTGCCCCAGACGTGCACGAAGAACGGTAGCGCGTGGAGCGGTCCGACGAGAACGGACGCGAGAGAGGCGGCGAGTACAATCCGCGCGATGGTACTCTCGTTCCGGGCTTTCGAGGCGGCTTTGAACCAGGCGTCGCGGTCTCCGTTCGGGTGGAATGAGTCGAACACAGCCCTGAACCCGGGCGCGCCGTCGAACTCCACAGAGTCGGCGTACGGCACGAATTTTCCGGAAGTCGTCCATCCGACCCGCGCGACGGAGTGCCGTTCGGGGAGTCGGTCGTAATTCCACGCCTCGAGGTCGGTAAAGTACTTGACGAGAGCTTTCGCGTTCTCGGAGTCGACAGCGATCCCGAGCCGGGCAAGGTCGATGATCTTCGCCGCCGACGCGAGGATGATCTTCTCGACGACGACGGTCCGCCATTCCGCTGACCGCTTGAACGACACCTCGAGCCGGACCTCTCCGGAGTCGAGATTGACGAGCCGCCCGGAAATCAGGATCGGGTGCGGGCAGATAGTCGTGACCTCGCCGAGGGACGGAACGGAAACGCCTGTATCCGTACAAATGTACTTGCCGCAGTTCAGTTCGATGGGCTGTCCGGTGAACTCGGTCGTGTTGGTATAGTCGCTCTCGTTGACCTTGCCGTCGCCGAATTCTTTCACATAGTCGCGCATTTCCGCCTTGAACCCGGGGTAGCCGATTTTGCGGGCAGATTCGTCTATTTTGACGAGTGCGCGACGATATGTAAAAGGATTCTTGTAATAGTTGCTGTAGAGCCAGTTGTGCGGGACGGCGCTCTCGAAATCCTCGAGCGTCCACGCCGGGAGTTCTTTGATTTTGGGCTCGATGATTTCAGCCACGGTTTGTTACGTCCTTTCGTGAAATGGTGGAGGGAAAGTCTGCGCGGAATGAACAGGTGTTCTTAGTTGTCGCTCCCGTTGCAGCCCCTGCCGCATGGTCGAGATTATCTCGTCGACCGGGTAGCTGCTCGCGTCCCCGCGCTGGATGATCTCGTCGATAGTCGCAGCGAGCGTGCGAACGCAGTTGTCGCGGAACGGGGTCGACGGAAGGTCCTGCACCTTGTGATAGAACGTCGCGAGGCGCCGGAAGTCGTCTTTTTCGCGTTCAGCCCGCCTTTTCCGTGCTTCCGCCGCGAGCTGCCGCCGCCTGATCGCCTCCGGATCAACGCCCGGGGCGATCCCGAAATCCTCGGCGAGCTTCCGCACGGCGTCCGGGAAGGAGAGGTTAAAAATCTTCTCGACCAGTGTGATGACATCTCCGCCCGCGCCGCAGACAAAACAGTGGAAGGAGTTGTCCCGGAACGCGAGGTTGTTGTCCTTCCCGCCGTGAATAGGGCAGGGGCAGCGGTTCCCGTGGCGCTTATGCAAGTCGCCGTACCGCTCGAGCGCGTCGGGGACGGAGACGGCCGCTTTGACCGCCTCCACGTCGTAGCGGGGATAGTCGCTCATGGGCTCGTCCTCCCGTTGCGGCAGAATTCCAAGCACTCCCGAATGAACTTCCGCCTCTCTTCGAGTCCTTTCGGCGATTCCTGCCACAGCTCGATGTAGTCGAGAAGGGTTCCGTTCCCGATGTTCTCCAACACCGCCTCGGGAAGTGCCACGCGTTCCGGATAATGCGCCGCGAACCACAGAATGAGTCGGTCGCTGTTCTTCCAGTAGGTTCGCATTTTCAACAGTCTGCGGTTCATTTCGTACCCCCCAGAATCTCGACGATCCGCCGCCCGGTGCACCGCTTGTCACAGAACAGGAAGTCGACGCCGTAAGCGATATGGACTTTGTAAATGCGCTCCATAAGCTCTTTCCCGCTTATTGCGTATGGAATTTTCCCTTGCATCGGGTTGTGCCAGTCTTTGACGTCGCGGATCGACTTGCACCACCCGCCGTGCTCGCACAGCACGACGAGATGGATTCCGAGTTCCTTCGCGAGCCGCACTTCGCGCATGAATCGCCCGGAGTCGTTGGTGAGGTTGTTGGCAAGCTCGCTCAGATTGTGTTTCCTGTCTACTACAAGTTTAGAATTATCCATGCTCACATAGTCGCCGACGATGAGCTTTGAGGAGTAGTGTTTTATTCCTTGCTCGTCGAAGTATCGGATGACCCCCTCAATGATGTGGGCTTTTTCTCTGGTGTCAGTGATGATTGTCATATTTCACCCACCTCAGAACGGCAGCACGTCGCCCTCGGGCAGAACCTCGAAGTTGGGGACGTACTGAGACACGTCAGGAGCGTCCGTGACGGTCGTTCTCGTCTGAGGAGTATAGTTGCCCGTCTGATAGTTCCCTGCGCCCTGAGCGCCGCCCTTCGCGCCGCAGAAGTGGCACTTGTCGACGTCACAGATTATCGTGGAGTGTTTCTGCCCCTGGTCGTCCGTCCACGAGTTGGTGATGAGTCGCCCCTCAACGATGACCTGATCGCCTTTGTGGAAGTATTTCGACAGGAATTCCGCCGTCGTTCTCCACGCACGGCATTTCAGGAAGCAGGTCGATTCGACCTCTTTGTACTTTTCGCTCCACGCGACGTCAAAGTTGCAGAAGAAGACTCCACTCGCCGTCTGCCTCAGTTCCGGGTCGGCGGTGAATCTGCCCTGAAAAGTGACTTTGTTCAGCATTATTTTTTCTCCTTTCCGGCGGCGATTGCGGCGTCGAGGGCGGCTGTCATGGTCGCTGACGCGCCGGACTGTTTCTGCCTTGACGCTTCGATGTCCTCCGGTTCGCCTTCAACGATAGCGCCGAGGAGCTCGGACGGGCAGTACATTCTCGCGAAGAACGCCGCCGCGCGGTAGAACAGCATCTGTTCCGGCATATTCTTCCATTTTGTATTGCTCATCCAGCCTTCAGCCGCTGCCATTTTCATGGAGATTTCGGTTCCGTCGACAGTCTCGCCGTCGGAAACCCGTATCGCGCGGATGAAGCAAGCGCGGTTGTCAGCCCCTTTCGTGCCGGTGTAGACGGGATGAGCGTCGCGGAAGCGTCCGCAGGAGTTGATGATTGCCATGCACGCCTGACCGCTCCAGCGGGGCTTTCCTTTCACGACGTCGACGTTCTGGAGGACGGCGAGTGGGGAGAGCCCGGCGCGCGCCGCCATTTCAATAGCGACGAAGCAGTCCTGGGGCTTGTTCTGGTACTTCTCCGGGATCATCTGTGACTTCGACAGCATGATCGCGACGCGCTGAGTCTGCTCGAAGGCATCTTTGTCCACCCATATGTTGGTGACGTTCATCGGTGCGGTGTTGATCGGCGCGACAGCCTGTTCGTTAGTCGCGGGAATGATTTCTTGTACGTTGTCCATTTTCTGTGCTCCTTTAATTAAATTTTTTCGGCATATCGTTGTGAACCATATTGTCCATTTTCGCTCCGCAGTATGGGCAGTACGGCGTGGGCTTTGATGACGCCATCCCGCACCAGTCGCAATACATCTTGTTGTCACGTTCGTCGTACTTCCACTTCCCATGCTCTACGGGCGCGACGTCTGCTTTGGGTGCCCATATCAGCTTGCCAGCAGGGATGGCAAGCACGTCGAGACCGCCGGGAGCCGCCGCTGTGCGCTGCGTCATTCTTTCACCCATTCTGAGTGCCTCTGCCTTGCTTATGTACTGCTTTTCCAGCTCTGGCATCAGACTTTCCAGACAGCCGCGGGCTTTCTCATCTGCCCAATCACGAATCTTTTTAGCCTGTTCATATATCCATGTCGGCATTTGATAAGCGTTTTCCATTCTGTTTTCCTCCTATTCCAGCGTTTTCTCGACCCACTTCGGCAGCCCGAGCGTGTTCACCATCCCGAACGCCCCTTCATACCCGTACCAGTTGCCGGAGTCGAGACAGGATTTGTAAATTCCGATAGCCTCCCGGAATCTGTCCTGCCCGCTTTTGATCATGAGGTCGTCGGCTTGCAGGATGTTGATGAGGTAGGGCGGTTCCTTCTCGACACAGACGAACAGAAAGTCGCACCCAATATTGCGTTCTCTGCTCACAGCCTCCATGAACATGGCGGCTTGCATATCGTACCCGAGAGCATAGGCTTGCTTCACCATCGTCTCAGTGTCAGCCCTGGCGCAGGTTTTGAGGTCGACAATCAGTGCTTTGCCGTCGACCATCTTCACGCAGTCGGGGCGCGCCTGGCAGTCGAGTCCGGTCATGTCGTCCTGCCAGTAGTAGGACGTCTCAACCTCACCGCGGAGCAGGAAGTCGGCGCGTAGGTTTGACCGGATGGCGCCGGTCATTTCGGAAATGAGTACCATATCGTCGGCAGAAACAACCGCCTTGCCTTGTGCACCATCTACAAAAGCCTGATATTCTTCCTTTCCGGCTTTCGTCCGCCTATCGCATTGCGGCGCGACGGCGTACTCGTTAAAGAATCCGTCCGGTTCGAGCACGTATTTGTGTAGTGCGGAGCCGAATTGCATTGCGGCGGTCGGCGGTTCGGGGTGGTCTTCGAGCCATTTGAACTTTGCCGGGGTGTCGCTCAGGAGCCGCCAGAGCTTCGTCTTGCTGACACTCGGCTTTGCGTGGTACTCGGTGATGGAATCTTTAATGATCATGGTGCTTTTCCTCCAGCTTTTCAAGCCCCTCGAGCAGGAGCTTGAAGTTCTCTTCCGACGCGAGGAAGTCCATCGACTTGATGAGTCGCCCGTTTTCGATGTACCGGCATTTCGCGACGGGCATTCCGAGCGCGTCCAGGTCGCTTTTGTAGTTGTAGCAGAACGACGCGCGAAGTTCGCGCTCAGGACCGACGCGCCAGATATCGAAATCGGTTTCGAGCTCCGGGTGCTCCGCGATGAAGTCGAGGACTTTGACAATGAGGGTTGCGAGTTTAGCGTTCATCGCCGTTGTCCTCCAGGCCGATCTTCTCTTCTTTCGAGCGAACCTCGAGGATATCGAGGTATGCCCGCATCGCGTCAAGCTGCTGTTCAAGAAGCCAGACCGGCGAGTCGAGGGTAAACTCGAGCTTGCCTGCATAATACTTTCTGAGTATCGCATGCAGCTTCTCGTACCTGATTTTCGTCTGCTGATACTCGGCTACGAATCGGTCTCCGTAGTCGTTTGAGAGCATCAGGCCGATGGTGTCTTTGAGGTCTTTCATTCGAGTAACTGCCCCTCCTTTATTGCGGTAATGAGCGCGCGCTTATAGAGCGCCTTATATGGCTCGTCCAATGTCACATAGACATTCTCAACGATGTTCGCGACTTCGTTCGTGATCTCTGCGATTTTACCTCTCACTTCGATCTCGCAGATATCTTTCTTGTGGTCAAGTTTTGCTTTTATCATGGGGTTCTCCTCTCATAATTCTTGCTTCATAATGGTAGCACGCCGCGCCGCACGTTGGGCATTTCATTGCAACGACAATGGTGTTGTCAGTACTGAATCTGGTTTGATAGTCCTCCCTTTCGCCCTCGAAGGTGCACCCGCAACTGGTGCACTCGAACCGTTTCGTCGTGTCGGGCTTTTTGCCCGGCTTAATAATCTTAATCGCCATTGCCTTGTCCTTCCTTCGCTCCTTTGGAGAAACACCATTTGCGGCACGTCGGGCAAAATGCTGCATAGTCCGGCGAAAGCAGCCCGCCCATATCGGCATCGTAATCAGCCGCGTTCACCTCGAACACGCACCCACAGTGTTTGCACTCGAAATGAATCGGTCCGGGCTCTTTGCCCGGTTTGATAATCTTAATTGCCATCATCCTCCACCTCCTCGAGCCAGTACTCCTTCCGGCAGTCGCCACACTGGTCGTGACCGCCGCCCCTCTTAAGCGGGCACTCGAACTTTGAATCAAAATCCTCAGGGCAGAATACGATCAAACCATCTTCGCCCCGCCCCGCCCTCGGAAACATCTTCAGAAACTCGCTCTGCCGGGTCTTCCTCGGATGCTCCTTCGCCCAACGTTCGACGATTTCGACGGCTTCGGCGGGGTGACTCTTGGTATAACCATAGCACCCCTTGCCAACCTTACGCGCCGCGACAAGCAACGGGCATAATGTGCCATCCTTGTCTGTGCATTCATCACCGAGTGCGCCGCACATCCTGTTATGCTTTTCGAGAAATTCAACTGCGTCCATCATTTCCGCCACCCATACGCCATAAGCGCGATCATCACCAGAAGCGCATCGATAAACGCTGTAATCCACAGCGGAGACAGCACCCACGTCCACGGCCATGCGATAAGTCTGCACAGCTTAAGAACGGTGAACACTATCGTCAGCGTACCGGCGATGCCGACGCTTCCGCATCCTGCTTTGTTGTTCATTGCTTGTCCTCCCTCTTCCATTCGTCGATGGTCTGTGACTGCACGACCTCGCGCCTGATTCTGAGCTGATGAATATGTGGCACCGGCTTTAAGCACTCAAAGCGCTGACGCGCCTCCTCGTCGTCCTTTGCGGTGCAGAAACGTCGCCATTCGTGATCATTCGCGCGCTTGTACTCAATGATAAAGTCGTGCTTTATCGCCTTATACATTTTCGCCCTCCTCACGCTCGATCTCTTCCCATTCCAACGGACAGTCGTCGTAAAACGGAATACGATAATCGACTTCTGCTGTAGCGCCCTTGCTGCACTTATGTTTTTTCCAGCTGTAATAAGGGCATTCGCCGCAGCAGCCGATCTTAATTTTTATGTACCGTCTCGCCATTGATTACATCCTCCCATTCTTTACCCGGTACTTCTGGCAGCGGCGCCCAGTAATAAACCACCTCCCCGTGCATTAACGTCCACGGATTGTTGGGGAACCGCTTAGGCAGATACCGCGCGACCATCCTCCCCGGCGTTGTCCCGCGGAAGACAGTCAGTATCGCGGCCAGCTGTCCGTCCTTTGGCGGCCTGTCTTTGAGATTTATCCAGCCTTCATCGGCCATATTGCCAGCGTCGGCAGAATGGTCTTCGTCGTCGAACCGCGTCGCCGGAATCCCGCTGATCTTACACGTGCGATTGTCGCGTCCGAAATCGCAGTGCGCGCAGTCGTATTGCTCTTCGCACCAGTTGTGCAGGTGCATTGCTTCTTGCCTGATTTTGTCGTTCATTGCTCGTCCTCCCTGTTCCACACGTCGACAATCTCCTGCTGCGTGATTACGGTCCTGATTCTAAGCTTAACGACACCGATTATGGATTTCGCCTTCTCAAACATCTTCCGCGCTTCCGCGTAGCTTTCGTTCGCGCAGAAGAATCGATACTCTCGGTCGTCCTTGCGCTTATACTCGACGACGTTATTGATGTGTCCCATTATTTTCGTCCTCCTCATCCATCTTCGCGCCGCAGTGCGGGCAGTATGGCGGCGTGTACTGCTTGTTCGACTTGTTGCAGTGTGAGCAGAACGCCTTTTCTTCGCCGCTGCCTTCGCAGCCGTTGACGTAGACACGTCTCATCTCCCATTTCGCATGGATGATCGGTGCGGCATCGGCAGCGGAAATGTCATCTTGAACGGCTTCAATCATCAATTCGATGTCTACTACTGGACTGCCGCTCTCCTCGCCTGCGCCTTTCAGCAGGTCGATCACTGCTTGTCTTTCAATATATTCAGCCATCATTTTCTCCTTTTCGGCGGTTCGGGAAGCGGCATCCACGCCGTCTTCCGGCGGTCTATCCCCGACTTTCCTCCACCTGATCCGCTCCAGCGCCTCGATAGCGGCGTCGAGTGCTTCAACATCGCGCTTGTAGATCTCATCGCCGTTAGTCTTTGCGAATTCTGCCTGCGATTCGCGCAAGCTCCTGAGCTGCGCTATGATTTCAGTCTGTTTCATTCCCTCCTCCATTCCTCGGCAATCAGTGACTGCGTGAGCTTCACCCGGATTCTGATTTCGGCGGCATCCCGAATCATCGGTTTTAAGCATTTTCTTTCGCCGCCTCTCAGTTAATCCATTTGATAACAGTATCTCCCTGATACCCTTTAACCCATATGTACCACGCGTAACAAACGGCGTTCGACTTACAGTATTTTTCAAAGTCGCCGTTCATCGCGCAGCGCAGGCGTCCGGAACTTACGTATACGGTTTTCGGCGGGCATTTCTTAAAAAGTTCTCTTCGTGCTTTCCCCTCGAGGAACTGAATTTTCAGAAACATCGCGACTTTTCTACCGTCTTCTGATATGTCAAGCGCGTGTTCGACGAACTCTTTGGCAAAAGCGTATGGCGGATTGGTGATGATGTCTGCGCCGGGAACCGGTGAAATGCCTGTGGCCAAAAAGTCAAGTTTTTCGCCATAGCCTCTGTCGATAAGATCAGAGGCAAACACAAGGTGCCCTGCCTTCTCAAATTCTTTTGCAAGATGGCCCTCACCGCAAGCGCATTCCCATATCACCGGGGAAAATGTCTCTACGTCCAGCAGTAGCCGGGCCGCTTTTGGTTCGGTGGCGTAATAATCGTGTTCCTCACGTTCATTCTGCGCATAGTTCCGCGCGCCGAGAGCGGCGTGTGCGGAACGGCTGTTACCTGTCCAGTCTTTCATAGCTTTGTTACATCCTCCGGAAATCTTAATTTTGTCACGGCAATTGGGAACTCCTCGATCTCGCTTGCCCATCTCGCCGAGCCCTTGCCGTGAATCGTCTCCCAACACAGCGGGAAGCCGCCGATAATGCAGTCGACAGGTTCGATCTCATCCCCGCGGACAAGCGTGATGTCTCCTAAGTGCTTCATATCAGCCCCTCAGCGATCTCCGCTGCGCAAGCCAGATACCCGCAAGCATCGACATACGAATCGGTTTTATAATGCCCGGTCTTTATTCGCGCGACCTTGAGAAGCGTCATCATCACCGCAACGTCGACCGCGGTGAAGCTGTGTCCCGCGTACGTAGTCCAGAGCCGAGCAATAACGTCGAAGTTATCTTCCGGCTTCCCGTACTGTTTTTCTCTGTCCCCGGTCACGATTTTCTTCGCGGCGTCGAGGATTTCGGCGCGGGTAGTTGGTGTATCGGTTGGTGTATCGGTCGCAGTTGGTGTATCAGTTGGTGCACCGACTATCGAGTCGATCGTTTTGCTGACCTCAACCATACGATCGCCGACCTTTTTGCCAGTGCCGGCAGAATGGTCAAGTCCGAAATCGCTGTCCCACCACATCGGGATTCCGTCGATCTTGCAGCTCAGGTTGTCGCGGCAGAACAGGCAGCCTTCGCACCCGTCGCGGTATCCCTCACAGTTCACGCTCAGCATCCTTGCGGCTTCCCGCAGCTTCTCGTCTTCGTTTTTCATAATCGTTCTCCTCATTTCGATTTTATAACTATGTGTGTTCTCCCGCGCCCGAGGAGCTCGTCCTGCATCATCTGTGCGACTTTGTCCTCCTCGGCGGTTTCGGGTCTGTAGTTCTTTCCGGCTCTTTCGGCGTAGTCGGACGTGATGTCTTCGATGCCTTGGAGTATGTACATCAGGCGTTTGTCGCCGAATCCCGCGATATCATTCAGCGCCAGGCACACGGCGAGCAGAATTCTGTTCGCGTAGATTTTCTGCCGTTCCGCGAACTCGGCGTCGACCATTGCCCGGACGGCTTCCTGCGTCCCCGCCGGGAGGTTCTGCCGCGCTGTGGCGGCGGACATTCGTGCTTTCATGTCTCAGCCCTCCTGTAGGTGTTCCGCCTCGACGGGAAGAGCTTCCGGTTTTCGGCGCGGAGCTGATAGAAGTCGCTCCGCGACCTGTGCAGGGCGTTGCAGATTTCCGATTCGGTGATATCGCGGTCCGACCACATATCGGCGGCGCGGGCGATTTCCTCCGGCGACCAGATTCTTCCGCGTTCGTGGCGGCGGGGGAAGAGTTTGCGGTTCCGCTGCATGGCGCCGCGGACGGCTTTCTCCGACCGGCAGACGGCTTCGGCGATTTCGCAGATGTCCGCGCCCCGGTTCCAGCACTCCGCCATGTACTGGATGTCTTCGTCCGACCATCTTCCGCGGTTGGCGCCTTTTTCGATGTGGCTTTCCGCGACGCGGTCGGTGTTGTCGTGTCCGCGCTCCGGCGGGACGACGGTGACGAGACCTTTCAGGATTTTCCGGATGACCATGACCGGCAGCCTCGTCCGGGCGGCGATTTCGTGGAGTTTCTTTTCCGGCTCGGGGGTGTTATCGAGTTCAGCGAGGATTTCGTCTTTGGCGATCATGCTTTCGCCCTCCTTTTGTTCTTCCTCAAAAAGAGGTCGCGACGCCGCGTGATTATGTGCGCCAGGGTCTGGGGGTTCATATTGTACTTATGGGCGATCTGAGGGACCGTCCATCCTGCCCCCCAGAGCTTCGCCATGTCGGCGTACATCTTCTGCCGGGCTTCGCTCACAACGGAGCCTCGACGCTGCCATATGACGCTCCTGAGCGACGCGGCGCTGATTGCGTACTCTTCGGCGATATCCGCCGTTCTCTCTCCCGCCCGGATGCGGCTGAGAACGTCGTCGATCACAATGTCAGTCCAGAATCGCGGCATCATAGAATTTCGCCCTCCCATGCTCAATTTCAACCTCAACGGTGTGCGCTGTCAGAAGCGCTCTCACCATTGCGCGGAGTTCGGCGTTCTCGCGCCTCAGCTCGTTGTTGTGCTCCTGCTCGATGCGGTGGAGCTTGTCCGACGCGATTTTATTTGCTGCCTCTATCATTGCGAATGAGCCTCCTTGTTACGAGTTCTGTGATTCCGGCGTTGTCAAGCCCTGAAACGTCGATTTCGAGATAGCCGCCGACGAAGACGATGTAAACGTGCTCTTTCGTGCCGACCTTTCCGTACGAGACCGCGAGGATGTCGTCGTCCAGCGCGCGGAGCAGCGGGGAGAGGCGAGAGTGGACGAAATCGGTTTTCTTCATGGTCTCTCCCCCCAAGAGCGGACGCTTGCCATTCTCGCGCCGGTCGGTGTCACGGTCAGCCCGATTGAGTAAAAGCGGACCGGCACAAGTATCGGCTCGTCCTCGAAGAGTGGGGTGAAGATATCGTTTTTCTTCATCCAGCTCCAGCACCGGTGAAAGGCTTTACCTCTCGCGACTATCGAGCCGCGATAAATGTCGTGCTGCCCGTTCGATTCGTAGGTAACGTCGTATACCAGCGCATAAACGCGGTCGGTGTATTTCTTCTTCTGCCTTTTGTTCATGGTTTTCTCCCCTTACCCGATTCAGTCCTCGTCGTCCTCGTCCATCATCTCATCGGCGATCTTGCACGATATATTCCAGAGCGTTTCCTGGTCATGCTCGATGACGAGGCGGACGGTTTCCCGGAGGTTTTCGACGGTGAGCTTTCCATCGTCCACCATGATGCGGAGATCCGTTTCCGGATACATGAGCTGGATGCGGTCGTTATCGACTATCATTCTGAGATTGTCGAGCTTGTGCCCGTGTATCGGTTCCTGGTTCCCGGCGCGGTGAGCCAGCCAACCGAGCATTAAGTCAGCGTCGTCTCCGAACTGGTTCATGGTGTGCTCAATGTGCATCTTCGAGACGATTTTTCTTATTGCGTCGGCAGTGTCTTCCTGCGCGGTCTTGGTCTTGTTGTTCTTCTTCTCTTCGTACATTTTGGTTTTCTCCTTTAATCAATTATTCTCCCCGAGCAGTGTCGGGACGGTGACGTTCAGCGTGTTTGCGATCCGCTGGATTTCACCTATGGTAAACGTTTCCGGTCTTTTCCGCCGGTCGCGGAGGGTCGAGTACTTGAACCCCAGCGCGGCGGCGGCGGTTGAGCAGTCAACGCCGTCTCGCGTCCGTTTCATCATGTAGATGTCAACGGAGTCCCGGAGTGCGTCGAGTTGCTTCTCAGCTACCGTTTTGGACAGCCTCGGCATTCGCAGCGCTCCTTTCGTCCATGTCCATGCTCTTTCCGTAGCGGTAGCAGATGGCGGTTGCCGCCGCGCGGACTTCCTGCGCGTAGTCGGAGTTCCGCTCGCCGGAGAGAATCCGGCTGAGGAAACTGTCTGAGATTTCGTAGCCGACCATACGGAGCTGCGCAATCAGCCATCGTCCGGTCAGCTTATGCGTTTCCAGGAATTTCGATATATCCATTGTTTATCATCACCGCCCTTTCTACTTCACGCCCGTGTCTTACCGTGCGGGTGTTCTTTCCTTCGCTGTCCCTCACGAGGTATCCGTTCCTTGCGAGGGCGTCCAGCGCGTCTTTCGGTTTTACGCCGAGTTCCTTGAATCTGGCGTATGCCGCTTTCCTGCTTATCGCGATCCGGCGGTCGTATTTGTCTTCCCAGATCGGCGTTTTGGCGAGTTCGTTGACCGCTTCGTACAGGGCTTTCAGGTCTGCCGCGATCTTCTCGTCCTTCGATTTCCGTTTTTGTTTTTCCTTGATGAGAGCCTTCTCACACTCTGCGATCCGCTCGTCGAACCGGCGCATGGTCTCGGTGACGTCGGCACGGAACGCTTTGATTTCGTCGAGAAGTTCCCGCAGCTCCTCATTCGTGGCCATGGTGTTCTCCTCCATTTTAATCGTCGTCCTTCTCCGGCTCGTCTTCCTTCGGCGGCTGGCTGAGCTGGCCGCGCAGGATGTCGGGTGCGTTGCGCCGGAACCATGCGACGATCGTGGGATCA
>ENA-ORUN01002088-ORUN01002088.1-human-gut-metagenome-genome-assembly--contig:-NODE-2088-length-16832-cov-3.039399_pt1 | contig 16832 bp, 13 predicted proteins | sample MGYA00242080_ERZ509209 | MGnify/ENA primary metagenome ERZ509209 (study PRJEB26280, sample SAMEA2338786) | human gut metagenome | biome: human gut; feature: human-associated habitat; material: faeces... | reverse complement strand
TGCTGGCCAACCCCGACAGTGATTATGACCTGCCGCAGGACGTCATCGACAAGACCATCGCCAAGTATGAGGAAGCCTACGAGATGCTGACCGGCAAGAAGCTGTAAGCACTTCCATAAATTCAACAGCTGCCGCCCGCTTTGTGGAAAACGAAGCGGGCGGTTTTTGTGCGGAAAAGTTTTTCCTCTTGAACGGCGCAGTGGGCAGTGTTACAATAACACAAGTAATGGGCAGAGAAACGGCCCTTTGTGTGAGAAGAGAGTGCCGCGCGGACGGCGAAAGGAAACAGTCAAATGGAGATCAGCACGCGGGAAAAGACCTTGCAGATCGTCAGCCGATACGTTATCATCACCCTGAGTATCAGCATCATGACCATCGGCGTATACTTCTTCAAATTCCCCAACAACTTCGTCTTCGGCGGCGTGACCGGCGGCGCGGCCCTTGTGGCAAAGCTCACGCCCCTGTCGGCCTCAGCTTTTTCATCCTGCGCCAATATCCTCCTGCTCATTCTGGGCTGGATATTCCTCGGCAGGGATTTTGCCATCAGCACCGGCTGGGCTACCGTCGTCATGACGGCAGAGCTGGCCCTTTTTGAAAAATATGTCCCCCTCAGCGGCCCCCTGTCCGACCAGCCCATGCTGGACCTGGTCTTCGCCATCGCCCTGCCCGCCATTGCGTCGGCTCTGCTCTTCAACGTGGGCGCGTCTTCCGGCGGCACCGATGTCGTCGCCCTCATCCTGAAAAAATACGCCCATATGAAGAACACCGGCGAGGCGCTTTTTATCACCGACCTCGCCATGGTGCTGGCAGCCTGCTTCGTCTTCGACCTCTACACCGCTCTCTACTCTTTCGTGGGTCTGACGGTCAAGAGCCTCGTCGTCGATGCCGTCCTCGAGCAGATGAAGATGTGCAAAGCCATCCTCATCATCTGCGACGACAAAGACCCCATCTGTGACTTCGTCATGCGCAAGCTGGTGCGCGGCGCGACTTATACGCCCTGCTACGGTGCCTACACCGACCGGCCCCACTACATGATCTATACGACCCTCACCCACCGCGAGGCATTGCAGCTGCAGGCATTTATCCATAAGGAAAACCTCAACGCCTTTATCTCGATGCTCAGCACCACCGAGGTCTTCGGCAAGGGCTTCAACCACGCATAAACAGAATCGAACCTTACAGGGCACCTTCGTTGATCTGATTGGACGGCGAGGGTGTCTTTTTATCTGCGTTTTTGCCACTCAGCTCTTCGCGGAGCAGCTTGGTCAGGGCCAGCGTCGCCTTGGAGCGGTAGTCGGTGGTGGGGGAGAGCAGGGCCAGCCGGAGGTAAAGCCCCTGCGATCCCAGCGAGAGATAGACGACATCCGGCTCTTCGACGATGCAGGAGCGGTAGGTGAAAGCCAGAGCAAGGCCAACCCGTGCCATGGATGCGGCAAATGCGGCGGTGATGTTGTCGTGCTTCGATTTCAGTCGCAGGCCGTAGGCTTCGAACGCACTTCGGATCAGGTGACCCAGCATGGTATCCTTGCCGCTGAGGATGCACTCATGGCGGGTGACTTCCTCCATCGAGACGCGGAGCCGCCCGGTCTCGTCCATGCGGGCCTGCTGTAAGATCGGGTGGTCTTTGGTGGCGACCAGCAGCACCTCGTCCCGGTAGAGGTATTCCATCTGGATGCCCTCGGTGCTGACGATGGGGTAGGCGGAGAGCGCAAGGTCCAGCTCGCCCTCCCGGATCTTCTCCACCAGATTCATGCTGTTGCCCTCGTAGATGTTGATGGTGGCCCGAGGGTTCTGGTCGTAGAATTTTTTCAGGATGGGCGGGATGACATAGCTGCCGCGGAAGGAGCTGACCCCGAAGAACACGGTGCCGCCGACGGTGTTCTCGTTGTCCCAGAACTCCTGCTGGGCCTGCTGGTACTCTTTTAAGATGTGCTTAGCGTGACTCAGAAAAACCTTGCCGGAAGGGGTGGGGCGGATGCCCTTGTTGGTGCGCACGAAGATGGGGGAGCCAAGCTGCGCCTCGAACTGGCGCAGGAATTGGCTCAGGCTGGCCTGCGCGATGTACAGCCGCTCGGCGGCTTTCGAGATGCTTTGCTCTTCGGCAAGGGCGTTCAGATAGTATAGTTCGCGGAGATCCATGACAATTCCTCCAAAAACGACAGAAATTTCTTTTTTTCTATCGGTTTTGCCTATAGGGGCTATTATAAAAACAGGACTTTTCCAATCACAGAAATGATTATATACTGAAATCACCAGAACTTCAACTGCAGATGAGGATTCTTTTGTACAGGATCATGATGGAAAAGAGGTAAAACATGAGCGTATATCCAATGAAGGGCGTTATTGATATGCACGTCCACACCAATCCGGATCTTCGACTGAGAGCGTATGACGATCTGGAGCTGACGGATGCCGCGGTCAAGGTGGGCGCAAGAGCCATTGTCATCAAGACCCATCAGGGTACGACGATGGATCGGGCTTATCTGTGCAACCGTTATAACAAGATCGTCCATGGCGACAACGACTTTACCATGTTCGGCAGCATCACCCTGAACCATCCGGTCGGCGGCCTGAATCCGGCGGCGGTCGAGGTCGCGCTGAAGCTGGGAGCCAAAGTGGTCTGGCTGCCGACCCAGCACGCCCAGAACCATCTGGCAAAGTTCGGCAAGAACCCGGACGATGGCGTGAAGGTGACCGAGAATGGAAAAATTGTTCCCGAGATGAAGGACATCTTCCAGCTGGTCAAGGATTATGACGCAGTACTCGGCACGGCGCATATCTCCCCCGAAGAGAGCTTCATCGTCTGCGATGCAGCCCGCGCTGCCGGTGTCAAGAAGCTGGTCGTCACCCATCCGGAATGGTGGGTCGTCGACATGAGCATCGAAGACCAGAAACGGATCGTCAAGGATTACGATGTTCTGCTGGAACGCTGCTATGCACAGAACATGGGCGGCGGCAAGTACAAGAGCAATCTGCCCGAAAACCTCGAGGTCATCCGTGAGGTCGGCTATAAGAACGTGCTCATCAGCACAGACGGCGGTCAGACCGAGAATCCTCACTGGGAGATCGCGATGCAGCAGTATCTCCAATATCTGTCGGATCATGGTGTGCCGGACGACCAGATTTACTACATGTCGCATACCATTGCGGCAGGCTTGCTCGGCATCGAGTAACGCCGAAGAAGTGGAATAAGGAGGATGTTCCATGCAAAGTGCTGTTATTATCGCTGCCATCGCACTGGCAGTCTTTCTTGGCTATAAAACCAAGATCAATACGGGTTTCTTCTGCATTGTATTTGCATATTTTATCGGCTGTTTCTGGCTGGATCTTAAGCCGAAAGCTCTGATTGCATTCTGGCCGACGAACACGATGTTCGTCATCATCTCCGTTTCGTTGTTCTATAATGTTGCAGCAGCCAATGGCACGCTGGAAAAGATTTCCCACTCGCTGCTGTATGCCTGCCGTAAATTCCCGGGAATGCTGCCATATGCACTGTTCGCCGTTGCTGTCATCCTGTCGGTCATGGGTGCAGCATACTTCACGGTTCTGGCATTCCTCGCTCCCATCACGCTGCTCATCTGCGAAGAGTCCAAGATGGACAAGCTGACCGGTGCAGTTGCCATCAACTGCGGCGCATTGGCGGGCGGTGATTTCCCGACGGCTGCGCTTGGCGTTATCTTCCGTGGTCTGATGGACAGCTCCTATGAGGCAGCTCCCGAACTGGAAGCCATTGATTCTTTCGTGACCTGCCTGAAAATGTTCGGTCTGGCAGTCCTGTTCTCTCTGATCCTCGTTACGATTTTCCGTTTTGCACTGCCTGCAAACCGCAACATCGGCAAAGATATCAAGTTTGAAAAACCGGAAGCATACACCACCGCACAGAAGCAGACGCTCTATCTCATGGTCGCGATGATGGCAGTCGTTCTGGCTTTCCCGCTGCTCAAGCTGCTGATCCCCGGCAATGCGGTCATCAAGCTGGTTGCAGGAAAGATCGACGTCGGCTTGGTCGCATTCGTCTTCGCTGTCATTGCGCTGCTGATGAAGCTTGCTCCGCAGAAGGAGATCATCGCTCGTGTTCCTTGGAATACTATCCTGATGATCGCCGGAGCTGGTATGCTGATCGCCGTTGCAGTTGAGGCTGGAACCATTGACCTGCTGTCCAACTGGATCGGCAGCAACGTTCCGACCTTCCTGGTTCCGATCGCATTCAGTCTGGTCGGCGCAGTCATGAGCTTCTTCAGCTCTACCACCGGTGTTGTCTGCCCGGCTCTGTTCCCGCTGATCCCCGGTCTGTCCGCAACGACGGGTCTGGGCGCGGCCAATCTGTTCACCTGCACGGTTCTCGGCGCGCAGAGCAGTGCAATCAGCCCCTTCTCTTCCGGCGGTTCCCTGATTCTGGGTTCCTGTGGCAATGAGGAAGAGCGCAGCAGCCTGTTCAACCGTCTGCTGTTCGTCGCAACGCCTATCAGCATCGGTGTTGCAGCTATATTCAACCTCATCGCTTCTATGGTTCTGTAAAAGTCTGATTCACTCCGGGGAGGGGAGGCTCCCCTTTTCCGGAGTGCCTTTTTGAGAGAGTATAAGAACGCAAATGTGTGAAAAAAGGAGAGCACCATGCTGAAATTATACGATAACGGGATCTACCTCGTAAACGGCGAGACCATCTGCTCCTGTCCTGAGGAAGTGGCCCAGAAGACCGGCCGCACCGTGGACGCAAAGGAAGCTGAGAAAGGCACTATGGCCTACGGTATCCTGCAGGCCCACAACAAGAGCGGTGATCCCGACCAGCTGCAACTGAAGTTCGACTCGATGACCAGCCACGACATCACCTATGTCGGCATCATCCAGACGGCCCGCGCTTCCGGCATGAAGCAGTTCCCGCTGCCCTACGTCCTGACCAACTGCCACAACAGCCTCTGCGCTGTCGGCGGCACTATCAACGAGGACGACCACAAATTCGCCCTGTCCGCCGCTCATAAATACGGCGGCATCTACGTCCCTACCAACATGGCCAACATCCACAGCTACAACCGTGAGACCATGGCCGGCGGCGGCAAGATGATCCTCGGCTCCGACTCCCACACCCGCTACGGTGCACTGGGTACCATGGCGGTCGGCGAGGGCGGCGGCGAGCTGGCCAAGCAGCTTCTGGGCCGTACCTATGACTTCGCTCGTCCGGGCGTGGTCGCCATCTACCTGACCGGCAAGCCCCGCCCGGGCATCGGTCCCCACGACGTGGCTCTGAGCATCTGCGGTGCCGTCTATAAGAAGGGCTATGTCAAGAACAAGGTCATGGAGTTCGTCGGCCCCGGCATTGCCGGCCTGCCCATCGAGTATCGCAATGCCATCGACGTCATGACCACCGAGACCACCTGCTGGTCCTCCATCTGGGTCACCGATGAGGAGACCCAGCGTTACTACACTATCCACGGCCGTCCGCAGGACTTCAAGAAGCTGCAGCCTGCGGAGGTGGCCTACTACGATGGCTGCGTCTACATCGACCTGAGCACCATTGAATCCACCATCGCTATGCCGATGCACCCCTCCAACACCTACACCATCCACGAACTGCAGGCCAACGCTGCCGACATCCTGCACGCTGTACAGGAAGAGGCCAACAAGCAGATCAAGGGTGCCAAGATGAATCTGGACAGCAAGTTCCACGATGGTGCCATCTGGGTCGATCAGGGCGAGATCGCAGGCTGCGCCGGCGGCACCTTCGACAACATCTGCGCCGCTGCCGACATCCTGCGGGGTCAGAGCTGCGGCAACGGTGCCTTCACCCTGAGCATCTATCCGGGTTCTATGCCCGCCCTGAGCGAACTGCTCAAGAATGGCCGTGCCAACGATCTGGTCAACGCCGGTGCCATCATGCGCGAGTGCTTCTGCGGCCCCTGCTTCGGTGCAGGCGACTGCCCGGCCAACGGCGAGTTCTCCATCCGCCACACCACCCGCAACTTCCCGAACCGCGAGGGTTCCAAGCCGGGCGAGGGTCAGATGTCCAGCGTGGCACTGATGGACGCACGTTCCATCGCCGCCACCGCAGCCAACGGCGGCAAGCTGACTGCTGCCACCGATCTGGACGTGGAGTATACGAACCCTGAGTACCACTACAACGCCTCTCTGTACGAGAAGCGCGTTTACAACGGCTGGGGCCATGCCGAACCGGATGCCGAGCTGCGCTTCGGCCCCAACATCAAGGACTGGCCCGAGATGCCTGCCCTGACCGACGACCTGCTGGTCAAGGTCTGCTCCTACATCACCGACCCCGTCACCACCACCGACGAGCTGATCCCCTCCGGTGAGACTTCTTCCTATCGCTCCAACCCCGAGCGTCTGTCGGAGTTCGCTCTGAGCCGCCGCGATCCCCAGTACGTCTCCCGTAGCAAGGTCATGCGCCAGATCGAGCGCGACCGCGAGGCGGGCAAGGCCCTGCCCGAGGAAGTCCTGAACGTCTATGCTGCCCTGACTAAGGCTGGTGTGAAGAACGATCCCGCCCACACCGACATCGGCTCCACCATCTTCGCCAACATGCCCGGCGACGGCTCCGCTCGTGAGCAGGCTGCTTCCTGCCAGCGTGTCATGGGTGCATCCGCGAACTTTGCCAAGCAGTACGCCACCAAGCGTTACCGCTCCAACTGCATCAACTGGGGCATGACGCCCTTCCTCGTAGAGAACCCCGAGGTGTTTGAACTGGGCGATTACATCTTTGTGCCCGGCATCCGCGAGGCAGTTCTCGAGAACAAGGCCAGTTTTACTGCTTACGCCGTCAAACCGGACGGCACCGTGACCGCCTTCCCGGTCTCCACCGGTGCCCTCACCGAGCCGGAGCGTCAGATCATCGCCGACGGCTGCCTCATCAACTACTATCGGAACAACCAGTAAGCAACCATTCTCCCAGAGAATGGTTCAAGATTGGATCTGACGATTTTACAAACGTCTGGTCTTAAGGTATCATAGTTTCAGAGTCGGTCTGCTGCTCTCCGAAACCGGGGAACGGTGGATCGGCATTGTGGTGGTTCGGAAACTATGCCAAAATGGAATATGTCTTGTGTACAAGAGAAATTTTTGGCGATTCTTAACGAATATTAAGACTGACGCTATGCCTTTTGTAAGATTGTCCGATTATGATAGAACCATCAGGAGCGGCGCAGTGAGGCGCTGCCCCGCAAGTACGGTATAACGATTGAAGAAACCACCTGCCAAGGAGGAAAAAAGCATGGAGATCAAGAAAGCAGCCACGGCTGGCACTCTGGAATCCAGCGACTGCATGGTGACCGTCGAGCCGGGTGAGGGTAAGATCGATTTCTCCCTCGAAAGCTCCGTCATCCACCAGTACGGCAACCAGCTGCGCAAGGTCGCACTGGAGACCCTGAAGAATCTGGACATCGACAACGTCCGCATCACCATCGTGGACAAGGGCGCACTGGACTGCACCCTGAAGGCCCGCATCGAGGGCGCTGTTTATCGCTCTGTTGACCAGTATGAGGATCTGCCTTGGGGAGGTGCCATTCGATGAATAATCCGAACAAGAAGCGCCTGCGCCGCACGATGATGTTCCTCAATGCGCAGAAGCCCGGCCTCATCAAAGACCCTTACATCTATAAGGCCGACTCCCTGATGCTGGACCTCGAGGACGCTGTCGCCGAGAACCAGAAGGATGTCGCCCGTTTCAGCCTGTATCACGCCCTGAAGACCGTGGATTACCGCGGTGCAGAGCGCGTCGTCCGTATCAACGGTCTGGACACTCCCTACTGGCGTGAAGACATCCGTGCCTGCGTGGCCGGCGGCTGCGATTCCATCCGCATCCCCAAGACCGAGCACGCCGAGGATGTCCACCGCGTGGCGCAGGCCATCGCCGAGGACGAGAAGACCTATGGCCGTCCCGAGGGCGAGGTGCTGATCATCGCTGCGCTGGAGTCTGCCCGCGGCGTCATGAACGCTCTGGAGATCTGTGAGAGCGATGAGCGTCTGTTCGGTATCGCACTGTCCGGCGGCGACTACACCAAGGACCTGCAGACCCACATCACCGGCACCGGCATCGAGCTGATGGGTGCCCGCCAGCAGATGATCATTGCAGCCCGCGCAGCAGGCGTGCAGTGCTTCGACACCGTTTTCACCGACCTGAAGGACATGGACGGCTTCCGCAAGGACGTCGAGAACATCCACCTGATGGGCTTCGACGGCAAGTCCATCATCAATCCTCGTCAGATCCCCATCGTCCACGAGATCTTTACTCCTACCCAGAAGGACATCATCTTCGCTGAGAAGGTCGTCAAGGAGATCGACTCCAAGAAGGCTCTGGGCATCGGCGTCTTCACCGTTGACGGCAAGATGATCGACATCGCCTTTTACGACGGTGCAAAGCGCACCATCGATCTGGCAAAGGCATCCGGCGTGTATAAGGGGGATTTGTAATTATGTTGAACGCAGTCGGCAGAGAAATTCCCGAAGAGATCCTCGAGCGCACCGGCAAAGAGGTCTTCCAGGGCAACAATTATAAAGACGGCAAGGCCTTCCAGAAGGCCAGCCCGAAGGTCACCCCCGTGATGCGCAATGACCACGATAAGATGGTCCAGAACATCCACGAGGCTCTGGTCAAGTGCAATGCCCACGACGGCATGACCGTCTCCTTCCACCACCACTTCCGCGAGGGCGATCTCGTGGTCTGCATGGTCATGGAAGAGATCCACAAGATGGGCTTCAAGAACATCACCCTGAGCGCAAGCTCTCTGGGCAAGGCTCATGACGCCCTCGTCCCCATGATCGAGGACGGCACCATCGTCAACATCGAGTCTTCCGGTGTCCGCGGCAAGATCGGCGATGCTATTTCTCATGGCAAGCTGAAGGGCCTGGCCACCATGCGCAGCCACGGCGGCCGTGTCCGCGCCATCGAGACCGGCGAGACCCATGTGGACATCGCCTTCATCGGCGCACCTTCCTGCGATGAGTACGGCAACTGCTCCGGCATGGGCGGCAAGACCAACTGCGGCGTCCTGAGCTATGCTTACGTGGACGCTGAGATGGCTGACTATGTCGTCGCTGTCACCGATTGCCTCGTGGACTACCCCAACTACCCCGCAGAGATCAACCAGACCAAGGTGGATTACGTCTGCGTCGTGGACCAGATCGGCATCCCCGAGAAGATCGCTACCGGCGCTGCAAAGCCCACCACCGACCAGCGCAAGATCCTGATGGCAGAGTACTGCACCCAGGTCGTGGCCAACACCCCGTACTTCAAGGACGGCTTCTCCTATCAGACCGGTGTCGGCGGTGCATCCATCGCTTCCACCATCTCTCTGAGCAAGATCATGGAGGAGAAAAACATCCACATGGGTCTGGGTGTCGGCGGCCTGACCAAGCCCATGTGCGAGCTGCTGGACCGCGGCCTGGCACGCAAGCTGGTGGATACCCAGGACTTTGACCTGGACGCTGTCAATAACGTCCGCTCCAACCCCAACCATTTCCCCATCTCTGCGGGCGAGTATGCAAGCCCCATGAATAAGGGCGCTTTCGTCAACAAGCTGGATTACGTCATCCTGGCTTCTCTGGAAGTCGATACCCACTTCAACTGCAACGTGGTCGTTGGTTCCGACGGCATCATCACCGGTGCACAGGGCGGCCATCCCGATACCGCACAGGGTGCAAAGTGCACCATCGTCATCGCTCCTCTGCTGCAGGGCCGCATCCCGGCCATCTGCACCGACGTGACCACCGTCACCACCCCGGGCGAGAGCGTGGACATCGTCGTTACCGATTACGGCGTGGCCGTCAACCCCAAGCGCCCCGACCTGCTGAAGGCCCTGCAGGACGCTGACTGCGTGCCTCTGAAGACCATCGAGGAGCTGCGCGACATCGCCTACTCCATCGTCGGCGAGCCTGAGAAGGTCCAGTTTGGCGACCGCATCGTGGGCATCATCGAGGCCCGCGACGGCACTGTCATGGACGTCGTCCGCGAAGTCAAGCCTTTCTCTTTCCGCGAAGATTGAGTGATATAGCGTAAAAGCGGGAATGTGGCTTGCCAACCACGCTTCGGAATGGATTCACGGAGATTCCTTCGCTCTTCTCACCCCCGCTTTTGCGGCTAAATATGCACACAAACTTCATGCGATTCTCCTTTTTCAAGGTTTTGTGTTTTATACCGGCATAAAACCAGAGAGCAGCCAACTGCACCGCGCGCAGTTGGCTGCTCTTCTTTGTTTCTATGAAAAAATAAATGACGCTCTTACGGCACGAAACGATAGCCGACGCCGCGGATGGTGATGATGTGCTGGGGCGTGCGGGCGTTGTCCTCGATCTTGCTGCGCAGGCGGTTGATGTAGACCATGATGGCGTTGTCGTCCACAGCGATGAGGTTGCCCCAGATCTGCTCGTAGATCATGTCCTTGGTGAACACCTGCTGCGGGTGGCGCACGAAGAGCAGCAGCAGGCTGCGCTCTTTCTCGGAGAGGTTTAGCTCCACATTGTTTTTATAAAAGCGCATGGTGGTGGTGTCGCAGAGGAAAGGCCCGCAGCTGATCTGCTGGTTGTTCTCCTGCGAGAAGCTCTTGCTGCGGCGGATGAGGGCCTTGACCTTTGCGCCCAAAATCTGAGGACGGAAGGGCTTGGTGACATAGTCGTCGGCGCCCAGCGAGAGGCCGTACATGAAATCGTAGTCCTCGTTGCGGCCGCTGATGATGATGACCGGCGTGGTGACGCCGTTGCGCCGGATGGTCTGGATGACATCGAAGCCCTCCATGTCGCCCAGCGTGATGTCCATCAGGATCATATCCAGCGTGTTGCTCTGCCGCGCGATGAGGTCCAGCGCCGCCGCGCCGCTGTTGACGACGAGAGGGTCCATCTCATTGCTTATCATAACTTTCGATAAAAGTTTGCAAATTGCTGGATCATCATCTACAATAAGAACATGATACGACATGATAACTCCCTGCACTTTTCTGACCGGAAAATTTGTTTCACTTGTGATAAATAAAATTATAACATCTTTAGACAGGAAGAGCAAGACCGCCCCAAAGGAGGACTCGATATGAAGGAGAACGCCCCGAAAAAGATACGCTTCCAGACGCTGCGCACCCTGTGGGTGCCGCTGGCCATCGGCGTCGTCACGGTAGCCGCACTGGCTGTCGTGGTGGGTATGGTATGGAAGGACTACCGCACCGCCATGATGGACAGCCAGACCCGGCAGATGGAGCTGGTGGTGCAGAGCACCGCCGACAGCATCCGCGTCCTGCTGGAAGAATACGCCGACCGGCTGGACTCCATCGCCGGAAAAGCGGAGGCCAGCAAAGCGTTCCGCCCCACGGTGGCCCGGAGCGATACCATCCGGGACGTCTGGCTGGAAAACAGCAACGGCGAGGTCATCTACAGCTGCTACGGCCTCAGCGCCGTCTGCGATGTCCTCATCACCCGGACGGAGGACATCTCCTACTGGCAGTACCACAGTGGCGGCGAGCACTATCTTGTGATGAAGAAGAAGGCCGGGGGTGAGACAGCCTGCCTCGTGGTAGACTCCACGGTCATGTATCAGCAGCTCATCTCGGAGATCCATGTCGGCAGGAACGGCTACATCATGATAAAGAATGACGATGACCTTGTGGTCATGCACCCCGAAGCCGTTCAGTGGGGCATCAAGGTCGTGGAGGGCCGCCAGCGCATCTATCAGGGGAAGGAACTGGACATGAGCAGTCTGAGTGAGCTGCTGCGCGCTCAGCAGGAAGAGGAATCCGGCACGCTGGACTACTACTCCTACTGGTGGGCCGACCCGGATCTGCCCCGGGTGCATAAGATAAGCGCCTTTCGTCATCTGGACGTGGGGGGCAGTTTCTGGATCGTCAGCGCTGTGGTGGACTACGACGATTTCTACGAGCCGGTACAGCAGAGCTTCGTGAAGGTGGTCCTCATCTTCGGCGGCGTGGCGCTGGTGCTGGTGCTCTTCATGTTCCAGATGTTCCGTCTGCAGGAGCGTGACCGCCGCAGCGCGACCGAGATCAGCGATCTGAAGACTCTGAACCAGACCCTCGAAGAGCTCCACCGTAGCGAAGAGTCGCTGGCCCACGGCCAGCGGCTGCAGATGATGGGGACCCTCACCGGCGGCATCGCCCATGAGTTCAACAACTTCCTGACCCCCATCACCGGCTATGCCGACCTCATCATGGCCGACGCCGACCCGGGCAGCGAGATCTATGACAACGCGATGGAGATCAGCGAGGCGGCGCAGAAGGCGCAGGAGGTCGTGAAACAAATTTCCTCCATGAGCCGGAAAAACGTGGAGACGGTCTACGACGCCGTGTCGGTGGAGGGACTGCTCCATCGGACCCGGAAATTGGTGGAGACGAACTGCCCGAAGAACGTGGAGCTGAAAGAAGAAAATGAGCTCAGCGGCGAATGCGTTCTGGGCAATGCGACCCAGCTGCAGCAGGTGCTGCTGAACATCAGCATCAACGCCATCCACGCCATCGGCGCCGAGGGCGGAAAGCTGACCATCCGGGGCAGTGTCGTGCCGCGCAGTGAGCTGGCGGCGCTCTTCCCGGAAGAGAAAATTTCCGAGGAATGGTCGAGCTACGTCTGCCTGAGCGTCACCGACACCGGCTGCGGCATGGACAAGGAGACGATGCAGCACATCTTCGAGCCCTTCTTCACCACAAAGAAGACCGGCGAAGGCACCGGCCTCGGCCTTGCCCTGGCGGACCAGATCATCCGCACCCACCGGGGCCGTATCCGGGCGGAGAGCACCATCGGCAGAGGCACGACCTTCTATGTCTATCTGCCGGTGTTGGAACAGCAGCAGGAGCGCGAACAGCTGCAGTGGGGCGTGGACAGCAAGCTGCGCATTCTTGCGGCGGACGACAACAACAAGGTCCTCGACCTGCTGGACAAAGACCTCAGCGCGCTGGGCCTGAGCGTGTCCACCTGCTCCCGCCGGGGCGAGCTGCGCCAGCTGCTGGAGCAGCAGCCCTTCGACGTCCTCGCCATCGACGAGAGCCTGATGAGCAGCAGCGGCGTGGATTTCTGCATGGCCATCCGGGGCCGCTACCCGGGCATGACCCGCATCGTGATGACCAATGCCCCTACAAGGGAGATCGTGGACGCCCGCAGCCACGGCGTCATCGACGGCTATGTGGTAAAACCGGTGTCGGCGTCTACGCTGCTGGCCCAGATACGGAGCAGCCGGAAAGAATAAACAACGCAAAAGGCGTCCGAAAGGACGCCGTTTGTGTTGCACTCTATTGTATCCAACCTTCCATACGGAATCTTACAGGATATTAAGGAATTTCTTAACAAACCGTAACGAGAAGGGCTTTGGGCTGTAAGTTTGAGCCTGTATACTGGAACCATAACGAACGGGAATGATTTCGGAGGATAAAACGGAATGCATCCCCAGTATACGAAAAAGGAAAGGAAGTACAAACCCATGAGTGATACGATCCTCGCTCTGCTCGGCTTTGCAACGGTGATTGCGGTCATCGTCCTGCTGCTGCGCAATGTCACGGTCCCTGCACTGGCATTCGTCAGCGTCTCGACCATCACCGCAGCCATTCTGGTGGCTACCGGTGCTTTCACCCTGGATGAAATGGCTGGCTTTATCAAGGAGGGCGTCAAGGGCGTCCACGGTACGGCTGTCCTGTTCATCTTCTCCGTCCTGTTCTTCGGCGTCATGACCGATGCAGGCATGTTCGACAAGATCATCGGTGCGCTGATGAAGAAGGTCGGCAACAACGTCGTCGGCGTTGCTCTGATGACCTGCCTCATCGCCATCATCGGCCATCTGGACGGCGGCGGCGCTTCCACCTTCCTCATCACCATCCCCGCCATGCTGCCCGTCTACAAGCGCCTGCACATGCGCCGTGAGACCCTGCTGCTCATCTGCGTCACCGCAATGGGCGTCATGAACCTGATGCCCTGGGGCGGCCCCACCATGCGTGCTGCAAGCGTCATCGAGATGGAGCCCAACGACCTGTGGTTCCAGCTCATGCCCATGCAGATCGTCGGCCTGGTGCTGGCCATCGGCACTGCCATCTTCTGGGGCCTGCAGGAGAAGAAGCGCATCGCAAAGCTCGGCGATGCCATCGTTGCTGAGGACGCCGGCAAGTACGACGACTCCGACGACGGCAAGAAGGACGAGACTCTGGCTCGTCCCCAGAACTTCATCTTCAACGTCATCCTGACTCTGGCCGTCATCATCGTGCTGGTCCTGGACATCTTCCCCTCTTACTACGTCTTCATGGTCGGCTGCGCTCTGGGCATTCTGGTCAACTACCGCGGCAAGAAGCTGCACAACTCCATCATCAAGAGCCACGCTTCCGCTGGTCTGAGCATGGCATCCACCATTCTGTGTGCCGGTGTCTTCCTCGGTGTCCTGAGCAAGAGCGGCATCATGGAGAAGATGGCCATTATGATGGCCAACGTCATCCCCGCCTCTCTGGGCCGTTTCCTGCCCATCATCATCGGCATCCTGAGCGTGCCTCTGGCTCTGCTGTTCGATACCGACTCCTACTTCTACGGCCTGCTGCCCGTTCTGGTCAGCGTTGGCAACCAGTTCGGCGTCAACCCGGTCCACATTGCCATCGCAATGGTCGTCTGCCGCAACTGCGCCACGTTCATCAGCCCGGTGGCTCCCGCTACCTATCTGGGCATCGGTCTGGCCGGTGTCGAGATCAAGGACCACATCAAGTACTGCTTCGGCTGGCAGTGGGGTGTTTCCATCGTCTGCCTCGTCGCTGGTCTGATCCTCGGCGTCATCCACTTCTGATAAACTGAGCTCCCGCCCGGCTGCCCTTCGTTGGACGGCCGGGCATTTTTGCAGGATACTTTTTACCACTTTTTTCCAAGGAGGCTGCTGCAATGCGTGAGACCCCAGTCTGCACCGCGGCCGATGCCATCTACAAGCTGGCGGCGGGCAATCTGAAATATCTGAACGCGGAAAACGGGAGCGGCGATATTTCCCGTCGTATCCGGATGTCCACTTGGGCGAAGGGCCAGTCGCCCTACGCCATCATCGTCACCTGTTCGGATTCCCGGGTCATCCCGGAGAACATCTTCTCGGCGGGCATCGGTGAGCTGTTCGTCATCCGGCTGGCGGGCAACATCATCGACGACCACCAGCTGGGCAGCATCGAGTACGCTGCCGGCCATCTGGGCTGTCGGCTGGTGGTGGTGCTGGGCCACACCCACTGCGGTGCGGTGGATGCCGCCATCAACCACGAGCCCTCCGGCTATATCCGCTACATCACGGACGAGATCAAGAAGGCCATCGGGGATGAAAAAGACCCCTACAAGGCCAGCTGTCTCAATGTCCGGCACAGTGTGCAGGAGATCGAAAAGAGCCTGTGCATCCATAACATCGAGGAGGAAACGGGCCTGCGGGTCGTCGGTGCGATGTACCACATCGAGGACGGCAGCGTCGAATTCCTGTAAGGAACTCCCAGCATTGCGGCGGAACGGCCCTTTCCCAGACCGGGAAAGGGCCGTTTCCTCTGTTTGACAATCCGGCCTCGTTCGCTTATACTGACAGCGGAAAAAGAAACCGACGGAGGGACGGAATATGGTACAGGTAGATTTGATCACGGGATTTCTCGGGGCAGGGAAGACCACCTTCCTGCGCAGATACGCGGCATGGTGGGCCGGGCAGGGCATCAAAGTCTGTGTGCTGGAAAACGACTTCGGCGCGGTGAACGTGGACGCCATGCTCCTGCAGGACCTCGAGGCGCAGGGCGTGGAGCTGGAGACCATCAGCGGCGGCTGCGACTGCGACACCCACCAGCGCCGGATGCGGACGAAGCTCATCTCCATGGCTATGCGGGGCTTTGAGAGGGTCATCGTGGAGCCCAGCGGCATCTTTGACGTGGACGAGTTCTTCGACGTGCTGCGGGACGAGCCGCTGGACCGCTGGTATCAGCTGGGCAATGTCATCGCCATCGTGGATGCCCTTCTGCCGGAAGAACTTTCCCCGCAGGCAGAATATATCCTCGCTTCTGAGAGTGCATGGGCGGGCAGTGTCCTCCTGAGCCGCTGTCAGCTGGCCTCTGATGCGCAGAAGCAGGGGGCAGAAGCCCATCTGGCCCGTGCGCTGGAAGCCTGCAAGTGCTCCCGGAAGTTCGGCCCGAAGGAAATTATTGCGAAGGACTGGGCCGATTTGACTGGCGACGATATGGCCCGCATCGCAAAGTGCGGCTGTCGGCAGGCCAGCTGCGAAAAGCTCCACTTCGACGCGCATGATGCTTTTACCTCGGCCTACTTCCTCGAGCTGGGTCTGCCCCGTGCTCAGCTGGAAAAGAACATCCCGTCCCTCTTCACCGACCCCGCCTGCGGAAATGTCCTCCGGGTGAAAGGCTTCGTGGAGGATGATGGCCAGTGGTATGAGCTGAATGCTGCCGCCGCCGGTCTGACGGCGGCCCCCATCCCGCAGGGACAGCAGGTGCTCATCGTCATCGGCGAGGGGCTGGACAAGGCCCGGCTGGAAGAAGACTTGAGACAATGAGTTTTCCACAATGAAACAGATAATTGTGCAATATTGATTGCGCCGACCCTCCTGCAGCGTTATAATAGAGAAAAATAAATCAGGAGGCCGTTTCATGAGCACTTCGACCACCCAAAAGCCGACCACCCGCCGCATCGTGGGCATGGTGGTGGGCATTGTCATTATTGGTCTGGGCATCGCCCTCTTCAAGCAGTCCCATCTCGGCAACGACTCCATCAGCGCGCTGAATATGCGCCTTGCCGAGCTGCTGGGCATCTCGCTGGGCGTGCAGAACGTCGCCACCAACATCCTCTTCTTTGCGCTGGAATTCTGGTTCGGGCGCAAGTACATCGGCCTTGGCACCTTCGTCAACGGC
>ENA-ORUN01002084-ORUN01002084.1-human-gut-metagenome-genome-assembly--contig:-NODE-2084-length-16844-cov-2.736971_pt1 | contig 16844 bp, 9 predicted proteins | sample MGYA00242080_ERZ509209 | MGnify/ENA primary metagenome ERZ509209 (study PRJEB26280, sample SAMEA2338786) | human gut metagenome | biome: human gut; feature: human-associated habitat; material: faeces... | reverse complement strand
CCAGCCGTTCCTCTTCCGCCACAACACGGGCGACTTCGCGCTGGCGCATAACGGCAATATCGTCAATTCGGAGTTGCTGCGCCGCCACCTCGAAAACAAGGGCAGCCTGTTTCAGTCGACCTCCGACAGCGAGATCCTGGCCCACCTGATCAAGAAGGAGACGCGCTACCACGACCGGCCGCGCATCTTCTCGATCATCGACGCGCTGAACATGCTCGAAGGGGCTTTCGCCTTCCTGATTATGACGGCCAACCGCATCTACGCCTGCCGTGACAAGTACGGCCTGCGTCCGCTGTCGATCGGCAAGCTGGGCGACGGATGGGTGGTGTCGAGCGAAACGTGCGCGTTCGACGTGCTGGGCGCGGAGTTCGTGCGCGACGTCGAGCCGGGCGAGATCGTGACGATTGATAAACAGGGCATCCGCAGCCGCGACTACTCGATGTACAAGCGTCACGAAATGTGTTCGATGGAGTACATCTACTTCGCACGCCCGGACAGCGACATCGACGGCTGCAACGTCCACGCCTACCGCAAGGAGTCGGGACGCCTGCTCTGGAAGGAGGCTCCCGCCGAGGCGGACATCGTGGTCGGCGTGCCCGATTCGAGCCTCAGCGCCGCGATGGGTTACGCCGAGGCGAGCGGATTGCCGTATGAAATGGGACTTATCAAGAACAAGTATATCGGCCGCACCTTTATCCAGCCCTCGCAGGAGCTGCGCGAGAAGGGCGTGAGGATGAAACTTTCGGCCGTGCGTTCGATTGTCAGGGGCAAGCGCGTGGTGCTGGTCGACGACTCGATCGTGCGCGGCACGACCTCGCGGCGCATCGTCACGATGCTCAAGGAGGCGGGAGCCACCGAAGTGCACGTGCGCATCGCCAGTCCCCCGATGACCGATCCCTGCTTCTACGGCGTGGACACCTCGACACGCGAGGAGCTGATCTCGGCCCGCAAGAACACGGCGGGGGTCTGCGAGGAGATCGGCGCCGATTCGCTGGTGTTCCTCTCGCCCGAGTCGCTGTTGAAGGCGGGCAGCCGCAAGGAACTTTGCATGGCCTGCTTCACGGGGCAGTATCCCACGGCGCTCTACCAGTCGCCCGAGGAGGCCAACAAGGACGTAAAATGTTAGCGGACGCGAAGCGGTCATTGCGAGGAGGACGCAGGTCCGACGCGGCAATCTGAACCGGTGTTGTGACGTTACGGCATTTTTCCCGGATTGCCACGGCATCTGGCGATGCCTCCCAATGACGGGCCCGGAGAATGGGGATAAAAACAGGGAATTTAAATTATTTAAACCATATATTGCTATGGCTCAAAGTTATGAAAAGGCCGGCGTGAATCTCGAAGCCGGATACGAAGTGGTGCGGCGCATCAAAAAGCATGTGGCCTCGACCTCGCGTCTGGGTGTGATGGGCAACATCGGCGCCTTCGGCGGTATGTTCGACCTCTCGGCCCTCAAGGTGAAGGAACCGGTGCTCGTGAGCGGGACCGACGGCGTGGGAACCAAACTCAAGCTGGCCTTCGAGATGGACAAGCACGACACGATCGGCATTGATGCCGTGGCCATGTGCGTCAACGACGTGCTGGCGCAGGGCGCCGAACCGCTGGTGTTCCTCGACTACGTGGCCGTGGGGCGCAATGAACCCCAGAAGATCGAGGCCATCGTCGCGGGTGTCGCCGACGGCTGCCGTCAGGCCGGCTGTGCGCTGGTGGGCGGCGAGACCGCCGAGATGCCGGGCATGTACGCCGAGGGTGAATACGACATCGCCGGATTCACGGTGGGCGTCGTGGAGAAGTCGCAACTGATCGACGGTTCGAAGGTCAGGGCGGGCGACGTGCTGGTGGGCGTTGCGTCGAGCGGCGTGCACTCCAACGGCTTCAGCCTCGTGCGCAAGATCGTCGCGGACAACTGCCTGAACCTGCGCGAGTCCTATCCCGAACTGTCGAACAAACAGCTCGGCGAGGTGCTGCTCACGCCGACGAAAATCTATGTGAAGCAGGTGCTGGAGGTGGTTCGCAACTGCGACGTGCACGGCATCAGCCACATCACGGGCGGCGGTTTCGACGAAAATATTCCCCGCATCCTCCACGAGGGGCAGGGGCTTGAGATCGACGAAGGGTCGTGGGAGATTCTGCCCGTGTTCCGCTTCCTCGAAAAGTACGGCAAGGTGGCCCACCGCGAGATGTTCAACATCTTCAACATGGGCATCGGCATGGTCATCGCCCTCGATGCCGCCGAGGCGCAGAAGGCCATCGGCATCCTCACGGAGCAGGGCGAGCGTGCCACGGTCATCGGACGCGTAACCGACACCGAGGGTGTCGTCATCCGATAGAGGGATGCGGCGCCTTGCGGTTTTCGCCAGCGGCAGCGGCACGAACTTCGAAGCCATCGTCACGGCCTGCGAGCGGGGCGTGCTGGATGCCGAAGTCGTGCTGATGGTCTGCGACAAACCCGGTGCGAAGGTGGTCGAAAGGGCTGCCGCTCACGAGGTCGGGGCGTTCGTCTTCGCGCCGAAGCAATATGCGTCGAAAGCGGACTACGAGCGGGAGATCGTCGCGCGGCTGGATGCCGCGGGCGTGGAGCTGGTCTGCCTGGCGGGCTATATGCGCATTGTGGGCGACGTGCTGCTGGGGGCCTACGGCGGGCGGATCATCAACATCCACCCCTCGCTGCTGCCGGCCTTCCGCGGGGCGCATGCCATCGAGCAGGCGCTGGAATACGGCGTCAAGGTCTTCGGCGTGACGATCCATTACGTCGACGCCGAGCTGGACGGCGGACGCATCATCGCCCAGCGGGCCTTTCCCTACGAGGGCGATGACATCGGGGAACTGGAAGCGATGATTCATGCCGTGGAATATCCGTTATACATTGAAACTATTAAAAAACTGATCGAATAATGCGCGCATTAATTAGTGTAAGTGACAAGACCGGTGTCGTGGAGTTTGCCAAAGGGCTGCGGACTCTGGGCTGGGAGGTGATCGCCACGGGCGGTACGATGAAGCTCCTGGCCGACAGCGGCGTGGAGGTAATCAACATCAGCGACGTGACGGGATTCCCCGAGATCTGCGACGGCCGCGTGAAGACCCTGCATCCCAACGTGCACGGCGGACTGCTGGCCCGCCGCGACGATCCGGAGCACCTGAAAGCCCTGAAGGATAATCATATCGAGTTCATCGACATGGTCTGCGTGAACCTTTATCCGTTCCGGGAGACGATTTCGAAACCCGGCGTGAAGATGGAGGACGCCATCGAGAACATCGACATCGGCGGACCTTCGATGCTTCGCTCGGCGGCCAAGAACTGGGCCGACGTGACGGTGGTGTGCGACCCCGCGGACTATGACGCGATTCTGGACGAGATTCGCGCCGGCGGCAATACCGAAAAGGCCACGCGCCTGAAGCTCTCGGCCAAAGCCTATACGCATACCGCCGAGTACGACGCGATGATCGCCGCCTATATGCGCGCGCAGGCGGGTCTGAACGAGAAGCTTTTCCTCGAGTTCGACCTCGTGCAGTCGTTGCGCTACGGCGAAAACCCCCACCAGTCGGCCAAATTCTACCGTGAGGGGAAGGAGGTGCCCTATTCGCTGGCATTCGCCAGACAGCTCAACGGCAAGGAGTTGTCGTACAACAATATCCAGGACGCCAACGCCGCGCTGTGCATCGTGCGCGAGTTCGACAAGCCGTTCTGCGTGGGCCTCAAGCACATGAATCCCTGCGGCGCCGCGACGGGCAAGGATGTCGTCGAGGCATGGACGAAGGCCTACGAGGCCGACAAGGTGTCGATCTTCGGCGGCATCGTGGCGACGAACTGCACGGTGACGCGCGAAGCGGCCGAGCTGATGAAGCCGATCTTCCTCGAAATCATCATGGCCCCGAAATTCGACGAGGGGGCGCTCGAAGTGCTCTCGGCGAAGAAGAACCTGCGCCTGCTCGAGGTCAGCATGGACAAGGGCGACGTGGACCCGAAACAGTATGTGAGCGTCAACGGCGGCCTGCTGGTGCAGGACCTCGACGTGGCGACGAAGGCCGTTACGGCCGATATGTGCGTCACGAAGGCGAAGCCCGCTGCGGAGCAGATGGAGGATCTCAATTTCGGTTGGCATATCGTCAAACACGTGAAGTCGAACGCCATCGTGGCGGTGAAGGACGGCCGGACGCTGGGCGTCGGCGCCGGACAGATGAACCGCATCGGCTCGGCGGAGATCGCCCTGAAGCAGGCGCATGCCGCAGGCGTCACCGAGGGTCTCGTGCTGGCGTCGGACGGTTTCTTCCCTTTCGACGACTGTGTGACGCTGGCCGCCGAATACGGCGTGACGGCGATCGTGCAGCCCGGCGGTTCGGTCCGCGACGAGGATTCGATCCGGAAGGCCGACGAGAAGGGCATCGCCATGGTATTCACCGGTGAGAGGCACTTCAAGCATTAGTATCACCGGCGTTACTATTTTTGGGTAGTACAGAAATCCGACCGGATACCGGAGCCGTTGGCAAGGGACGGGCTAAAAGCGCGAGCGGAGGGGACGGTTTGTTTACAAACCCGCGAATAGTCGCCCGGAGCCAGCGTTAGACCGTTCCGGGCAGGCGGAGGTATCGTCGGAGAGTTTTTGTGGCACTTTTTGCGGAAAAAAAGTGCCGGAATCTGCGGAGTTTATTCTGCGATAAAAAGGAATTTTGTTTATGAAGGTACTGGTTATCGGCGGCGGAGGCCGCGAACACGCCATTGTCGACGCGCTGTCGCGTTCGCCGCAGGTTGAAAAAATTTACTGCGCACCCGGGAATGCGGGCATCGCCCGGCAGGCCGAGTGCGTGGCCATTCGTGAAACCGAGGTGGAACGCCTGCGTGACTTTGCCGCGGAGCGGGGCATCGGCCTCACGGTCGTGGGTCCCGAAGTGGCGCTGGCGGCGGGTGTCGTCGACTGCTTTAGGGCCGCGGGGCTGCGCATCTTCGGTCCGACGAAGGCTGCGGCGCGCATCGAGTCGTCGAAGGAGTTCGCCAAACGGCTGATGGCTAAATATGCCATCCCGACAGCCGGATTCCGCGCATTCACCGACTATGCCGGGGCGCTGGCCTATGTGCAGGGGCGTCCTCTGCCCGCAGTGCTGAAATACGACGGACTGGCCGCCGGAAAAGGCGTGGTGATCGCCCGGACGATGGCCGAGGCCGAAGCGGCGTTGCGGGATATGTTGCTCGACGACAAGTTCGGCGAGGGCAAGGTGGTCGTTGAGGATTACCTCGAAGGTCCCGAGTTTTCGTTCATGTGCTTCGTTTCGGGACACAAGGTGTGGCCGATGGCGCTGGCGCAGGACCACAAGCGCGCCTACGACGGCGATGAGGGTCCCAATACGGGCGGTATGGGCGCCTATTCGCCCCTGCCGTTCGTGACGGCGGAGGACGAACGCTATGCGCTGGAGAAGATCATGCAGCCCGTGGCCGACGCGATGATCGCCGAGGGGTGTCCCTTCGAGGGCGTGCTCTACGGCGGACTGATGAAGACTGCGCGGGGTATCGAGGTCATCGAGTTCAACGCCCGTTTCGGCGATCCCGAGACCGAGGTGGTGCTGCCGCGCCTGAAGAGCGACATCGTCGACATCTTCTGTGCCGTGGCCGAGGGACGCGATACGCAGTTGGAGTGGCACGATTTCGCCGCGCTGGGCATCGTGCTGGCCTCGAAGGGCTATCCGGGCGACTACGAAAAAGGACACGAGATCAAGGGCCTGGACCGCGTCGAAGGGGCTGTTTATCACATGGGGACCCGGGCCGACGGCGGGCGGATTCTCACCAACGGAGGCCGCGTGCTGTTCGTGGTGGGCAAGGGCAGGGACCTGGCCGAAGCGCGGAGGAATGCGTTGGCCGACGTGGCCCGCATCGACTGCGACAATCTGTTCCACCGCACCGACATCGGCCACCGGGCTTTCGACGATTTGGAAAGATAATACGAGCGATATATGGCAAAAATAATCAGCGGAAAAGAACTTTCAGCGAAACTGAAACTTGAAATGGCGGACGAGGTGAAGACCTTCCCCGCGAAATACGGCCGTGTGCCCCATCTGGTTGTCATTCTCGTGGGCGAGGACCCCGGCAGCGTGAGCTATGTGACGGGCAAGGCCAAGGCTTCGGCCGAGGTGGGCATCCGCAATACCACGATCCGAAAGCCCGAGTCCGTTTCCGAGGCCGAACTGCTGGACATCATCACGGCCCTGAACCTCGATGACGAGGTGGACGGCATTCTGGTCCAGCTGCCCCTTCCGAAACATATCGACGAGGACAAGGTGATCGCCGCCATCGACAAACAGAAGGATGTCGACGGCTTCCATCCCCTGAACGTTGCGGCGCTGTGGCAGAAACAGCCCTGCACGCTCCCCTGCACCCCGAAAGGCATTCTCAAGATGCTGCGGGCCGCAGGCGTGGAGATCGCCGGCAAGCGCGCCGTGGTGATCGGCCGCAGCAATATCGTGGGGCTTCCCGTGTCTAAACTGCTCTTGGACGCGAACGCTACGGTGACGATGGCCCACAGTCGTACGCGCAACCTCGCCGAAGTGACGCGCGGGGCGGAGATTCTGGTGGTGGCCATCGGTCGGCCGAAGTTCGTCACGGCGGAGATGGTGTCGCCGGGCGCCGTGGTGATCGACGTGGGGGTGAACCGCGACCCGGAGACGGGCAAACTGTGCGGCGATGTCGATTTCGCGGCCATCGAACCCAAGGCCTCGGTGATCACGCCCGTGCCGGGCGGCGTCGGGCCCATGACGATCTGCTGCCTGATGGAGAATACGATCGAGTGTTTCCTCCGGCGAGCGGGCCGGTAGCCGGAGGAACGGAGCGAAAACTTCGGTTTTTTTGCACCTCCGCTGAAAAAAATCAGCCGTTGACTCACGGGTCAACGGCTGATTTCGTTTTACAAGGTTTCTGTTATCAGAGTTTGATCGGTTCGGATATTTTGATATTGTCGAGGAACCAGCGGTTGGCTGTTCCGACTTCCCACTGCGTCTGCGTAATGGTGATCTTCGTATCCTTGTTGACCGTAATGCCCTTCAGGCTGACTTCGGCGCGAACCCATTCGAGCTTGTGACCATCCTCCCATCCCAGTTCGGGTATGTCGATCTGCACTTTGTCGCTGCCGTTCTCGAAGATGACGATCAGATTGACGGGGTCGATCTTGCCGGACCCCTGGCGCATTCCGCACCAGTCGAACGAGAGTGTCACATTGTCCTTTGCTTCGGGAACCCCGTCTATCGGAGGAAGAATGATACCTGCGTGATTGCCGGTCTTGCCGAATTTGAGGTAGTTCTGCTGGAGGTAGATGCGTTTGTTGTCGTTCTTGTCGTAGATAAACTTGTAACCGAGTTTTTCGACAGCGTCGAATGCAGTCACTCCATCGACAGTTATGGAGGTAAGCGCTGTCGCTTTTGCATCGAGGTTATCCGTCTCGACCGTTTGGCCGACACCGCTTGCTACGGACCACGGTTCGAGCCATTCGAAGTTCTCCAGGAAATAGACGATCTCGTTCAGGCCGTTGTCCTCGACATCGGTGGCCATGATGCGCTGTACAGGCTCGGCCAAACCGGCGTAGTAGCCGGTGACGGTTACGATATGGCCGGTCAGGGAGGAAAGGCCCAGACTCGACGGGGCGTCCACGACGCTGACCGAGTACTTGGCGTCCTCCGAAACGGTGAGGGTGCTGCCGTTGAAAACGCCCTTGACGGTGACGTAGCCCCGTTTGGAGGAGGTGTAGTCGTCGATCTTTGCGCTGATGTCCTCCGGTTCGGGGTAGTTCACCGCTCCGCCGGACAGAACCGTCACCTCGTCGCAGTCGATTACCGTAGCGAGTTTCTGCGAGTCGGATGACTTGGTGCCCAAGAGCGAAATCTTGTCGCCGACGGCAACCGTCGTGGCGTCCGAGACGAAGATATTGTCCGTGTTTTTGTCGTCGCTGATGACGAAGCCTTTGGTCGTCACGGCCACGACGATCGCCGACGGTACGGAAATGACCGTTTCGTCCGCCAGGGCGGCGAGTTCACCTGCCGTGTACTCCTTCACATCGCGGTATTTGTCTCCGTTCTGCGTGATGAGCACCTGTGCGCGGCTTGCAAGAGTCCGTCCCTTGAAGACGAGGGTGGCCTTGCGGGGGTTGTCCTCCGCGCCGTCGCGCATGTTGTCGGTCACCGAAACCGTCACGTCCATGACGCCGGTTCCCGAGTTGGGCGTGACCGTCACCCAGTCGGGGACTTCCGTCACCCAGTCGGCGTCGGCATAGATGGTGATGATCTTTTCCGCCGCTCTTTCCGCTTCGAAATTCAAGGTGTTGGCGCTCGCCAGAACAGCTTCGGAAAGGTGGTCCTCATCCTTGTCGCAGCCCCAGAAGGAACACAGGGCCGCCATGAGGATCGGGGCTGTCATATATTTTACAAATCTCATAATCTTGTTTTTTAGGTTATTTCCGACTTAAAAATCGAGTCCGTCGCTCCATCCCGGATTCTGCGTGAGGTTCGGGTTGAGCGAACGCTCGCCGCTGGGAATCGGGTAGAGGTAATCGCGTTCCTCGTTGAACGAAGTGCGCAGAACGGTTTTGTGATAGTAGACATAGCCTTTGTCCCCCTCGGAGAGAATGATGTCCGAACCGAGTTCGTATACCGAAACTCCTTCGCCGGCTTGGGGTTTGGTCTCTCCTGCCTTATAGAGAATCAGATCGGCCGTTTCTTTGCCCGCAAGCTTGTATTCGCCGGGGCCCGGGAAATACATGCCGAAAATGTCCTGGTCGATGCAATAGCCGGCTTTCCAGCGATACAGATCCTGAAGGCGGAAACCCTCCTGGATCAGCTCGACGGCCCGTTCGCGGCGGATTTCCAGAATGACGCCCTTGTTGGCGCCGGTCACGTTGGGATAGCCGTACTTTTTGGACTCAAGATACCAGTCGATATTTTTGTTGGCTTCGTTCATGTCGAGGCCCCGCATTCCCACCCGGCTTCGGATTTCGTTGACGGTGATAACCAGATCGTTCTGCGTGAGCGTTCCCAGTTCGGCCTTGGCTTCGGCATAGTTGAGCAGCACTTCGGCATAGCGGAAAACCGGCATGTCGCAGGTCGAACGGTCGTTGCGGTCGATCTGTCCTCCCGAGGCCGTCGTGTCCTGAACGAATTTGATGGGTTGGTAGCCGGTGATCGTGACGCCGAGATCGGGACCCTGCACCCGTTTGGCGCCGATGCGCTTGTAACCCGGGGTGCGGATCGACTGCGCCAGGCGCGGGTCGCGGTCCTTCACCTCTTCGGTGAAAGGCAGCGTCTGCCACCCCTCCTGGTCGGTGAATGCGGTGCCGTCCTTCTTCAGGTACATGTTGATGAATTTGCGGGTGTAGCCCGGGCGGCCCTGTGTCGGCAGCAGCGTGTAGGCCGTCGCATTGTGGTAGACCTGGGCCTCGTAGCTGTTTCGGATGGCGAGGATATACTCTTCGGTGCTGGCATTCTCCTGTGCGAAGAGCATCATGTAGTCCTTGTCCGGAGTTTTGGTGGAGTAGAGCTTGTAGGGACCTTCGTCGATGATCGTTTTGGCGGCCTTGGCGGCTTCCTCCAGATAATAGGTGTAGTCATGTCCTTCGAGGTTGATGCCGTGGTATTTGCGGTAGGTTCCCTCGAAGAGGCAGAACCGCGCTTTCAGCGCCAGCGCCGCCCATTTGTTGACGCGGTAGGTCGATATATCCTCCGTAAGACCGCCGCTGTTGATGGCTTCGTCGATATCCTTGATCATATTGGTCATGATCAGTTCGCGTGAATCGCGCGGTTTGTAGAGCGCTTCGTCGGCCGAGCCGAGCTGCACCTCGTACCAGGGCACGTCGCCGAAGCGTTTCACCTTGTCGAAATAGAAGGCGGCGCGGAAGAATTTGGCCAGGGCCGTATACTCGGTCACAGCCTTCTTGTCTTCGCATTGATCGACATATTCCAGCAGGGTGTTTATGCGGCGCAGGTTGCCCCACGACCAGCCGCCGCCGGTGTTCGGAACGGTGCGCTTGTCGCCTCCGTAGAGAACATCGGAGAGGGTCATCTGAACGAGCAGGTCGTTCTGCTCATCGTAGGGCGTCTTGTCCAGCAGGTTGTCGTAAAAGGGGTTGGAGAAGAGTTCCAGATCGCTTCTCGTCTTGAAATAGTCGAACTGCGTCACCCGATCCAACGGTTCTTTGTCCAGCAGGGAGTCGCAGGCCGATAATCCTGCAATCAGCGTTGCTGCCAGTATGATTAATCGCTTCATGGTATTCGGATTTTGAAATTATTAGAAGGTGATGTCGATGCCGAACATGAACGTCTTGGCCCACGGATAGTAGGCGTTGTTGTTCACGCCGGAACGGTTGATAGCCGCTTCGGGATCGACGTACTTGGAGTTCTTTTTGAGCGGCGACCAGTAGCAGAGGTTCTCGCCCGAGAAATAGATGCGGATCTGGTCGATGCCGGCCTTCTTGGTGAGGGTCGCGGGGATCGTGTAGCCGACGGTCAGGTTTTTCAGGCGCAGGTAGCGGATATTTTGCAGGTAACGGTCGTTGACCTTGCTCAGATAACCTCCCGATGAAGAATAGGCTCTTGCGCGCGGGAAATAGGAGTTGGGATTGTCCTCCGCCCATACCTTGCCGAGGAAATCCGTCGGGAGGTAGGAGAGGTAGGGATAGGAATAGCAGCCCCAGAAAGGCATCATTTCTCCGTGGGGATACCAGTAGTGGTTGCCGGTTCCCTGGAAGAAGACCGAAGCGTCGAAGCCCATCCAGCGGATCGAGGCGTTGATGCCGTAGGAGAGCGTCGGGAGCGAGTTGCCCAGGATCGTCCGGTCGCCCGGCTTGTCGACGGTGTCGTTGCCGACTCCCCAGACGCCGTTGCCGTCTAGGTCGACGAACTTCAGGTCGCCGGCCTGCCAGCCGCCGGTCAGACGGCCCGTGCTGTAACTCAGGTCGACCTCTTTGGCATAGGCCTGCGCCTCTTCGGTGGTCTTGAAGAACCCGTCGGTCTTGAAGCCCCAGATTTCGCCGATCTCCATGCCGACGTAATAATCTCCCTTTGTCAGGTTGGTCAATGACTTGTTCGGGTTGTTGTCGTATTTGGTGATGACGCTCTTGTAGTCGCTGAGGTTGAAACCGACGCTGTATTCGAACGGTTTGCCGGCGAGTTTGAACTGGTCGCGCCAGCTGACGGAGAGTTCATAACCCTTCGTGCGCAGTTCGGCGGAGTTCATGCTGGGCGAATCGGCCCCGTATACGCCGGGCAGCGCCATTCCGTCGGTCAGCATGTCCTTCGTGTCGCGGATGTAGACGTCGCCGGTGAAGTTGAGCCGGTTGTTCAGCATGGTGAGATCCAGACCCAGGTCCCACTGCTGGGCGGTTTCCCAGGTCAGGTCGGAGGCTACGGGGGCGCCCAGCGAGGAGTATTTGCCCTTTATGCTGCCGTCGAAGGTGTAGTTGCTGAAATCCTTGTTCGTGATCAGGCGCATGTAGGTGTAGTAGGACGACACGTTCTGGTTGCCCAGGCTGCCGAACGAAGCGCGCAGCTTGAGGTTGTCCACCAGGTCTTTGGCGTTGCCGAAGAACGGCTCCTCGGAGATGCGCCATCCGGCCGATGCCGAGGGGAACAGGCCCCAGCGGTTGCCCGGTGCGAAACGCGACGATCCGTCGTAGCGTCCGCTCACCTCGAAGAGGTAGCGCCCTTTGTAGTCGTAGTTGATACGGGCGAAGAAGCCTGCCAGGGCGTATTCGTTCTGGCCGCCGCCGTAAGCGCCCTCCGTGGGAGAGCCCGTTGCCAGATTCAGGTCGTCGAGGTTTATGGAGGAGAGGTTGATGCCTGCCACCGAGACGTTCTTGCTGGACCACGTTTCGTAGTTGAATCCGGCGGTTGCCGACACGTGGTGCGCCTCGCCGAACGTTTCGTCGTAGTTGGCGTAGACATTGGCCGAATAGTAGTTGCGCGTCTGAACCACTTCGTCGAGCTGGTTCATGCCGGCGCCCGTGTCGTAGGCGAGCAGCGGCCCGTCGGGGTATTCGCGGTAGTTCATTGCGGAACTGCGGCTCGTATTGCGGTTCTGGTAGAGGCGGTAGGTGAAGTCACCCGTGATGCTCAACGTCTTGAACGGCGTGATGACCAGGCGTGTCGTGTTCGAGAAGTCGTTCGAGCGGTCGACGTTGCGGTGCGTGCCCTCGTTGAGCAGGATGTGGCGTCCGTTGGCGATCTTGTAATCGAGATACGGCGTGCTGTAAAGCCACGATCCGTCGGGGTTCTTCATGGGGAAGTTGGCCAGTGCGTGGCGGGCGCTGTAAGCGATGGTGTTGTCTACGCTGCCGTCTCCCAGAGACTTGTAATTCGACGAGAAGAACGACGTGTTGTTCGAGAGCGTTGCCCACCGGTTGATCCGAAAATCGAGTTTCGCACGCAGGTTGTACTTGTTATACACGTCGGGATGTGCGCGCTGAATACCTTCCTGGCGGTCATAGGCGCCCGAGACGAGGTATTTGATGTCCTTCGTGCCGCCGCTGAGCGAGATGTTGTGCTGCTGCACGGGCCGACGCTGCTGGAAGAGCATGTCCCACCAGTCGTAGTTGCCGTAGTAGACCCACTGTTTGCGGCCGTTGCGGATCTCTTCGACGACCCACGGACGGTCGGGATGCTCGGTCCTGTCGTTCACGCGCGCCAGCAGCTGCTGCATGTCGTGATCGTTGTATTTGACATAGTTCGTTCCGGAGTCGGCCTGCCAGAACTTGTTGACCGTATAGACCGACCAGTAACCGCGGTTCTCGTAGTCGGTCGAGGTCGTGGCCTCCTCCCAGCCGAAACGGCCGCTGTAACGCACCGTCGCCTTGCCGTCCTGGGCCGAGCCGTTCTTGGTGGTGACCAGGATGACGCCGAAGGCTGCGCGGGCGCCGTAGACGGCTGCCGCCGAAGCGTCCTTGATGACCGAGATCGACTCCACGTCGTTGGGGTTGACGCGGTTCAGGTCGCCCACCACGCCGTCGATCAGCACGAGCGGGTCGGCCGAGTTGATCGAGTTGACGCCGCGGATGTTGATCGCCGGCGTGCTGCCGGGTTTACCCGAGGAGGTGGTGATGTTGAGACCCGCTACGGAACCCTGCAACATGCTGCCCAGCGAATGGGTGACGCGGTTTTCGAGCTCCTTGCTCCCTACGGTCGCAACGGCGCCGGTCAGGTTGACTTTTTTCTGCGTACCGTAGCCGATTACGACGGTTGCATCGAGCATGATGGCGTCCTCTTGCAGGTAGATCGTGATGCTGTTCCGGCTTGAGGGAACCGTCACTTTCTGGGGCAGGTAACCCAGGCAGGTGACCTGGAGAACGGCTTCTCCCGACGGAACCTGGATTTTGAAGGTGCCGTTTTCAGAGGTTGTGACGCCTTTGGTCGTACCATCGACCAGAACGGCTACACCCACGAGCGGCTGTTGATTGGCGTCGAGGACTTTTCCCGACACCTCCCTGTTCTGGGCCGAAAGGGCTGTTATTCCCCCTCCCAATACCAGAAGAAGAGATAGAACCAGTGGTCTTAATACTCTCATAAGATCTGTGTTTGTTGGTTAGTAAATGATGATTGTGGTTGGGTATGTAGCGAAAATCACTTGCGTCGGTAGGCATCCGTGGAGAATGCTTTCGGCCGCTGCATGTTTTCGGTCCACTCGTTTCCGAATTCGTCCTTGACGGTGATCACAAGGTCGGTGTCCGCATCGTCCGCCTTCACCTTGAAGAAGTGCGTGAACTTGTCGGTGATGAACGACGGGGTCGACTTGAGTCCCGCGTTGTTGAACCGCTTGACCGAGAGCGCCGCGATATGGAGCGGGTCGTAGGCCCAGACTTCGGTGTAGGGCAGCGTCTTGCGGTTTTCGTCGACGACGCTCAACGTCCAGTCCGAATTCCAGTTCCAGATGTTGATCAGCACCTCGTTGTCGTTGTTCTGCGGATAGGCGTTGACATATTGCATATAGGCGTTCTTGACCGAAGCGGAGATGTCGGAAGGCATCAGCGGAACGTCGGCCATCGAAAAATGCACGTTGTTCAGGTCGTAGCTGCGGAACTGGTACTCTTCGGGCCATCCGGTCGATTTGTAGAGACATTGGAAATCGGTTCCCGTGACATCCCAGATGCCGTAGCCGCCCGGAGTTCCGTCGGTTCCGATGTGGATTCCGGGCGTGAGGTTGCCGGACCACCACCACGAAGCGCATACCGAGCCGGAGTTATACTCCCGGAAGTTATGCCCGTCCACGATCGGAGCGTCGGGCGTCACGTTGAAAAGTTTGTGGGTATGCCCCGTCACGAAGCGGACGGTATATCCGTCGAGGATGTCGAAAAGCCGCAGGGTGTTGACCTGATCGTGGTCGATCTTGAATCCCGATGTGGTCGGATAGAACACCTGCGCATGCATGGCAACGACGACGGGGGTCGTCTTGGCCACGTGCGACAGGTCTTTCGCCAGCCAGTCCAGCTGCTCGGCGGAGAGGCTCTTGACATAGTTGCGGGATTCGGTTCCGTCGTAGCTGCTGCAATCGATGTCGTCCATGACGACGTAATGGACCTTGCCGATGTTGAACGAATAGTAGGTCGGGCAGATCTGATCCACATATTTGACCGCCGCATCGTAGTCCGACCTGGTCTGGAAGTCGTTGTCATGGTTGCCCATGGTGTGGAAGATCTGCAGATTCTTGATCTGGCTGTTGATGGTGTTCAGGTACTGGGGGAAATAGTAGCTGTTCGAATACCAGTAGAGGTCCCAGGTCATGTCCCCGAGGGTGAGCGCATACATCTTCTCGCCCTTGTGGCGGGTCATGTAGTCCGTAAGGTCGGAGGTGAACTGGGCGAACTGTCCCAGGTCGCCCGTTCGGTTGGCGAGGTGCATGTCGCCCAGCATGAAGATCTTGTAGGAGTCCTGTCCGTCGACCTTTTCGAGCTTGAAGTCGGCCCGTTCGACGACGTCGGCGCTGTTTTTGAGCGCGCGGTGGAACTGCGGGAGCACCCCGACGGACGGAACTTCGTAGCCGCTCGGGACGGAGATGAAGACATATCCCCACTTTTTGGCCGATTTGAGCTGGTAGATGCCCTTTTCGTTCGTGACGGTCACCTCCGCGCCGTCGGAGACCACGACGTTCTCCACGCCGACGCCGGCCGACGACACGATCCCGTAGACCGTGGTGCCTGCATCCGGTTTGAAATCTATGTCTTCGACGATGTTGATGTAGATTCTTCCGAACGATTTTTTGCGCGCGTCTCTTTTGACGAAGACTTTGTAGTAACCCGTTTCACACCCGTCGGCCAGGCGTACGGTGAAACTGTCGGAAGTGGTGTTGACGATGGGGCAGACGTAGGAGATGCCTGCGTCCGACTCAAGAATGAATGTGTCTGTGGTCAGGGGCGATTTCCCCCCCCCACTTACGGCGAAAGTGCACTCGCCGCCTTCGGTGACGTCTACCGACCCCGGAACCGTGAATTGCACGTCGAAATTATCCGCGGGGGTCTTTTCGTCATCGCTGCCGCCGCAGGCGAAGAGTTGCGAGACGGCGATGAGTGCCAGTAACAGATACTTTAATACGTTTTTCATTTTAAGTTCTTCGATTATAATTTTTTTATTTGTCCGCGTTTTGTAAATCCGGTTGTTTGGACACCTCGAAGGCCCGGAAAGACCCGGTCGGGGACTCCGTCCCGAAGTCTCCGTTTGCGGCCCTGCCGGCCTTCGCATCTTCCGTTATATATATGGTAACCATCTGTTTACCGTGTCGCTTCTGTCTGAAAAACTTTTCAAATATAACTTGTTTGTGTTTCGATTGTGTTTCGAATACATTTCAAAATTAAACTTATTTTATTAAAAAACAAAATCGGATGATTTTTTTTGCAAATAAAAAATTTTAATTTTTAGTCGTGTTTCGTTTGGTAGATTTGCCATTTCCCTTTCATTTCTTTTTCGTTGCCCTTGATTTGTGGAATGGTTGTGAAGCGAGACTGTCGGGCGTCTGTTTTTCGGCGACGGCAGTTCGGAAAACGGCATGGCGGAGAAGAGTGGCGGGCGGAACCGGAGGTGTTGTCGGAACCGGTCCCGGCCGCTCGGGGCGGGCTGTCGCCTGCGCCGGGAGCGGCAGTGTGGCGGACGGATTCCGGCGCAGGCCGAAAAGACGCTCGCGGAGGTGAGTTCCGGAGGCTATGAATGCCAGGAGGCGGTGAGCTGTTCGGGGAGCGGAACCGAGGAGTCGCGCCGCCAGACCATCGCCCGGTCGGCGGCCGCGTCGCCCGTGCCGAAGTCGAAGCGGTCTGCGGAAACGAACCTCGCCGGAACGTCGCCAGCGAACCCGAAGCGTCCGTAAAATTCCCGGAGCCACTCCTTGCCGGGCGTCGGGATGAGGAGCGCCGCATCGTCGCCGCGCTCCGCGATGAGCCGCATCGCTTCGCGCATCAGCTGCGAAGCCAGTCCGCGTCCCCGGAACGCCGGGTCCGTCGCTACGCCATAAATATAGGTCGTGCGGCCCAGCTCCGTCCGGAACGGCAGGAGGTGGAGCATCGCCGCCATGCGGCCTTCGGCCTCGGCCGTCAGCATCCGGCGGCGGGAGTAATAGCGCATGATGAACGAGTCGGCGAACTGCTCGTCGTCGCCGAAGGCCTTCATCCAAAGCTCTTTGCAGGCCACTTCGTCGGGGTGCATGCAGATCGCCGCGAATTTGTGCTGGAGGAACGCCGGGTGGTAGGAGAGTTTGGCCTGCCGCAGTCCGTCCAGCCCGAGGTCCTCCTCGCGGTTGATCAGCGTGAAACGTTCGGGGAGGTGCTGCGCGAAGAGTTTGTTGATGATCGTGAAAGCGCCGTCGAACTCCGTGTCGGCCTTCTCTACATGGGTGTCGAAGG
>ENA-ORUN01002034-ORUN01002034.1-human-gut-metagenome-genome-assembly--contig:-NODE-2034-length-17137-cov-4.426706_pt1 | contig 17137 bp, 20 predicted proteins | sample MGYA00242080_ERZ509209 | MGnify/ENA primary metagenome ERZ509209 (study PRJEB26280, sample SAMEA2338786) | human gut metagenome | biome: human gut; feature: human-associated habitat; material: faeces... | reverse complement strand
AACCTCGGCCCACAACTTCAGATACTCCTCGCGCTTGGCGGCACGTTCCGAGGCGATGATCTGCTCGATCTGCGCACGGCAGCCGGCTTCGTCGGGAAATTTCTTTTTCAGCAGGTCTATCGCATCCGCATTCGGCTGGAGCGTTTTATTCGAGGTGATGCCGAACCCCGACCAATTCTCGAATAACTGCCCATAGCGCTTGTTGAGCGTGAGGAAATAGCGCTCGACAGGCTTCGATTTCGCATTGCCGACTTGGGCCGGGGTGTATTCCGCACCGACAGCCTCGTAAAAAGGCGTCATCTTCTTGATGGCGAAACGGTCGCTCTGGACCTGATGCGCCCGGTAACGCCGACCGAACAACTCGGCCGTATGGTTCACGGCATCCTTGAGCGCCGCCTTGATCAGTGCGGTGTCCTCCTGCCGTCCGATGGCGTAGCCGATCGGATAATTCACGCACGGGTCGAGAACGACCTCGACGACCAAGCGGTTGTGGTAGGTGGTCGCACCGTCGGCATATTCCTGGAACAACAGCTCGCAGACCCAGCCGTCCAGGCTCCACATGTAGAGCGGAAATTTCGGGCGGCGGCGCTTGACCTGCATGGCAAGACGGTTGCGGAACTCCGTATCACCCAAACGACCTGCGGACGTCAGCAAGGCGTATTTCCTCCGGTAACGCCGGATGGTCTCGACAGTGATCTGCGTCCAAGACATCTGTTCGGCGATGATGTTGTAGAACATGACCACCTGCTCGTTGTCGAAATTGCGGTGGTCGGACAGCAGCTTGATGATGACCGACTGCTGTTCGTTGGTTGCGACTTTCGCCGCGTTCCGCGTCCCGAATTTTCCTGTGACTAACATCTCGTAGTTGGGTTTGCCGCCCTGAAAAAACTGGTTGAATTTTTCCTGCAAACGACGCGGATTCTCCGGCAGCGAATGGGGGTACTTGTCCCCGATCCGACGGAGGGCACGCGCGGCACGTGCCCAAAATTCCGTTTTCTTGATCCTCGGGTAGCTCTGACGGAGCCGTTGCGAATCGGCTTTCTCGATCCATTTGCGGAACGCCTCCAAAATAGCGGCATTGTTTGAATACTCCTGCTGCTTGGCGAAGCTCAGACCTCGGGCACCCTCGACCTTATATTCGGCGTAGAAGTTCATGGCCAAGCCGTCCGGCTCGATCGTGTCGAGAAACTCCCGGCTCGCGGCCTGTTCCTGAAGGTCCGGGTGCGTCTTGTAGAGCGCGTTCTGGTATTTTACAGGAAGGCTATCAACGGCGAACAACGCTGGAGTCCCGATGCAGGCCCGGCGGACTTGCTCGATTTTACCGCGCTGAGTCATGTGTTGTAACGCTCGGATGGTTGCAATACCATCGAGGTCGTCATACGTTGCGCATAGCCTATTGTTGTATAATTCCATTCTTCGACCTTTTTATTTTTGCTCCCGTGCCGGTATCGCTCCGGAATAACGCCTTCGCGTTCACGGGAAAATCGCTATATTTGTACTATCCAACCACAAACATTTAGCGATTTATGGATAAATCAGAAGTTCTTTCGTTTATCAGCGGACTTTCCGAATCCTCCCTGCTGGCTTGCTCGCTCTTCGATGCTTGTGTCGATGAGGCTTTGAATGTTCGTATAATCCGCAACGGGGTCGAGGTCGAACGCTCCGTACAGGAGATCGCAGCGGACGCTGCCGGAAATTGTCGAGTGCTTCTAAACAACATTCGGCCAGACGTGTCTTTAACTTTTCGCGGAGTGAACGTAAATCAATATTTTCCTCAGCGGGAGAAACTACGATCTCAACTCGACCTATTAATTGCTGAATGTTCAGAATAATTCTGTTTTTGCTCATTGTATAGATTTTAAGATTGTTTCTCTGTTGGTTTGAAGGTTACCTTCAAGGCGATGCTGCTCCCTGCGAAATTCGCGGTAACGACCAGTTGCGACCATATCGGATTCGTTTCTGCCCACCCGCAAACAAGACACATGGAGAAAACCCACCACAGCCCGACCAACTTACACCTCACGGGCAGGGCAATGAACTCACGGCCCAGCAGCCGGATCATCCAATATTTCAGAAAGCGCTTCATGGTCGTTGTGTTATTCTGCCGCCGAGGTCAGGTTTTCGATCACGTCGCCCGCAGCCGTCATCGCCTCGTCGAGGTATTCGATCACCGTCTGGGCGCGGTCGCCCTTCTCGCCATCCTGAACCGAACTCGGCATGTTGTTGTAGTACTCCTCCTCTTCGGTTTTGATCTCTTCGATCTCTTGCTTGATACCTTCCGTCTTCTCGATAAGCTCCCGGAGGCTCTTTCTGCGTGTGTTGTTCATGGCCGGAGGATTTACAGCAGTTGCGAGAGTACCTCGTCCATCTTGGCCGGAGAATAGGCGTCCTCCCATTGGTTCTTGTTGGCCAAAGCGCGGGCCTGCAGCACGCGCATCACGTCGTTGTCCCGGTGGAATCCGTTCAGCACGTTCCGGACGTGGCTGTCCGAGCAGCGCATCTTTTTCGAAACCTTGTAGATGTCCTCCTCGGTGATGTACTTGTCGAGTGCCTTGAGGTAGGAGCGTTCGATGGCGTTGCGCTCCTTGCGCGAGAGCTGGGCCGTCGGCGAGATGTAGTAGCCGTACTTGCGGATCGACGGCAGAACCTCCGACGTCACCCACTTCTTGGACGACTTCGCCTCCGGCTTGCGGCTCTGCATGATCAGACTGTACAAACCCGACTCGTTAATGAAGGTGGCTTCCTGCTGCCTGCCGAGGGGGTCGGTAATGCCGACCCCACACCGCTCGTCCTCATCCAGACGACCGAGGGCGTCCTTATGATTGGCAATTCCCAAAACCTGGCAAATATCCTTGCCCATAAACCACGGCTCGCCCTTGATTACCACATTGCGAACCGTCCCGAAATCCGGGTGCTGGAAAATACTTAACTCTTTCATAATTACGATTATTTGTTATAGGTGTTATTCTTGACTACTCCGCCCCGGTCGATGGCCAGCTTACGGATTTTGCGTGCCAGCGGTGTGTCCTTCTTCCCCGACAGGGCTTCGCAGACCATTTTCGGGGTACAGCCCAGCAGTTTGGCGATCTTGCGCCCTTCGCCGTATTCTACGAGTACTCTTGCCATAGATTCAATTATTTCGTATATTTGTCAGCACGGTTAATTTGTTTTCCGTGTTGCAAATATATAAGACTATTTTCTTACATCCAAAGAATTATATGATTATTTTCTTATGGTCGCACATAGAATAGGGAAATACATTGAATTTAAGGGCATAAGCTATTATGCGTTTGAAAATTCAATTGGAGCATCGCGAGGAAGTATATCAAAAGCAGTTAAGGAGAATAAAAGTATAGGATCTACAGTATTAGAAAATATTCTTACTGCGTATTCAGATCTTAATCCGACGTGGTTACTAACTGGTAAAGGCAATATGCTTACAACAAGAGAAGAACAAATATCAGAAATTAAGGTTGCCGACCAGTTTCCCCTAAAAACGGACCGCAACCTCGACTTGCAGAATGTTCCTCTTTACGAAATAGATGCGGCAGCAGGGCTGGTCGCCTTGTTTACCGATACGTCCCGTCCCGTCCCGGTTAGTTATTTGCAAATTCCCGATCTACCGCCTTGTGACGGCGCCGTATATGTGCGGGGAGATTCCATGTATCCTTTGCTTAAGAGTGGGGATATCGTATTATATAAGGAAGTACACAACCATAATATTGGTATTTTATGGGGGGAAATGTATTTACTCTCGTTCTCTGTGGACGGAGATGAATATATCGCGATCAAATACATTCAGAAATCTGAACAAGAGGGATATGTAAAGTTAGTGAGCCACAATGCCTACTATGGACCCAAAGATATTCCTATTGACAGCATCCGTTCCCTGGCTTTGGTCAAAGCGAGTGTAAGGTTCAATACAATGGGCTGAAAAATACTTTTTTATGTGTATTTATAGCACTTTCAATGTGTAATTCACTGTATTTTAGTTGCATAAACACATAAAGCACCGTTATAAAACGGTGCTTTTTTGTGCATTATAGGGGGTCTTATTGCCTCGAAACCCCGCAATTTAACATACGATTATGGGATTATAGGGATTTGAATTGCTGAAAAATGGGCATCCATTTGGGCATCCATTTGGGCATCCATAGCGATTTTTAGGCTTTTTTTCGTCAAATTCAGATGTACAATTTTAGAGGAGAGGCATAAAAAAACGTCCTGCCAAACAGGAAGGAAAACAGGACGAACGACAGAAGGGTAATGCGACCCGTTTTCCGGCGATTTCGCGGCGTCAGGCCCTTATAATGGGGAATTGGGTACAAAAAAAGCACGCAGTACAACTACGCGCCCAGTAAAATCCCACCAGAATCCAAGTATCGCCGCGAGCTGCGGCTCCAAAATACAAGCTCAATACAAGCAAATCCAAGTAAATGTACAACTGAAATCGAGCGCAAAAATTTGACGTGCTCCTCTAACTCGTTGCATTATCGCATCTTACGGTGCTACTCCTGCTATACTCTTTTGTACATCTGAATACCCGGCCCATATATTGTAAAGTCGTACCCTGAAATAATCAAGGTTTCAATAAAATCATATTCACATATTAGACTTACATTTAATGTGTGTTTACAGGAAACACCACTGATGCCGATGTCGTCCGTTGATATTAAAATATCATTATAGCCTTGATTTTTTGCAAACTCTAATCCTTCTCTTAAATAGAGAGGAGATATTATTAACCGATTTACATCTGGTACTTCTTTGAAATGTTCCATACTACTATTTGTTTCTGATTGCTACTAATGGTTCAGCAGGGAACGGCTTGCCGTTATCCTGCGTTGTTATCAACCTATTCTATATTCACCATTTATCTGCAATTTCAAATTCGCCGATTGTTTGGGTACAAATGTCAATGTACGGAATAGTCTTGACTATCTTGATGTTTTCAATATCTTCACTTCCTCCCAAAGCCAAAAGTAGAGAATATCCAAAACACTCGTCATAATCTGGAGTTCCGAGTTTTTCTTGTATTATAGGATAATTTTCTAAATCAAACCAGCCTTTCAAGAAACTTTCATTTACCATTACCTTATTAAAAATCGCACGAAGATTGGCAGGAAGTATTAAATATGTTCCGTATCTGACATTCAGATAAACGACGTAATTATTCAGTCTCGGATTCTTTACATAGGCAAAGAGATCGCCGAAAGCCGTACACATGAATGGTAGAAATGATTGGTCATCCTCCTTTTCAAAACAGGAGTTTATCACATCCTGATAATCGGATGGATTGATGAGCTTAAACAGCCCATTACAAAAACTTCCTAACCCGACCTCCTGCCATAAAGTATTCAGTTCGGGATAAGACAAATCAGCATATTTAGCAATAAAAGTATCATCTACTGCTTGCCTCTTGCTATTGAGGCTTTTTTCTAAAAATTCTTCGTACATATTTCTACGTTTTATGGTTGATAATGGCTGGACGGGGAACGGCGTTAGTCCGTTATCCCGGCTTGTTATGAACTTACTTTACCTCTTGTGCCTTTTTATAATTTGCATAGCGAGCATTTAGAGTGTCCCGCCATTCTTGACTTGGGCAAGAGTTTATTAATTGAATATACCTATCATCATCAACACAAACGGACTCTACAAGTCTTAGTAAGCTCCACTGCAAATCATAAAAAGCATTTTCAGGGAAGATTTGTACCAACACCATAGCTTCATCAAATGATATGGGGAATTGTATTTGTTCTAATAAAGTATCATAAGCATTTATCAACTCATCAATGCTATCAGAATCATTGATACTTTCATTAGGCATACGACCTAAATCTTTCAACTGTAAAATTTCATTTCTCATATCGTGTACTCTAATTGTTCATAATGGGTTAGCAGGGAACGGCTTGCCGTTATCCTGCTTTGTTAGTTGCATCGTTATTGTTATTATCTACCCATGCTTTGATTTCATTCGGAAAATGTTTATGAAACATTCTTATCCACAACTCATCGTTACTCTTGTCGGGAATACAAGCATGAATGCACTCAAACCACTGGTTCCACATCCAATCAAAATCATCTTCTGGCATCATCATCCAAAGTAGAAAATCTTTCGGTTCCCAATCAGATAATTTCATAATATCCTTTTGCAGAACCTTACGCATGGATTGAAGTTGTTCTTTTGCTTCTTGACTGTTGATTTTTCCTTTCCAAAAATCAACAGCCGAGTGTGCAAAGTCATTTATCTGTTGGATAGTAGCATTAGGAAAATACTGTTTGTCCAAATGCTCTACCATATCTTGCATAAAACATATCCGACGTTGATGCCATTGATGCTGCTCGTCATCTTCTATTTCATCTAAAATATACTCTGCAAACACTTTGATAGCATCAAGTCCATTATTTTCTATTTTACTCCATTCGGCTATATTCCAATCTGTTTGCGTTTTCACTTTATTATAGCAAACAGAGCATACTTCATTTGGTAGAGTAATGGGATGTTGTCTACAAATAGGGCATATTTTATTAACATTTTCCATTCTATCTGATTTTTAATTGCAACTAATGGTTAGCAGGGAACGGCTCGTCCGTTATCCTGCGTTGTTAGCTGTATTTTAGTCAAAAGTCATGTAACACAAACAGACTTTTAACAAGATAATTTTCTACTGTCCATACGGCATAATATCCGCCTGCACCGTCACTGTTCTGCGTGCTGATGAACAGTGAGTTTCCTTTACCCAATGCCACGACAACATTGTTTCGGCTCGGTTCGTATAGATGTGCTATATATGCTGTTGGAAATTCCAATATTCCGGCAGGGTGCTTGACGGTGACAGATGCGTATTCTTCATGCGGAATATTATCATCTATGCCTGTCAAGTCAGAACAACCGTCAATACTCCGAACAAAGCCTGCTTCCAAATCATAAACAATGGCATGTTTTTGTGGATTAAACTTTTGGAAGATTATCTTTATGGTTAATGTGTCGTTGGCATATACAAGGCATTTATCCGTACTTTGCGGCTGTTTCTTCAACTGTGGCAAATCTGCCAAATAACGGATGCGGCTTTTATGGATCTCTCCTGTATGGGTATTTCCATTCGGGCAAGTCTTGGTTATGCCCGTTTCTGCTCCATATTCTACGCTATGCCATTCTTTATGACTCTTTTGTGCATCCCAATCGACAAACACATGATTATCCAATAATTTGCCTATTACTGTTCCACTTGTATCACGTACATTTGTATATCCGTCTGCATCCTGAATGACACCGAAGAAACGCTGTTGTGCTTGTATAGGCAAGCAAAACAGAATTGCCGATATGTAGAAAATAATCTTTTTCATGCTTCTATTACAGCTAATGGCTTGGTGAGGAACAGCGTTTAGCTGTTATCTCGACCTTGTTACAGACGATTTAACTAACATAATTCCATTTCCAATATCGTATATACCTGACCTTTGGCATTGCGAATAAGTATTGAAATGAAATCAAAAGCATTACATTTCAGATACTCTTTGTTTACCCAGTCGCCGTTGATTAGTCGTACTTGTTCGGTGGCGGTATATTCATCATCGAAATCAGTACTACTGCATCCAAGAATGATAATTTCAAATTCTGTTTCAGCATCTTTATCTACAAACTGAATCTCAGGAGATAATGGATGTTCTCTATTATCCTCTATAAGTAATGCTTCATATCCATTATACCGTTCATCAAAAAGAGTAATCCTTTCTCCTGAATGTACTGAATCCGCATATATTGCCAAAGGTGAAGTTTGCTTGCCTACAATGGAATTATCAATTAATTCACCACAAAAGTAAAGTTTGAATTTTGTTTCGTTTTGCGGTGATATTAACCGACCTTTCCAATACACAGGATTATTAAACCATGAATCTTCTATCAATTCAGGAAAATAGTCTTTGTGTATAATAAATGGTTTCAGATAATCCGGTATATATTCCATATATTTCTGTATTAAGTTGTCTGTAATTTTTCGATAAACGCACCTTATGGTGTAGTTCCTATTCACTATTAAATCATTGCCTAATCATCATCCAAACAATCCAGCGGATTGGGGATTTTTGCTTTATAGGCGTTCGATACGTGCAGATAAATTGCCGTTGTTTTTATATCGGTATGTCCCATAAGTTCCTGTATGGTTCTTAGGTCTGTCCCTTGTTCCAGCAGGTGGGTGGCGAACGTGTGCCGGAGCATGTGCAGGTGTACCCGATGCTTTATTCCGGCTTTCCTTGCCGCTTCTTTCAATATCTTAACCAATGCGCTGGGCGAGTATTGTTCGCCTGCCTGTTCGCCCTCAAAAAGCCATTTTTGCGGTCTGTATTCCCGGTAGTAAGCCCTTAGTTCGTTGAGCAGCTTTTCCGACAGTAGGGAATACCTGCACTTCTTGCCTTTTCCGGCAATCCTGATTAGCATCCGTTCGCTGATGATGTCTTGGGGTGTCAGGTTCAGAAGTTCGCTTCGGCGTAGTCCGGCAGAGTAAATAAGAGAAATCATGCACCTGTGTTTCCGATTGGATAACTGTGCAAAGATGCTTTTCATTTCTTCCCGGCTTAATACTTCGGGCAATGCCTTGTACTCTTTTGCACGGGCTATCCCGCCATAATATTGCCGCTTGCCTTTCCGGACTTTCTCGTAATAGAACTTGATAGCGTTGATGCGCATGTTCTGCTGGGTGGCGGATATGTGCTTTTCCTTTACCATGTGGAGCATATAGCTGTTTATGTCCTCGACCGTCAGCAGGTCAAGGTCTTGCCCCTTGTGGTATTCCATGAAGTCGCTGAAATAGATTTTATAGGCTTTTATGGTGGAAAGGCTGTACCGCTTCTGTTCCAGCAGTTCGAGGTAGCCTCTCGGCAGTATGTATTCCCTTTTAGGTTTGGGATGCCGCACGTAAACCCGGCTGTAATCAATATAGGCGTGGGGCGAATAGCGGTCATAGAAATCCGGCAGTTTAAAAGCGGTGGCAGGTATGTAGGCAGAACTATTGCCTGTCTTTTCCACGTCCGTATCTTGGGCGAGCAGCAGGGCGACAGCCTGACTGTTTACATACTCTATCCGTATGTAGTCCGCACCGTTTCTTTCTTCCTTGTACAGAACGATGCTTCCTCTCTGTTTCTGAACCTTATCCATGTCGCTGAATTTTGCTTCGCTCCAAAGATAAGATAAAAATATCACTTTTTGAACATCTGTTCAAAAATAATAGAGGTTAAAAAAACAAAAGAGTATCAGGCTTTAAGCAGCGAATAGATATGGCGAAAATTTTCTGCCAGTTCGTCCACGTTCAGACCGTTCAGAAATGCTTGTTCGTATGACAGTCCTAAAAACATTTGCCGGAACATGATAGCCGTTTTCTTCACGTCCGTGTTGCTCCTGATTTCCCCGCTTTCTTTTGCCTTCTGTATGACTTTCTCCCATAGGTCATAGTCTTGTCGGTAGATTTTCTCAATTTTCTGCCTGATGCCCGGATAGTACATACGCACTTGTGACAGAAAGTGAAAGTAGTAGAAGTTAGGACTACAATCATGCGGGCTGCTATTATCACCAATCAGTTCAACAATCCTTTTCATGGAAGCGGCTACCCCCGCCACGTATTGCCCGATGAACTCCGCCAACGTATCGGCAGGAGCGGCAAACTTGTTTTCCGGTTCGTGCATTTGCAACACGTATTTGTCCGCCACAGCCATGAATAAATCCAGCTTGTGCGGAAAATAATAAACGATACCCGTTTTTGTCACCCCGCAGGCTTTGGCAAGCGTGATGATGCTTGCTTTCTCGTAGTTCATCCTGACAAATACGCCGAACGCTTTATCTATTACTTCTTCACGGTTAGTTATTATCATACACGTTTGTTTTTAATCGGTTACGAAGATACGGATTTTGTTTTAAGCATTTGTACCCCAGTGCTTTTTTTTAGTGCAAGGTGCAAGTATATATTTATATATATAGCTTGCACCTTGCACTAATCGCAGAATATTTATTATCAATGATTTGCGTATTTCAAAAGAAAGACTTATCTTTGAACCCGAAAGTTAGGCAGACAAACAGAGGTCAAAGTTGGACAAGCCCAACGTCTGAAAATCGTTACTGTTTCGTTACCTATTTGAAATTTTGAAAGCAAAGTAGCTGAAATATAAGCGGTTAGAGTTATAGGTTCAAAAACCTGTCTCTCCGCAAAATATTTGTAAGTGATAAAATACATCCGATTTTACATTTAAAAATGTAAAATCGGATGTATTTTTATATATTTCATTTCTCCATATTTAATAACTGTATCTTTTTAAAACTATTCCGAAAAAGTAAACGTACGCTTTTTTATCTTTTTTTGCACCAACAGACAAGTAGGTAAGGAATATGTGCCGGACGGCACTATCTAACATTTCAATAAGGAGTAAACGGCGCGTAAATGTTTGGCAAGACGTTCCGTATCCAGTCCACCGAGAAAAGACATTTCAAAGGACAGCCCCATGTAAACTTGTCGGAACATAACTACTGCATCTTCTACATCCACATCTTTTCTCAATTCTCCGGTATTTATCGCGCGCTGTATGGCGGTACGCCAATAAGCATAATCACCGACTATAAGATTATGGAGCTTTTCTTTGGCGTTAGGGTCATATTGGAGAAGTTGAAACAGAAAATGAAAATATTGGGCATGATATGAAAACTTTCCTTGTACCACCTTATCACTACCTGGGCCTATCAGATTACTCAGCATATCCATTGTTCGTTGTACGCCTTTCACGTATTCATCTATAAATTCGGCAAACGTACCGTTCGTTTCAGTGAATTTGTTTCGTGGGTTTTGCGCGCTAAAACAAAACTTATCCACTACGGCAATGAATAATTCCTGTTTGTTCTTGTAGTATTTGAATATTCCGGCTTTCGACATTCCGAGCATCTTTCCAAGTTCTGCAAAACTGGCTTTTTCATAGTTTACGGACATAAACAGCTTGAACGCTGCTATCAGCAATTCATCACGGGTAATTTTCATTTTGTGATAGTCTTTTATATTTTTCAATCCCGAAAATAGTATTTTATTCTCATACAAGCTACATAACAAGTCATAGATTAACAAAAATAAATCAGAGAGGTCCCTCTAAGATGCTTTAATATGGAATAAAAATCCTTTCACTCTTTCACCTCGTATCTGATTATTTATCAGCTTTTATAGCATTGGAAAGACACAGCAGTTGTTGGAAAAGATTGTGATTCGGTCAGCCGGCCTATATTAAAATGGTTACTGTAAACAATATAACTTATAGTGCGGGAAAAGATATAGGGAAGAATTTGCAGACAGGAAGATTCTCTGTATCTTTGCCGCCATGTCAGAAAGAAGCGAACTACATACAAGAAATAAACACAACGGGCAATACGACTTTTCTCTATTGACGGAGAATTATCCGCCTTTAAAGAAGTTTGTACAACTCAATCCCTATGGTACGCAAACAATTAACTTCTTCAATCCGCAAGCGGTGAAGGCGTTGAATAAAGCGTTGTTGATAAGCTACTACGGCATTCGATATTGGGATATTCCGAAGAACTATTTGTGTCCGCCTATTCCCGGACGAGCGGATTATATTCATTACATCGCAGATTTGATTGGTTCGGAAGCTGTAAGCAAAGATGTGAAAGTGGAAAATGGAGAGATACGGAAATCTGCATACAGATGTCTGGATATTGGAGTAGGTGCGAACTGCATTTATCCGATTATTGGGCATGTAGAATATGGTTGGATGTTTGTAGGTTCAGATATTGACCCCATATCAATAGAAAATGCACGAAAGATAGTTACTTGTAATCCGGTGCTGGCTCATAAAATAGAGTTACGGCTTCAGAAAGATAGCAGCAAGATTTTTGAAGGCATCATTGCTCCCGATGAATATTTTGATGTGACAATTTGTAACCCTCCGTTTCATCGTTCGAAAGAGGAAGCGGAAGAGGGAACGTTGCGCAAATTGAGTAGTTTGAAAGGGGAGATAGTAAAAAAGGCAAAGCTAAACTTTGGAGGGAATGCGAATGAACTTTGGTGTGAAGGTGGCGAATTGCGTTTCCTGCTGAATATGATTGTCGAAAGCCGGAAATACCGGAAAAATTGCGGGTGGTTCACTAGTTTGGTTTCCAAAGAGAAGAATCTGGATAAGCTATATGCCAAGTTGAAAGCTGTCGAGGTGTCGGAGTACAAGGTTATACGGATGCATCAGGGGACGAAAAGTAGTAGGATATTGGTTTGGAAGTTTTAGGTAATGAAAATTAGTTGAATATATTATTAACAAAATGAATTTGTTTTATGGAAATTTGCATGACATACAAATAAAACATGAAAGCTGTTAACCTGAAATATAAGTATATTTTTGCATCTCTTTGCTTGTTAGTTGCCTTTTTTTAGTGGCTATCACCTAAGATTGTACGGCTCAAATCATAGACGAAAAAATATATTTCTCTTGTCTATTCATTCTCTGAAGACGAAATAGGTCATGGAAAATTCGAAGAACTGATAAAACAGGAGTTCAGGAAGCAGAGAATAGAACCTATATTTGATCGGTTTTACAAGAGTGATGAGTTTGAACAGGGGAGTGGCTTAGGACTTCCTATCTGCAAGATCATTGTTGAAAAATTGTCGGGACGTTTGGGAGTAAGTTCGGAAGTCGGGGAAGGTAGTTGTTTTTCGGTTTATCTGCCTTTGGCGGATGCATAATGCTAATGTTTCTTATTTTTATTTCTTAAAATAGAATCCACTTTTGTATTTTATGAAATTATCATTTACCTTTGAATTGTAAATGATTAGACATAATATGAAATATATACATTTAGGGGTATGTATCTGCATATTTTTATTTGTGCATAACCAAATTCTGAGAGCTGACGAAACAGTAAGTGACGATTCGCTATATACCGCCGAGTATATAAATAGTATCTATATTGCACAGCCTAAACGTGCTTTGCAATTATTGGATGAGGCAGAAAATAGAAAAGCAATTCCTTTGCGGATTATCAATGAGTTGCGTAGTTTGTCATATAGCAATATGTATATGAATAAACTGGCGTTTATGTATGCAAGAAAAGCTTATTTGCTTGATTCTATATCTCAAAAAGATCCGAAGCATCTGTTGAAAATGACAGTTCATCTAGCGGAATTTTCGGCTATGATGAGCAAGTATAATGAAAGTATGCGTTATGCATACAGTGGGATTAAACTGGCACAGGAGTTGGAAGATCGAGAAGCCAAAGCCAGATTATTTTTCTGCATAGGTGAGAATAACTGGAGATTATCTTTTAAAGATAAAGCATATGATTATTTTGACCGTACTATTAAATTATTGCGCGGTTCAAATAAAATGCGGGAGATGATGTTGCTTTCTTACTATTATGGAGCAGAAATGAGCTTTTTAATGAACGATTCACGTGTTAAAGAGGCTTTGGAACTTGCTTTTGAGCGTGAAAAGCTTATAAAGCGGCTGGAGGCATTACCTCAAATACCCGAAGGTTATGTGGACGGACAATATAGTTATTTGTATGCAAAACTTGCCTATATTTATTATGTAGAGAAAAAGAATGCACAGGCGGAACAATATTATCAAAAATACTTGTCGAAGAAAGAATCTCATACACCGGACGGAAAAATGTACTCTGTTCCTTATTTGATGATTTCCGAACAGTATGAGAAAGCTCTTGAGAAATGTAAGGGTTTCAAGGAATGGATGAGAACTCAACAAGATACTTTGAATGAACAATATCTGACTGTTCTTCAACATGAGGTGAAAGCTTATCTGGGTATGCACCACTATAAAGAGGCTGCAGCGACCCGTGGGACTATCTTAGCTATAACAGACAGCATTAATTGTAGAGATAGAAACAATGCGGCATTGGAGTTGAACGCGATGTACGGTGCTTCTGAGAAAGAAGAATACATTGCCCAACAAGCTTTCCAATTAAGAATAAAGAATATCTCACTTGCTTTCATGGTCTGTATCGTTCTGCTGACCTTGTTTATCTTATGGCGTCTGTGGCGTTTCAATAAAACGATTAAATATAAAAACAGAATGTTGGCTAAGTTGATCAATGAGAAACTTGCCGATAAGGAAAAAAGGGATCAGCAGTCGGAGGAATATGAGCAATTCGCTATATCATCAGAAATAGAACTGGAAGACAGATTGCTCGAGAAGGAACAAGAAGAACAGTGTGAGTCTTCGGACGAAGATGACACAGAAGTAGCAAGCGGGGAAAAAGCCGAGAATAGACAGATTTTTAAAGAATTGAATCGCATCGTTGTTCAAGATCGTTTGTATCTTTCTCCTGAACTGTCGAGAGAAGACTTGGCGCAAATCGTTCATTTGAACAATGCGCGTTTTGCCCGGATGATAAAAGAATGTACCGGAACTAATTTTAACGGATATATCAACGAGTTGCGTATTGATTATGCTATTCAACTGCTAAAAACACATCCGCACTATACGATACGCGCGATAGCAGATGAAGCTGGGTTTAATAGTGCTCCGATATTATACAGTCTTTTTAAGAAGAAAACGGGAATGACTCCTTATGAATTTAAAAAAGCGCAAGAGTCGCTTTAAAAAACTTTATCGACATCCTTCGGTTAAACAATTTTCGTCTTTCTCGGTTTATTATTATGAGTAACTAAATAAACTAAGAATGATACAGGTTAGGATAAAACGAGTTTACGAAGATTTTTCAGAAGCAGATGGATATCGGGTGCTGGTAGATAAACTATGGCCGCGAGGAATGAAGAGAGAATGGCTGAAATACGATTATTGGGCGAAAGATATAACACCTTCCGCTAGTTTGCGCAAATGGTTTCACGAAGATATTCCCGGGCATTGGAACGACTTTGTCATGCAATATCAAAAAGAACTGGCCGCATCTCCCGCAATGGCTGATTTCCTGATTCTTATCAGACCTCATCCGGTGGTCACACTGCTGTATGCGTCTAAAGAACCTGTCTATAATCATGCCCGGATACTTCGGGATTATCTGGAAATGCATCTGAAAGAGTGAAATTAAAGTAATTTTTATCTGTTTACTCTTTCTGTCGTTCACTCAATTTCCTACCTTTGTAATCTAAATCAAAATCGTGTAATCATGAAGTATAAATTATTGGTTCTTGATGTAGACGGAACACTCCTTAATGACGCGAAAGAAATTAGTAAGCGTACATTAGCGGCTTTGTTGAAAGTTCAGCAAATGGGAGTGCGTATTGTATTGGCATCCGGCAGACCTACCTATGGATTAATGCCACTGGCCAAATCACTCGAACTTGGAAACTATGGAGGCTTTATTCTTTCATATAATGGTTGCCAGATTATAAATGCGCAGAACGGGGAAATCCTGTTCGAACGGCGGATTAATCCGGAGATGTTGCCGTATCTGGAAAAGAAAGCTCGGAAAACCGGTTTTGCCTTATTCACTTATCATGATGATACGATTATTACGGACTCTCCTGAAAATGAACATATTCAAAATGAAGCCCGGCTGAATAATCTGCGGATAATCGAGGAAACGGAATTTTCTGCCGCTGTTGATTTTGCACCCTGTAAGTGTATGTTGGTCAGCGATAATGAAGAAGCGTTGATCGGTCTGGAAGATCATTGGAAAAGAAGACTGAACGGAGCATTGGATGTTTTCCGTTCCGAGCCATATTTTCTGGAAGTCGTTCCTTGTGCCATAGATAAGGCCAACTCTTTGGGAGCTTTGTTGGAAGAACTGGACGTGAAGCGGGAAGAAGTGATTGCTATCGGCGACGGAGTATGTGATGTGACAATGATCCAACTGGCCGGACTCGGCGTAGCTATGGGACACTCGCAGGATTCCGTGAAGATTTGTGCTGACTATGTGACTGCTTCCAATGAAGAAGACGGAGTGGCAATTGCTGTTGAAAAGGCAATTATAGCTGAAGTGCGTGCGGCGGAGATACCTCTCGACCAACTGAATGCACAGGCGCGTCACGCTTTAATGGGAAATTTAGGAATCCAATATACGTATGCCGCTGAAGATCGTGTGGAAGCGACGATGCCGGTAGATCACCGTACCCGTCAGCCGTTCGGCATTCTGCATGGCGGAGCCAGTCTTGCATTGGCGGAGACAGTTGCCGGACTAGGTTCGATGATTCTTTGCCAGCCCGATGAGATTGTCGTGGGAATGCAGGTGAGCGGAAACCACATATCTTCTGCACACGAAGGAGACACGGTGCGTGCGGTAGCAACAATCGTGCATAAGGGACGTTCGTCCCATGTATGGAATGTGGACGTATTTACTTCAACCAACAAACTGGTGTCTTCCATACGGGTAGTCAACAGTGTGATGAAAAAAAGATAACCGACGAAGAAATAAGTAACTTGACAACTATTGATGCATTTATAGAACGGAAGCAACCGTTTGCCGTTTATCGTATTCCCGGGGAGAAAATTCCGTGCCTGGTGACACAGGAGGAGGGGGCAGTCCGTCTGATATACGATTTGCAGGAACTAAACGGGCAGAGAGGATTTGTGATTGCTCCGTTCCGACCTAACGAGACTTGCCCCATTTTGCTGATTCAATCGAATGGGCCGGGGCAACCTTTGCTTCTTGCAGATGATGCGGACGCCGTTCCGCGGGATATTCCGTCAACCGACTATCCCTCCTGTTCCGAGGAATATGCGGAGTGTTTTCGTACATTTATCAGTGCCTTACGTGATAAGACTTTTGAAAAGCTGGTACTTTCCCGTAAACTTATTATTGGAAAACCATCGGCATTTTCTCCTTCATTAGCCTTTCGCGCGGCTTGCCAACGCTATATCCATTCCTATATATACTTATGTTATACTCCCCAAACAGGTATCTGGTTGGGAAGTACGCCCGAAATCATCTTGTCGGGCGAAAAGGACGACTGGCATACGGTAGCATTGGCCGGAACCCAACCTCTGCAAGACGGCAAACTGCCGCAAGTCTGGGATGAGAAGAATCGGAAAGAACAGGAATACGTCTCCTCTTACATCCGTGGCCAACTCCTTTCATTAGGGATTCATTCGACGGAGAACGGACCCTATCCTGCTTATGCCGGCGCCTTGTCGCATCTGAAAACGGATTTCCGATTCTCTCTGCAAGACAATAAAGGTCTGG
>ENA-ORUN01001998-ORUN01001998.1-human-gut-metagenome-genome-assembly--contig:-NODE-1998-length-17360-cov-9.106559_pt1 | contig 17360 bp, 11 predicted proteins | sample MGYA00242080_ERZ509209 | MGnify/ENA primary metagenome ERZ509209 (study PRJEB26280, sample SAMEA2338786) | human gut metagenome | biome: human gut; feature: human-associated habitat; material: faeces... | reverse complement strand
TCTTTGTGTCATATATGAAATTTCTGAGAGTCTTAATAAAGAGAAACACAAGATTAGTAGCGACGATCTACTTGCTTTCTGCGATTATCTTCTCTAAACCTGCTACTTCTTCTATCGAAGCAATATGAAGTCAAAAATCATCTATGCTGCATTTTGTTATTGTGGATAATATCGAGTAAATATCTTTACCGCTAAAATGATATAAAAACAGGAACTAAATATGATTTGATCAGCACTCTTTGGTCATGACTTTCCTGCATCAATTCTATCGCTATTCTTGGGGCTGTCGCACTAAGAAATTAATGCGACAGCCCCTTTGTGGTAATAGGGTAATTAATAATTTATATTTCACATGCTACATCATATGCTGATTTAATAGCATGCTCAATATTACTTGGACGTTCTCCAGCACAATCACCAATATAGTGAAGTGGAAGAGGACAATCTGAAAGCTCTGGAAGGTTCTTTCTTGCACCAACAGCCATTACAACAAAGTCTGAAGCAATTTCTTCTGTTGATGTATTGTCGTCTATTGTTTTTTCAACAACTACAGAATCATCTTTGATTTCTGATAATTTTGCAGATGTTACTATTTGAACATTATAATGCTCTAATTCCCTCATTAGAGTAGGTAAAATAGTGTTACTTTCTTCTTTTGCAATCTGATCCATCATTTCAATAATTGTAACCTTACATCCGCGTGAAGCCAGATATTCAGCGGTTTCAACACCTACAAGACCACCACCGATTACAGAAACATTACCGAATACGATTTCTTTCTTGGCAAGCACATCCCATGCACTTGCTACAGTTGGAAGATCTTTGCCAGGAACAGGGATTATTGCGTTGTTTGCACCTGTTGCCACAATTACTTCATCGAATGAATTATAATCCTGTGATGTGAATTCCTGACCAAGTCTGAAAGTAACATCCAATTCAGGAAGTACATTTGTATAATAATTAATGCTTCTCATCATTTCTTCTTTTCTTGGAGGTACACTAGCAATAAGTAACTGACCACCAATCTGAAGTGATTTCTCAAATATAGTTACATGATGTCCTCTTAATGCGGAAACACGTGCAGCTTCAAGTCCAGCAATACCAGCACCAATAATTGCTATATTCTTTGTTAATGCTGCAGGAGTTATATGTCGTGTTGCTTCGTAACCATTTTCAGCATTAAGTACACAACTTAAGAAAGCACGATTCTGAATATTATCTGTACATCCTTTATTACACATCATACATGTTCTGACATTACAGCAATGTCCATCTGCACATTTGTTTGCAAAGTCAGGGTCTGTGAGAAGAGAACGACCTAATCCAATAATATCAGCAGAACCATTTGTAATAACTGCTTCAGCAGCTTCTGGTGTAACGATACGGCCTACTACAGATACAGGAATAGATACAAGCTCTTTGATTTTTTTAGAATAAGAAACCATAAATCCGTATGGCTGTGTTCCCATGGCAGGGATTGTATCACCCATATTTCCAGTATGGTTAGCCTGTGCAACATGTAATGTGTCAACACCGCAAGCTTCTAATTCTTTAGCAAAAATGCAAGCTTCATCAAGTGGAAGACCACCTTTTCCTCTAAAACTATTTTCTCCAAGAGGAGTAACTATAGGAAGCTTGTAGTCGATAACCATGTCAGGTACGATTGTTTTTAATCTTTTTACGAGTGTTAATGCAAAACGTGTACGATTAGCCAGGTCACCGCCATATTCATCAGTTCTATGATTTAAAATAGGAGAACAGAGAGAACCAACAAGACGGTCTCCATGTACTTCAATACAATCAACACCAGCTTCGTGTGCTAAGATAGCACAGTTTTCCATATGCTTTATTATTTCATCAAGCTCTTCTGCAGTAACTTCATTTACAAAGTGCTGCATATCATGGTGAAGTTTAGCTCTTGCTTCCTGCATTTTGCCCTGATGGAACAAGTCGTTTAAAGCTTTAACATTGTAGTCAGGATGGAATAACTGAATTCCAAGCTTTGCACCATTTTCATGACATGCGTCAGCAAGTCTTTTGAAGCTTTGAACCTGCTCAGGTGAATAAAGCTTTGGTGTAGGAGAGAATGTTGGAAGTGGTGCAACATCTCCAATTACTATATATCCGACACCGCCTTTTGCGAGACGCTCGTAAAAACGAAAACTTTGTTCTCCAATTGAACCATCTTTTTCCTCATATCCTGTTGTAAGTGGTGGGAACATAATACGGTTTTTAAACTCAATATTTCCAACTTTTATAGGCTCTAATAATTTCATTGTTCATACTTCCTTTCAAATTGAATATACTATTTAAGTGGTGTTAAAAACTCTAACATTAATTTGTCTAATTCTGCTCTTGCAAAAGCACTGGCAAAATTGTGGTTAGCGCCTTCAATTGTTTTATAATTGCATTTTCCATTGTAAAGTGACTCATATCTATGGCATGTTGCATCATCTACCAAATCATCTGCAGTTCCTCTTATAAGGAGGACTGGTCCGTTGTATCCTTCTGCTGACGAGAATGGCTCATAATTAAATAAATCATGATTAAAAGATGTTGGGAAAGTGAGTCCTTCAATATCGGCCTTGGTGATCCCCTTAGCTTCCATGGCTTCAGCACGATCCTTACATCCAAACCACATTCCAGCACCTGGACACATAAGCATGAGAGCATAAGGATTAACAATAGGAGCGGCAGTAGCAGCTGCGTATCCTCCCATACTCTGACCAGATAAGATAATCTTATCTGGATTGGCAAAATCTTGTGTTTTAGTCCAGTTTATAATATCCTCGATATCGTGTAGGATACCTGTAAAGGTCATGTCCTCGAATTCACCATCACTTTCACCATTTCCGTATAAATCAAAACGGACACTGGCAAATCCATGTTCAGATAAGAATCTGGCTGTGTGAGTATAAATACTTTTGTAACCGCTTTTATTCCCTGTAAAGCCATGTACATTTACAATAGCAGGAAATCTTGTGCCATCTTCTGGAATGTTAACTATTCCGCGTAAGATGTGTCCATCACGGTTTTTGATTTCTACTTGTTTTGTCAATTTAAAATACCTCGATTTCTAATTTTATTCTGCAGTAGTAGCATTTCGCTTGTCAGCTAAATCCTGTAACATTTCAGCTGTTTTCTCTTTTGTAAGAGGGTAGATAAATTTTAATACCAGAACAGCTAATAAATATCCTACAACATATAAACCTGTATATGTTTTCCAAAGATGTCCTGAGAATGCTTCATTCTGGACAGCTTCATTAACCTGGAATCCAGCAATTGCAAGTGCAAAACTACTCATACTTCCTGATACAGCATTAGCAAGTTTACGGAAGAATGTATATGCTGAATATACAATTCCTTCATTACGTTTTCCTGTCTGAAGTTCCTGATAATCAATTGCATCATTTACAAGTGCCCAAACTAATACTTGGAAACCACTTACTCCAAGATAGCAGATTCCGTTGATGATAATAAAGAGCATAGGATTTTCAAGTGGGAAGAAGAATAAAATAGCATAAACAACAACTGAGAAAGTTGCACTGTACATAATCCATTCTTTTTTTCCAAATTTCTTAGCAACAAATTTTGTGCCTACGAATGCAATAAGTGACCAGAGTACACTTAACATACCTGAAACTGCCATGATGGAAACATTTCCAAAATAATCGCGGAATAAATAAGTATTTAATCCGTTAACCATACCTGCTCCAACAATACCGATAAAGCTTGATAACATAACTCCGAGTAATGCTTTGTTTTTAGTAATATCTTTAATTACCTGGAAGTAGTTAAGCTTTTCTTTTTTCTCATCAACTGGCTCTGTAATAATACGCTCTTTACACCAATGAGATGTAAACATAAGACAGATTAATCCAATAACTGCACAGATTGCTGACATAATAAGGAAATGGCTAGGTACTGGCTGGTTATCTTTATATAAGAATAATGGTCCAGCAATAACGATAACTGTCATAAAAATTGTACCGCCAAGACTTCTGAAACGAGAAAGGTCAGTACGTTGGTTAACATCATCAGTCATTACACTTGAAAGACTACCAAATGGAACGCTGACACATGTGTACATAATTTCGTAAACAATATATGTAATGAACATATAAGCAATACGTGCACCATAAGCGAAATTGCTTACGTTAACAAATCCTAATATACAGAGTACTGCAGTTGGAAAAGCAAAGAATTTAATCCAAGGAATAAATTTTCCTTTTCCTTTGTTTTTGTGGCTATCAACAAGTGCACCAATTAAAGGGTCATTTATAGCATCCCAAAACTTTGTAATAAGCATAAGGATTCCTACGTGTACTGGATTAACTTTTAATACCAGTGTATAAAAAATAGCAAGATACATGGCACGGAACTGCTCAGTACAGCAACATCCCAAATCGCCAAGAGTGTAACCAATTTTGTCCTTCATGGAAAAAGGTCTTGTTTCTTTCATAATAATTTACCTCCCAAATTTATATTGTTTTAGTAGCTACACTCTTATTATATTGGGGTTATGCTGATATCCATATACAAATATTGCTTGCAAACTACGAAAAATTGATATATTGTATATTTTGACGAAATGAACAAAAAATATAATAGGAAAGTGTACAAAATAGACATATGAAAAATCAAGGCTACAAAATGGAATATTTGAAAATATTGGATAGTGCCCAGCGAAGCTTTGGGCAAAAGAAGATCTATACAATTGTATTTATAGCTGGTGGGATAGGGTATATGCACCAGGAGGACGATAATATTGTATGTACTATGGAGGATTTGATATTTATTAAGCCAGGTAATAAAGTAAAGCTTGAATATCGTAAAAATAAGTATCCTCTTGAAGTTTATGTTCTTTATATAGGTGGAGAACTTTTAAGGGAATTGTCAGATGAAGAAACAAGACTTGATGAAGCGTTTGATTTTGTTCCGTATCAAGTTAAGATTGTTCATTCTGAGACTGAATCGGCTATGCTTATAAAGAATATATCAAAAAAGCTCTATTCGATGAATAATGAGCCACCTAAATTTGCCCACTCATTATACGAGAAAAGCCTATTAACTATGATTCTTGTACTTGCACTTCGCTCATCTGTTCAGGAGGATGTACAGATTAAGACGAATAAGAAAAAACACGTTGTAATGGATGATATTTTTATTTATATCAGAGAACATTTGACAGAAGATATCTCGTTGGAGCGCTTGGAAAATGAATTTTATATAAGCCGTTATCATATAGTAAGAGAGTTTAAAAAATTGACAGGTGAGACACCTCATTCATACATTGTAAAGAGCAAACTTGATTTATGCCGCCATTATATAGAGCAGGGGAAAAGTATTCATGAGGTATATGAGCTTGGTGGATTTGGAGGGTATAATCATTTTTTTAGAGCATTTAAGAAAGAATATGGTGTTACTCCAATGCAATATTACAAAGATTTAAAGATTAACAGGAATGAAAAGTAATGATTGTGTTTGTAGAATAAAGCAAATAAGGGGCTGCTTTAACGATTGAAAATCGTTAAAGCGACAGCCCCGTGGTATATTCAATCATTCTTTTATTAATCCCTGTACATGTACGTATACATATTACTTCATACATACAAAGCACTAAGATTCTGACCTTTCAGAGTTTATCCAAGTAAGTCACTGTTACCGCTCTTATTGACCGTTTCACAAGATGATATGCACCTTCGCATGATAATTTTAAAAATCAACTTATAAAACTTGGGCTTCTAACCCAATCAATAATGTGTGCCCTTGTCACACTCGGCAACCGACCCGCCCGTCCGCAAGGCTTAACATGTAATATAACCATGTGGTCTGCATGTTGGATAACTCTTATCCAAATCTTTTTTTACTATAATATATCATTTTTTAATGTCAACAGAAAAATAAGATTTTACTTTATTTTTGCATTATTATACATTATCTCAAAAGATATTCTATAATTGCAGCTGTAACTTTATCATTAAGTTTCATAGACATAATGTTTGATATAATAACATTTTTGTCCTCACCGGATGTAAATAATCTGTAAATACTTCTCTTGTCATTATTATCCATCTGTGCCTGCAGAAGAAAATCATATATTTTATCATTAACATTTTCACCGTTGTATACAAGATTGTTTTCTTCATTATCAGCAAATATTTCAAGCTCTGACGCACCATCACAGTTACATGTAACTGTCCATGTATTTGTTTTTATATCGTATTTGGCATTATCTGCATTTTCAAATCTTATACCACGTGCAAATCCTCTTAATATAAAACGGTACTTTCTGTTTCGTGGAATTACCGATAAGTCACCGCTTACATCTATGCTTATTTTTGCCTTATCTTCATTCCAGTCGAGCACAAACTCTGTCAAAGCATATTCGCCTTTTTCGTAGTCAAATCCATCTCCAGAATCTTCGTACATAACAAATGTATTTGATGCACCTGGACATATAACCACATCAACTTTTTTCGGATTAATAATATCATTACTGCCACATTCCGAAGCAAGCGGTATTATTGCACCTGCACGTCCAAGCACAGGAATACTTTGAAGATTTCTACATAAAATCTGACTTTTTCCATTTTTACCGCCATTGTATACATCACCGGTAAATATATCTGTCCATATTCCGGCTGGTATAAAACATTCCTCACCGCTTTTTTGTGAATCTTCATCAATCTTTGTTGTAACAGGACACACAAGCATTTCACTACCAAGAAAATATTGATTTTTATAACTATATGCTTTCTCCTCAAATGGATAATAATAATACATTGGTATTATTACAGGAATATGCTCGCAATGACATCTGTAATTAAGTGTGTACATATATGGAATAAGTGCATGCCTGAATCTTAAAATCTTTTCCATATCACTGCAGTATGGCTCAGGATAATTCCATGGTTCTTTTCCACAGAACGGATTAGAGCTGCTGTGAAGCCTGTTTATCGGTGAAAACACACCAAACTGATACCATCTTAATGCAAGCTCGTTGTCTTTATATCCGTTCATATGACCGCCTATATCATGACTCCACCACGTATATCCCACATTTGATGCCGTTGCTGTAAAATAAGGCTGAAATTCAAGCGATTTCCATGTAACTATCGTATCTCCAGAAAATCCTATCGGATACCTATGGCTTCCAAGTCCGCCATACCTCGAAAGAATAAGTCCTCTTCTGCCTCTTTTTTCCATATCTTTAAAATGAAAATAATTAAGCATCCATAATGGGTCAATTCCGCTTGCTCCTCCGTTGTTGCCCTGTTGCCAGTCTATCCACCAGAAATCAACTCCAGCATTTTCATGTGGATGATGTACAAACTTAAAATACGCCTCAACAAACTCTTTGTTAGTCATATCAAACTCTATAGTTTTTTTACTGTCAGGATTAATTCCTAGATACTCTGCCATATCTTTATACATTTTTTCAAAATTCCGGATACCTGATGCCGGATGGACATTCAGTGTTACATGATAATTATGTTCATGCAGCCATGACAAAAATCTTTCCGGATTCGGAAATAAATCATTATTCCATGTATATCCTGTCCATCCGCCACCAGATTCCATCGGCACATCGACTATATGCCAGTCCATATCCATAACAGCAACGGAAAATGGTATATTTCTTTTTTCAAATTCCGTCAGTAGCTCAATGTAACTTTCTTCACTGTATTTCCAATACCTGCTCCACCAGTTTCCAAGAGCGTATCTTGGAAGAAGCGGAACAGCCCCCGATAATTTATAAAAATCACGCAGACACGCAAAATAATCACGCCCATATGCAAGATAATAAACATCAATCTCTTCATGTTTCCTTTTTGATGGCATATTTTCTTCATCAAACACAAACGATTTGCTGTCATCAAAAAACGTCCTTCCACTCTTATCCATAAGCCCGTATTCAAGTTCAACTTCCCCGTCAGCCCTGTCAAGAGTTCTCATTGTGCCTTTGAGATTATGCTCCCGGGGCGGAAAACTATACGTCTTTGCACCAAAATACCACCTTCCACCGTAATTGGTAAAATCATATTTTACATCTATAAAAAGTCCTTCTTCACTAAATTTCTTTTTATCGTATATCATATGAAATGCTTCTGTCTCTATCTCAAGGCGGTCGTCACTTTGTGTCACTGAATATTCCGGTACCGGAAATTCCCTGTTAAGCACAGTCTGCGTCTGTAAATCTTCAAACACACCAGTCTCTGAATATTCCATTCTCATCATAAACGGCGTAAGCACCGAAAAACGATATTTTTCCCCCTGAACAATACATGCTTTGTTACAACAACTTTTAGCCATTTTTTTCCTCCGTTATTAAAATAATCTTTACTTGAAGATTAACACCGTCAGTTATCTTTGTCTACGTAAATAAAAATCAAAAATGCAAATAATACAGAAAAAAAGCTCCAAAACCCTATCAATTTTAAAATCATTTCAGGGTTCTGGAACTCTCTTCTATAAATTATTTGTATTCTACATAGTCAACAGTAACATATCCTGCTTCTGTTTTTATGCTGTTATCTTTTCAACTTTTTCGTCTGTATATGCCACATCGCAGTCAAAATCCTGTAAACCACGCACAAATTTTATCTCATATTTTTCATTATTCTTTGTAACTGAAATTGCAATATATTTCATTCCGAGTGAAATATAACCAGCTGTATCGCCGTCTTTTAATCCTGAAAGATTCATCTTTGTCTCTGCACAAAATTCCGGTGCCGGCCACTTCTGTAACAAAAGATTACGCAAATCTCCAAGAGGTCTTAAAGGTGAAGCTGCAACTGCATTTAACTTTAACTGATTTGGATGTGTTCAGTGTCGGTGTGCTGTCCTTTGCCTCTCCGTCTAAGGTCTGCTTCCATATATTATTACCATTATTCAGCGCATATGCCACTTCACCGGATGCAAACTGACCGGTGGTAAAGCCCCTTACGCCCTCGGTGGTACATCCCGCTTTGTATTTATCTGTATTATAGGCGGTGTTGAGTATTGTTGCGGTGTAGTGTTCGATTGATGGTGCGATTGGATTTACAGATCCACCCTCTACATAAGCATCTACAATTTTATGGCCGACTGCGGCGATTCCCCCTGCATACTTTGCTCCTTTTACATAACCCTCAAAAGAACAGTGCTTGTTATCAAAAGGCAACGGCGAAATCACATTCACCGCCGCTGCCTTTTTTCTTTCTGCTGTGAAAGAGTTAAATCAAATTATTTTTTACCGCTTGTGCTGTTTTTTTGACCGTTTGTTCCGTTTGAAGGCTCCTTTGGTTATTTGCTCATTTACTCTTTGTTAAGTTTGTAGCTACCGCCATCGGTTCCTGTACCGCCGATAAGTGTTAAGGCGGTTCCGTTTACCGAAAAGGTATAATCGCAATCGCGGACAATATCCTCTGTAAAATCGAGGATGAGCTTTTTACCCTTGACGGTGTAGGCATAAGAATATGTCACATCATCGGCAAGTAATTTGCCTGTACCGTCCTTTTCAAAAACATATTGCGTATGCTCATCATATCTCCATGTGCCGACCAATTCATTTGATTTTTTACCGAATTGGGCAATAATTAAAATTACAGCTGCCGCAACAGTGATTATTATCGCCGCCGAAAGCATTGCTTTCTTCATGGTATTACGCTTTTTTTTACGCCGCTTATTCAGCGCAGCAAGCTTGCTGCCGTAGGCTTTATATAAATATTCTTTTGCCATAAAAACCCTCTCCATATAAAATTGCAGCGGCAGCGTATAGTTACGTTGCCGCCGCAATTCTTTTTATTTTGCTCGCTTTTTCTTTGATACTACGGTAGTGAAACCGAGAACAGCAAGTGAGAGCACCGCCGCAAAGCTCCAGACGGCAACCATGTTGTCATCTCCTGTTTTGGGAGATTCGTTCGGAATCTCGGACGCTTTCACCGTGAACTTTGCAGTTGCCGTTCCGCTTTCCGAAACAATTCCGAGCGTATGCTCACCGACGGAAAGTGTAGAAACAAAATTGTTATTCAAGGTAACTATAATGCTGCCTTCTGCCTTTGTATAATCCTTTTCATCAAGAGTTTTGCCGTCAAGCTCTACACGAATGAAATCGGCAAATGCCGCATTGCAACGGAATGTCAAGGATTTCTTCTCTCCGTTGTTTACGGTAGCATTATTGCCTTCTATAATCTCAGGAGGAAGCTTTTTAATAACGGTTTCGCTAAGAGAAATCTCTTTTGCGCCGGCTACATCCGCAAAATATTTACCGCAGTTTTCGCAATAATAATACTTTATATTGCCTTGCTCCGTTACGGTAGCATCCTTTGCCTCTACTAATGTAAGTTTATGCTCAAGCATGGCAATTTCCGAACCGGTTGTAATTTTCTTATTACAATCGATGCACCATGTGTCACCGGTGTAGCCCTTTTCCTGCTCGGTAGCGGGCTTTGCATCCCGAATTTCGGTGTGCTTGTGGTTGGTTGCGTCTACATCACCGTACTGCGCCTTGCAAACCTCACAAACTGCCTTACTTACACAAGTAGCCTCACCACCGCTGTGTGCCGCTTTGTCTATAACATTTCCGCAGCCGACAGTCTGACACTCCTTCCAATGATCGTGTTCATTGGTAGTCCAGACAGATGCGGGATTATGAGCATTCTTCGCAATGGACTGTCCGTCTGCGATTTTCTCATTACAATCGCTGCAATAAGTATCGCCGGTATAGCCCTCCTCAAAGCAGGTGGCTTCCTTTTGGTTCTTTAGATATGTTGTGCCCTTATGATTGTTTGCGTCAAGCGGTCCGTAAGAATGTCCGCATTCAGAGCATTCGGCCGGGGATTTGCAGGTTGCCTCACCGCCGTTGTGCGCCGTAATATCAAACTTTGTGCCGAAATAACAGGTATGCCAATGATTTGTGCCGTCGGATTCCCACTTGCCGTCAACATCGGTATGATTGCCGGTTGAGGAAATTTCACTGCCTGATTCGATTTTAGTGTTACAGTCGGTGCACCATTTGTCGCCGGTATAGCCGGCTTCACAGCAGGTGGGATCGGTTGCGCCGCGAATTTCGGTGTTCTTGTGGTTGGTTGCGTCTACATCACCGTACTCAATCTTGCATACCTCGCAGATAGCCTTGTTCACACAGGTGGCTTCTCCACCGGAATGATGTGCTTTATCAATGATATTGCCGCAGCCGACAGTCTGACACTCTTTCCAGTGATCGGTTTCATCCGTTGTCCAAACCGACGCAGGGTTATGAGCGTTTTTCGCAATAGATGTTCCTCTTTCTATCTCATGATTGCAGGTAGAGCAATAAGTATCGCCGGTATAGCCTTCTGCGTAGCAGGTGGCTTCCTTTTGTCCCACTAAATATGTATTGCCGATATGATTTGAAAAATCCTTCTCACCGTATTCAAATGTCTCGGAGGATTTTTCATCACAAACAAGGCAGCTTTTGTAATATACTGCGGGGCTTTGGCAGGTCGCAGCCGATTTAAGATACATTTTGCTAACCGTTTCGGTAAACTTATGGTTGCCAAGCTCACCGTATTCCTGCCCGCATCCATCACAAACCGCTTTTTTCTGGCAAGTCGCATTGCCGCCGGAATGTGTGTGTGCCTTGACTGTCAGCGCGGCAGAAACGGCGCTTGCTAAGTAGTTGTCGGTTTCCTTGTAGCGCACATAGTAGGTAGCGGGGGCGACCCTGGTGCTACCATTGTCGCAAGTGATCCAGCCGGTGGTGGCATTGGCAGAAATGTTATACTCCATGTCCTCGGCGGTGTTCTTAATCTCGCCGGTGCCGCTGTTCTTAATATCCCCTTTGGTTGTCAGACCGGTAGGAGCCGTCTGCGTAGCCTTATCAATGATATAGGTCACACTGACAGTGACATTGCCAAGGGTAATGCCGGCCGTGTATGTGCCCGCATTCACAGGGGCAGCCGACAGTGCATTGCCGTCCTTGACCGCATACGCGACGGATGGGGCTTTGCCGAACCAGCCTACACTTTCTACTTTCGCATTTTCATCTTTTCCATCGTTAAATTTTGTTTTTTCGGGTTTCTGAATGGTCACGCTGCCGCCGCTGAAATCGTTACCGTTATTATTCGAACAATTTTTGCAGGTTGCGGTAATGGTATCACCGCTTGCGGCGTAAGTCCAGTTATGCACATGGGTAACCATTTTCAGTTCACTGCCGTTCAACTTGGCCACATATCCGTCGGTATCGGAGATGAAGTAGTCGGATGGGGTTTTGTCACTCATATTGTCATTCCAGCCGGAGGTGAACGGGTAATCGCCATAGTCTCCGCTCACAGTCACGCCGAGCTGCGCACCCTCGGACAATTTGTCGGTGCCAATGGTGATGGTCTTGCCGGTGGGAAGATAGACATTGTTCTTCGTGTCGCCGGTGAACTTGCCGTCTGCGCCCTTTGTGCCGCCCTTGGTATTGTCGGTGACGGTCACCTCGCCGCTGACGGTGAAGATACCGCTGCCCACACACACGCCGCCGCCGAAGGTTGATATGTAATCAGATTTGTATGCATTGTTGCCGGTGATGCTGCCGCCGGTCATCTTGAATTCATTGACCGTATACACGCCGCCGCCATAGGCGGCATTGTTGCCGGTGATGCTGCCACCCTTCATGGTGAAAGTGGCGCTGGCGTAGTTTATATTCACGCCGCCACCGTAGGAGTCGGCTTTGTTGTTGGTGATGCAGGAACTGCCAGACATCTCGAAGCTGCCGTTTTTGCTAACACACACGCCGCCGCCGTTGGTGGCGGTGTTGGCATCATTCGCATCCGTGCCGCCGATGGTGCCGCCGGTCATCTTGAAGGTGCTGCTGCTGCCGATTACATACACGCCGCCGCCGTTTTCGGTGGCATTATTGCCGGTGATGGAGGGGATGTTTTGGCCGTCGGCGGACGCGGACATGGTGAAGCTACCTTTGCCGGTCACATACACGCCGCCGCCTCTGTTGGTTTCGTTGCCGGTGATGCTGCCGCCGGTCATCTCGAAGTTGGCCTTCGCATATACGCCGCCGCCGCCATAGGTGGCCGTGTTGGTCTCACCCGTTTTCGTGCCGCCGATGGTGCCGCCGGACATGGTGAATCCGCCGCCGTCCACATACACGCCGCCGCCATAGCTGTTGGCGGTGTTGCCGGTAATGCTGCCGCCGTACATATTGAATGATGAATTGCTGCCGCTCTTATACACGCCGCCGCCATCGCCGGTGGCACGATTGCCGGTGATGCTGCCGCCGTACATATTGAAGGTGCCGCTGCCGCTGTACACATACACGCCGCCGCCTCTGCCTTGGGCGTCTTGGGCTTTGTTGCCGGTAATAGAGCCGCCGTACATATTGAAGGTGCCGGAACTCACATACACGCCTCTGCCGGTCTTGCTGCTTGCATGGGTGATCGTGCCGACGCCCTTGCAGTCGGTGAGGGTGAAGCTGCCGCCGGTCATATAGATGGCATCCATTCCGTCTGCGGCCGTGATTTTGTGCCCGTTGAGACAGAGGGTGACATTGTTCTCAATCTTAATGGTATACTCCGGGCTAATGTCACTGCCGAGGTAGTAAGTGCCCGCAGGAAGTATGTAGAATGTATTGTTACTGACTTTTGTCGATGCCCAGGATTTGTCGCCTATTTTCAGCGTGTTGCCCTCCTGCTTAATCTCCTTTTCAAATGTGGTCTTGTAGGTTTCGTTTTCGTGACCGCTGCCGTTACAGGTGCTGCCCCCGCAAAGGTAGTGGGTGTGCCCGTTTGTTGTTTCCGCCCACACCGTGGCCGGAACTAAACCAAACACCATGCACAAGCATAGAAATACACTTAATAATCTTTTCTTCATAGCGGTATTCTCCTTTTTGCATTGAACTTGCATTATTCTTTCTTCTACGATATATTATATTGTAAATCGTACCTTAGGGGACGAGTCAATAACTTTTACAGAAATTTGGTGAAATAATGATGAAAAAACACGATAACAGCCTATTTCAAATCGGAGAAGTTACAAAAATACTCGGAGTCACCCGCAAGGCACTGCTTGTATACGAAAATATGGGACTTCTGACACCGGCGGTAAAGGACGAAACCAACGGCTTTCGCTATTATTCGGCAGACAACATGACGCAGATCCGCTCTATCCGTTCGCTACAGGCGCTCGGTCTTTCCTTAAAGGAGGTAGCGGAATATTACTACGACACCGAAAATATGGATAAGCTTTTAGATAAGCTTTATGAGCTGCGGAAAATGCTGGACAGAAATATTCAGATGCTTCAGGTGCGTTCGGCAAAGCAAGGCGATTTCACAGTGCATAAAACCGTTCTGCCGCGTCAGGTGTGCTTTTGTCGGGAATATCGGTGTAAAGATGTTGCCGAGGCAGCTATTAAACTGCGGGACACCTACATTGCCGCCGCCAGAACCGGAAAAATGTCCATGGCGGCACGTATGTTCACCGTGCGCATGACGGATGACCTGGGTATTCTTGATTTGATGTGCTGTATCCCGGTGGACGAGAGCTTTGACGGGGCAGAGCGCATGGAGTTTGCGGAAACCCCCGGCTTGTGTATTTATTACCGCGGGCCGTATGAGGGAACCGGCGAGGCTATGAAAGCGCTGATGAAGCACATAAGTGAAAACAGTATCGAAGCCGCCGGGAGACTGCGCTCCGTTTATTTAGAGGGACCACCCAACCGAGGCGATAACAGTGCCGATTATATTACTCAAATCGCTGTGCCGATTAAGAAATTCGAGAAGGTGTAATTGCCGGCTGACAATGCCGTAATAACAGTCAAATATGAAATCACAACAAGCAATCCCGATAAGGAGAATCCTTGTCATCTAAACAAGGTTCTCGGCAGAAATAAACTATCCTTTTTAAGCACAGCGGATATTCATTCGCTGTGCTTTTTTGGTCTAATCCCGCCATGTGTAAGCATTCGGCGCCTGAAACAGACAAAATTTGCTCCATTCTACCTAACCCGACAAATTTTTTACCGAATGCAATGTATACTGTGTATATCAAACTTATGCGCTCTTCACAGTTGCTCTTGCATCGGATAGAATAAAATCAAAGAATCCCCCATACAGCGAGGTAGTTATGAAAACAAGGAGATGTCCCTAACAACCGTGTACACTTTCAAAACATAAGGCACACAGCCGTCATAACAAGACGGTTTTTCTGTCTGCATCCGCAAGCGGTCGTACTATGCCACAAAGCATAGTGCGGCCGTTTTTTGTTTCTCGCGAACAAATAAATCCATACAGGAGGTGACCCCGATGTATCTTCCGGAAAAAGAATTCGAAGAAATGCAAAATAACGCTCTGCCATAGGTACGGCGCCCTGCCGTTCCTTAACGACAAGGTGAAACGATGGGAAAATACATAGGAAAGACACAGGTGTTGAAATAGCAAAGGCTGTTTGCAAAAAGCACCTTGCTGCGCAACAAAAACACCTCTCTTTTTTTGACCCTCGCGGTCGACAAAATTCCAAAACAAACCGTAAAAACGCCAACAAACACTCCTTATAGTCAGCCGGTCCAATAGGAAAACCTGCAACAATGCCTCCTGCGTTGCCATCCGTTGATATGAATACCGAATTCTTAATCTGCAGATTCTTTATCGTTCCATAATTATATAACGCAAAACCCTGCGGTCCGCTTCCGTTCGCATACAGTCCGCTGATAGAATGATTGTTACCATCAAATACAAGCTTTTGGTTATTGTATGGATATCCAGATGTTCTGAACACCTCGTCCCACATCCTAATGTCATCCGTCTTCGCAACAGGAGTACCATCCTCCTGAATCAATGTTCCTTTATTTACTACGATATCTGCTGTAAGCCTTGCACCCTTTGTATAAACTGTCTGTGCATTATCTGCGTAGGCATATAGTTGTCCGGCATTACTGATCTCGTAGACTCTATCTGTTTCATTGTAATGTGGTTTTTCATAATAATCACATCCGGCATTGGTACAGAAGCCATTCTTGACATTGTGATGTGCCTCGCTTGCATCATTGGTATATCCGGTACACCCCTTATAAACCTTATACTTGTCAGATGCACAGGGATTTGGGAGCGAATTTTCCGAAGATAAATTCTGTCCCCATGTAGCAGATGACTGATTTAACAAATACGCAGCCTCACCATTATAAAAGGATTCCTTGGGTAAAAAGGTTTCTCCATCAAATGAGTGATCCCCAAAAAAATGTTGTACTAGTATCAGAGCACCCATAGCAAGAACTCCAAGACATCGTATCATTCGAATAGTTTCAAAAGGTAGAAGAATTTGCATACGTTGATTATAATCATGTTCGTCCACACAGTTATAATGGTTATCGAACCCCATATGAAGCAAGGACGGCAGCATAAATTGATAAGCGCTATTTTTTAGTCACAAGTGTTACAAAAAAGCTTGACCACAACATAATATGCCAGTGGTTTTTTCGGTGTTTTAACTTCTTTCATGGTCTTTCCTCCTGTTGTTCTGCGTTATGCTTTCTCCGTGCATTTTCGTATTATTTATTCTGCCATCTGACTTCGCCCTTGGACAGAAGCGGATAACAGATCAGCTGATCTGAATCCAGATTTTCCGCATGCATGTCAACCGCTGTGATCTGATGATTATCATAAGTCGTATAATAATAAATACCTTTTGCTGTATTACAACAGGACGTGTATATCGTGATCTCATATTTGCCTTCTGTCACCTCACAGCATCCACGCTGCTGATCTACGGATCCTAAGATATGGAAGAACTGGCTTACACTCTCATCCTCTTCTTCACCGGAGATCGAATTTAATTTTGTAAAGGCAACTTTCACAAATCTTGACTGGCTGGAAAGATCTCCAGGTATTCCCATTCCACCCATTCCTCTGCTATATGCATCAAGCTGTAATACTCCTGCAAAAGTACTCTCCGGCTGTTTTCTGGATACTCCGGCATAATTATTCAGTGCAAACATCTGACTCGGGAATGGTGGATTATTGGTAAGCACTCCTACCGGATTATCATATACATGCAGCCCATCTTTCATAGACTCAACAACGATACAGGAGTCTTTGTCTGCAATGATCCAGTGAAGCTGTGCTGTCGGCAGCTGTTCACTGAATGCTGTGCCTGTCAGTCTCATTGCTGCCAGCTTCTCTCTCGCCTCTGCTACAGTAGCACACTGTGTAAGGATCCATGGGATGAACTCGAACTGTGCCACCTGGCTGACTTCTGTTTCATCTTCCGGCAAAGCCTCTTCATATGCCGCATTGCCGACAAAATTAAGACCTGCCATTCCAAGGCCTTTTTCATTAACAGCATCATAATAAAGCGGATAACCTCCTGCAACAAATGCCATTCCGATCAAAGCATAATGGCTTTTT
>ENA-ORUN01001994-ORUN01001994.1-human-gut-metagenome-genome-assembly--contig:-NODE-1994-length-17380-cov-4.715094_pt1 | contig 17380 bp, 14 predicted proteins | sample MGYA00242080_ERZ509209 | MGnify/ENA primary metagenome ERZ509209 (study PRJEB26280, sample SAMEA2338786) | human gut metagenome | biome: human gut; feature: human-associated habitat; material: faeces... | reverse complement strand
GGGGCAAGCCCCTTCTGATAAGCTGCGTAGCAGCTATTTGGTTATGAGCAAGCAGTGTAGCGGATTGCGAATATCCACTTGACTTCGAGCGGAAATCAATCCATTTCTTCCAGATTTTTCTTCAGTTCCACCATTTTGTCACGAAGCCCTGCTGCTGCCTCGAAATTCAAATCCGCCGCTGCTTTTCGCATCTTCTTCTCGACTTCTTTAATTAATTTTTCTAATTCTTTTCTGCTCATAGACTCAGGGTCTTTCTCTAATTTTTCTTCTGTCTCGGCAACCGATTTGGAAATACTGATTAAATCTCGCACCGCTTTTTTAACAGTCTGCGGTGTGATATGATGTTCTTTATTATATTCCTCCTGTACACTACGGCGACGCATCGTCTCATCGATTGCCATCTTCATGGAATCCGTCATCACATCTGCATACATAATGACATGTCCCTCTACATTTCTTGCCGCACGACCAATTGTCTGAATCAGTGAGGTCTCGGAACGCAGGAATCCCTCTTTGTCTGCATCCAGAATTGCAACTAATGTAATTTCCGGAATATCCAGTCCCTCTCTTAAAAGGTTGATTCCAACCAAAACATCAAATACATTTAAACGCATATCACGGATAATCTGTGTCCGCTCTAACGTATCAATATCAGAATGTAAGTATTTCACACGGATTCCCAAATCTTTCATATAATCCGTCAATTCCTCAGCCATACGTTTCGTCAGTGTGGTAATCAGTATCTTATTTCCTTTCTCGACTTCTTTATTCACTTCAGAAACCAAATCATCAATCTGTCCCTCTACCGGACGTACTTCCACCATCGGATCTAAAAGTCCTGTCGGACGTATTATCTGTTCTGCCCTTAAGAGTTCATGTTGTTCCTCGTACTCCCCCGGTGTAGCAGATACAAATAAAATCTGGTCAATTTTACTTTCAAATTCTTCAAAATTAAGCGGACGATTATCCAGTGCCGATGGCAGACGAAATCCATAATCTACCAGTGTTGTCTTTCTGGAACGGTCTCCGGCATACATTCCCCGAATCTGTGGAACCGTTTTATGAGACTCATCTACGATAATTAAATAGTCATCTCCAAAGTAATCCATGAGCGTATATGGTGCTTGTCCCGGCTCTAAGCCGGATAAATGTCTGGAATAATTTTCAATTCCCGAACAAAAACCGGTTTCTTTCAACATTTCCATATCAAAATTTGTACGCTCTGAAATTCTCTGCGCCTCTAATAATTTGTCCTCACTTTTAAAATATGTCACCCGTTCTTCTAACTCTTCTTCTATATGAATGGCTGCCTTTTTTATCTGCTCCATCGGAACGACATAATGCGAAGCCGGGAAAATTGCGATATGATTTAACTGGCATTTTATTTCTCCGGTCAGTACATTAATTTCTGTAATACGGTCAATCTCATCTCCAAAAAATTCTACTCTTACCGCTGTATCCGTATAATCCGCAGGGAAAATTTCCAACACATCTCCCCGCACCCGAAATGTTCCCCTGTGAAAATCCATGTCATTGCGATCATACTGAATATCAATCAATTCCCGAGCAACCTCATCCCGGTCTTTTTCCATTCCCGGACGCAGAGAAATAATCATGTTCTGGTAATCCTTTGGACTTCCGATTCCATAAATACAGGAAACACTCGAAACAATAATGACGTCTTTTCTTTCACTCAAAGAAGAAGTGGCTGAAAGACGCAGTTTATCAATCTCATCATTAATTGCCGAATCCTTTGCAATATAAGTGTCAGAAGACGGCACATAAGCTTCCGGCTGATAATAATCATAATAGGAGACAAAATATTCCACTGCATTATTCGGAAAAAACTCCTTAAACTCCCCATAAAGCTGTGCAGCAAGCGTTTTGTTATGTGCAATAATCAAAGTTGGCTTATTTAACTGCGCAATGACATTTGCCATCGTAAATGTCTTACCCGAACCAGTTACACCAAGAAGAGTCTCACACTGATTCCCCTCTTTAAATCCTGCTACCAGCTCCTTGATAGCCTGCGGCTGGTCACCGGTTGGTTTGTACTCTGATACTAATTCAAAATGGTCCATATATTTTTCCTCATAAAAACTGCTTTCGTTAATAGTGTTTTCTTTTTTTAGTTTATCATTCCAAATAAAAAAAGTACAGAGCAAATCGAATGTTTGTTCTGTACTTTTCTTTTTTTATTTATTATTTTTCTCGTAAATAATCAGCAGTCCTTTTAATAACAGTTCTTCATCAAGGGTAATCTTTTTCTTACAATAAGGAATAATCTTTTTCGCAAGTCCGCCTGTTGCAACCACGGTCGCTTCTGTTCCAAGTTCTTCTTCAATCCGTTCTACAATTCCATCTAAGGATGCTGCACTGCTGTAAATGATACCACTTTTCATACATTCGGTTGTATTTTTTCCAATCAGATGTTTCGGAGCTTCAATCCCAATTCCGCCAAGCTGGGAAGCTCTTGAGGTCAGGGCATCCAAAGACAAACCGACTCCTGGAAGAATCATTCCTCCGATGTACTGTTTCTTGTCATTTAATACAGATACGGTTGTCGCTGTTCCCATATCAATTACAATCAACGGTGCCGGATAATTATTACTTGCTGCTACTGCATCAGCTACCAAATCAGCTCCAAGCTGTCCAGGATTATCCATCAGAATATTTAAACCGGTCTTAATTCCCGGTCCGAGCACCATAACTTTCTTTTTTAAGATTTTTTCAACTGCAAGCTTTGCAATATTTGTAATTTGTGGCACAACAGAAGAGATAATACAGCCTTCAATCTCTGTTTTCTTAATGTGATAAATATCCAAAATTGTTTTTAAATCAACTGCATACTCCAGTTCTGTCTTTGTTCTTACTGTGGACAGACGTTCTGTAAAATAAATTTCATTCTCATCAATACAGCCTACTACAATATTTGTGTTTCCAATATCAATTGCTAAAATCATCTTTTTTCTCCTATGATTCTATAATCTACTTACGTTTCCCTTTTTGTTCTACCGGAAGCAGACGTGCTTTTGAAAGTGCTGCTCCTACCGCACCAGTAATCAATGTTGAAGAAAACATTTCGCAAACTGCATTGACTCCAACCATCATACAGCATCCGATAATGATGTTTCTTCCACCCATCAAGCCTTTTACATACTCGGTATTTCCAAACAGCCCTACTAAAAGAGTCATAAAGAATAAAGTGTTTAAAAATGCAGAAAAGAATCCGGTTACTGCACAGGAAACATAAGCATTTGTTCTCTTTCTCATCGCTTTGTAAATATATCCCAGACAGATTCCATCGAAAAGACGTGGAATAAATCTCTGAATAAATGCCAGAAATGGATTAATACTAAGCAGCATTGCTCCCATTGCACTGACTCCGCCAATTCCAAGACACTGCCCAAAGCTAGTCAGTCCAAAGATAGCTCCTGCAATTGCCCCACCCATCGGTCCTAACACAATTGCACAGATAGCAACCGGAATCACATTGAATGAAATCGCAAGTGGTCCAATGTTCAAATATCCAAGCGGCGTGTATGCCATAATCAATAAGATAGCTGTCATCAGACCCAGAATGGCAAGTTGTGTTGTGGTAAATTTTTTTGTTTTCATTTTTCCTCCTTGTTCTCGTTCCGCCTTTTGCGGATACAATACGGTGTTGTGGTTACTCTGACCTCTTTTTTTTAATCTTTAATCTTTTAACCTTTTTCTTTTATTTAGAATTAATTTTGATTAGAAGTCAACATAAGAATTTTATCCAGGAGCTGATTGGCTGCATCCTCCTTGCTCATAAGCGGAAGTGACGTTTCCTCCTCCTGTGTAATCAGAGTCAATACATTGGTATCCCCCTGAAATCCTGCACCCTTTTCTTTTACATTATTGGCTGCAATCATATCCAGGTTCTTTTTCTCAAGTTTGGCTCTGGAATTACTCACCATGTTCTGGGTTTCCATTGAAAATCCACATAAAAACTGATTTTCTTTTTTATTTTCTCCCAGATATTTTAAAATGTCATCCGTGCGTTCCAACGCAATCGACATTTCTCCATCTTTCTTCTTTACTTTTTCAGAACTTACAACAGCCGGACGGTAATCTGCAACCGCTGCTGCCTTAATAATAATATCCTGTTCATCGCTCACCGAAGTCACTGCGTCAAACATCTCTTTTGCAGTCACAATCGGTACTACTTCTACAAACATCGGTGGCTCAATTGCAGTACGTCCACTCACCAGTGTAACATCTGCGCCACGAAGCATTGCTGCTTTTGCAATCGAATATCCCATCTTTCCAGATGAATGATTGGTAATATATCTTACAGGGTCAATCGCCTCCTGTGTCGGACCTGCTGTCACCAAAATTTTCTTTCCTTTTAAATCTTTTTCGCAGGCAATTTCTTTTTCTATATAAGCAAGCAAAGTCTGTGGTTCCGGCATTTTTCCTGTCCCTGTATCTCCACAGGCAAGATATCCCGATGCCGGCTGAATCACTTCGTATCCATAGTGCTCTAAAATCTTAAGATTATCCTGCACAATCGGATTTTCAAACATATTGACGTTCATCGCCGGTGAAATGATTTTCTTGCATTTACATGCCATAACTGTAGTAGTCAGCATATCATCCGCAATTCCGTGTGCCAGCTTGCCAATCACATTGGCACTTGCCGGTGCAATCATAACCACATCTGCTTTTTTTGCAATCGAAACATGCTCTACCTGAAACTGGAAATTCCGGTCAAAGGTATCTACCAGACACTTATTTCCGGTCAGACTTTCAAAAGTAATCGGATTGATAAAATTCGTAGCATTTTTCGTCATTAATACATGAACATCTGCGTGCAGTTTCTTTAAAGCACTTGCCAGATATGCAATCTTATATGCGGCGATACTGCCTGTTACACCTAATAAAACCGTCTTTCCCTTAAGCATTTTCCTTTTCATTCTCCTTCTTTGTTCTTGTAGATAATTCGCTTTATTATAAAATATCTTTTGTTATAATTTCAAGACAGGTTTTGTTTTTCTTAACATACAACCTATGATTCTTTATTATATCACAAGTCTCATTTTATTCCATCAAAATAAAATGATGTGATATAATTCTCTTAAATAATAATTTCAAGAAATAACGAGGTTTATTATGGTTTATACAAACGAAATACTGACCCTGGCTGTTGAAATCGGTGACAGTATGCTTAGAAATGGGGCAGAAATTTATCGTGTGGAAGATACTGTTGTCCACATTTTAAAATCTTATGAAGTAAAAGAATTTGACGTCTATGTCATTTCCAACGGAATCTTTGCAAGTGCCAATGAAAATCAGGAAGATGCCTGCAGTATTGTACGCCATGTTCCGCTTGGTTCGGTAAATCTTGGAAAAATCTCTGCTTTAAATCAACTTGCCAGAGATATCTGCGAACATAAGATTTCTTTGATTGATTCCTGGGAGGAACTGGAACGCTGTCAGAACCTTCCCAATTATCCTAATTCCCTTCTGGTCTTTTTCTGCGGACTCGGAAGTGCCGGATTCTGTTACTTATTTGGAGGAAGTGCCCTTGATTCTCTTTTTACATTTGGCATCGGTATTTTAGAACAGCTCCTTTTATTTGCGCTGAAAAAATATAACTTTTCAAAGATTATCACAAACATTTTTGCAAGCCTGTTTGTCACTTTACTCGCAATGCTCTGTATGCTGACCAATCTGAATCTATTACAGGATAAAATCATCATCGGAGCAATTATGCCTCTTGTCCCTGGAATTGCATTTACCACTGCAATCCGTGACATTTATAATGCAGATTATCTTTCGGGTACAATTCATCTGCTTGACGCCTTGATTACCGCTGTCTGTATTGCAGTCGGCGCCTGTCTGCCATTCGTCATTATGAATTATTTCGGAGGACTCTAAGCTATGGAATCTATTATAGAATCTATTATAGAATTTATCATTCAATTTATTGTAGCAGGCTTTGCTACATTTTCCTTTGCAGTCCTTTTTTCCGCGCCAAAAAAAGAACTGCTTTACTGCGGATTCAGCGGCGCATTTGGATGGATTCTCTACTACATTTTAGTCCAGCTTGGCATGGGCGTAGTTGTCCCATCCCTGATTGCAACTTTCTGCCTTACGATTTTGGCACGAATCTTTGCAGTCATCCGCTCCACTCCTGTTACCGTCTATCTTTTAACCGGTATCTTTCCTCTTGTGCCTGGAGCCGGAATCTTTTACACTGCCTACTATCTATTTACCAATGACCGGGCATTTTCTTCTTCCAAAGGAATTGAAACCTTTGAAGTTGCAGGTGCAATTGTACTTGGAATCATCTTTGGATTCGGAATTCCACAAAGTTTGTTTCATTTAGTCAAAAAATCCGGACGGAATTAAATTCCATCCGGACTTTTTCTTTTCTTTTGTAAAGCGGACATTCGCAATCCGCTTCGCTACTTGCTCATGAACGCAGTCGCTTTGCGATCTGTCAGTGGGAGCTTTCAACTCCCACTGACAGAAGCATCCCCCTCACCCGCCGCTTAGTGCTCTGCGCACTTGAAGCGGGGGAATGCTTATCTGCATTCATAAAAAACTCATCGTAAAAAATTAAAAACGCTCTGCGAGAATCTTTTTTATAATTGACAAACCTGCTCTAACTAATTATGCTAACTTATAGAAAAATTTTTCACAATCCAGAAAATGTTTCAAGGTTCTGCTGCATTTGAACTCTGAACCGTAGAATCAATGCTGATTGAATATAGGAAAGGATTTTAGCTATGAAAACAGTTCAAGTAAGAAATGTTATTATCGGAGAGGGACGACCGAAAATCTGTGTCCCGATTGTTGGACAAACCAAAGAAGAAATTCTCACGGAAGCAGGTTCTTTTGCCGAATTTCCGATTGACGTTGTAGAATGGCGTGCAGACTGGTACGAAGATGTTTTTGATACCGATAAAGTACTCGAAACCGCAAAAGAATTAAACACTGTCTTAAAAGACACACCAATTCTTTTTACCTTCCGCACGGCAAAAGAAGGGGGAGAAAAAGCCATCTCAAATGAAGCTTATCAAAACCTTAATCTCGCAGTTGCCAAAAGCGGCTTTGTTGATTTGATTGACGTAGAAGCTTTTACAGGAGACGAAATTGTGACGAACATCATCTCAAAAGCTCACGATTTTAATGTAAAAGTAGTTTCTTCCAATCACGATTTTGATAAAACTCCTGAAAAAGAAGAATTAATCCGCCGTCTTTGTAAAATGCAGGAACTTAATGCGGATATTCCAAAAATTGCAGTCATGCCAACCTGCAGACGTGATGTGCTTATGCTCCTTGATGCAACTCTTGAAATGACTGAGTCTTACGCCGACCGTCCGATTATTACCATGTCAATGGCTGGAACAGGTGTCATCAGCCGTCTTGCCGGTGAAGCCTTTGGCTCTGCCCTCACATTTGGAGCTGCCACAAAAGCTTCTGCCCCAGGACAGATTCCAGTAAATGAGCTTAAACAAGTATTGGATATCCTTCATAAAAGCCTGTAAAATATAAGGTGGCTGCTTGTAACCACAGCCACCTGTTTTCTATCTACTTTCATCCATCGCACGAAGTCTCTGAATCATTTCCTCACAGATTTCCTGCTCATTTTTTCCATCTGTCTGTATAATGATATCTGCTGCTGCCTCATACTTCTCACTTCGTTTCGCCATCAAGTCTGCAATAAATGATACATTCTTATTATTTTCAAGCAATGGCCGGTCATGATTGTCTTTTACTCTCTGCAAAACAGTTTCCGGTTGTGCAGTAAGAAGCACGACACGTCCATTCTTCTTCATCTCAAGCACATTATTTTCACGCATTGGAGTACCACCGCCACACGAAATCACTACATTAGACTTATTCTGCATTTCAACTAAAAGATTTGTCTCCAAATCACGGAAATACTGCTCTCCATGAGTTTCAAAGATATCTGAAATACTCATGCCCTCTCGTTTTGCAATAATATCATCCATCTCAACCACATCCATGGAAAATGTATCATGCAAATATCCCGCTATCGTAGACTTTCCACATCCCATAAATCCAATCAAAAAAATATTATAATCAAACAACCTTTTATTTTCCATTTTTCTTTTCTCCTTGATTTTACCACTTTAAACAATTAACTTGTATTATATCAACAGATTACATGTTCTGCAAGTGTAAAAAAGTAGACCGTTTTTTTGTACACTCTTCCCCTTTACTTTCGTGCGTTAGAGGTTGCTGCATGCCTGTGGCATGCGCTTAGCAACGACCGGAGCGGAGCGGAGAACGAACCCGTTCGAGTCCGACCCGGACTCGAGTAAAAAAATAGACAGGGTTTTTATACCCTGTCTACTTTTTTACTAGCGTGCGTTAGAGGATTCGAACCCCCGACCTTTTGGTCCGTAGCCAAACGCTCTATCCAGCTGAGCTAAACGCACATATTTCTTATTTATTTTGTATTGCCTCAACAACAAAACCTATTATAATGTACATATTCCAAAAAGTCAACCCTTTTTTTGAAATTTTTTTATTTTTTGCGAAACTTGCGATTTCTCTGTATTTTCGCTATAGTAATCCTAGATTTTTATAATTTTGAAAGGGGTTTTTTACTATGCCAAAAACTTCAAATGACTTACAGACCAAACTCCACGCAATTCATCAAAAAGGCTATCCTGCCTATAAAGAATTACGTGGCACTTATCAATTTCCAAACTATCTTTTATACATTGACCATGTTCAGGGAGACCCATTTGCCTCTCCATCCAGTATCAGCGTTGAGATTCCGCTAAAAACTGCCGGATTCCCTGCTGATTACTATCAAAAATCCTACACCCGCATTGCACTGCAGGACTATCTGACCCGCCAGTTTGAACAGCAGGTAAACCGCTATAGTTTCCGTGCAAAAGGTTCTGGAAAAAGCGGTCTGATTTCTGTCACACACTGCGGTCAGGAGATTTTAGAGCGAAGTGCCTGCCAAATCACAAAAAATTCTATCATTGCACGTTTCTTTGTTGGATTTCCCGCAAACGGCAGACGTATCAATTCTATAGAATTAGAAAAAATCTTTTTTGATTTTCTTCCAGTCTGTGTAGAAAAAGCATTTTTCTACCGCAATCAGAACACTAAAGTGGTAGAACAGGTTTATTTTCTCGCTGAGGACCAGTATTTTCTACGTAAAGAACTGAAACGCCTTCATCTTACTGCCTTTGTCGCCGATGCTTCTATTCTTCCAAGACAAAGTGGTGTTTCCGATAAACCTTTAAAAGAAAGTATTCCGTTTTTTGCTCCGGATTCTCTTGCCATTGAACTTACGCTTCCACACAAAGGAACGATTCGAGGACTCGGCATCAAAGAAGGAATTACTTTAATTGTCGGCGGAGGCTACCACGGAAAATCCACTTTATTAAATGCCTTAGAAAGCGGAGTCTATAATCATATCGCAGGCGATGGTCGAGAATATGTAATCTCCGATGACAGTGGCGTAAAACTTAGGGCTGAAGATGGACGTTTCATAAAAGATGTGGATATTTCCCTTTTTATCAACGATTTGCCAAATAAAAAAGATACTCATTGTTTTTCTACCTGTGACGCCAGTGGTAGTACTTCTCAGGCGGCTGCTATTGTAGAGAGCATGGAGGCCGGAAGTTCTCTTTTCTTTATTGATGAGGACACTTCTGCAACTAATTTCATGGTTCGTGACTCTTTTATGCAAAAAGTCATCGGTCGAAGTAAAGAGCCAATTACTCCTTTCTTAGAACGTGCCAGAGATTTATATGAAAAAGCAGGAATCTCCACCATTCTTGTAGCCGGAAGCAGTGGTGCTTTCTTTCATATCGCAGACACTATTATTCAAATGGACTGCTATAAGGCAATCGATATTACGGCTTCTACAAAAGTACTGTGCAAAGAAAATCCGCTTCCGAAAACTTCTGCCACAGAATTTCATCAGCCTGACAGTTACCGAATCATGAGCACACCGGATTTTCAAACAAAAACTTCAAGAAATCCTCATGCTTCTCATGCAGATAGAGGTTTAAAAGTAAAAACACACGACCGATATACCTTTTCGATTGGAAAAGAAACCGTTGATTTACGATATGTGGAACAGCTTGCAGATTTTGAACAGACATCAGCGCTTGCATCTATGCTCCGTTTTGCCTGTGAATCTTTGATTGACAATCAGCTTACTTTGGATGAAGTTGCTAAAAAATTGATTTCTATTCTCGAAACAAAAGGCTTCTCCGGCATCAACAGTACCTCTTATCTTTCCTGCGGACTTGCCATGCCACGAAAACAGGAAATTTATGCCTGCCTGAACCGCTTCCGCAGAAAATAATTTACAGAAAATAATCTGCCAAAAATAATTTCTTGTTCAAAACAAACCAGCAAAAAAGGATATCTTAGCCAAAACTTATTGACTTCGATATCCTTTTTGTCTGCTCTTTTTATTTTGAAATATTCTCATAAACAACCGAAGAAATGTCAACAATTCGCTGTCTCGCTTCCGTCGTATCACTTAAATTATCTGCCATCACACAGATAATGTATGGATTTTCTCCATCAAATACAATCGCTGCATCATTTTCTACATGGTCTAATTCTCCGGTTTTATTCGCCGTTTCTACTCCAGATGGAATACCTTTTGGTATTTTTTCTGTTCGGGTCTGCTGTTTTAATAAATTCAACATATCCTCAGAATGTTCTAATTTATTTTCATAAATATTTTTCAAAAACACACTACAATCTCTTGCGGACGTATAATTTTCGTTCGCAGAAGCTTTTTCAAGCAACATTCTTCCCATGGAAGTATCGGTGTAACCATTATTTTTACAATAAGTATTGACTGCTTCCTGACCTGCTGCATTATCACCATTTCCCAACATTCCAACCAGTGTATTTGCAGAATCATTATCACTGACTGTAATCATCGCATTTAACAGCTTATCTACCTGCTCCTGTCCATTTGCAGCAGCGATATTATCATAAGAAGAATAAACTGCGCCCATAATATAAAGTTTGATTAAACTTGCCGCTGTCAATCTTCCCTGACCAAGAGATGCTCTTGCGCCATCTTTCAAACGATACACATAAATCTGCCATGCCTCTCCAAATTCATCTGTACCTTGCAGTTTTTCTTCCACTGACGCACGAATTGCTTCCAAATCCGGAGCATCTTCTTCTGCAAGCTGTTCTTCTGTAAGACTTTCCTCAGAATCCGCATCTTCTTCTGTTTCATCTACAGGCTCTCCGGCTTCATCTGAATCCTGTTGCTCCTGCGTTGTATTTTCGGCATTTTCTGCTTCTGCCTGCTTTTCTTTCAGTGCTTTCTGCTTTTCTTCTAATTGTTTCTTTTCTTCCTGTGCTTCTGTATATTTTGTATTCTGAGTATTCTGTTTTTCTTTCAGATATACGTTCACACAAAGAACCGCTAAAATCAAAACCGCTAAAACAACGATTCCTGCAATTACCTTTGTCTTTTTCTTTTTTTCCATTTTTTATTTGTTCCTTATTGTATTTCTCTTTCTCAATTTCCTGCTGCAAAATAAGCATCAATACCGTTTGCAATGCCCTGTACCATTAATTTCTGGAAATCCGGATTTTCCATATTTGTATCATCACTTTCATTTGACATAAATCCCATTTCCAGAATAATAACCGGCACAGTACTCCAGTTAATTCCTGTCATATTGTCAAAAATCTGTACTCCGCTGTTTTTAATTTTACAAGATTCACAATAAGCATTAATGACCGCTTCTCCAAGTGCATAGCTCTTATCATGCAGTGCTCCGACATAAGGATTCTGTGCAGACGGAATCATCGTAAATGCCCCATTGACACTGCTGTCATCACTTCCATTTGCATGGATTCTCACATAAATATCTGCTCCATACTGTGTTGCAAGTTCTGCACGTTCCTTATTACTGATTGCAGTATCATTGTCCTCTCTTGTCAGCATCACTTCATACCCACGGTTTTTAAGTTCTTCACGAAGCTGTTTTGAAATGTTTAAATTCAGCTCATACTCGGGAACACCGGTAAAACTTCCCTGTGTTCCTGTCGTTGCCTTTGCTTTCATTTCGCTTGAACCTGGACCCATTGGCTCTTGTGCACTCATATCTACATTGTAACCCTGATGTCCTGGGTCAATTGCGATTTTCTTTCCATTATTGGTCTCTGGCACCTGTGAATTGGCATCCGTTTCCTGATTCTTCTGCTCTTCCCCAGCTTCCGGTTCTTTTGCTTCTTTCTGCGCTTCTTCCTGCGTTTCTACAGATTCTGCAGGCTCTTCTGATTCTTCCGTTTTTGCATCGGTATCAGTTTCTTCTTTCTGCTCTGCATTCACTTTTGTTTCTTTTTGCAGAATTTCTGCCTTCTTCTGCTCTTTTTCCTGTTTTTCTATGTCTTTCTTAATTGCCCTGATTTCTTTTCTTACCGCAGTAACCTGTTGTCTTGTTTTATTTACCTGATTTAATTGAAAAAGTGCAATAACAATTAATAAAATCAAGACAATTGAAAGGCATCCCAGTATAATTTTATACATCTGTTTCACAAATTAAACTCCCTGATTTCTAAACTCTCTCGTAAATTTTATTCTAATAAACTTCTTTTTAATAAATCTCTTTTCCACCAAAAATAAAGCTGACATCCTCATCAATGCTCTTAAGTTCTTCTTTTCCAAGATAATATTGTAAGTCACCACGATAAGACTTCATACTATAATCAATCAACAGTGCAATATGTTTTTCATCGATTGGAAGATAAGAATAGACATCATCTGCAACAATCTTGTCTTTCTTTCCATCATACATTTTCAAAGTTGCACTATTATTTGAACTGTTGTAATCAACTGCATAAAGCACATTATCGGAATCTGGCACTGTATAAAGCGTTCCGGATTTTACATCAGAATCAATATTTTTGTCGTTACAATATAAATCACCATTTCCGTCACTGTCTGTATCTTTCAGATAGTACACATCTCCATCTTTTATTAATTCCTGATAATATGCCACATCTTCGGAAATCAGTTTACATTTTCCATCTGAATTATTATCTACAGAGAATGAATATAAGTTATAGGTTGCGTCTTCATCTTCTGAACCGGAATCTTGCATTTTTACTCCATATCCGGTTTTAGAATCTGCATCTACGCCCCATACAGTCGCAAGATTTTCATCCAATACAACGGTTTTGTCTTTCTCTGTATACACACAAGTCTGTGCGGATTCTGAAAGCATCTGATAATAATCAGACTCAATACTGCTGGCACTGTCAATCTCAGAAATTTTTAACTTCGGAACATCATCCATATTATAACGGCTATACACAATACCCTTCCAGTCTCCAGTATAATAATACATCTGTGCAACTGTAGCATCTACCTGTGTTTCTTTTCCATCTTTTACATAATACAATTTTTCCACTGGTGTAGAAATTTCATAATCCTCTAATGCGTCACGAATTTCATCTCGATTTTCTTTGTCATAATATTTTTCATAAGCCGCATCATAAGCATCTTCATCTACAGACTCTACTTTTTCGTATTTTCCGGTCCAGTCATTTTTCTCGATTTTTTCAACTTTATAATCTTCTCTATCCGGCTCTTCAATCGTTGCATCACTGTCTGCACAGTCATCTTCAACCACATCTTCTGCACTTAATGTTTCCTCTGAACTTTTTGTGTAATAGATTCCTCCATTATCTAAATCATCGTAAGAAACATCTTCTACACCCGAAGCAATTTTTTGCTTTTCTCCAAAATTTTCCACCATATAAAGAGTATCTTGTTCCTGGACTACAACATATTTTAAATCACTGCTTGCATAGAAAGAATCCACGTCTTTTGCCAACGTTTTTTTCTCTTTTTTAAGTGCAACATCCTGCTGGCAGACGTTAATCGTGCCATCTCCGTTTGATTCGCTCCACACAATATTTTTCTGGTCACTATCTAAATAAAAATAATTGACATCAGAAGCAATTTTTTCTTTATTTCCCTTCTTATCATTAATATAAAGCGTATCATTTCCGGCTTTCTTATACAAAATTTTATTATTGTCCAAAATTGTATAACTTGTAACCGAACTGTCAATCTTAACCGGCTCTTCTGTCTTTCCTACTTTCTGCATATTTAAACGAAATTCTATACCATCATCGCCATAATTTACATCTGTAGGATAACAGATGTATTTTCCATCTTTGGAGTAACTCACACCGGCAGAATAATTCTCTCCATCATCACTTGTGCTTCCGTATCTTCCCTGATACTCTACTGGTTTTTTCTTATAATGTTCAATATCGGACTGATTAATATAACCATCTTTTACATAAGTGATGTAAGAATCGGATTTACTGCCTCCCAGTCCTCCAACGATTTTTACAACTCCGCCGATAACAACAACTGCCGCAACAACACCTACTGCTCCCACAATTAACTTTTTCGGAACTTTCTTTGACATGGTTTCTTCAACCACCGGTTGTCCGTCCCCATTCATATCCTTTCCACAGATACTGCAGAATACAGCATCGGCATCATTCGCTCCTCCACAATGAGGACAAAATCTTTGTTGCACCTGTTGTCCTGACTGCTGTTCTTCCTGTTGATGCTCCGGCTGTGGTGCTCCACAATTACCGCAAAATCTTGCTCCCTCTGGCAATTCACATCCACAATTAATGCACTTCATCTTTCTTCTCCTCACTCTTTCTTACTGGTCTAACTGATATCCTCCATCATGCATTGCAAATTCTTTCTGTCTTAAAAATTCTGCATTTTTCTTTTCATATTCATTAAACACTGTTTCCTTAAAATCAGCCGCATTGACCGTTCCGTTATACCATGATTTGCTTCCAAAATAATTCTGGAGTTCCTTAGAATCAAATTTTCTTCCATGTCTTGCATAGATTTCATTTTTCGCATAATTTAACTGCTGAAGCGTTAATCCGCTGACATCTGCATCTGTAAGATATCTGCTGTTACTTTCCGGTAAAATATAATCTCCTCCGGTTACTCCCTCTTCTGCTTCCGCAATCAAATTATCCACCGCATCGGTATCTTCCACCAATGTTTTTCCATTTTTTAATAATTTTAATGCGTCGTCCTTTTTGCCCTGTGCCAGCAGACTCTTGCTCTCTGTATCTAAATATAAAATATATTCTGGTTCATACTTTTCACTTAGCTTTGTGATAAGCTCATCCTCGTCTTTTAACTCTTCTTTTTGTTTTGAAAGTTGCTTTAAAATACTTTCATAATCAGATTTTTTAGCAAGCTTTTCCATACTTTCTTCAAAATCCGCCTCTATCTTTTCTCCAAATTCAGCTACATCTACTGAGCTATTATTCTCTTCATTAGTAAAGTATACAGCATTTTCCCTAAATTCGTTTCGAGCCTGTGCATAGTCTAATTTTCCTTCTTTATATCTCTTCTTTAAATCCTCAAACAAAGATTCATCTGTTGATTTATTATTTTTTTCATCATCTGTTTTTTTATCCGTTTCAGTATCTTCTTCCTTCTCATCACTGCTATCCGATGAAGCCACATAGCTGTCTGCTTCATAAGGAAACAGTACCTTAGAAACAAAAATTCCTGCAACAAAAATCGCACTGATTAAAATTCCGGAAATCGAAAGCGTACGCACTCTTGCATCCTGAAGAGAAAAAATTGCACATAAAAATGCTCCCAGACCAAGTAAAAACGGCACAACATAAATTAAATACGGATAAATACTCTCCAACATAGTACTTTCCTGCATGAAATCTTGCAATACAACTCTTAATAAAACAAAGCTGACTAAAAGCAAAAAACTAAGCAGGAAAGACGCAACTGCCAATCCTTTTCCATCTTTTTTTGCGGTTCTCTGATTTGGTGAGCCAGCTGGACTTCTATTTATAGACTTCCTTTCATGCTGATTCTGATTAAGCTGGACATGCTTCTGATTCTTTCCTTGTTGATGAATAACTGGACGAATATCCGGTTTTGGCTGTGGAATATTAGAATTCTTTTGTCTGCAATTACAGATTTCGCCCTCTTGTATTTCCCTACCACAATATTTACAAAACATATATCCAAACCTCCCTCTTTGATTCTAACATCATTAGAACTGTAATTACGTTGGAGTGAAGCAGATATTGATATTCTAAATCTGCTTCACTACTTGATTCGGTTAATTACTTCTTGGACAATAATCCAACAGATAATACACTCTTTGTTTGGTTGTATCTGCCGCTGGTGCTTCATTAAATCCAGAATGATCCACATTCTGAGATTCCCAGTATTGTGATATCATTGCTTCTTTTTGATGAATCCAATCCACCTGCGCACTTGTAAGCTGTGACATCTGATCCTCCGGTAAGGATGCCTTTAAATCCTGCCACATCTGATTTAATAGCCCATCCCATAACTGATAACGTGCTTCCTGTTTTGCCATCTTTGTATTAAAGTCATCCGAAGCACCTACTTCATTTAAAATGGCTGTATCACTTTGTTCTGCTCCCACTATTTTTTCACTCCAGCTTGCATAAAGACTGTTGTCGGTACTACTGCCGGTTGAACTTGATGAACTTGTTGAAGCACTCTGACTGTTTGAAGCGGCTTCCTGAGATTTCTTTTCTTCTTCTGCTTTCTTCGCTGCTTCTGCCTCCTGTGCTTCCTGTTCCTCGTATTTCTTTAATAATTCTTTCTGTTCTTCCTCTTCTTTTTTCTTTTCTTCTTCTTTTTGTTTCTTTTCTTCTGCTTTTGCCTTTTCTTCTGCGGTCATAGTTCCTTCAACCGGCTCTACATCTTCTTCTGCATCTTTTTTTGTTTCTCTGGAATCTTTCTCTTCCGCATCTTTACTATCGGCTTTGTCTGTGCTTTTATCATTCTTACTGACCTGACTCTGCTCTGCTTCTTCCTGTTTTTTATTATCAGAAATTTTAACCACTGCAAAAGCACCTGCACCTATACAGATTGCAAAGATTACAATCATTATGTATAAACCGATATGATTTTTCTTTTTTACTGGCGGATTTCCTGATGGGCGCTGATTTTCTTCTACCAGACGCATTCCACAAGTTTTGCAGAAATTTTGGTTTTCTTCATACCGCTTTCCACATTTTGGACAAATCTTCATCTTTTTTCGCTTCCTTTCTCTATTTTAATTCTTTAAAAATATTATAACAAAGGATTACAGTTTTTGAAGCCTTTTTGTATGAAATTTAAAAATAATTGGGATTTTTCCACTCAAAGATTGAGAGATATTAGAATGATGTGTATTCTTAGAACAAGGTACAAATTTGGTACAAAATGAAAAAATGCTCCAAATCCTTACTGAATTTGAAGCAAAAAATTAATGCCGCAGACCGGAATCGAACCGGTACGGGTATCACTACCCACGGGATTTTA
>ENA-ORUN01001987-ORUN01001987.1-human-gut-metagenome-genome-assembly--contig:-NODE-1987-length-17453-cov-2.602311_pt1 | contig 17453 bp, 7 predicted proteins | sample MGYA00242080_ERZ509209 | MGnify/ENA primary metagenome ERZ509209 (study PRJEB26280, sample SAMEA2338786) | human gut metagenome | biome: human gut; feature: human-associated habitat; material: faeces... | reverse complement strand
CAAACACGTTCTCTGATTCGGAAACCTTGGAACCTCCATCTACCAAACTGCCGTCGGCAGTAATTTTTGCTTTGCCGAACAGACCGATTGCAATGTAAGGACCTGCATTGGCAAACAAAGAGAAATTATCATTTACAGCATATTTATAGCCAATATGTACCGGAATTTCCAAATAGTACGGGTTGATCTTGAAACTAGCCATACTGCCTGCTTCAACTTTGGCGCCTTTTAGCGAAAGCAGTGCTCCGAAATCCATATAAAGACCTTCCGTAAACTGAGGTAGTCCCAATTCAGCCTTAACGCCTGCATGGAAACCTACGCGACTGTCCAATCCGGTTACGTTGAGGCTACTTACATTCATACCTGCCGTGACACCCCATCTGAGGTTATCTTGTGCGTTGATACTCCCTAAACCTATCGCCAATATGGCGACTAATGCTAGAATCTTTTTCATGTCTGTTAAGTTATTGTATTGATATTTAAAAACTATCGGATGCAAATATATACATATATTTGTATTTCTTTGGAAAAACGAACAAAAATGTAGGGTAATCACTTCTTTTTATAGTAGGATAGTACTAGTATTGCGGAAATATATACTAAATATTTAATTCTCAATATAGAAATAGTTTCAAATGAAACCACTACCTTTGTGCCGTATTTACCAATATATGAATAATATGACTTATCATCATTTATCTGTCCTCGTACATCGACGGGCAGAGAAGTATGGCGACAAGGTGGCTCTGAAATACAGGGATTACGAAACGTCGCAGTGGATACCCATTACTTGGAATCAATTCTCACAGACAGTTCGACAAGTTGCGAATGCACTCGTAGAGTTAGGAGTGCAGGAGGAAGAAAACATAGGAATCTTTTCTCAGAATAAACCGGAATGTCTTTATGTAGATTTCGGGGCATTTGCTAATCGTGCGGTGACCATACCTCTGTATGCTACCAGTTCACCGGCACAAGCGCAGTACATTATCAATGATGCTCAGATACGTTATATCTTTGTAGGCGAGCAATTCCAGTATGATGCAGCTTTCAGTGTATTTGGCTTTTGCCAATCATTACAGCAATTGATCATTTTCGACCGTGCTGTAGTACGCGACCCTCGTGACATGACTTCTATTTATTTTGACGAATTCCTGGAAACAGGAAAAGGTTTGCCGAACAACGATATAGTGGAAGAACGTACTTCCCGTGCATCGGATGATGACCTTGCCAATATTCTTTATACATCCGGTACAACTGGTGAACCGAAGGGGGTGATGTTGCATCATTCTAACTATATAGAGGCCTTCCGTATCCATGATATCCGTCTGGTAGATATGAGTGACCAAGATGTGTCCATGAACTTCCTTCCTTTGACACATGTCTTCGAGAAAGCATGGACATATCTTTGTATCCATAAAGGTGTGCAGATTTGCATCAACCTCCGTCCGGTAGATATCCAGACTACTATTAAAGAAATCCGTCCGACATTGATGTGCAGTGTTCCCCGCTTCTGGGAAAAAGTATATGCCGGTGTGCAAGAGAAGATTGCTCAGGAAACGGGGTTGAAGAAAGCTATGATGCTGGATGCCATCAAGGTGGGTAAGATACACAACATCGATTATCTGCGTAAAGGTAAAACTCCGCCATTGATGAATCAACTGAAATATAAATTCTACGAAAAGACGGTTTATGCTTTACTGAAAAAGACGATTGGTATTGAGAACGGTAACTTTTTCCCTACTGCTGGAGCTGCCGTACCTGATGAAATCTGTGAATTTGTTCATTCGGTAGGTATCAATATGTTGGTTGGCTATGGTCTGACCGAATCGACTGCTACTGTTTCTTGTTTCCTTAACCAGGGTTATGAAATTGGTTCCGTAGGCACCGTGATGCCTGATGTAGAAGTGAAGATCGGTGACGAGAATGAAATACTTCTGCGTGGAAAGACTATCACGAAAGGCTATTATAAGAAGGCGGAGGCTACTGCCGCTGCTATTGATAAAGATGGTTGGTTCCATACCGGTGATGCCGGCTATCTGAAGGGTGACCAACTTTATCTGACTGAGCGTATCAAGGACTTGTTCAAGACTTCCAATGGTAAGTATGTCAGTCCACAAGCTTTAGAAACGAAACTGGCTATTGATCGTTATATCGATCAGATTGCCATTATTGCCGACCAGCGTAAATTTGTGTCTGCCCTTATTGTACCGGTCTATGGTTTTGTGAAAGATTATGCCAAGGAAAAAGGCATTGAATATAAGAATATGGAAGAACTGCTGCAACATCCTAAGATTCTCGGTTTGTTCCGTGCTCGCATAGATACCTTGCAGCAACAGTTTGCCCACTATGAGCAAGTGAAACGTTTCACACTTTTGCCCGAACCTTTCAGTATGGAACGTGGCGAACTGACTAATACTTTGAAGTTGAAGCGTCCTATAGTTGCAAAGAATTACAAGGAAGTGATAGACAAGATGTACGAAGAATAAAGATATAATAAACCTATCTATTGAAAATAAAAAGCTCCCGGTTAAGAGTCAGAACTTTTAATCGGGAGTTTTTTATATATCCGTGTGCCTAAAAAGTGCACGTATATTACCGGTTTATCCCCTCTTGATGGCCCTGTACCGCATATATTTGCATCCTCCTTTATATATTTATGTAAGATGTATAACTTATCTATTACTACAGGAAAAATAGCGGATGGCTTTTCCGCGTTGTTAATGCTTTGTTGCATACTCATGGTACAGTCGTGCACTGTTCCCGTACAAACTACAGCTTCTTTGTCGTCTGACAATGGAGACGGTACTTATACCAATCCGGTGATTAATGCCGATTATCCCGACCCTGACATTATACGGGTAGGTGAAGACTTTTATATGGTCAGTTCCTCATTCGTTGCTATGCCGGGTATTCCTATCTGTCATTCTAAAGACCTTATAAATTGGCGTATCATAGGGCATGCCTACGACAGCATCACTTTCCGTCCTCAATATAGGATGGAGAATGAGCAGACCGCGTATAGTCGTTTGTGTTGGGCTCCTTCCATTAAATATCATGACGGCACCTATTATATAGGAGTTAATATTGCCGATGATGGTTTTGTAATGTTTAAGAGTAATAAACCGGAAGGGCCGTATTCAATGCATAAGTTTGACAAGCGTTTGTATGATCCGGGATTTTTCATTGATGATGATGGTAAGAAATATGTCACACATGGAAAGACGAAAATATACCTGACACGTTTGAAAGATGATGGAACCGGTGTACTGGATCCTAACGATGAGGGTACCCTGATTATAACAGCTCCCAAGGGATATGAATATCTTTTTGAAGGATGTCACACTTATAAAAGGAATGGCTGGTATTATATATTTAATCCGGCATTGGGATACAATGGGGTACAGATGATTAGCCGCTCCCGTAATCTTTACGGTCCGTATGAAACAAAGGTCCTTATTGATGATGATATCAACTATGCTGATGCCGGTGTACATCAGGGCGGATATGTGGAGACACTTGAAGGCGAGTCATGGGCCTATACTTTCCAGGACAGGGATTATATGGGTAGGTGTGTGATGCTGTATCCGATGAAATGGGAAGAGGATTGGCCGGTGGTAGGCCCGGAAGGTAAACCGGGAAAAGGAGTGGTAACTTATAGAAAACCGGCAGTCAAGGCCAAGCAAGAGATTACATTTCCCCAACATTCGGATGATTTCAGTTCTTCGAAACTGGCTTATGTATGGGAATTCAATCATGTACCCCGGAAAGATAAATGGAGCCTGACGGATCGTCCCGGTTATTTTAGGATTTATGCGCAGTATGCAAAGGGATTTGAATGGGCGCGTAATTCTCTGACACAGAAAGTGTCTGGACCTTATAGTACCGGAACTGTTTCATTAGATTTGACCGGACTCCGTGAAGGGGATTTTGCCGGAAATGGCATAATGGGGAGAGTCATGTACCAACTGGGAGTACGGAAGAAGGCGGATGGCTTTTGGCTTGAAATGAGGCAGGGAGGAAGAGAAGGAGAGACTGTTGTCGATAGTCTTCCTGTCAAAACTGATAAGATATACCTGCGCACTGAAGTGACAAAGCAAGGATCTTTACTGTTTTATTATAGTCTGGATAATCTTGAATATAACCGTTTGGGGCCGGAAGGAGTTTCTAACTTCTGGGGATTTCTGGGTATCCGTCATGCTTTATGTTGTTATAACTTGAATAAAGGTGCTACTGGCGGCTATGCCGATTTTGATTATTTTGAATTAGAAAGTAATCGCAGGGGAAATCACTACGATGCATTTACCGAGATAGACTTTTCTCAGTATGATGATCGTGAAGGAATGAAATTAGTACGTCCGGTAGCAAAACGCCCTATGCAGTTTATTTCCGGAGTACGGGATGGAAACTGGCTCGTATTCAATAATATGTGCTTTAAGCAGAACCCTCAAAAAGTAACTATCGAACTTCAGGCGGAAACTCCCGGAACAGTGATTGAGATAAGGGAGGGAAGTCTCGATGGGAAGTTGATAGCCACTTGTCCGATAAATCAGAACCAGACTCCGGGAGAATGGGAGAAGCAAGCCTTTGAGGTCAGTGGAGCAGTGAAAGATAAGTCCAAAATTTATTTCCTGTTCCGTGGACAGAGTCAGGGACTTGCTATAAAGAACTTTGTCTTTTACTGATCCGGATTATTATCCTCGTTATTAATGGAGTTTTTATACTCACTTGGAGTAACTCCCATGTGTTTTTTGAAGCATCTGCTGAAATACTTCGGATCGCTGAAACCGGTCATATAAGCTATTTGAGAGAAGTTGTATACATCACTTCTGATCAGCTGGGCGGCTCTTTTTACACGAATTTCCCTGATAAAATCTACCGGAGGCATTCCTACAATGGACTTAAGCTTCCGGTAGAAAATACTCCGGCTTAGCAGTAGCTTGTTGGCGAAATCGTCGATCACCAGATCCGGATTATCTATTTGCTCTTCCAGGAAATCCATCACTTCTTTCATGAATAACTTATCATGCGGCATCACTTCGGGTTCCGAAGGAGTCCATTCCTTAGAATTATCGGTTTCATTGTTTGCTGATAACTGCTTCATGAATATTTCCTGTAACTGCTTACGCTTGGTAAACAGAGAAGCAATACGGGCTTTGAGGTACGAAGAACTGAATGGTTTCGTAATGTAATCATCGATACCTTGTTCCAAAGCGGTGATACGGTCATCCAATGATGCTTTTGCTGATAGAAGAATGATTGGAACATAGCAGATATCTTTGTTTTCCTTGATACGTTTAATCATTTCCAATCCATCCATGACAGGCATCATTACATCACTGATTATCATATCGGGTATGACTTCCGATGCGAGTTTCAAACCTTCTTCTCCGTTTGCTGCTTCCAGGATAGTGTATTTCTTTGATAGTATATTTCTGAGCAGGCTTCTCAGCTCACGATTATCTTCTACGATTAAAATGGATAAAAAATCCTCTTCCGAGCTGTTTCCAGATTCAGCTATACCGTTCTCTACAGTTGTGGTAATATATTCTGTATTGTCCGAACTATCAGCAAGGATTAATTCAGCCTGTGCATCTTTCTCAAACACTTCACGTTCCAAAGGTAAAGTTACACTGAATTCACTACCCGTTCCCGGTTGGCTCTTGACCTCTATATCTCCGTGATGCATATCCACCAATTCTTTGACGAGTGATAAACCTATGCCTGATGAAGGTTGCAGAATATTATTGTTCTTGCTTAGTGTCTCAAAGCGTTTGAAAAGAGAACCTATCTTATCAGGAGCAATACCGATACCTTCATCAATAATGGAAATGCGGATATGCTGATCCGACTTCTGTACTGTAATCTTTACGGTTTTCCCAGGTAGAGTATATTTGAATGCATTGGATAACAGATTGAATACTATTTTTTCCACTTTGTCCCTGTCTATCCATATATATACTTCTTCTTGATCAGCTTTGAATGTGAAGTCTATTTGTTTCTCTTCAGCTATCAGACGGAAATTTTCTGTAATTTTCATCAGGAAAGCAATCAATTCTGTTTGTTCAACCATTACTTTCATCTTCTTATTCTGTATCTTCCGAAAATCGAGTATCTGATTGACAAGACGCAACATACGTTCCGTATTTTTATGTACAACGGTCAGGTGTTCCCGCACGGAAGGAGAAATGGTCTGGTCCTCCAGAACTTCACTGACCGGACTGGAGATAAGAGTCAATGGTGTGCGTAGCTCGTGTGAAATATCGGTAAAGAATTTCAGTTTGATATTTGATAATTGCTGTTCCATATTCACTTGGTGACGCAGTCGATAGATGTAAGAGAAGATATACAGAATTAACCCTGTGAGAAGGATGAATGCTGCAAGATATGCCAGTAAAGCCCAAGGAGTCTCCCAGAAGGTAGGAATGACCTTGATGGAAAGTGTACGGATATTGTTTACCCATACTCCGTCACTGTTTGTTGATTTCACTTGGAGACGATATTCGCCTGCGGGTAGATTGATGTAGCTTGCTGATTTGTTTTTATCGCTATAATTCCATTCTTTTTCAAGACCTTCCAGGCGATAGGCATAGCGTATGTCATCCGGTCTTGTGAAGTCTAATGCTGAAAATTGTACATTAATATTTCGTTCCGAAGGATGTAAGGCTATCTCTTTCAAATCATCGGTGGAAACAGTTGATTTCTTTCCGTTGACTTTCAGATCTGTAAAGACGATAGGAGGTACATAATCACTCTTCTTCATTTGTTCCGGAACAATTTCCAGAAAGCCCATATCTGTGCCGAAAATCAATTGTTGCCGGGCGTTTATGGTGGGTATCGCTTCGCTAAAGTTCATCTTTTGTCTGAGAAATCCTGTACTATAGTTTTCGAATGCCTCTGTTTCCGGATTAAATTTGGATAAAGCATTTTCTGATGCTATCCACAGATTCTTTTGGGAATCTTCTATCATGGATAGGACCATATCGGATCCTAGCCCTTCCTGCTCGGTGTAATACTGAAATTCAATGTTTTCGCTAAGTAGGGTTCTGGATGTGATTTTGTTGACTCCTCCGGTGAATGTCAATATATAGATGTCTTTATGGCTATTTTTGTATATATGCATAATGTCATTTCCTGTCAGACTAAAAGGATTGTTCCTGTTTTGTATATTTCTGTAGAACTTGATTTCTTCCGGTTGTGCAAAGTCATTTGAGAATGTAACTAAACCAAAGGTGGTTCCTACCAACAAGATACCATTTTCCGTACCTGTAATATAGCGGATATTATGGCAGGTGCTGAACGGATAGTTTTGTAGCTTATTCCTGTGGTTGATAAAATACACTTTTCCCTCAGGTGTTTGTTGTAGCAGATTTAATCCACCACCGTAACATCCTACCCAGATGTTGTCATGATTATCGGAATATATGGTAAATATGTCATTGTAACTCAAACTATATAGGTCTTCAGAGTCATACACATAATTTTGTATGTTGTAATTTCCATCGGCTTTCTTTGTGAGTTGGAATAGGCCGTTTCCTTTGGTTCCTATCCAGATTGTTCCGTTCTTTCCTTCGCAGATGCTGTAAACACTGGCATTGAATGATACTTTATCTTTACCTATCTTTCCCTGTGAAGACAAGTAACCGGCCAGGCTGCCATCAGGGTGGTATATCCTGACATATTCGCTTTTGGAAGCTACCCACAATCGTTGTGAACTATCCAAAAGGAAAGCACGGATTTCGAATCCCCTGTCTATTCCTTTCAGATTATAAATTTGTGGATAGAAAGACATTTTCTTTATTCCTCTGGCGCTGGCTAGCCAGTAGTTTCCTTGTCTGTCCTGATAATGGTAGCGAACAAGCGGGGCAAATAGCGATTGAGGATTGTCCGGGTCTGTATAAAAAGCTTTCAATTCTTTATTTTTCCTATCATAATAACAGAAGTTTCCATTATGGGGAATCAGCCATAAAGTACCTTGTTTATCTTCAAATATGGTGTTTTTGTTCTCTCTGCCATAATTCACGACCTCTTTTGGGGGTGTAAAGAGGTATTGCTTTTCACCTGTTGCCGGATTAAAGCGTATCACTCCGGGAGTAGTGGGGAATATCCATAGCTCTCCCTCTTTATCTTCATAAATGGAGATAGCTTCATTGGAGGATTGCATGGGAGTACGGATATCAATTAGCTGAGAAGTCTTATTTTCCGGATTGAACAGGATGACACCATTATCAGTGGATATGGTGAGTAGCCCGTGGTTGGTTATGTCTAAAGAGCTTATTTTGTTGATGGGGTAAGGAAACTCTATAAATTTTATGCTTTCAGTTTGTTGGTTATAATAGGCTATCTTTTCAGAAGCGGAAGCAAGGTAAATTGTACCGTTGTATTCCTGAATAAACTGGAAAGGAAAATCACTGTCGATCTTTTTGTTGCCTATAATGGATATACCTTTGTCTGTCAATATCCACTCATCCTTATCGGAATCCTGGAAGATAGTGAAGATGTGCTCGCCTTTTAAAAAACCATTGAATGTGCTATAGAGTGTAATTCCGTCTTTTTCTTTATATCTCTTTTCATCGATTCTGTAACAATAACCCTTGTCGCATGTTACCCAGGCTATGCCTTCTTTTAGGGGAAATATTTTCTGAACAAAGTTTCTTCTTTGCATATCTTTATCTACTGTTTGCAGAACATCATAGAAGATTTCAAGATGCGTGTCGAATATATAAGCCTTGCTGTCATACGTCTGGCACCAGATATCGCCATATGCGGTTTCTGAAATAAAGGTTATCCGATTGTTGGATAGTGTATATTCTTTATGTGGCGCGGATTTGTAGTTCTTGAATGTATATCCGTCGAACTTATTGAGTCCGTTACGGGTACAGATCCAGATAAAGCCTTTCTGATCTTGTAAAACTGCTGATGCGATATCTTGGGGTAGTCCGTTCTCTGCTGTAAAATCAGTAATCTGGCAGATGGGCTGCGCCGATGAAAACATCGGTATCATTAAGTATAAGAAGTAGATAATCAGTCGTCTCATAGTACTGTTTTGAATAGTGCAGAACAAATGTATAGAAAAAAGGGAATAAATGAAAAGTATAGGATTTGTTTGACCGAAAAAAACGATATTTCGCCCGAATAGTCCACCTCCTTTTTGTCCCATTTTGAAAAAGTACACTCTTGTTACCTGATTTTATTCCGTTGCTATGACACAGGTTGGCTACTTTTGCGGAGTGAATCATTTTAATCATTAACTATTAAAAACACATTACTTATGAATTTTGAAAGACTTGTTCAAAGGACAGCTGCTACTCTCTTGATGAGTATGATCTGCCTTATCTCTCTTGCACAGAGTCGTACTGTTTCAGGTGTTGTGCTCGATAGCAGAGGTGATCCTGTTATTGGTGCTAATATCAGAGTAGTAAGCGACGCTTCTATCGGTACAATTACAGACTTGGATGGTAAATTCTCCCTTGCCGTGCCAGGTACAGCCAAACAATTGGAAATAAGTTTTATCGGAATGCAGACGCAAACAGTATCTATTGTTGCAGGGCAGCCGGTTCATGTGACATTGGCTGAAGATGCTGAGATTCTGGATGAAGTTGTAGTAATCGGTTATCAGACGGTAAAACGTAAGGATCTTACCGGATCGGTAGCCTCTGTTTCGGGTGAGCAAATTGCTATGCCTGTTGCCAATGCAGCTCAGGCTTTGCAGGGTAAGCTGGCTGGTGTAAATGTAACAACGCAGGATGGACGTCCCGATGCCGCTGTTTCTATTCGTGTACGTGGTGGCGGTTCTATCTCACAGAGCAATGATCCGTTGGTGCTGATTGATGGAGTCAGTGGTTCGTTGAGTGATATTCCGGGCGATCAGATTGAGTCGATTGACGTTTTGAAAGATGCCTCATCAACGGCTATTTATGGTGCCCGTGGTGCTAATGGTGTAATTCTTGTTACCACAAAGGGGGCTAAAGAAGGACGTGTTGTTGTCAGCTACAATGGTTATGCGAAGTTCAATACACCGACTAAGTATATGGATGCGCTCAATCCTTATGACTACCTGGCATATAGCTGGGCAAGTGCGGCTTCGGTTGGTGGTAACAGCTATATGGAACCATTGGAGAAACTGTATGGAATAGGACGTTATACGACTACCAATCCCGGTGGTATAGAAAGCTATCGTAATGTAAAGACGGATAATATCCAGAAAAAGATTTATGGAGATTCTTTTTCCCATAATCATGACCTTTCTGTTACGGGTGGTACTGAAAAGACCAAAGTACTGTTTGGTGTTAACTACATGGATGAAGATGGTATGAAACTCGCTTCTTACTACAGACGTGCCAATGTTTCGTTGAAAGTGAACCAAAAGATTGCCAAGAATCTTGATTTGAGTCTTGATACCCGTTATACCAATATTAAAAAGATGGGTGATGAAGGTGTTACGAATGGTAGCGGGTCTATCCTGTCGTCTTCTTATCGCTTCCGTCCAATTGCAACAGAAGATATTTTGGGTGATCTATCCGCAATGAATGAAGGTATGATTGAGAACTATGCCAAACAGAGTCAGTGGGACAGATATAATCCGGTAAACCGTATCAATGATAAGTATGCACCGAATGCTCAGCAGTCATTGCGTGGTATTCTTTCGCTGAACTGGGGAATTGTGAAAGGATTAACCTATCATACTGACCTGTCTCTCAGCCAGACTTGGAATCAGAATAAGGAATGGACGGGAGCCATCATAAATAACTATCTGGATGATAATACCGGTGAGGTCCTATATGCAGGTAACGCGAATCTGGAGAAAAAGAATAGCTGGGGACTCCGTTGGACAAATACTTTGAGCTATGACTTTACTTTAGGTAAGATACATCGTTTGAATATACTGGCCGGTCATGAAGTTTCCGATTCGGGCGGTGACGGGCTGAAAGCCTCAGGAACTTATTTCCCTGCAAACTTTACGAAAGAGAATGCATTTGCCATGATCAATCAATACGATAGTACTAAGGGAGTGGGGGATTTCTCTTCAAGTGTTTCTACGCCGAGCCGTATCCTTTCTTTCTTTGGTCGTTTGAATTATAACCTTATGGAACGCTATCTGCTGACGGTTACGTTCCGTGCGGATGGTTCATCTAAATTTGCTCCCAGTAACCGTTGGGGATATTTTCCGGCTGCCGCTTTGGGATGGCGTATGTCTGAAGAAGCATTCCTGAACGATGTGGACTGGCTGGATAACCTTAAACTTCGTGTTTCCTATGGTGAGGTAGGTAACGATGGTATAAATTCCAGTTTGTGGTCACAGAATTGGGAGGCTACCAGTGACAAGAGATACCAGGGAGCCGTGAATGGCGCCTTCTTGCCTTCTTATTCACTTGGTGCAGATATGGCGAACAAGGATCTGAAGTGGGAAACTACGATTACCCGTAACATCGGTGTTGATTTCGGTTTCTTTAATAGCCGCTTGACAGGTACGATTGATGCCTATTGGAATACCACCAAGGACTTGTTGATGAAGACAGCTATTCCGGGTATCACAGGTTTCACTTCAACCTACGCCAATGTAGGCCAGACCAGCAACAAAGGTATTGAAATTGCTCTTCAGGGTGTACTCGTGAAAACGAGGGACTGGAATGTAACGGCTGGTTTTAATATTAACTTCAATCGCGGTAAAGTGGACAAACTGGCTGATAATGTCACTGGACTTTATGGTACGGAATGGGCTACTTCATCTACTTTCCCGAAATCAGATTATGTCTTGAAAGAAGGGCGCCCTGTAGGTTTGGTACGTGGCTTGACTGCTGATGGCTTCTATACTACCGACGATTTCACTTATGCAAATGGGGGGTATACTCTAAAAGAAGGAGTTGCGGATGTTTCTTCTGCTGTATTCCCTAACTATCATTTACACAATGGTATGAACGAACGCCCTGCAGGACAGTTGGCTTACCCGGGTATGGCAAAGTTCAAAGACCTGAACGATGACGGTATTATCAATGATGATGACGTGGACGTTATCGGCGATATGACACCTGTCCATACCGGTGGTTTTAATATTAATGCTACTTATAAGAACTTTGATTTAGGTTTGTATTTTAACTGGAGCTATGGTAATGAAATTTATAATGTAAATAAGTTGGCAGCACTTTATGGTTATAAAGAAGGTGCCGTTTACGAGAATAAGCTCTCTATAGTAAAGGACTGCTATAAAATCTATGATGTAGTGAATGGCGAATTGGTTGCATTGACCACTCCTGAACAGCTGAATGCTGCCAATGCGAATGCTAAGTTACCACTGGCATACAGTGAGAATGGCTATGTGTCTACATTGGGTATTGAAGACGGCTCTTATCTGCGTTTGAATACACTGACTTTGGGGTATACTTTACCGAAGAGTATGCTTCAGAAGGCGGGTATCAGTAATCTGCGTGTTTACGGAAGTATCTATAATGTCTTTACAATTACAGGATATTCCGGAATTGATGCTGAGGTAAGTACATCTACTTCTACAAAGACCTATCCTCAATTAGGTATGGACTGGGGTACTTATCCGCGTGCCCGTTCCTTCGTACTGGGTGTAAATCTTAGCTTCTAACCATTTAAATAAAAGATGAAATTATGAATAAGTATATAAAAATGGCATTTGCGTCAGCCTGTTGCGTCTTGTTTGCACAGTGCAGTGACTTTCTGGAAACTTCTTCTCCTTCTAATACAGATGACGAGTTTGTAACTTCCAGTCCCGCAGAAACTCTGAAGACTTTGTCAAGAGCTTATGCACTTTATCGTGAATCGTGTAATGGGGCATACGATTGGAACGACCATTACCGTTCGGATATCGAATATTTCCCCGAGAATAATACTTCCAATAATATCAATGCAAAGCTGGTTCCCGAACAGATTCCTTGTGATCACATGAAAGGTAGCTTCAATGCTCTGTACAATGTGATTTCCTATGCCGGAAAGACCGCTGACCTGATTGCTGCCAAAACAGCTTATCAGGATGATATCGCAGCAGGCAGGACTTCTGACTGGACACATCTGAAAGGTGAAGCCGAAGCATTACGTGCATTATGTTACTTTGACTTGATTAAACATTGTGGTGATGTACCGTATGGCTATGAGAATAATTATGTAGATGATTACGGGCTGGCTTCACGTTTTGATATTTATGATGCATTGATTGAAAAATTGAAAGCAGCGGAACCGTATATGTATAAAGTAGGTGAAGGCGGTTTGAACGGTGAGCGTATTACGCGGACATTTGTTGATGGATTGATTGGCAAAATGGCTCTTTATGCCGGAGGCTATCAAACAATCCGTACTGATATGCCTGAACTTTATGGAAGTGTACAGTTCGAAACTCTCAGCACGGATGCTAAACGTAAATGCGCTTATGCCCGTCGTTCCGATTACAAGAACTATTACACTATAGCTGAAGACTATTTACAGAAAGCTCTTTCAACCAATGCAGGAACTACCAAACTGGTTACTACGGATGAGCGTAGCTATGCGAACAATCCTTTCCAACGCCATTTTCAATACGGAATGGATCTTCTGATGAGTCCTGAAGCTATCTTTGAAATAGGCTGTGTACAGAATCAAGCTACAAGCCGTATGTATTGCTATGATTTTGGTCGTGGCTCTAACGGTGGTAACAATACTGCCCCGAATAAGGTATTTGCCGGTATACGTATGGTGCCGAGTTTCTATTATGGTGGTTATGATAACGCTGATAAACGTCGCGATGTCAGTGCAGTGGTTACCGGGCTGGATGGTAAAGGCAATGAGTTGGCATTTACTTTTAAGGCGGGTGCTAAGGTTGATGGAGGTATTTGCTTGAATAAATGGGATATTTGCCGCCAAAATCCTTACTTTGTCGGTCCTCAGATGGGCGCGGGTTTCAATATACCGATTATGCGTGTAGCTGATGTCATCTTGATGTTAGCGGAAGTGAAAGCAGGATTGGATGCAGATACTGAAGCTATAGGCTTGGTTAATCAGATTCGTGAAAGAGCTTTTGGAGATGATTTGCATAATATTTCCGGTTTGTCCGGTGAAGCACTGAAAGAAGCTATTCTGATGGAACGTAAGTTTGAACTTTTCGGTGAAGGGCATACCAGTTACGATCTGGTTCGGAGTGGTAAATTCTCACAAAAAGCAATGGAAGTACGTAATGAGATGTCAACCCTTGCTGAAAATCTGAAGACTAAAGGTTATCATGAATTTGAGAATGGCAACATCTTACCCGCTTACATCTGGACAAAGCAGGTTGCAGGTGCCAAACTGACTTATGACTGTACGGATGAAAATGATCCTGTACTTTTCCCGGGATGGCGTGGTGTATTGGATTTTGCTCAGTTAGGATTGTCTGTAAATGGAACCAACCATAATACCGCTATCAAAGGGTTATTTGAATATATTGCTCCGGATAGTGAGACTGCGGCAGAATTAGAAGCGGAAGGATATGTGAAGACAGAGTGGGGAAGCACTCTTGCTGCCAATATTGATATATATCTGAGCAATATTCTTCCGGGCATTACATCGGAAGAGAGTGTTCCGTGTTATTACTGGCCTATTCCTTATGAAACAATCAGTCAATCCAAAGGAAAAGTGACAAATGGCTATGGACTGCCACAGCAATAATAGGTATTTAGTATAGAGCTTTGAGAAAACTGCAGGATTTCATTTCCATCGGATTTAAAATCTTGCAGTTTTTGTCGTACTATTCCTTTGATATATTATTTTTGTAAAAATATAGAATAGAAATGATGAAAGAAAAACTTTTTTACTTACTGCCTCTCCTTGCTTTGGCAAGTTGCGGAGAGCCATCCTACAAGGATGCTTCTTTATCTCCTGAAAGGCGGGCGGAACTTCTGGTGAAGGAACTTACGCTGGAAGAGAAGGCGCATCTTATGATGGATGGTTCCCGTTCTGTGGAACGATTGGGTATTAAACCGTATAACTGGTGGAATGAGGCGTTGCATGGCGTTGCCCGGGCAGGCTTGGCTACGGTTTTTCCCCAGCCGATAGGTATGGCAGCGTCCTTTAACCCGGAAATGGTGTACGAAGTGTTCAATGCCGTGTCGGATGAGGCACGTGCGAAGAATACCTACTACGCATCTCAGGATAGCCGTGAACGCTATCAGGGTTTGACCATGTGGACTCCCACAGTGAATATCTACCGTGATCCGCGCTGGGGCAGGGGTATTGAGACCTATGGTGAAGACCCTTATCTGACAAGTCGGATGGGCGTGATGGTGGTAAAAGGTTTGCAAGGACCTGCCGATGGAAAATATGATAAACTGCATGCCTGCGCCAAGCATTTTGCCGTACATTCGGGACCGGAGTGGAATCGTCACTCTTTTAATGCGGAGAATATAAAGCCACGTGATTTGTATGAAACTTATCTGCCACCCTTCGAAGCATTGGTGAAAGAAGGAAAAGTGGAAGAAGTGATGTGCGCTTACAACCGTTTTGAAGGTGATCCCTGCTGTGGAAGTGATCGCCTGCTGATGCAGATATTGCGTGGAGAATGGGGATTCAACGGTATAGTAGTATCTGATTGCGGTGCAATAGCTGACTTCTACAACGACCGTGGTCATCACACCCATCCCGATGCAGAGTCAGCCTCTGCCGCGGCGGTGATCAGTGGAACAGATTTGGAGTGTGGTTCCAGTTATAAGGCTTTGATAGAGAGCGTGAAAAAAGGATTAATTTCAGAAGAGACCGTAGACACGTCTGTCAAGCGACTGATGAAAGCCCGTTTTGCATTGGGGGAAATGGATGAACCGGAAAAAGTATCCTGGACCAAGATACCTTTCTCCGTAGTAGCTTCTGCTGCTCATGACTCTCTGGCATTGAATATGGCCCGTGAATCCATGACATTGTTGATGAATAAGGATAACTTTCTGCCGTTGAAACGTGGCGGACTGACGGTAGCCGTTATGGGGCCGAATGCGAATGACTCAGTGATGCAATGGGGAAATTATAACGGAATGCCGGCGCACACCGTCACTATTCTTGATGGAGTGCGGAATTTGCTTGGCACTGATGATAAACTGATCTATGAGCAAGGCTGCCCATGGGTGGAAAGAACTCTGATTCAGAGTGCATTCAGCCAGTGTAAGTCAGACAAAGGTCCCGGGTTCACGGCTCGTTACTGGAATAACCTGAAGCGTGAAGGCGAACCGGTGACCACAACACAAGTCACCACTCCTTTCCGCTTTTGTACTTCGGGGGCTACAGTGTTTGCTCCGGGAGTGAATTTGACGGATTTCTCCGCAACCTATAACAGTGCATTTATTCCTAAAGAATCAGGAGAAATTGTTCTTGAGGTTTATTGCTATGGGAGCGGAAGACTTCGTGTGAACGGAGAAGAAGTGAAAAGTTTCTCAAACAAGCATGGTGCAAGGAAATCTACTCATGCGATGAAGGTACAGGCTGGTAAATCGTATGATCTGGAACTTGATTTTGAGTATCTGAGAAGTGATGCACAGTTGAACTTTGATCTTGGATTTAAGAAAGATGTGGATATAAGGAAATCTGTTGAACGTGTGAAGGATGCAGATATCGTTATTTTTGCGAGCGGTATATCTCCCAGCCTTGAAGGAGAGGAGATGGGAGTAAATCTTCCCGGTTTCAAGAAAGGAGATCGTACGGATATTGAGTTACCTGCCGTTCAGCGTGAACTGATTGATGCTCTGCATCGTGCAGGTAAGAAGATTATTCTGGTTAACTGTTCAGGATCGCCTATCGGTTTGGAACCTGAGACTCAGAAGTGCGAAGCTATCTTGCAGGCATGGTATCCCGGTCAGCAAGGTGGTAAGGCTGTTGCCGAGGTATTGTTCGGTGATTATAATCCTGCCGGACGTCTGCCGCTCACCTACTACAAGTCTTTGGATGAACTGCCTCCGTTTGATGATTATGATATAACCAAAGGGCGTACTTATAAATATTTCAAAGGAGATGTCCTTTATCCGTTCGGCTACGGACTGAGTTACTCTTCTTTTAAATACAGTGATTTGAAAGTAAAAGATAGTACTGATAAAGTAACAGTGTCTTTTCGCCTGAAGAACACCGGACGGAGAAAAGGCGATGAGGTTGCTCAGGTTTATGTGCGGATACCGGAGACCGGAGGAATTGTACCTTTGAAAGAATTGAAGGGATTCCGTCGTGTTCCTTTGAAATCAGGAGAAAGTCGTCGGGTAGAGATTAAGTTGAATAAAGAGCAACTTCGCTATTGGGATGTAGAAAAAGGACAGTTTGTAGTACCCAGAGGGGCATTTGACATAATGGTTGGCGCTTCTTCCAAAGATATTCGTCTGCAAACAGTCATTGATTTATAGACTTTATTTAAATTTGAACCGGAAAGAAGATTAAGATTATATTCACTGAGGTAATGCCTTCTGATTGCACAGTCTGTGCCACCCTATTGGCACAGTTGTGCCACCGCACTGGCA
>ENA-ORUN01001966-ORUN01001966.1-human-gut-metagenome-genome-assembly--contig:-NODE-1966-length-17570-cov-10.392635_pt1 | contig 17570 bp, 10 predicted proteins | sample MGYA00242080_ERZ509209 | MGnify/ENA primary metagenome ERZ509209 (study PRJEB26280, sample SAMEA2338786) | human gut metagenome | biome: human gut; feature: human-associated habitat; material: faeces... | reverse complement strand
CTTCCCGCCAGTGCATCGGCTGCATGACCAGCCGCCCCAAAAAGGAACTGGTGCGGGTGGTGCGCGCCCCCAGCGGCGAGATCAGCATCGACCCCGTGGGCAAGAAGCCGGGCCGCGGCGCTTACCTCTGCCCGGACCCGGCCTGTCTGGCAAAGGCCAAAAAGAAAAAGGCGCTGGAGCGCTGCTTTGAGCAGCCGGTTCCCGCCGAGGTTTACGATGCGCTGGCCGCACAGCTGGCCGACGTGGAAAAGGAGGCCCAGCCGAATGGCGAAGCATAACAATACCCCCGAAAAGCCCAAAATGGCCCCGGAAGAAGCGCTATTTCAGGCGCTGAGCCTCTGCCGCAAGGCAGGCGCGCTGACCATGGGCTTTGATGCCGTGGAAGATGCCTGCGTCAAGAGCAAGGCATGGCTGGTAATGGTCACGTCCGATGCCAGCGCTAAGACCGTGCAGCGCCTGAACTACGCTGTGGGCGACCTGGTGGACGTGATCTCCATGCCGCTGACCCAGGACCGCCTGGCCGATATCAGCCGCAAGCCTGTGGCTGTTTACGCGGTGACTGACCGCAACCTCGCAAAGCTCTGCTTTGACCGTCTTTCGGACTGCGGGGCAATCAAAAATGAGGAGGATATGAGCGAATGACCGTAAAATATAAAGTGAGCGATTTTGCAAAGGACCTGAATGTTTCTGCAAAGAAGGTCCTGGATGAGCTGGCTGCCATGGGCAGCACCGGCAAGAAGAACAGCTCTACCCTGGAAGAGAACGAGCTGAACTACCTGCTGGAGAAATTCAGCAAGGACAACAGCGTTGCCAGCCTGGACGAGTACCTGAACAGCGCAAAGCAGCCTGCCCAGCCTGAAAAGAAGGCGGAGAAAAAGGCCGAGAAGCCTGCGGAGAAAAAGGCAGAGCCCAAGGCTGCTGAGAAGAAGCCTGAGGCAAAGCCCGCTGCCCCTGCTGCAAAGGCAGAGCAGCCCAAGGCAAACAATAACAACAATAAGCACGGCGAGAAGAAGAACGAGCAGCACAAGAAGCGCGAGGAGAAGACAGTCTCCCTGAGCGAGCTGGCCCGCGAGACCGGTGCCAAGGCCTCTGCTGCCCCCGCTCAGTCCGTCTCTGTCCGCCGCGAGGACAGCCAGGTGACGGTCGATACCCGCACCGTGGATGTGAACGTGGACCGCTTCGATGCCCGCTACGACGATCTGGCTTCCACCAAGAACACCGAGAACCGCCGCAAGCCCACCCCGCAGGGCAACAAGCAGAAGTTCACCCAGCGCGGCCAGCGCCAGCGCCAGCAGTTCCAGAAGGGCAAGCGCGAGACCGAGTTCGAGCGCCTGCAGCGCATCCAGCTGGAAAAGGCCCGCAACGCACAGCTGAAGGTGATGATCCCCGATGAGATCACCGTCGGTGAGCTGGCTGCCCGCCTGAAGCAGCAGGCCGGCAAGGTCATTGCCAAGTTCATGCAGATGGGCGAGATGCACGCCATCAATGACGTGATCGATTTCGATACCGCATCTCTGCTGGCTGAGGAGTTCCACGCAAAGGTTGAGCACGAGGTGCATGTGACCATCGAGGAGCGCCTGTTCACCCAGGAGGAGGATTCCGCCGAGGATCTGGTGGAGCGTCCCCCCGTTGTCTGTGTCATGGGCCACGTTGACCACGGCAAGACCAGTATCCTGGATGCCATCCGCAAGACCAATGTCACCGCAGGCGAGGCTGGCGGCATCACCCAGGCCATTGGTGCATATCAGGTCAAGATCAACGACAGCCTGATCACCTTCCTGGATACGCCGGGCCACGAGGCATTTACCTCCATGCGTGCCCGCGGTGCCAACATGACCGATATCGCTGTTCTGGTCGTTGCCGCCGATGACGGCATCATGCCCCAGACCGTGGAGTCCATCAACCACGCCAAGGCTGCCAATGTCAAGATCATCGTGGCCATGAACAAGATGGATAAGCCCACTGCAAACCCCGAGCGCGTGATGGAAGGCCTGACCAAGTACGGCATCATCACCGAGGACTGGGGCGGCGATGTGGCCTGCATCCCCGTCTCGGCTCTGACCGGCATGGGCATCAACGACCTGCTGGAGCGGATCGCGCTGGAGGCCGAGGTCATGGAGCTCAAGGCCAACCCCAACCGCCGCGCCAAGGGTGCTGTTGTTGAGGCTCGTCTGGACAAGGGCCAGGGCCCCATCGCCACCATTCTGGTGCAGAACGGCACCCTGCATTCCGGTGATGTCATCATTGCCGGTACCGCTGTGGGCCGTGTGCGTACCATGCGCAGCGACAAGGGCATGCTGCTGAACGATGCAGGCCCCTCCACCCCCGTGGAGATCACCGGCCTGACCGCTGTGCCCGAGGCAGGCGACCTGTTCGAGGCCGTTGCCGACGAGCGTCTGGCCCGTGAGCTGGCAGAGCAGCGCATTGCCGCTGCCAAGGAGAAGCAGTTCTCCTCCTTCCAGAAGGTCACTCTGGATAACCTGTTCAGCCAGATGGCACAGAACGATATGAAGGAGCTGGCCATTGTCGTCAAGGCTGATGTGCAGGGCTCCGCCGAGGCCGTCAAGCAGAGCCTGGAGAAGATCTCCAATGATGAGGTGCGCGTCCGCGTCATCCACGCCGGTGTCGGTGCCATCAGCAAGTCCGACGTTGACCTGGCCGATGCCTCCAACGCCATCATCATCGGCTTCAATGTCCGCCCCGACAACGTGGCCAAGGAAGAAGCCGCTGCCACCAAGGTCGAGATGCGGATGTACCGCGTCATCTACGATGCCATCAACGATGTCACCGATGCTATGAAGGGCATGCTGGCTCCCAAGTTCCGCGAGGTCGCTCTGGGTGAGCTGCAGGTCCGTCAGGTCTACAAGATCAGCAATGTGGGCACCGTTGCAGGCTGCCGCGTGACCAGCGGTAAGATCACCCGCGACAGCAAGGTGCGTGTTGTCCGTGACGGCATCGTCATCACGGAGGACGAGATCGCATCTCTGAAGCGCTTCAAGGATGATGCCAAGGAAGTGGCCGAGGGCTACGAGTGCGGCGTTACGCTGGCAAAGTTTGCCGATGTCAAGGAAGGCGACGTTTACGAGGCCTTCAAGATGGAAGAATATCGGGACTAAGGAACGGATTAAACCTCTCCGTCATTGCTTCGCAATGCCACCTCCCCTAGTAGGGGAGGCCTTGGCAGCCGGGTGAAGCCTCATCTTTATGCCAAAGGCACCCCCATTAGGGGAGCTGTCGAGCGCAAGCGAGACTGAGGGGTTTTGTTTTAGAGGAGAAGCTATGTCTCAGAAAAATATGGGTCGTCTTGCCCAGGATATGAAGCGTGAGGTCATTGCCATCATCGGACGGCTGAAGGACCCCCGCCTGGAGGGCGGTCTGCTGACCGTCACCCGTCTGGATGTGACACCTGACCTGGATGTTGCAAAGGTCTATGTGAGCGTGATGGGCCGCGAGGACGGCCCCAAGCCCGCCATCGAGGCACTGAACCGTGCCGCAGGCCATGTGCGCACCGAGGTCAGCAAGAAGATGCACATCCGGAAAGCTCCGCGCTTCATCTTTGTGGAGGACGACGGTGCCGCCTACGCAGCCCACATCAATGAGCTGCTCCGCACGCTGAACGTGAACGGTGACGCTGAGGAAACCAGCCAGCCGGAAGAGACCGAGGAATAATCAGCCTTGCGGAAAGGATGGAACATGGGATGACAGAACAGCTGAATGTACAGCAGATGGCAGAAAAGCTGCTTGCTGCGGATAACATCTTGATTCTGTGCCACAAAAACCCGGATGGTGATACGGTCGGCTGCGGCAGCGCGCTCTACTATGCGCTGCTTGCACTGGAAAAACACGCAGCCGTGCTCTGCGCCGACCCCATCCCCGGCCGGTACGCATTTACCAACCCCCGCCTGTTCAAGGGCGAATTTGAGCCGCAGATCGTGGTGGCTGTGGATGTTGCCAGCGTCCAGCTGTTTGGCGAGGGCAACGGCGTTCCCCAGTACACGCGCCATGTGGACCTGTGCATCGACCACCATGCAGGCAACAGCGGCTACGCCGAGTTCACGCTGCTGGACGGCAGCGCCGCCGCTGCGGCAGAGCTGCTGTATGAGGTGATCTGTGCCATGCATGTGGAGATCACCCCCCACATTGCCGATTGCCTGTATACCGGCCTGTCCACGGATACCGGCTGCTTCAAGTTCTCTTCCACCAAGGCCAGCACCCACATCACTGCTGCCAAGCTGATGGAGGCCGGTGCCCATGTGGAGGAGCTGAACACCCTGCTGTTTGACACCAAGTCCCGGGAGCGGATGGAAGCCGAGCGGATCGTCCGCAACCATCTGGAATATCATCTGGATGGCCGCTGCGCCCTCATCTACCTGACCCGGGATGAGATCGAGCAGAGCAGGGTAGACCCTGCGGATCTGGAAGAGCTGACCAGCCTGCCCATCAGCATTGAGGGCGTGAAGGTCGGCCTGACCCTGCGCCAGCAGCCCGGCGGCAGCTATCGCATCAGCGTGCGCACCGCCAAGGGCGTGGATGCCTGTGCCATTGCCCGCCGTCTGGGCGGCGGCGGCCACACCCGTGCGGCGGGCTGTGAGCTGCTGGGCAACCTTGACAACGCCAAGAGCGCGATCCTCTCTGAGGTGGAAGCTGTTCTTGATGCACCGCAGGAGGAAGCATGATGCAGGGGATCCTCATTGTTGATAAGCCCACCGATTGGACCAGCTTTGATGTCATTGCCAAGCTGCGGGGCATTCTGGGCACCCGGAAACTGGGCCACAGCGGTACGCTGGACCCCATGGCGACCGGTGTTCTGCCGGTGTTCTGCGGCGGGGCCAGCAAGGCAGTTGATCTGCAGCTCGACCACACCAAGGCCTACCGCGCTGTCCTCAGGCTGGGCCAGCGCACCGATACCGGGGATGTGACCGGCACTGTGCTGGAGAACGCCCCGGTAACGGCAGGGGAGCAGGAGCTGCTGGCCGTTCTGCCGCAGTTCCTCGGCCCCCGGATGCAGACCCCGCCCATGTACTCGGCGGTCAAGATCAACGGTCAGCCGCTCTATAAGCTGGCCCGGGAGGGCAAAACTGTGGAGCGCAAGGCCCGGCCGATCGAGATCCTGGACATCCGGTACGAGGGCAGCCCTGCGGAAAACGAGTATGCCCTGACCGTAAAGTGCTCCAAGGGCACCTATATCCGGGTGCTGCTGGAGGAGATTGCCGAAGCCATGGGCCAGAAGGGCACCATGAGTGCCCTGCGCCGCGTGGCCGCCGGGGTGTATTCAGAAGCCGATGCCCACACGCTGGAAGAGATCCAGGCGGCAAAGGACGCGGGGCCGGAGGCCCTGCAGGCTCTGATGCTGCCGGTGGAGAGCGTGTTCGCCAGCCTGCCGCTGCTGGTGGCGGACGAGCGGGTGGAGCAGCACCTCTACAACGGGTGCCCCACCAGCCGCTATCCCGCTGCCGACGGCCGCTACCGCGTGCGGAACGCCGGAGGGCAGTTTCTGGGTCTTGCCAATGTGGTGAACGGTGTGCTCAAGGTGGAAAAGCTGTTCGTGGAAAGGAACTGACGACCAATGCAAATCGTTTCATCTCTGTCGCCGCTGGCGCTGGAACATGAGGGCGGCACTGCTGTTGCCATGGGCTACTTCGACGGTATCCACATCGGCCACCGTGCCGTCATTGAGGGAGCAGTGGAGTGGGCAAAGGCCCACGGCGCTGCCCCGGCGGTGTTCACCTTCAAGCTGCCCGCTGACAGCAAAATGAAGGGCCGCCGTCTGCTCTCCACCGAGGATAAGCATGCCCTTATCGCAAGCCTGGGTGTGGAGTATTACCTCTGCCCCGAGTTTGAGGAGATCCGCGCCATGACCCCGGAGCAGTTCGTGTACGGCATCGTGCAGGACTGCCACGCCAGGGCGTTGTTCTGCGGCGAAAACTTTACCTTTGGTGCCAAGGCCGCCGGGACCCCCGAGCTGCTGAAGGAGCTCTGCGCCCCGCTGGGGGTGGAGGTCGTGGTGGTGCCTATGGCACAGTTTGAGGAAAAGCCGGTGTCCTCCACCCGCATCCGCACGGCACTGGAGGGCGGCGATGTGCCTGCCGCCAACGCCATGCTGGGGATGCCCTATGCCATCCGCTTCGCGGTGCAGCACGGGGCGGGTCTGGGCCACACGCTGGGCGTGCCCACCATCAACCAGATCTACCCGGCGGGCTTCCAGATGCCCCGCTATGGCATCTACATCACCCGCACCCGGATCGGTGATACCTGGTATCCCTCGGCCACCGGCCTGGGGACCCGGCCCACTGTCAATTCGGACGAGACCAAGGTGACCTGTGAGACCTTTATCCCGGATTTTTCCGGCGACCTCTACGGCACCGACCCGGTGGTGGAGTTCTACGCCTACCTGAGTCCCAGCAAAAAGTTTGATACCCTGGACGAGCTGAAGGCCTGCATCGACCATGCAGCCCGGCGCGCCAAGGCCTATTTTGCAAAAGCATAGTAAAATTTTTCTTGCTTTTTGTACGGATTTCTGTTATACTAGCCATGTTACCGCGGCACGGGGCTGGGAGTATGCCCATTCGGGAGTACCGTTTTCCCGCATTCTGTGCCGACGGCAAATAAAATTTTATAAAGAGGTACTGTTACTATGAACAAGCAGGAAGTTATGGCCAAAGTCGCTCTGACCGAGAAGGACACTGGCTCCCCCGAGGTTCAGGTCGCTCTGCTGACCGCTCACATCAACGAGCTGAACGAGCACCTGAAGAAGAACCCTAACGATCACCACAGCCGCCGTGGTCTGATGAAGATGGTTGGCCGCCGCCGCAATCTGCTGGCCTACCTCCAGAAGAAGGACATCGAGCGTTACCGTGCTCTGATCGCAACCCTGGGTCTGCGTAAGTAATAGAAAACAGAGGGCAGGTACCGCATTGTGGTGCCTGCCCTTTGCTCTTTTTTGAGGAACAACAGGCCGCTGCTGCGCGTTGCAGCAGTAAATCGAGCGCCTGTGCTGTAAAAGGCACGGGCGTTGGCTTTATTGCTATGATGCGCTGGCCGCTGCCTTTTGGAAGATAAGAAGATAAACCGCAAAAGGACAAAGGAGGCAAAACCAAATGGCAATTGAATTTGGTTCCCGCAAAGAGACCTTTGAAAACTTCAAGGTCTACGAGACCACGCTGGCTGGCCGTCCGTTCAAGGTCGAGATGGGCAAGATGTGCGGCCTGTCCAACGCAAGCGCCCTGATCCGCTACGGCGAGACCTGCGTGCTGTGCAACGTTGTGATGAGCCCCAAGCCCCGCGAAGGTGTGGATTTCTTCCCCCTGAACGTGGAGTATGAGGAAAAGCTCTACGCCGCAGGCCGCATCCCCGGCAGCTTTATGCGCCGTGAGGGCCGCCCCGGTGAGCGCGCCATCCTGACCAGCCGCGTGGTGGACCGCCCCATGCGCCCGCTGTTCCCCAAGGAGATGCGCAACGATGTCTGCATCACCATGACCGTGATGAGCCTGGACCCCGATTGCAGCCCTGAGATCGCCGGCATGATTGGTGCGTCTCTGGTCACCGCTGTGTCTGAGATCCCCTGGAACGGCCCCATCGGCGGTGTTCAGGTGGGCCTGGTGGACGGTGAGATCGTCCTGAACCCCACCCAGGAGCAGCGCAAGGTGAGCGACCTGTCTCTGACCGTTGCCGCCACCATGGACAAGATCGTGATGATCGAAGCCGGTGCCAACGAGGTGGACGAGGACACCATGCTCAATGCCATCAAGGCCGCCCACGTTGAGATCAAGAAGATCATCACCTTCATCAACGGCATCGTTGCAGAGCGCGGCAAGCCGAAGATCGATTTCCAGGTAGTGGGTCTGGATATGGATGTGTTCCACGCCATCCAGAACAAGTATCTGGACGACTTCAAGGCCGCCATGGATACCGACGACAAGAATGTGCGGGATGCTGCCCTGCTGCCCATCATGGACAAGATCGCTGAGGAGTACCCCGATCTGTCTGACGCAGATCTCGACCTTGTGAGCTACAAGATGCAGAAGTACGTTGTCCGCCGCTGGCTGCTGGATGAGGGCAAGCGCGTGGATGGCCGCGGCATCAACGAGATCCGCCCGCTGGCTGCCGAAGTGGGCATCCTGCCCCGCGTGCACGGCTCCGGCATGTTCACCCGCGGCCAGACGCAGGTGCTGACCACCTGCACTCTGGGCGGCACCAAGGACAACCAGCTCATGGACGACCTGACCGACGAGCAGACCAAGCGCTATATCCATCACTACAACTTCCCGCCGTACTCTGTGGGCGAGGCCCGCGCACCGCGCAGCCCCGGCCGCCGCGAGATCGGCCATGGCGCACTGGCAGAGCGTGCTCTGGTGCCCGTGCTGCCCTCTCTGGAAGAGTTCCCCTACACCATCCGCTGCGTGTCTGAGGTGCTCTCCTCCAACGGTTCCACCTCTCAGGCATCCATCTGCGGCTCTACGCTGGCCCTGATGGATGCAGGCGTGCCCATCAAGGCACCCGTTGCCGGCATTTCCTGTGGTCTGATCACCGAGGGCGACCGCTGGATGACCATGCTGGACATTCAGGGCGTGGAGGACTTCCACGGCGATATGGACTTCAAGGTGGGCGGCACCCGCAAGGGCATCACTGCCATCCAGATGGACATCAAGATCGATGGCCTGACCTACGACATCATTGCTGAGGCTTTCGAGAAGTGCCGCAAGGGCCGCCTGTATATTCTGGACGAGATCATCAAGCCGGTGATCGCAGAGCCCCGCCATGAGCTGAGCCGCTACGCACCCAAGATGTTCAGCATGATGATCCCCACCGATAAGATCAAGGACGTGATCGGTAAGGGCGGCAAGGTCATTCAGGACATCTGCGCTACCTGCAACTGCAAGATCGACGTGCAGGAGGACGGCCATGTGTTCGTCTCCGCCGTGGATCAGGAGGACGCAAAGCGCGCCATCTTTACCATCAAGACCATTGTGGAGGACCCCGAGATCGGTGCCATCTACAAGGGCAAAGTGACCCGCCTGATGAACTTTGGTGCCTTCGTTGAGATCGCACCGGGCAAGGAAGGTCTGGTGCACATCTCCAAGCTGGACACCAAGCGTGTGGAGCGCGTGGAGGATGTGGTGGCCGTGGGTGATGCCATCGTGGTCAAGGTGACCGACATCGACCAGCAGGGCCGTATCAACCTGAGCCGCCGCGATGCCATTCTGGCGCTGGAAGCCAAGCGCGCCGAGCAGCAGGCACAGCAGCAGTAAACCCTGACTGCATAAAAGAAACCGAAAAAGAGGACCCGATGCATCTGCGTCGGGTCCTCTTTGTTGTATCAGAATAAAATTATACTGTGCGGTATTTGCGATCCAGCGCCCAGCCGAATGCAAACAGCACCACACCGCTGACAGCCAGCACCGGCACGGGCCAGTTCAGCTGACCGGTCTGCGGCAGACCGCTCATTACCGGGTTATCCGGGTGGCCCGGCAGAACGGGGCTGTCTGGATTACCGGGTGCTACCGGATGATCCGGATGGCCCGGAGCCACGGGATTGTCCGGATTACCGGGAGAGACCGGGTTATCCGGGTTGTCCGGCGGGGTAGGCGTATCAGGATGACCGGGCGTAGGCGGGGTAGGGGGCGTAGGTGGCGTGTCCGGCTTGGTGGGGGTGTAAGCACCCACCTTGGGGCTGGCATCCACCGCATAATTCCACTTGCCATCCTCCGCCATGGGCAGAGAGACAAGGAACGGATTGATCGGCTCATAGCCCTTGGAAGCCTCGGTCTGCACGATCAGATACAGGCCCAGCTCCAGACCACGGAAGGTCACGTTGCCGTCCGCATCAATGGTCTTCGTGGTGCCCTCGGCGCTTTGGGGCAGATACTCCTGCAGCTGGGCCGCAAGGGTGCTGTCGGTCAAATCACCCAGCGCAATGCCGCAGCCGTAGAAATCGCCGCAGTATTCGTAGCTCAGGTTGCCGTTTTGGCGCTTTACCTCGGCCACACGGTACAAAGTGAGCTTGCCGCCGCTCAGCGCCTTATCGTTGGCGCTGTCGTACAGCGTAACGCGGATGGTGCCGGTAGTGGGATTGCCGCTGCTGTCCACCAGCTTGATGTTTGCGCTGGTGGCAAGGGCAGGCAGCGCACTTGTTACCAGAAGGCACAGCACCAAAAGCAGGGCCGCAGCGTGCTTTTTGAGATCAGTGCGTTTCATGTTTTTCACCTCTTGTAGATTTGCGTTTGCGGTTGGAGAACAGCAGCCAGAGCAGCAGCACCAGCAGCAGGGGCAGTGCCATGATGGGAGCTGTGATGATAGGTTCGATCTTGATGGCATCGGCTGTTACACGGATGTGCTTGAGCTTGTCCGGCGTTTCGATGCGCCGTCCCCGCACCAGAAGGCGGTGGGAGTTGATGCCGTAGGGGGTGCAGGTCATCAGGGTGACGTAATCCTTGCCGTCCACCACCTTGAGGTTGTCCGTCTCGGTGGGCAGTACAATGGAGATCTGGTCCACCTCGTAGGTCAGCACCCGGTCCAGCACCGTGATGGTGAAGGTGTCGCCCACTTCCAGCTGGTCCAGATTGGTGAACAGCTTGGCGCTGGGCAGGCCGCGGTGGGCCGAAATGACCGCGTGGGTGCTGCCGCCGCCCACCGGCAGGCTGGTGCCCTCCAAGTGGCCTGCGGCGATCTGCAGCACGCCATCGCTGGTGCCGTGGTAGATGGGCAGCTCCACACCGATCTTTTCAATGGTGATGTAGCCCATAATGCCGGTGCCGGTCACATCCAGCGTGCTTTCGTAGGTGGGAAAGCGCTGCGGGAAATACAAAGCGTCCGGGTCGGCGGCGATCTGCGCATTGAACGCATCTGCCGCCTCGAAATAGGCGCTGTAGTCGGCATCGGTCAGATTGTCCACGTCCTCGGCATAGGTGGCCACAGCACGGGACTGATGCAGCTGGTTGACGTAATCGCTGAGGGTGGGGTATAACATCACGGATAGACCCACGAAAAAGACGAGGATCAGGATGATGGTGCTTTTGTTCTTTTTCATGGGCTACTCCCTAATGTTATAAGGATAGGAGCGGGGGCCTTGCGGCCCCTTTGCTCCGGGTTCTTGGGGGAAATGGAGCTTACTTGTTCTCCATGCGCTTCTTGGTGACCAGCAGAACGATGGCCGCAACCATCAGGCCGCCGCCGACCACATAGAACAGGGTAGTGCCGATGCCGCCGGTGGAGGGCAGGGTAATGCCGCCGGCTTTTTTGTTGATGATTTTATTACTCAGGTTACCGGCCAGAGAAACATTGTATACGTCGTGCGTTGCAGAAATGACGATTTCTTTATCGGGACAGGCACTGTAACCGGCAGGAGGATTGGTCTCCTTCAGGTAGTAGGTGCCAGCGTCCAGACCCTTGACATTGAACTGACCATCTTTGTTAGAGAGCATCTCAACGCCTTTACCCTCAGTGCTAAAGTCGCGAGAGTAAGTGCCGTCATCATTCATTTTGAGCTTGATCTCATCTTCAGCATTGCAAGCTTCATTGCTGTACAGACGGAAGCCAGCGCCCTCCAGTACGGGACCATTCTCACTGTCCTGATGCTTGGTGTTGTTCAGCTGGTAGGTGTACACACAGACTTCGCTTGTGGTAGTATGATCAAGGGATGTGCTGATTCTGGGATTGTTGGAATACTCGAGATAAACACTATTCTTGTTATCAGTACCACCGCCTACAGTATTGACATAGGCCTTTTCGTTCAGGTGTGCAGTATAGGTGACCGTAATAGTCGCGCCTTTATTCAAATCTGGTACACAGGTCTTGACATCATCAATGCTCAGTGTGATGGACTGAGGATCGTTCCGTTTAAGTGTATAGTTACCTTCAGTAATCTCTTGTGGAGTACTGCCATCGCCATTTGTGATTTCCACCGTATCCAATTTGTCAAAGGTAATGCCGTCAGACAGAGTATCAGTGAAGCAAACAGCGTACTCTTTATAGTAATCGTAAGCACGGCCATTGTTTTCGCTTGCGGGCAACTTAGCGATCAGCCTGAACTGGAACGGTTCGTTGATTGCATGGTCAGCGGAACTACCCCAACCACCAGTAGAGCCAATGTCGTTGTTGTCGTAGACTTCCTTCTCAACAGTGGGCTTTACAACCTTATGATTAACTAGAACGACATAGGGTGTTTGGGGAACATTCAGCAGGAAGAAGGAATTGTAGGCATGATAGAAATCGTCATCGCTAAAGGTGCTAGTATCAACGATCAGATAATAACCTGACTTTGGAATGTTGATGCCACCGGTGTGATCTGTAGCGACGGGTGTCGGGTTTGCGTTTGCATCCGGGTAGAGATAGTGGCATACAACGCGCGCAAAAGCGATGCTGTTATCATCGGAATCATGCCATTTGCTGATAACCGCAAGAACGTCCTGAGCAGTGAAATCAGTTTCAAACTTACCGCCGATGGTAGGATCTTCCTTCAATTTGGCCAGAAAAATATCAGGTTCAGTGATGTTTCGGCCCCAATTAACGTCGGAAAGCGTCTCATTGTCCTTACTAATAACACCCTCGAAGATCTGGAAAGCGCCGTAATCGTGTTTTGTGTTGAGGTCCTCCTTAGTCTCCCCAGGGTTGTATGCAAACGCGGGGATCGCCATGGCGCACACCATGGCAACTGCCAGCAGTGCGGCCAGCAGCTTTTTGATTGCTTTCTTCATCATGATTTGCGAAAGTCTCCTTTCAAGTTTTTCTGATTCCTATTTTCAGGGTCTGCTTCCGGCGCAGAATCAATTTTGCCGCCGTGTCAGGAAGGATGCAGGCTTTTTAACGTGCCCCCCTTTCGCGTCTGCGCTTTCTGCAAACCCCGCACACCAGAGCGGCAAGCATCAGCGCGCCGCCGCCTGCTGTATACAGTTTGGTACCGGCCCCGCCGGTAGAGGGAAGTACGTAGCCGCCGGACTCTTCGGCGGTGTTGGTGATGACGATGGTATCGCCGTTGCCGTTGCTGCCGGTGTTCTTGCCCAGCGCAAAGGATGCACCGGCCTCCAGAGCTTCGTTGTTCAGCGTGTAGGACACGGTGTAACCTTCTACGGACATCTCTTTTATAGTATAAGTGATGCCGTCGTCAATCTCAAGGTTTTCAAAATGGGCAGACCAGCCATTTCTGCTGTTCAGCGTAACTTTGCCGACTTCGGTGTCGGTCGTGCCGGTGATGGGAGTACCGCCAGCAGTCGTATAGAAATCGCCGCCATTGTAATAAACTTTTGTGCTCTTGATTGTAATGTCGGAGATGATATTGCTGATTTTATAAATCGGTTTTCCATCCGGAGCGCTCTCGCCAGTAGCCGTTATTGCTACTCCAGCATCCAACCAGTTTTGATAATTTTGAGACCATACTGTGACGTAGACATCACCGCCGTCATTGATATTTTTGGCAAAAACCTTTGTACCTGAACCATCATCAAGCTGCAGAAGAATACGGTGGCCGGGGTTCGCCACATGCTTCGTCAGTGTGACCACGATCTCCGGAAGCTTCGATGTATCCGTGATATCGGTGCCATCAAAGTTCTTCCACGCCTTCTTGACCAGCAGGTCGCCTTCCTTCACATAGTCCGGGTTACGGGCATTGTTGCAGTAGTAGTAAAAGCTTCCGAACGACTCATTTTCCCCCAGCTTGTAGAGGGCGAAGGAGTCACGGCCTTCGACAAAGCCCGAATCTGTCGGCAAGGTATAGGCATTTTTGGAAATGACAAAATAGTGATACGGAGTGGGGTCGGGCAGCAGGTAGCCTTCCGGCGCAGCGGTTTCGTGCAGACGGTAAAGCGTATCCTGCGTAAGACCGGACATGACGGAATTGCCGCTCTGAGAGGTGACATACTGCTTTACATCAGTCCACTGGCCATTTTCATAGGTTTCAAGCTGGAACTTTGCATCCGACAGCAGATTGCTCTGGGTACCGGAGTACTTCACGATCGTAACATTGTTGGTGTTGAAATCGATGCCTGCGTTACCGGAAGAATCGCTCTTGAAATCTACATTTTCATCGACGTAAGAATTATAGCCCTCCAACTGCACGGTATTCTTGAACTTATAGTTCTTAGCGGGCAGATTCTTGGTATTGACCGTATAGTGGAAAACCAGAACCAAAGCCTTGCCGTCTGGTACCTTCGTCCAGACTTGAATCTGGTTTCGATCCTTATTCCGTTTGGTGTAGTAGGTATCCTCAGTAACGTTTTCCGGAGCAGAGCTGCTGTCGTAATCTCCTTCAATCGGGTCGAGATCCTTGAGGAAAGTCGTTGCTTCCAGAGAGCCATCTGCCTGCAGCTCACCCTCAAAGACAGAGACCCCTGCCAATGTTACACGGTCGGAGGTGGTACCATCTTTGCTGTACAGACCATCCGGAACAGACATGAAATCATACAGAGTCAACGACACGCCATTGTTCAGTATGACGCTGTTAGGATTGACCTGTACCTGATAGGTCAGAAGGCCGGTTGCTTCATCATAGTTGCCGTGTTTGCCCACAACATTTCGGGTGACAGTTTCCTTAAAGGAATCACTGCCGCTCTGTTCGCCGTTCCGCTCGAACGTAGCGTTGTTGACAAAGGAGGCAACATTGCCACCGTTCCAGACCTCTGTGTTATCAGGGTCCAGTGTGGTGTCGTAGGTGATAAAAACACGTTTGCTGAGCGTTTTGTTCCCATTGACTGTAAGCGTATAGCACTCCGGCTGAAGAGTGACCACCAGTTTGGTGCTGCCGTCTGCCTGCTTTTCAGCAGAAACGGTATAGGAATTGCTTGAAACTGTGTTACCGTTCAGCTCGACCCGGACGCTGCTCTCATCCAGATTCAGGCCGGCAGGGATGAGGTCCTTAACGATCCATTCTTTGTCTTTTTCAGCATCCCATACAAGACCATCATCCGTGGTATCGTTTATAGCGATCGTCCACGGAATCTTCTGTCCGGGTTTCAGGGTGATGGTGTCTTCTGTTTTGTTCCAGTTGCTGGAATCGCCTGCAATCTTCCGGAAGTATTTACGCTGCTCGGAAGAGTTGGTGAAATCATACACATCCGAAACAATATCGCCCTGATTCAGCTGTCCGTAGTTCGTGATCTGACAGCGTGTGCCAGATGCCACCCAAGACAAATCGGCTGTGGTCTGATATTTGATGGTTGCAGGCCCCTGAATGTTCTTTTCTTTGAAATCTACCGAGAACAGTCCGACTTCAGCACCGTTTTCGGTGCGCGAATACTGATAGTTGATGGTCACCTTGTCGGTTACTTCAAAATCAGTTGCATCAAAAACGTGTACGCTGTCAGCAACGATTTGCTGCAGGCGGACGCTCTTGGAATTGTCGGCATCCCAGCGGGTGCTGCTCCAATCGTAGTAGACGAGCTTGTTAAGGTCTGTTGCATTGACAGTTGTGACCCAATCCATAGTTGCGGTTTGGGTATCATGACTGCCTCTTTCCAACTGCTTACTCAGCAGGGTAGAAGGAATTTTCACGTTGGAAGAGTCGGAACCATTGATACCGGTACCTTTGATCTCACCGGTGTTATTGACGATTGTCTCGGATTCAGAGGTGTTTTCAGGTGCTTTGGTACGGTAGGTGATCTCGTAAGAATGGAAACCTTCTTCCAGAGGATAAGTAAGCAGCTTGCTGCTGTTGTCATAGATGGTGTTGTCCAGTGTGACATCGGTGGATTCTCCATCCTTCGTGACGGTGATCTTATTGTCAATGGGATCATCAGGAAGCGTATCGATAAATTTGGCATCTTTCGGCAGATAGCGCAGAGAGGTGTCATCTTGATCGATATTGATCTTCACGGTCCAGATGATCTCGCCATTCTCAAGCTTGCCGGACTTGTCGATCAATTTTGTGGTGAGAGAGGTCTCTTTCGTTTTACTGGTGTCCTTAAAAGTGACAGTGTTTTTGACCTTCTCGTTGTTGACGTAGTCAACATTGCCGAAGTTAGTAGCCTTTACCTGATAGGTGATCGTATAGGTTCCTGCAGCGAGGGTCTCGCCCTCCTGTCCCAGTGTGATGGTTTTTGTGCTGGAGTCAGTCCCATCCGTCCAGGAAACGGTCGTGTTGGACGCACCGTTCGAACCAGAAACATCCGGCGTACCAGTATACTGGAAGTCGGCATTGGTAGGACAACGCAAGGCATCGGTCAGGGTCAAAGGAGCAGCCATGTCATCCTTTAATTTGAGCGTGACCGTGTAGTCAATGTAGGCATCATGACTATCATAACGCAGAGAGCCGGCGTCCTTGGACAGGGAATAGTTCTTTTTATCGGACGGCTTATCTTCGCTCTGATCCTTGATCGTGATCGTGATGCCTTTGCCGTTAATGGTGAACTTATTGGATTCATCTGTGCTGATTTTAGTGGTATCCCACTGAAAATCGAAAGAAACGTCGGTTTTGACTTTACTGTCTTTCGTCGTTTTCTGCTGGTTGATGTAATTTTTATCATAAGTAAAGACAACATACCAGTCTCCGTCGGCATCCTGCACGAACTCGTAGGTGCCACAGATGGTTCCGTTGGGGCCGAAATAAGAGGAGTCCTTCAGACTGCCTTTTTCAGCGCCGCCATTATTCAGCTTGTCGAGACCCTCTGGAATCGGGACATATACTTTATAATTATTGTCCTTGATGCGGTCAGCCGGGATATCACGCAGATCGATAAAGCCATGAAGCTTATCGGTTACGGTACTCTCTGTGACGTCAGAGTAGTCGGAGTCCTGCAGCTTCTGAATCTTGAAATCGGTTACATACTGAGAACCATTCAGCATCTTTGAAAAATCAAGATCAGTGCCATCCATCGTATCCGCTCCGCTCTCCGCGGCCTGCACAGATGCCACGGGGATCATGCCGGTGAGCTGGGACGGCGCAAGGGACACCTCGGACACCTTGCCGTCCACGTTGCCGGAGATGACCGTCAGCGTGTCTGCGTCCTGATCCACGTCCGAAACGATGCCAACGGTCTCATACGAGACAGTGCGCTCTTCGGTCTGCGGCTCGGCCGCTGCCGGGGCGCTCAAAGCCTGCAGCAGTTCGGTGTCAGCATCCGGGGAAAGGTCCTCGATCTGCGGCTCGTCTGCCACAGCGACCGTCTCGGTCGTGGTGGCGTTATAGAACACGATATCACCGGGCTGCAGGCCAGTAACAGACATGTCCGCGTCCATTTCATAGGCCGCAATGTCGCTGTCCGGGTCCAGCAGATAACCGGTGGAACGCAGCTCGCTGCGCAGGGCCAGCGTACTGGCGCGCTGCGGGATCGCGCTCTGCGGGATATTTGCATAGTTCAGGCAGTAGGACAGGAACATCACGTCCCACTCGCCGTAGGGGTTGCCGTACCACTGGCCGTAGCGGGTGTAGTAGCGCAGGGTCTCGCCGTCATCGGTATCAAGCTTGAAATTTTTCTCGCTCTGCTCATAGCCCAGTTGACCCTGTGCCACGGTGAGCAGGTCTTCGTTCCACATGCCGGTCAGGGCCGTGCCGGTCTTGTCCAGCCATTCGTCCTCGTCCTGCGTGTCGTCCATCGGGTCGGACAGGCAGTTCACCGTGTGGTGATGCTCCGGCAGGCCGCAGA